>Ga0209211_10002345_pt1 | contig 32945 bp, 34 predicted proteins | sample RifGroA2_FD_183992 | JGI IMG/M metagenome (GOLD analysis project Ga0209211, IMG submission 183992) | Groundwater microbial communities from Rifle, Colorado, USA - Groundwater A2 (SPAdes) (version 2) | ecosystem: Environmental > Aquatic > Deep subsurface > Groundwater | place: Rifle, Colorado... | reverse complement strand
TTTATTTTCTTCCACAACTACTGCTATATTTTTACTGTGTCGGTTTTTGATAAAAAGTTTCATAAATTATTATTTTAATTCCAAATTTTCCCATTCATCCCAATTGCCACGCTCGCATTTTTCCCAATCAAAAGTTTTTTTATCATTAATCAGCCATGCGTGATTTCTCTCTATAACAATACCGCCGAGTAATTTTTTATTGCCTTGATTTGCGATATATTTTTGCAAAGCTTCAGCCTTAGCTTTAGTATAAGTTTTTCCATCACGATCGCCAGCATCCTTAACTTCAAACAAACCGAGACGACCTCCAGTCAATTTAACTAAGTAGTCGGGATAAAAAGTATAAATACTATTTTGATATTCATATTTAACGCCAAAATAATCCTGCTTGTTTTCTCCATTTTTCCACCACCAATCAATTTTTGAAGCGTTAGTATTTAAAAAAGTTTCAAATTCTCTTTCTGGGTTAGATCGGTCTGTATTTAAGTAGCACGGCTCATAAGCATAATTTTTAACCTTAACTATTTCGTCGGTATATTTATTATAAAATTGCTCTGCTTGAAGTTCAAAAGAATACTTTTGCTCACTTTCCTCAACACGCTTGCGGACTTCCTTTTCTTTGACTATTACATATTCACTAATAGCTTTTGATAGTATGTGTTCAAAAATAATTCGGTTTTTATTGTGTAAAAATATTGTTTGACTTAATAACGAAGGGTTAGGCCAATTTTCAGCGTCAAGATTATTATTAAACCAAAGATAAATTGCAGTTTTAACAGCCGGAACCGAGCGCTTAACATTTTTAAACGATCCTAGATTATTCTTTATGACTTGCTCAAAAAAAATCTGTAATTCGTCAGTCGCAACATTCAACCTAGCCCAAGCATCGGGATTTATTTTCCCCTCTATCTGATCAAAACTTTTTACATCAAGCGATGTATCAGCAATTAATTGTTGTTGGTATTTCTTAATATCAAGATTAATATCTTTAGCTTCAACCAAATTAATATTTTCTTTTAATTTCCCATTTTTAACAATACCAAAGTAAGCATTGGCTGTTTTTTCAAATACTGGCGTAAAGCTAGAAGTTACATCGCCATAATCAGCGCGAGATTTATAATATGACTCAATTTTAATCGGTTTGTATTTTTTAACACGAATCGCCTTGAGATGTTTAATAATATTCGGATTGTATTCTTCTTTTTTAACCGAGATTGATTGCAAATTGGTGTAAATATAACCTTTATTCAAAACCTCATTATCATAATGTTTCTGTTCCGGCATTCGTAAAATACGACCAACGGTTTGGATTTCAAAAACAATATTATGAGTTTCTCGGAATTTAACCAAAATGTGAGCTCGGGGACAATCCCAGCCAGTATCAATAGCTTGCTTAAAAATTAAAAATTCAATTTTATTATCTGGTTCGGAAATCCAATCAAGCGTGTCCGATTTTTGTTCGGCTAACCAAATGGCAAGCTTGCCATTTTTTTCAGTTATATTTTTAGTTGTTAAAAACTTCCTAACCGCTTGAATTTTCTGCTCGCCGGCTTCCGCCGTTGGAATTTGCACCAAAATCAGAGGATTTATGTCTGATTTTTCTTTTTTAAAAGCTTTCAAAAGCTCAAGTCGCTTTTGAAAAGACGCTTCGAGCACAGCTGTCTGTGAATCTTCTTCTGACTTTGCAATTTTTTCTATATCTTCATTAATAATCAATTCTTTTTTAATCATTCCTTCGTCAATTACATCTTTTGGATTAACTTTCACAAAACCGGCTTTGGTTTCAAACAACTGAGCCGCAGTCGGCATTAATTTTGGCGTAGCGCTCATTTCCATAACCAAGTCAGCAGAAATAATCTGCCTTAATTCTTGAGCCCTTTCGCTAGTGGCATTTGTGTGGCTTTCGTCAATAATTAAAATTATTTTTCTCTGTTCTCGAGTTTTTTCCAATACATCACGGAAATTTAATTTTTCCCCGTCTTTCATTAAAAGCACTTTCCATTCGTCGGTCTTGCTGTCTTTGCTTCGCAATTTTTCCCAATTAGCCACCACAACCTCGTTTTTAACAATTCTCTCTCGTCCACCCGAAAATTCTTCCTCCGCCAAGGTGACACGAGGAAATCCAGCAAAAACTTTTTCCAAAGAATGTTTGCTTTGTAAATGCAGTTCGCCCTTGCCGATACTCATCCAAACAAAACAAATATCGTCATTGGGAAGTTCTTTGATAAGCCCCTCAATAAATTTTGCGGTCATTATAGTTTTACCCGAGCCGGTGGGAGCTTGAAAGACTAGGGCTTCACCCGGTCCGTCAAAAGCTAATAATTTAACAGCATTTTCAATCAACTGATCAACGGCTTTTTCTTGGTATGGTTTTAGATTAATATTCATAAATTTGTTTATATACATCTAATATTTTTTGCGGAATGGGTTCCAAAGAAACATTATTCCAGCCGATAAAATCACTTTTATCTAAACCAAGCGGGTCAAGAGTAAAACAATAAAAGATTTTCTCGCCGTCAATTTTGTTTAACTCTTTTTTAAGCTCAGATAAAGTTTTGTAATCTAAAGAATAGTACACGGCTAAAGTTTTGTCGCCTTGCTGGAAAATACGATAATCATTTGTCTTTTTTATTTCGTCAAAAATTCCTTCTCGCAAACAAAGCATCTCGGTGCATTCTTTGGTTATACGAATCTTGAAGTCGTCTTTATTAGAAGCGTTTTTAATGAACTTCGTTTTGAAATATTTTAAATTAGATTTTATTTTTTTTAAACGAGGATATAAATATCCATCAATTATGTTTCCATTTCCATTTTCTTTATTATAAGTACACAAAATAAATTGTCTATTTCCTTTGTCATTTTCGTTCACTAATGAAGTAGCAACACCAGTTGTTCCAGAACCAGCAAAAAAATCTAAGATTATTCCATTTTTGTTTGGATGTAATTTAAGTATTCTTTTTATTAAAGATAAAGGTTTTTGTGATAAAAAATTCACATATTCATCAGAACTGCCTTGTAATGGTTTTATTTCTTCATCTATCCATATATCTGATACCAACACCCCTTCTCTATCAGACAAATATTGCTTCTTTGAAAATCGCCCATTTTTTGAAGTAAAAATTAAACCCTCTTTGTCCCAATTTTCTAATTTTTGAAGCGAATAGAGCCATGGCGCTAATCTACCTTTAAATTTAACCTTTTTTCTATTTTCTGTTCTTTGTGATCCTTGTGCTTCTAACTCTATTAATCTAAATTTCCCTTTGTCGTCACTATAGCTATAAGGTTTTAACGATTTTTCATCGAAAGAACGATAAATATTATTTATTTTTAATTGGTTAATATTTTTTGCAAAAAACAAAACATATTCGTGTTGGTTTCCGAGTTCTGACGCCTGAGCTTTAGGGCTATTAGTTTTTTTCCATATTATTATATTAACAAAATTATCCTCTCCAAAAATTTCATTCATTAATAATTTTAATTGGGCCAATTCAATAGAATCAATAGAAACTAAAATTATTCCATTTTCATTTAATAAATTTTTTGCTAGTTTTAATCGCTTACTCATAAATGAAAGCCACTTACTATGACGATAAGCATCTTCTTTGTCTATATAGTTATCATTATAAACAAAATCTTTATTGCCGGTATTATATGGCGGATCAATATAAATAACATCAATCTTGCCTTGATGTGTAAAATTTAAAACTGATAAGGCGTGATAATTATCGCCCTCAATTAAAATATTTACTGGTTTATCATTTTTATCTTTTATTTCTTTACCCTTAACCTCTTTCAAAACCGGTAAGGCATTTTCGGCATCTTTTTCAAATTGCTCTTTAACTTTTTCTTCATCCCAAATAAGCCCGTACTTTTTACGAGATTCCTGTTTTTCCACAACCTTTATCAGGTCTTCTTTTGAAAAATTATCATAATTTGACATGATCTTACCAGATCCAGTTTAGTTTATTTTTTATTGAAGAATTTTTTAGAGTATTTTCTATTTCTCCTGCGACAACTACCTTTTTTTCTTCAGATCCACGAAGGTTAATTCGTACTGTTAAACTAGTTGCTGTAACAGAAGACGTAGTTAAGTATTGAACAAGAACTTGTATAGCACCAAAATCTACATTAGTCAGAGTAGTTGTGACGTTACTAAAAAGACTGGGCTGAGAATTCAAGCCAGTTACTGAAGATAATATGTATGATTTTTCTTCATAACTTCCTGTGGTAGTTGGTTCCGTGTGAGATTCAATAAGAACAGCATCATTTAATACAAATGATTTACTATTTGTTATATATCCGTAGACTGAAACTCCATTAAATTCATTATTATGAAGATTAACAGAATTTGGTTGTAAAATAAACGTTTCGCCATGTGGTGTAAAAACTCCCGTTTGTGTTGACCCAACAGTAAAAGAAAGGCATTCACCGTGTATTTTCCACCCTTGTTCCACTACTCGCATCACGACTTGATCTTGCGGAATTTGAATGCCATTTTGTTGTGGAACCATAACTTGCTGGCGACGGAATTCTATTTTTAAATTAAATGCTTTCGAGAGCGCATTACTTTCCACAAATGCCACTTTATAATCTTTTATATTTTGGCTTGCGTTAGCTCCAAGCTCGTTTTCCGGATTCCAAATGGTGTTTTGTAATTCCATTTCTTTTGCATATTCTGCATACAAATCGGACATTAAATTTGAAAGGTCTAAGTCGGCATCAACAACTGATTTTACACCCAGTTCTTCTTTGGCTTCTTTTCTGCCAATAAAATAAGTGTGAGAATAAAGTTTTTCTGTAAAAAATTCAACTATTTTTTCAATTTGATCTTCCTTTATCGGTTCTTTATGGCTTTTAAGAAGTCGTTTTGCAATAAGACGAATAAGATTGTGTGTGCGATTAACATTTCCCAAAGCAAGCGGATGAATTTGCGGATTGGCTTCTACAAATTTATTAAATATTTTAGTTAAGTCCTCATCACTTTTTATACCAAATTTATTTTTCGCTAAATCAAAATAGGCGATAACATCTTCCACTGAAATTGGAATTTTGTTTTGCGGATTTTGTGGATCAGACGGATTAAAAACATTTGCAGTTGACGGATCAATCGGAGAAATTTCCGACAAGTCGCTCATCACAATTTCATCAGCGCCAAGGGCGATCATAGTTCCGGCGCTGTGCGCCTTGTAAGGGACAAGCACAGAAAAAGTATCACAATATTCACGAATCATTGAAACTAAACGCCATGGAACCATAGTGTCGCCCCCTGCGGTGTAAAGAAAAAGGTCAATTTTGTCAGTTTTTCTAATTTTACGAAGTTGCTCGCTAATAATCGGAATTATGTCCATAGCCACGCGAGCATTTACAGGACCTTGTCGGTCGCTTGTGATATAAGTGATAACTTTTGACCCCCTGCTTGTTTCAATTTTTTTAATTAGTTCTGTTTTTAACATGGATATATTGTAGCATATTTTATAAAAAATTTCATTTTAAAACCTCATTACTCGAAACACCAAGTGCTTTCGCTATTTTTGTAATAGTTGAAATGGGTTCGACATACTCCTTCGACAATGCTCGGGATAAATCACCATAAAGTGTCGGATTTGTTTTTAATTTGTTCATCCCATTAGAGATAGGAAGCACCTAATCTATTTTTAAGATAACGCTTGCCCATTCCCGATTTTAAAAATAATTCTCTCGACCTTTCTTTGTCTTCTAATAAACACGTCTCATAATATATTAAATCAAATGGTCCTCTACTTTTTGTGTATGTAGATAAACCTTTATTGTGTTGATTAAGGCGCTTCCGTAGGTCGTTCGTACTTCCTGTGTAAAGCTTACCATTTTTCTTACTTTTTAATATGTATGTGTAATAAAACATAAATAATCTTTAACGGGATTCATAAATTTATTCAGATTTGATTCTAAATGCTCGCTTGTTCACTTCTTTAAGAATTTTAAGTGTTGCGTGCACTGAAAGATTATCACTCGGTAAAAGTATTAATTTATCATCTAGTTGGCTAAATAACGGACTTAGAAATTCATCTGCCCATGATGGTGATAACGTCAATACACCAGAAAAATCTATTTCTAACTCTTCATCTTTAGAAAGCTCGCGTAGTGTTGGCTGAAATGCCTTCAGGGCTTCACTACCTAATTCCCTTGATAACAACAAATCACCAAATTTTTTAAGTAAAATACGCATACTTATTATTATAATGATTACTCAAATCTACACAAGTAATCATCAAATCTACCCAAAAATAGACCAATCTACCCATTATTTGTTCTTATCTACCCTATTTACCGTTCACGGAGGAATTAATTACTTAACTCCAATGCAAGTGGTGTGAAGCTATTGGTTAGAAGACGGTAAAACGTAAATTTAAAGTTAAAACAAACTAAATTTACGTTTCTTCTAGTGAGCGTGGATGGGATCGAACCATCGGCCTCTGTCTTATCAGGACAGCGTTCTACCACTGAACTACACGCTCTTGTAAAAAATTAAAGGACACTGAAAGCCGACGTTTCAGTCGGCTCCCCGACCTAATGCGTCGGGGCTACACGCTCAATATAACAACCAACAAATCCTACTGAACCCTGCCCGACCTCTGGCGGGACTGAACTACACGCTCAAACTAACTAACCTAAAAAACTATATCAAAAATAACCCATGGAAGCAAACAAAAAACCACCTTTAGGTGGTTTTTTGTAGTGCGAAGATTATAAATATTTCGCTGGCGGAAGGTTCCATCCGAAGGATGGAGTAATGCCAAGAAATATTTATAATCGAGCTATTTTTAGTATTCTCGTCGTCCACCTCCTCCACCGTATCCACCTCTATCGTTACCGCCACTTCTTGGTGGGCGAGCTTCCATCGGACGAGCTTCGTTGACAGTCAGCTTGCGTCCTTCGAATTCTTGGTCATTGAACATTGAGATTGCCTTTGCGGCTGCATCGGCGGTATCCATTTCTACGAATCCAAAACCTTTTGAACGACCGGACATCTTGTCCATAATAATCACAGCTGATGTTACTGAACCAGCTTGTGCGAAGAGCTCTTTCAGAGCATCCTCTTGAGTGCTGTAAGGGAGTCCCCCTACATATAGCTTTGTAGCCATACTTTATTACTTCTTCCTTTTTTACGAAAAAGGACAAAAAACTACTTATAAACCCTCCCAAGGCGGGCGGGCGTAGAAACCCAACTTCGCTAAATGAGACCCTACATCAAAAGGATATCACAACTAAAATAAAATGCAAAACGAAAAGCAATTTAAAAGTTGAATAAAAATGGTAACGGGTCGGGAGCACATCAGCGCTCCCGACCCGTGATGTGTCTGCTTACTTCACGGACCTAGGGGGGTTCGATTTCTATAGCGAGCTTAATCGCCAAGCAAATCGCGCCTAGGCCCAACCACACCGCGCAACCGGCGGCGAAGGGTGCTATACTGCCTCCACCAAACGCGCCCACCGTGCAAAATGCCGCACCGGCGGAGAGAAGAAAGAACCCTGTGCTGTTTTTCATATGTTTCCCCTTTCGTATGGATTATAGCACAACAAATACCCATTCGTCAAATATTAAATTTATTCTTCCTCTTCATCCCCCATCGCGCCAGATTCTAATCTTCCAACCACTCTTTCTGTGATATACCAGACTGCAATATTATGCCTCTTAGAGTTCTAGGTTTTATAACTTTACTTCCATGAAACGGAACACAAACATGTCTAAGAATATTGTTTTTATGTCCAATATAATAATGGTGGCTACCGTTTGTATAGTTAAGTGTAAATTTATGTTCTTTTAGAAAACTATCTACATCACGAAACGTCCAATTAAATAATTTTTTAGTCATTACACTGTGGCTACACCATACATATCAATTTGAAACGGAGATTTGATTGGTTTAGGAGAATGTAAATTCTTCCAAAGTTCTTCATATTCAGAATCCGCTTTTTGATTCAATGGATAATACCTCGCTCCTTTTAATTTTCTAGAAGATTGAACATATCCGCTGACAGCTTGCAATAAATTCATGAAAGCTAGTTTAGGATCATCACTAGATTCAACAATATTAAATTCCAAAGCGACAGCATACCAAGTGTCGCCATCACGAAAAACAATATGTCTAAACTTGCCTTTTTCGGGTGTATTCATATTGAAAGCATATCATATGCAAAACGAAAAGCAATTTTGAAAAAAGAAAGACCGGCCTGGCACAAGGTGGCGCCAAACCGGTCCGAAGTGCCTGATTGTGCGTCAAGCACGATTCTTTGCTGGGAACCATCCAAACAGAACCGAGGATGATCCCCAGCAACCCGGCCAGGGCAAGCCCCAGCAGGAGCCATTCGTTCACCGACACACCGAGCGTGCCGAGAACGAGGGTCGCGAAAGTCGCGGCGAACATGATCGCCGCGAACCTGTACGCCCGCTGCTTCTTCGTGATTGTGGTGGTCTTGCTGGCAAGCCAGCACCCCACCACCAGCAGAGCGTACAGAGCACCGCCACCGCTACCGCTACTACTATCGCAATTTCCATGGAACTTCCCTCCTTCTTTAATATTAGAGCTTATTTTATATCAATTTGTCAAGCATTTTTGAACTAAGTTCAACAAGTAAGTGCAACACTCTATAAAAATCATTAACCTATCATATATGATACATTAAGGAAACGAGAAAAAAATATTCACTTTCCTCTGCGTAAGGTTTCTGCGTAAGGTTTCGCCTTGCGCATTTATTCCTCTTCTTCTTCCTCCGCCCCGGAATTGGCGGACAGGCCCACCGCTCCTGAATCTAAATCTTTAATTATTTCATCTAATCCCCCTTCCATTATTTTCGGCAAATTGTGCCAGGATTTTTTGATGCGATGATCGGTCACGCGGTCTTGTGAATAATTATAGGTGCGGATTTTTTCGGAACGGTCGCCGGTGCCGATCTGGCCTTTCCGTAGATCGGCATGCTTGGCCGCTTCTTTCTCTTCTTCGAGTTGCTGAAGTTTCGCCGTTAAAATCATCATTGCTTTTTCGCGGTTGGCCAGCTGGCTACGCTCGTTGGTGGAACGCACATCAAGCCCAGTCGGTTTGTGAATGATGCGCACGGCGGTTTCAACTTTGTTCACATTCTGTCCGCCTTTGCCGCCGGAGCGGGAATATTCCAATTCAAAATCAGCGGGGTTTATCTGAAAAGTAATTTTTTTGCGAATCGGCAAAACCGCCACCGACGCGGTGGAGGTATGCACCCGGCCATTTTTTTCGGTCGCCGGAATTCTCTGCACTCGGTGCACACCGGTCTCATAGCGCATTTTTTTGTAAACATCCTTACCTTTTATTTCGAAACTTGCTTCTTTATAACCATTCAGGTCGCTTTTTGATTCATAATTCACTCTCCAGAGCCAGCCCTGCATTTCGCTATATTTCTCGTACATGTGCGCGAGCTCCCACGCGAAAAGAGACGCTTCGTCTCCGCCGGCACCCGCCCGCACTTCCAATACTATTTCATTCGTCCCGCCTTCAAACCGGGATTCCGTTTCCACGTTTTCTTGACTTTTTTTCCACTCTTCCCAATCCATTTATTTCTTAGCTTTCGCTTTAGTGGTAGCGACAGCTCGTTTTTTGAAACGTTCTACGCGTCCGGCAGTGTCCATTATTTTTTCATTGCCTGTGTAGAAAGGATGGCACTGGCTGCAAATTTCCATTTTAATTTCCGGCATCGTCGAGCCAACAAGAAAAACCGCTCCGCAGGCGCAAGTGGCTTTGGTATTTAAATCATATTTCGGATGTATGTCCTTTTTCATAATTGATTTTAAACGAATGAAATGAGTGTTAAAATCATTACCCTGTTAAATGTCCTTCGGACAAATTTTGCCCTGCAAAATTTATTTAACAGGGTAGGGAAAATCATATTCACTCCGTTCATTGATTTTCACCTAGATTATCACGATTTTATTGAGAAAGCAAATCCCAGTAGTAGAGCAAAGCTCACTACGGGACTAATAGGTCTATGTCCGCCTGCATCTTAGTCGCCAAGGCCATAACACTGTTGCCATAAAAGGCATTTTTTACCGTCGGGTCTGTGCAGGGCCGACCAGAGTAGTATTTACAAGCCGCATTCCATTCGGCCGTGTAGGTTTGAGCCGCCGCGCCACTGTCCTTCAATAAAATGGACGAGGCCATAATCGCGTCGGCCGGATTCCACGGATCGGGAACAGATTTGCCCAGCGCGCCGGCAATTCTCCCTTTTATCAGATTCCAAGTGGAAGGAATAAATTGCGCCGGCCCCATGGCTCCTCCGTATCCCACCGACAACGGGCACGAAACCCGGGTGGTCAGCGGATTTCGCCCAAGCTCTTTCAATATTGTCTGCAGAAGGGGCAAATCCCGGGTCGGATGGATTCCCCGGCTGAAAACAGTCCCCGAATTGACGCTTCTCGTCTCGCCGGTTATGAGGTTGGTGATAACGCAAGAACCGACATTGGCCCCGATATTGGTTTCCTGTTTTAAAATAGCCAGGATGAGCGCCGGTCGGACGCCTGTCTTAGCATTGGCCTGCTCGGCATATCTCAAAGCGTCGCCGAAGGGAATCGCCTGCGCGTCGCGAAGCGGGAAAAGAGCGGCCCGAATTTTATCGGCCCGGGCTTTTTTCTCGGCAGCCAATCGTTGGTACTCCGCCTCTTTATTCTTGGAAATCGCCAGGAGCTGTTTTTTCTCTGTTTCCGACTGGACAACTTTTTTCTGGGCATTTTCCAGTTCGACTTTGGCGTCGGTTTCGGCATCATGTTTTTTTTCAAGGTCCTGTTTGGCCACTTCCGTTTCCTCCTTCACGCCGTTTATAACATCAACGGAATTCTTTACGGCCTGCTTGATGGAATTATAAGATTCCAAATCGCTGTAAAAATTGGAAATGCTTTCGTTGGAAAGAATCAAACTCACTAAATTATTACTGTAATCGAATTCATTGGTGTTTCTTAAAAGCTGGGCCAGTGATTCGTGTTCGCTATCTATCTTATCGGAAAGCGATTCAATTTTTTTAACCTTCTCTGTAATATTTACTTTCAATTGAGCAATCGCCAGCGCCCGGGCTTTTATTTTCGCTTTCAGGGCATTGATCTGACTGGTCAAATAATCGACGTCTCCCTTGAGTGTTCCTGTTTGTTTCTGCTGTTCTTTCTGCTTATTGAGAAGTGCTTGGAGTTCCGCCTCTATCTGATGGAGCTCGTTTTCGCAATAATCTTTGTCCGCCTGCCTGGAAGATTCCGTCAGTTGGAGACAGTCAAAAGCGGCACGCCCTAAAGAGGCCGGAAGAATAAAACCGGAAAACAAAGCCAACAAAACAAAAACTATGGTTTTCTTTCCCATAGTTCTCATTATACCCGGTAATGAGCCTTTTTCAAAGATCTACTACCGGGTTATAACATACCTTATTTTTTTTCTATCTTCTTTTCTGTTTTTTCTTCCGGCGCAGGTGGCGCAGTTTCGGCTCCGGGTTCACCTTCTTCCTCTTTCTTGCCTTTCTTTTCAACCTCGATAACAGAAAGGTCAACCGGTACTACAATTTCTTCCTTTTCTTCTACTTGCTCAACCACGGAAACCACGACGTCGCCTGGACTGTTGATAACGGCGACCCCGGTCGGCAACTTCACATCATAAACAAAAACCTGATCTTTGAGCGTTTCTAATTTTGAAATATCAACGGTCAAATTGTGCGGCAAGTCGTCCGGCAGGGCCTCAATCTCAAGTTCATAAAGGACTTTGACCAGATTGCCGATTCCATTCTTGACCGCGCCGGATACCCCCTCAAAAACAAGGGGCACTTTAACGCGTATCTTTTTTGTCATATCTATGGCCAAAAAGTCCACATGAATCGGCTCGTCGGTTACCGGATCAACCTGCACTTCATGGATAAGAGTATCGATGTTCCCCTCCGGCATGCCGATCTTAACCGTGGAAGACTCCCCCGCTTCCCGCCAGATTTTTTTGAATTCGGTCGTAGAAATGGAGATAGGGGTCGTGTCTTTTCCGGCTCCGTAAAAAACAGCCGGAATTCGTCCGGATTTTCTTAAAGCGTCCAATTTTGCGCTTCCATCTTTCTTTTCAGCTTTAATAATAAACATAGAAGTGAGTATACTCGAACATTTGCGGAAAGTCAAAATTAAACTTTATGGACCGTCCGATGTTCCACCGCGATATGCGAGGCGATATATTCTTTAGTACCACCTAAATTTTGAGTAGCAATTTTTTTGCCCGTATTGAAAATATTTTTAGAGTCAAAAATTTCTTTGACCTTTTCAAAAATTCTGACAATTTCATTCCCATACATTTTGCGCAAATAAGGCGTGCGGATGAGGCCATCATTATGCTCGGCGGTGATAGAGCCGTGATATTTGACCACCAAATCATACACAGCCTCTCCAAGCTCCAAAATTATTTTTGCCGTGTCTTTGCGTTTAAAATCCATAAGGGGAATGACGTGAAAATTCCCGTCCCCGATATGGCCAGCGAGCGTATAAGTGAGTTTGTATTTGCCTAAAATATTGTTCAGCTCCGGAATAAATTTTGGCAAAAATTCCGGACGGACGATTATATCATCAATAAACGGAGCCGTACGCATGCCCCTCACATGCTTTCGGAGCAAAGCAAAACTTTCTCTTCTGATATCCAAATATTTATCTGCCTCCGCCTCGGATTTTGTTATGTGTACCTTCAATTTAAAATTCGCTATGCTTTCTTCCAATTCAATGCATTTGTCATTTACAGACTTCTCATCATCACCGGCGAATCCGGCTAAAATTATCAACTTCGGAAAACCGCCCATTATCATCATGAAAAATTCAGGCAAAAAACTCCAGATAAATTTAATCATTCCAAAAAACCCTTTATTTTTAAGAAAATCTGGGAAAAACCGAACAGCCAGTTTCATTGTTTTGTCATCGTAGGTTTCCAGTGTTTCGGGTTTAAGCGTTAAAATTTCTTCCACCAGCCGTCCCAGCGGCTCAAGGTCCTTCATAAAAATAGCCACCAGCTTGGAATGCTTATTGTCGGGAATAAGCTTCAATGTAATTTCAGTGGCAATGCCCAATGTTCCCTGCGAACCGACAAGCAATTTATTTAAATCAAAAATAAATTCAGGCCGTGAAAAATTCTTCGGCATTACTCCAGCCTCCGGCTGGAACCTTCCGCCGTCAGAATTTTTCACGGCCTGTCCTACCACGTTCCAAATATAATATCCTGAAGAATTTTTGCGCACTTTCGGCTTGGCCTCTTGTATTTCTTCTTTATTATTTTTTATCAAATCAAAAATATTTTTGTAAATATCTCCCTCAAAATTCCCCTGCTTCATTTTTTTCTCCAGTTCATTCCGGTTAAGCGGCTTTACCAGATATTCATTCCCGTCGGCCAAAACAACCTTAGCGGACAACACAAAATTTTCCATCTGCCCGTATTTCAAAGTCCTTTCGCCGGCGGAATTATTGCCGAACATTCCGCCGATCGCGTTCAAACTTTTAGACGCGGTAAAACACGGCAAAATCAGGCCTTTCTCGGAAGTTATCTTTTCAAAATCGCGGTAAAACATTCCGGGCTCCGCCGTGATATAGGACGGGACCAGGGGATAATTCATAAAACTGGTCACCTTTTTTTTCTTCGTGTTAATGGGCCAGACATCGTCCATCGGCAGTGGCCCTCCCGCCAGCTTATTCATATAGCGGGTAAAATTGAGGATGATGGATTCTCCGATGGCTCCGCCGGACATATCCGTACCCGCGCATCTGGCGGTAATCGATAAATCCGGATACTTTTCTTTGTTTTCCGAAACCCACTTCACCAGATTTTTTACGTCTTCGGAATCGCACGGAAAAAGCACGAGCTTCGGACGCACCTCGAGCAAGCTTGCGTCATGCGAATATTTTACCAGCGTTTCCTCGCTGTCATCCGCGTCTCCTTTGAAGAATTTTAGGATTTCTTCTTTCAAGGGTTTATTTCATTCCACTAAAAAGTTTTAGTCGAGCTTCAACGACAGTTTGCACAGCTTCAACTGTAGGAGGTAAATATTTATACGGGGTAATTTCTTCAGGCAAGTTAGTTAAGGATTTTTTTAACGCTTCGGTGAATGCGACCCGAATTTCTGTATTGATGTGCACAATATCAATACCTTCTTTAATGCAGGCGATAAAATCTTCACTCATTGACCCCGAACCGCCGTGCAAGACCAGTGGGATGCCAGTAGCGGCACGAATTGCCTTTACTCTTTCCGGATGCAGGCGCGGGTTGCCACTCTTGACCATTCCGTGAACATTACCAATCGAAGGAGCAAGCAGGTCCACTCCGGTCGCTGCTACGAAACGCTTAGCATCTTCTGGGGTAGTCATTGTGGCTTCAGATACTCCATCAGGAAGTTTATCTAAAATTTTAGAACCTGTGCCTATAAAACCCAGCTCTGCTTCAACTAAAATTTCTCTTTTTTCTTTTTTTGCAACCTGTCTAGCGTAATCTACACATTCCTTCGTTATCCTAATATTTTCTTCAAATGGAAGCTTTACTAGATCAATAACAACAGAATCATACCCTGCGTCAATGGATGTCTTAGCGGCTTCTAGACTATAGTGGTGATCACCATTCAAAAAAATCGGATAATTATCGCGAGAACGAAGGGCTCGAATTACTGCCACAGCTTCAGTCCGCCCGAAAAATTCACTTTCATTTTCCGTAAGTCCTATTATGATAGGAACCTGTAATTTTTTAGCAGCGTTATAAATAGCGTGCAGAGTTTCTAAGTTTGAAATATTAAAATGACCAATGGCTATACCCTTCTCATTTGCTTCTTTTATACATTCACCATATGTTTTCATATTTTTACTTTAGTAATTCTAATAATATTTCCTTTGCCAGCGCGGGGTTTGCGCTGCCTTTCGTTTCTTTCATCATCTGCCCGACCAGAGACATCAAGGCCTGTCTTTTTCCGCCTTTGTAATCCGCCACGACTTTCGGATTGGCCTCGATAATTTTCTGCGCGATTTGCTTGAGCGCGCCGGTGTCGCTGGTTTGCAACAATCCCTTTTCAGTAGCTAATTTCAACGGAGATTCGTCTTTAATAACTATCATCGCTAAAATATTCTTGGCTGCGCGGGAAGAAATTTTATTTTCAAATACTAAATCAATAAGTTCAGCAAAATTTTTATAACTTGGAAATTTTACTCCTGCAATATTTTTTTCTATACCCAAGTAATCAGAAGCAATATAATTATATGCAATCGGTAATGCAGTTTTATTTTTTATTTCTTTTTTTACCCCCTCAAGCCATTCAGTCAAAAAAGGGTGTTCTATTATTAATTCTACATCTTCTTCTTTATAACCTTCTTTTCTATATCTCGCGCGCTTGACTTCCGGTAATTCCGGCAGTTTTTCTTTCATTTTCTTCAGATCGAAGGCCTCGTGCAATTTCATTTTCGGCAAATCGGGGTCCGGAAAATACCGGTAATCAGAACTTCCTTCTTTTTTCCTCTGGGAAAAAGTTTCTTGCTTGTTTTCATCCCAGCCCCGTGTTTCCTGTATTATTTCATTCCCCTTGCCTGTTTCCAAAAGTTCAGTCATTCTGTCAACTTCATATTTTATAGCACGTTCAACACTGCGAAAAGAATTAAGATTTTTTACTTCTACTTTTGTTCCCAAAATTTTTGGATCATTAGTAACGGAAATATTTGCTTCTATTCGCATTTCGCCTTTTTCCATATTCGCTTCCGACACTCCCAGATACCAGAGCACTAACTGCAATTCTTTGGCGAATTTTGTCGCTTTCTGGGCAGTTTCTTCGGCGCTCTCAAAAGTGTGCGGTTCGGTCACCAGTTCCATCAATGGCACACCGGCGCGATTAAAATCTATTAGGGAAAAGTCCCCTCGGTCGTGCTTATTGTTCGCCGTATCTTCTTCCAAATGCACGCGGGTAACATCAAAATCTGCCAAACGCCCGCCCACAACAATCGGATATTTATATTGGGAAATCTGGTAGCCCTTCGGAATATCCGGATAAAAATAATTCTTGCGGTCAAATTCCGTAAAGTTTGCAATCTTTCCGTTTATCGCCAAACCGACTTTTATCACATTTTCTATGGCTTGCTTGTTCGGCACCGGCAGAGCCCCTGGATGCGCTGTGCAGACCGGACAAATATTCACGTTCGGCTTTTTTTCATCCGGATTATTTTTGCACCCGCAAAACATTTTTGTCTGCGTTTTTAGTTCCGCATGAATTTCTAAGCCAACGGTGTAGTAATACTTTTTTGCCATAAGTACATAAAATTATATCAATTTAAGCGTCAAATGTCTAAAAGTTTTACGGCCTTTCTTCCCCTACGATTTTTCCGTCATCCAGCTGTATTATTCGTTCTGCAAACTTGCTGTATTCATTTTCATGGGTAATCATAATGATGGTCTGTCCTTCCGCATGCAGTTCTTTCAAAATGTTCATAATCACGCGGGAAGATTCGTTGTCCAAGTTGGCGGTCGGTTCGTCGGCAAAAAGAATCTTCGGCTCATGGGCAATGGCGCGGGCGATGCTGACTCTCTGCTGTTCTCCCCCGGAAAGCTGGCCGGACAAATTGTCCAATCGGTTCCCGAGACCGACTTTAGTCAGATGTTCTTTTGCTTTCTCATACGCTTTTTTCTCCGGCATATCTTGCATCAAAAGCGGAAGCGCCACGTTTTCCAAGGCCGTCATCTCCGGCAACAAAGCGTAATCTTGAAAAACATATCCGAGCTTTGTTAATCGAAAAGATGTTTTTTCGCCAATTGTCATTGAGTGTGTGTCTTTTTCGTCGATGAAAATTTCTCCGCTGGTCGGTTCGTCCAATAAGCTCATCTGATAAAGAAAAGTGCTCTTGCCCGCGCCGGAGCGTCCCATAATCGCGACAAACTCCCCGTTCTGCACCGTAAAATCTATCCCTTTCAGGACTTCTGTAGTTTTCTCTCCGTCTTTAAATGATTTTTTCAGATTGGTTACGCGGATCATATAAATTAATTTCTGCCTAAAATTGAATCAAGGGTATTTTTGCGAACGACCAGGCGAGCCGGAATAAATCCGGCAATGATTGTGGTGACCATCAGCAACCCCACCCGAAACAATGTACCACTGATTGGAGCCACTAAAATTCCATCACTGAAAGAAAAGTCGATGGGATGCGCCGTCATCCACGGTTCCAGAAACCCATAAAGCACGATGACTCCGACAATAGAGCCGCAAAGCGCGTAAAAGAAAGACTGCAAAACATACGATATTTCAATCGCCGCTTCATTGATGCCGATTCCTTTCAAGATACCGATGAATTTTCTTCTGGTAATGGCATTTATAAAAATGACTATGAAAATAGTAATGGAAGCGACAACGAGGCCGATAGAGGAAAGCATGTTTCCCAAAAGAGAAAAAGTGGCAATCATGTCTTTAATAAATTTCGGCTGAGCATCAATGTAAGTCTGCACTTTGGCAACCTTATCAACGCCATTTCTTTTCAAAATGTCCCGCACATCGGCCGGATCTGTCCCCGGTTTTACCTTGATTGAAATCTCATCCACGTTATAATCATTCCTGCCTATCATGCTTCGCAATTGAGAATCTATCATAAACACACCCATAGAAAGCTGATCCACTTTGGCTTTTAAAATACCTTTGATAGTAACTTCGCGCTCTACTCCGTTTACCACCATCCGAACCTTCACGCCCGGTTTGATATTTTCCAAAGCGGTAAATCCCGGATAATCAAAGTCCATATATTTTTTATCAAGATAGGCTCCCAATAATATTTGGTCATAATCTCCCGGAGCTAAATATTCTCCCTCCACCATAAATTTTGAAATTCCGGTTACCTTATTTTCCGCTACGGGATTGATGCCATAAATTGACATTGCGGCAATATTTGGTTTCTCTTTATCGTTGGTGCGCGTCTTATAGTTGGCTTCCAGAGTTCCCCCTTCCATATATCGCGCGGACATATGCTCCACCTGGGGCAATGACTTGATGATATTGATGATTTCCGGACTATTTTCTATATAAGTTTTGTTGTTTAGGCTGGATACGATAACATCACTTGTATAATGAGTGCGTACGGCATTGATCGCTCCCTGCAAAAGCCCGACCAAAATCCCGCTCACCACCACTAAATTCAGAAATGTAAAAAACATCACGAAAATTATAAGCACTGTCGTCCATGGATTTGATCTTCTTATTTGCCGCTTGGCCAGAAAAAATCCGATGCGAATATTTAGTGAGGAAAACATAAATTATTCCGCGTTAGGATTAAGAACCACCGCCTCTCCTTCTTCCAGCCCGGAAACGATTTCAACCTGGCCCAAATTGGTGCGGTTGCCGATCGTCACTTCCCGCGATACTGTACCGTTTTTTTCTTTGACTTTGACAAACCATTTGCCGTTTTCCATGTATACCGTGCCGCCCGGAATAGCTATGGTATCCGATCTTTCAAAAATCACTATGGAAACGTTGGCCGTCATGCCCGGTCGTATGGTCGGATAGTCCATTTCAAAACGCATTTTGACTTTGTAAGTCGAGACGCCGTCGCGCATCGTCTCGGCCGAGTCGATCGAAACGACCCGCGCCTGGAATTCCATATCCTCGCCGAAAGCATCCAAGGTTACTTCGGCTTCCTGACCTATTCTCACTTCCGCGATATTTACCTCCGGCACGAAACTCTCAATTTCGAGCGTACCCCCGCCCATCAAGGTCACGATGGTTTCATTTTGAGAAGCTATCTCCCCGACTTCTTTCTCAATATTGGTAACAATTCCGCCAAACGGCGCGTAAATGGTGTTCTTCCCGATTTCCGCGCGGATTTTGTCTATCTCCGCCTGCGCCACTGAAGAAGCCCCGTCATTTTTTTCCGTCAAGAGTTTTTGATATTCATATTCCGCATTTTTTATAGCCAAATCACGCCCTTTTTTCGCTTCGTTGTAGGCGTTAAAATTCGCCAAATAAGAAGAACCGGATTTGTTTGGAATATTTAAATACCAGATCGTGTTTTTATAAGTTTCTACATCGTCGGGAAAAGAAATGTAAAGACCTTTTGTGCCGAGCCGTGTTGCTCCTTCCTCATTAATTATCCGTTCTGTATTTTCTAATTTAAAAGTGCGCAAGGTTAAATCAGAAAGAGTTATATTTTCTTTTTCAATGCTGATTTTATAAACGCCTTCCACTCCGTCATAAATTCCGCTGATGGTCGGTGTCGTAGCGGCATAGTCCGACGAATTGGGAACAAGCTCTAAATTTTCTGAAAGAAGATTTCGATACGCGCTTTCCACTTTAGTGTCTTCCTGCGTTGTAACTTTTTCCAAATTTTCCCGCGCATCTTCCAATTCCACATCGGAAGTTCTTGAATTTATTTCTTTTATTTTCAAATCCGCCAAAAGATCGGCGACATCCAGCTGGGCGAGTATTTGCCCCTCCCGTACGCTTTCGTTGTTGCGAGCGTATATTTTAGCTATCCGCCCTGACGCGGCAAAGCCCAAATCGGCTTCTTCCGCTGTCTCCACTTTTCCGGAGACAGAAACTTGGTTCAAAAAGTCAGTGCGGGCGACCGTAATCGTCCCGTTTCCCGCCTTCCGCCCGCTAAAAACAAAGATTCCGGCAATTACTAAAATAACCCCACCGGCTATGTAGTAAATATATTTCTTCCCCTTCAAAAAATTTGAAATTTTGTTCATAAGCAATTATATTTTATTGTATCATAAAAAATTTTTATTGACAAAGCAAAAAGCAGAAGGGCCGGCACAACGCAAATAAAGGAAAAATTTCTTATTTGTCTACTAACTCCGCATATACTGAATTAGTAGACATAATTTCACACTGATTGTAAACTGCCACGTTTAGTAACTTTCAATATCTCGACATATTCAAGAATCCCACATTTTTCCAACATGGAGATAAATTGCTCGGGCAATTTCACCTTTCCGACCCAAACACTCTTATGCACCATTTTAAAACCCAATACCTTCAATACATTCCTTAAACCGTCTCTTTCTCTATTGAAAAGCACCGGAATGTCGTAGCTTACAATAATCACCTCATCTCCGTTTTCTCTTTTATATAAACTTTCATCAAAAATCTTGTTTTTCTTCAGCGATTCAAGCTTCTTTTTTCCTTTGACCGACAAGTAAATTTTTTGGGAAGAATAGTTTACAATCAAGCCATCCGACCTTAATTTGAAAATATATTTCTGTAAATTTCTTTTTTTGTCGCGTTCAAACTTTAAAGCCTGTCTCTTTTGTTGTTTCAGGCCGTATTTGTAATCTATTTTTCCCACGGTTGCCCCATAACCGCTTTCCAAGAAAGTTTCCATTAAATCAACGACATCCGCGCCTCTATCTTCTAAAAAACCTAAAATTTTGTAAGCAATATCTCCCCGCATCTTTTTAAAATATCATAATTATTACAATATGTCTACTAATTTCGCATATACTTTTTTAGTAGACAAAGGGAGGTTCTTAACCTTCGGTCTTTTTTTATTTTTATTTCCTCAAAATTTTTATTAGCGCATCGTTTAATTTCTTTACCAGTCGATCGTCAAATAAAGAAATAGTAAAAACATTTTTAGAAATTTTTTGGAAATCTTTCACTTTTTTCGTGATAACTTTCAGGTCACTGACCATGTCGCTTTTGGATAGAATTATTATCTCCTTCTTAAACGACAGCCCGTCTTTTCCCAGATTTAATTTTTTGTCGTATTTTTTGAGCTCCTTGCGGACTTCTTTATAGCTTTTCATTATATTGGAAGATTCAAAAGAAACCAAATGCACGAGCATTTTGGTGCGTTTAATATGCCGTAGAAACTTTACCCCTAGGCCCTTGCCCTCCGACGCACCCTCAATAAGCCCAGGAATGTCGGCAATAATATAGCCGTAAAAATCTCCCAGGTTCGGATCGAGAGTGGTAAAAGCGTAATCCCCGACTTTCGCCTGCGCGTTGGTCAATGAATTGAGGATAGATGTTTTGCCCGCGTTGGGTAGGCCGATCAATCCGACATCGGCGAAAAGTTCCAGTTCTATCTTAAAATTTCCTTTTTCGCCCGGAGCCCCTTCGCGCGACTGCCGAGGAGCCGTGTTGGTGGAACTTTTAAAATGCTCGTTTCCAAAACCGCCGTAGCCGCCGCGCAGAAGCAAAATTTTCTGCCCTTCCTCTGTTAGTTGCCATTTTTCTTCCGTATCTAAGTTAGTGATGATGGATCCAACCGGCAACTCCAATATAAAATCATCTCCGCTTTTCCCGTGTAAACTTTTTTTTCCTCCGTCCTCTCCGCGTTCGGCGGAAAAACTCTTTTTCGCCTTGTAACGGGAAAGCGCGTGTACATCGCGAACCGCTAGCGCGTAAAAATTTCCTCCGCGTCCGGCGTCTCCGCCCGCCGGTCCACCTTTCGGCACGAATTTTTCCCGCCGCCAGCGCACGACGCCGTCTCCGCCCCGCCCGGCCTCGGCGTATATCGTCATTTCATCAATAAATGCCATACCCTTATGATTCTACCGCGATTTGCGCCAATTTGACAGCGCCCTTTTCCGTTTTGGCGACCGCCATAAAAAGCCCGCGATGGCAAAAAATCGCGTCTTCCACGCCGGTAATTTTCTGTAATTCCCCGTCTCTCAAACCAGCCCAAGCTTTCGGTAAATTTTTTCTGTTGATAAATGTTTTTGGATTGTTTCTTACCGCCTTGACCCCCCAAGTGTTATCCGCCTTTCTGGGATAAATTGCAAAAAGAGGTTCCGGAAAATTATAAAGAATATATTCAAACGGATAATTTTTATCCAAGACAATTATTCTCTTATCTTTGGTGTTTTTGTAAATAGTTGCAATCGACTCCTCCGCCAAAACGGTATCTTGTGATTGGACCATCTCACGCGATAAAATTTCTTTTGCCATGTTTACGCACCTTAAAAATATTTTGTTTTTATCTAAATTGTTTTCTCTCCAGGTCGGCTCCATGGCGAAAAAAATATGCTGTATAAAATACGGTGAAACATCATGTTTATTTTCCACTAAATCAAAACCGTTATCAAAAGCGTCGATGGGAAAAACTAATTTTTTACTCAATAACTCGGAGGCCTGCTCGGATCCGCAAATGTCCGCCCCGAATTTTTTCCATACTAGGCCGAAAGAAGAATATTCTATGCCGTTATCTCTCCGGCCTGCTCCGCCCGGCTGATGATGGTCAAACCGGTTTGTTTTTTCGTCATAAATTCCGCCCACGTCAAAAACATAATCGCCGGTCTGGATGATTTTTTCGTCCCGCGTGCGGATGATTTTAAATTTCTCTCCTTTCTTTTCCAGCAAGAGACACAGAGCCGCGCAGGCAAAAACATCATCAGAGTGAAACGATCCATCGTGGGTAACTAATTTTTTATCTTTTTTCGGCATAAAATTCTTCAAATAGCCCATAAAGCCAAGAAACCAACTTGTCAAAGAAAATAAAGATCATAAACAAGACTATCACTACCACGGAGAATTTTCCAATCTCGCGGCTCACGCGGAGCGCGGTATAGCCGAAGAAATATCCCAAAGACAGCAAAACCGGGAGCCAGATCAGGGTGGAAGAAATTTCTGCTTTTAAAAATTTTTTATAATCTATCTTTTCATACCCGCAAAATATAACCACTAGATAATTTATCCCGATAATGAATTTAGAAATGAAAATAGACCAAAAGGGCTTTATTTTAAACCCCGGAAGAACGTTGTAAACCCGCCCTTGGATATATTTGAAAAATATATGGTGATTGAACTTTTTATATAAAAATTCTCCCAGGGCATACCCGAGCAAGGCCTTGGATATTCCACCTAGAAGGATAAAAATGAGGGCAACCCAGACATTCAAGGCGCCCAAGTGCGCCAGAATCCCCGTCGAAATCAAAAAAAATTCTCCCTCAAAGATTAGGCCCAGATAAATCAGACCATAAATGAGAATCTGATGGCTTGCCACAAAACCGGTTAAAAGATTGACGGTATGCATTAGCGGGAAAGGTATGATTCAAAGATTTTAATCTCGGCTTCTTCCTCGGCCACCAAATCCGCGCGACCCCCTTGCTTGAACATTTCAATCGCCTTTTTCGCTTTTTTCACCATCCGCTCAATGACTTTGAGCGCCTCTTCGTCGGAGAGCGACTCGATCGGCTTTCGCTTTTGGGCAACCAACTCGTTGGTAAAGGCCGCCAAAATGTTCCGCCGGGCCTTGAGCAGGCCAGCGTCTTTGGCCAGCATCGCTTCTTTGACCCCATTTTTTACCTGTTCGTGCAACATAAACGCATTATACCCCGAAGCAAAGTTTTTTCAAAACTTGCTACGGGGCAGGTCAAAAATGTGCTAAAATAGCACTACTTGTCCCGTTAGAAATTCAAGGGATATGTTATAATGGTAATGGTTTATTAATTAAAATTTCTAATGGGATGCTCAAGTTGATATTTTTTGATACAGAAACCACCGGCAACACGGAAAAAGATTTTCTCTGCCAAATCGCCTATAAGTGTGGAGAAGAAAGTTTTGTGGGTCTTTATAAACCCCCAATTAAAATTCCTCCGGAAGCTTCGGCTATTCATCACATAACTAATAAAATGGTTGTTGATAAACCGACTTTTAAAGAAAGCACCGACCAGCCGATAATTAAAAAACTTTTCGAAGATAAGGATTCCATCATCGTCGCGCACAATGCGCCGTTTGATCTTTTAATAATCAGCAAAGAAGATATTGTTCCTCGTAAATTCATCTGCACATTAAGGGTTGCAAGATATTTGGACAAGGAAGGAAAAATCGAAAGATATAATTTGCAATATTTGCGCTATCTTTTGGAGTTGGAAATTGAAGCGACCGCGCACGACGCTTTGGGGGATGTTTTGGTTTTAGAAAAACTTTTTGAGAGATTAAAAAATAAAATAAAAGAAGAGGCTAAATTCGACGAAGTCGAATCGCCCGACGCTTCTGGAGAAGCGTTTAGGGAAGAAAAATTAATAGAAAAAATGATGGAAATCTCCTCGCATCCTTCCCTTCTGCGCTCGTTTAATTTTGGAAAACACAACGGCAAAAAAATTGAGGACGTCATAAAAACCGACCGAGGATATCTGGAATGGCTCTTGGCGCAAAAACTGGAAGGCGACGGGATTGACGAGGATTGGATTTATACGCTGAGGCATCACCTGAAAAAATAAAAATCATGAATTGGACTCACGGGCTTTCTTGTGTTAATTTTATAGCGAAAGGAGTACGCCATGAGTGAAAGAGGGGTCCTCGCAAACCGACTGGTAGGGAAAAAGCTGGTCGGGGTTGAGGTCGGAGGATCATCATCCAGTTTGACCCACCACGACTCCGGCGAGCTGTGCCTTATCTTTGAGGGAGGAGAGAAGATCACGATCACTGTGCATGGATTCAATTCCCCCTTCCTCAGGGTGGAGTTTGCCGACTACGTGACGTTAGATTTCTAGCTAAGCCGGCAAAATCGCAACAGCCACCAGAGGAGGCCACCTCCCTGGTGGCTTCTTCGTTTAATTCAATAAAAATGTTAAAATGGATGTATGCAAAACTTTGTTGTCATAATAGTAGGATTGGGGGTTGTAGGCATAATTGTCTATTTAATTTTAAGTAGAAAAAAAGAAAAACCAGAAGATTGTAAAACAATAATAAACGAAAATGCACAACTCAAAGCAGATTTAGGCCAAAAAGATAGAACCTTAGGAGAATTAACCAATGAACTACAAAATGAAAAAACCCAAAAAGACCAGCTATTTGGGAAGAACAAGCAATTATTTGTTCAGGTTACTAGCCTGGAAGCAGAAAAAACAAATTTATTAAATGAAAAGGAATCTTTAATAAAAGAAATTAGTAATTTTAGGGCAACTGAAAATAGTAGAAAAAAAGAATCGGACGATAATATTAAAAGACTAGACGAAGCAACTATTGCTTTTGGAGAAGAAAAACAAAGAGTACGAAGAGAAGATGAAGAAAGGTTGCGGAAAGAAAGAGAGGAAAAAGATCGAATGTGGGCAGAACATGAAGAGAATGTTAAAAACCAATTGACTGAACTATGTAAATCCCCACAATACGGATTTAAATATTATGATAACAACAATTTGCCGACCGATTTAGGCGGAAAATTTAAACCTGATTTCCTTATTGAATTTTTGGAACAATACGTTATTTTTGACGCAAAAGTATCAGAATCTGATTTGCAAAATTATATTAATGTAAATGTAAAATCAACAGTTCAAAAGATAAATGGCAACGCAAAAATCTACTCTACGGTATTTTTTGTAGTACCTACAGAAGCAATGAAATCATTAAAAAAGATTCGTTTTTATGAACAAATATATGAGTTTTTTGTAATTCCTCCTGAGGCAATAGAAGCGATACTAGCCTCATTAAAAAAAATTAGCTCCTATGAATTAGCACAACAATTAGACCCACGTGATAGAGAAAATATTGTTAATATAATTTCAGAATTCGATTACCATATAAATATGAGAAATGCTTATGACATATTAGCATCAGAGAGCGGGGTTTCCATACTGAAAAAAGCTAGTGTATTAAAAAATGATATAAAAGAAGAAATTCGTTTAAAAAAAGAAACAATGCGTCTTCAGCAGTTTGGAACCACGGATATTAAAACTCTAATGGTTAATACAGAAATTCAAGAAGAAAGAATCAATGAATTAACTTCCCCCAAAGCAGCTATCTCTGATAGTAATATAAAAACTGTAAAACCAATTTTAAGAAAAAAGAATTAAATAGAGGACTAAAAACAACTTCGCCGGCGGGGCCCTGGGGGGTCGCCGCCGGCGGTACGATGTTCACTCCTCATCCGAATCTAATACTTCTCTCCGGAAGACATTTTCACGCCTCCTCTCGGCGAGGACCTGAAATCCCCGCTCGATCCTGCCGGCCAGCCAAAACGCCAACCAGCCAGAGCCGACGAAAACGACCAATCCTACGAACCCGATGGCGTAGATGAGCGGGTCGTGATGAACGACCCAAGCGATGAATCCGCCAGTCGCGATCCAGAGTGCCACCTTCCAGAGCTTCATGTCGTCGCCTCCTTCCTGTGGATCTTCATGTTGTACTCGAGACGCTTCCTGCACGCCTCTTTGTATTTGTCAACCCAGAACGCCATGCGCTCCAGATTGAGATCGGGACGCTCCACAGCGTCTAGACACTCTTGGACCTGAAAGTCTAGAGCCACCCGCCGCCACGTGCGCCAAGCGGAACGAATCCGCCTAGCGATACACCTAAACAGCGCTATGGTTCTCATCACCTTTCCTCCCTTTTCTTTTTTCTACTTTTAGTATACCGCAAAATCTGCCATTTGTCAAAAAATGTGACCTCACGGGGAATCGGACCCCGATTTGGAGCTTGAGAAGCTCCCGTCCTAACCGTTAGACGATGAGGCCAACACAAAAAATATAGCATTTTTCACGATAACCACAAATAGCTGTCAAAATATATTGCGTGGCAGGTATATCCGCCCGGATTTTTTATCAGGTAATCCTGATGGTATTTTTCGGCTTCGTAAAATTTATTGAAGGGCTCCAAGGTCGTTACTACTGGATTTTTCCAGCGCTTTGATTTATTTACGATATTTATAAAATTTTCCGCTTCTTTTTTTTCTTCTTCGTTGCCATAGAAAATGGCCGAGCGGTAGGAGGTGCCGACGTCATTGCCCTGCTGATTTAGGGTCGTCGGATTGTGTATTTGGAAAAAGAAATCTAGAAGTTTTTTGTAAGAAGTTTTTTTAGTGTCGTATTGTATCTCCACCGCCTCCGCATGTCCCTCATGATTCTCATAGGTCGGGCCTTTCACGCTCCCGCCGGTATAGCCCACCCGCGTTTTTATAACGCCCGGTTGTTTTCTTATAAGGTCTTGCAAGCCCCAAAAACATCCGCCCGCCAATACAATTTTTTTAGTCATAGCTAGTTTTAATTAATTATTTTCCGGGAACAAATTTCATAGATATCGAATTTACGCAGTGGCGGATATTTTTGTCGGTTAGGCGCTCGCCAGTAAATATATGTCCTAAGTGCCCTCCACATTTGGTGCAAGTTATCTCCGTCCTCATCCCGTCGGCATCCAGGCTCTTTTTTACCGCTCCCGACACCTCATCATCAAAAGAAGGCCAGCCGCAATCGGATTCAAATTTATCTTTGGAATCGTAAAGCGGGGCCTCGCATTGCCGGCAGACATAAACGCCGGTTTCTTTATTGTTGACGTACTCGCCGGTAAACGGCGCTTCGGTACCTTTGCCTATAATTATTCTTTTTTCTTCTTCCGTCAGTTTATTTAATCGCATTTTTACATTTTATCACAATGCGCTATAATTTTACTATGAGAAAAACAGTTACCATTATTGCGTTTTTTATAGTCATAGTGCTAGCTGGATTTATCGGCATCAAAGAACTGGAAAACGGCGAACCGGCCTACATCGAGTACCAAACCGAGCGCGGGAAAACTATCCGGCTATACACTCCCCAGGCAAACGGCACGATAAAAAGTCCGCTTGTCATCAAGGGCGAAGCGCGGGGAAATTGGTTTTTTGAGGCGAGCTTCCCGATTACTTTGGTGGACTGGGACGGACTCATTATCGCCGAGAGCTACGCCACGGCCGAAGGCGATTGGATGACGACAGAATTTGTCCCCTTCACTGCCACGCTGGAATTTAAAAAGCCGACTTACAAAAACAACGGCGCCTTAATCCTGCAAAAAGACAACCCCTCCGGTCTGCCGGAACACGACGACGCGCTCGAAATCCCGATTTTCTTCAGCGAGTAAAAAATTTATTAGGTTGAATGGCTATAATCTGCTTCTAGTAAGTCTACTGCGCGGGGAACCCCTGATGATGGGTCTGGTTTGATTGCCAAAAGAACAGAATCATGAAATTCTAAATACTTGTCCGAAAAATCCGATATAGTTGCCGTATCATATCCCATTTTTTGTAAAATGAGACGCAAATTGCCGTATTTTTTCAGTGTTACTTTACCAAAAGCAGTTTCAGGGCTATTTCTTGAATTAAACGAACCCTTAAAAACGCCACCGGGCACCAATACCCTGTCAATCTGTTGAGCCACTAGTTCTGGCGCCTCGCTATAGGCCACGCTAAAAACAGCTAGAATAGCCCCAAAAGAATCAGAAGGTATGCCTCGCAGGACTTCCGCAGAGGTAAGGTGGATTTTCCTTGAATTTTCTCCGGAATAATTAATCAGCGCGGTTTTAACAAATTCCAGTCCCTTTCCCAATTCACTTTTAGAAATTTCATCGACAGCCCGACCTGTACCTGAGCCAATATCAAGAACTTTTGTATTTTTTTTGATCCTTAAATAGGCAAACAACTCCTTAAGACCATGTAATTCCCATATGTAATCATACTTGCCTCTGTTGGTTAAAAATTTTCCTTTGTTTGTATTTATCCACTGTCTCTCGTTTTTCCGAACAGCGCGAATTTGCCTTGCTGCTTTTATTCTATCTTCCGTATTCCTTTTTCCCGGAGACCCCTCTTGCATATCGCTATATTACTCCTTTATTCCCTCTTTTTCCACTCCTCGTCCTGGCGGACGAGGAGTTTTTCTTTATTTTCTTGGTCTAAAAGAATTGCTTCCACCGCACGCTCCATGCGCATTCCCTGCGATCCTTTAATAAGCACAATGTCGCCCGTCTGCACGAAAGTTTTCAAAAAATCCCCCGCCTGCCGCGAATCCAAAAATTCAAAAATATTTTTAGAATTCATCCCAGCCCCACTAGAATCGGGGTAAACCTCCAGCGCGCCTTCTTTAAATCCCTTTGCCCGCTGGCCGACCGCGATAAGAATATCCGCGTTTTCCTTGACAACCCGACCGATATTTTTATGCGCCTCCGCGGTATACTTTCCGAGCTCCAGCATATCGCCCAGAATGACAATTTTTCTTTTTACGTTTTTTATCTCTCCCAGTGTTTTGAGCGCCGACTCGCAGGCGAAGGGGGACGAATTGTAGGTATCGTCGATAATCAGAGATCCGTTTATTCCTGAAAGGAGTCGCATCCGCCCAGGCGGAACATCGTAATTTTTAAGCGACTCCGCAGCGGTCAGCATATTTAATTTCAAGTCGGAAGAAAGAGCCAGAGCCGCCAGCGACGCGTACACGTGATTTCGGCCGAATACCCCTTCGATGACAACCGGCAAGCTTTTACCTCCTTCATCCACCCTGAAAATAATTCCCGCCGGTTTACCCGCTTCGGAGAGCTCGTTTTTCTTGTTGTAAAAAATACTGTCACCCGAACCCAAGACATCGGCGCCTTCCTTAAATCCGTAAGTAATAACGCGGCACTTGCTTTTACTTTTCATTTGTAACACCGATTCATCGTCAGCATTCAAAACCAAGAGACCGTCCGGCTTTAAAGTTTTTATGAGCTGGCTTTTCTCTTCCACCAAATGCCCCTGTGAATCAAAAAATTCAATATGGGGCGGAGTCGCGCCTATGGCGGTAATGATAACCGCATCCGTTTTCAGCCAAGAAGCGGTTCTCCCCATATCGCTGGGCTTCCCCACCCCCACTTCTAAGACCAGCCACTTGGGATATTTATGAGAAGAAACAAAAAGCCACAATCCTTTCAAGGCATTAAGCAACCAGGTCAAAGGATCGTTCCATCCGTTCGGGACGCCCAAAACGGTAAGTGGCAGGCCGATCTCGCTATTGAAACTTTTTTCGCTTTTGCGGACATGGGATATTTTAGAGAGCACGGCATAAACCGCGTCTTTGGTGGAAGTTTTCCCGACCGACCCGGTGATGGCGATAATTTTCGGCTTGTACTTCCAAAGCACGAGGCGCGACTCCGCTCTTAAAACATAAACTATTATTTTTTTGAAAATCATTTTCATCAACTTTTTACCTGTCCGGCGGAATATTGTAGTAATTCAACAAAAATTTGGTGATATCCAAAAAAGGATCGGTCCACGTCGTCGCGGCGTAGGGCACGCCTTTGGGATTTATCGCATAAAGAAAAATTATAAATTCAGGATTATAAGCCGGGAAATAACCAAAAAAAGAATGGTTGTGCCTGTCTGTATAATAACCTCCGGTCGTATTATCCGCAACCTGCGCTGTGCCGGTTTTGACCGCCACGTTCCAATTGTCGAATTTTCCCGCGCCTCCCTTGATCGCTTTATCCATCACCTCAACCAGCATCCGGGTGATTTCCTGCGAAGTTTCCGGGGAAATTTTTGTCGGCGTGGTGGAATACGTCATTTCTTTGGAGATTCCGTTCTTGTATCTTATTTCTTTGACCACATGCGGGGTAACGAGCTGCCCGCCGTTGCTTAAAGAAGCCAAAGCCCGTACCAGTTCTATTGGAGTAAGCGCGATCCCCTGGCCGAAAGCGGCGTTGGCATATTCGATTTCGCGCGGACTTTTCAAAATGCCGGAAACAAGTCCGCTCGTTTCGTTCGGCAGATCGATCCCGGTTTTATCCTTGATGCCGTAGGCCAGGAGATAATCCCGCAAATTTACTCTGCCCAATTGTTGTTCCACAAAGACCATGCCGGTATTGAGCGATTGGCCCAGAACCTCCTGCATAGTCGTACCCGGACCTCTCCCTTTCTTGTCGAAGTTGAATATTTCTTTTTTTTCTACTATGACCGACCCTTTATCGTTATAGGTCGTATCGGCTGTGACAGCACCCGTATCGATCGCCGCCGCCATCACCAGAGGTTTTACCACCGAGCCGAATTCGAGGACATTCTCCACGAGCGGGTTGGAAAAAACCGAAGCTGTTTTGGCTTGAGAAAAATTATTCGGATCAAAATCCGGCTTGACTCCGAGCGCGTAAATGGATCCGTCCCGCGGATTCATGATTATGCCACCGATGGAATCAATCTGGTATTTGCCTTTCACTTCGGTCAATTTTTTTTCCAAAAAACTTTGAACCTGGGGCTCAATGGTGGTCACTATGTCCCCCTCGGCTGTTTCACTCTCGAATAGCGTCTTGCGTATATTGGAAAAAACTTCGGCAAAAAAATTAACATAGGGATTGTCGGCATTGCGGGCTAGGAGCGCGTCATACTGCCTCTCCAGGCCGTAGCGCCCGCCCAGCTCGTCGCCTTTGTACCCCACCAAACCGAGCGCGTGCGAAGCTAAACTGCCTCCGGGATAGAAACGCCATTTTTCCTTGTAAACGGAGACGCCAGGAATTTTCAATCCGGACACGGCGTCGGCCTGCTCTTTGGAAAGACGATGAATAATTTCCTCGTAAGTATCGTTTTTCTGTTCCGCTTTGGATATAAAATAATCACGGTCTAGAACCGTTATTTTTGACAATTTTAGATAAGCATCTTCCGGATTGACAATTTTCCCCGCGTTGATGGCTATCTTGAAACCGGAAGTCTGGGTGGCAGCAGAGACGAGCCCTCCGTCTCTTTGTGTGAAATAAATCGTGCCGCGCTCATAAATATTGGAAGAAGGAGTAATATAGTTGCGGTCGGCTTCGTTGGAATAATAATCACCCTGCACGACCTGCACCCAAAAAAGCCTGCCTGAAAACACCACGGCAAAAAATATGACAAAAAAGAGGACAATTCTGGATCTAACGAGAAAACTATATTTCATTTTTAACCAGTTTTAAACTACCACCGAGAGCTTCGCCCGTAGAGCTATAGCCGAGAGATTTGCGGGTCGCGAAATTGAGAGTTGCTTCTTTAAATCCCATAGATTGCGAGAGAGCCATGTCAACGCTGCTTGAAATAGATAAGTAAGAAAGCTCCAAATTATTGACTTCACTGGTAAGGACAAGTATTTCTTTTTCCAAAGCTCTCCTCTGCACAATATCAAAAACCATGTTCCCTAAAATAAGAGCGTACCAAAGCGCCAACCCGGCCAAGGCAGAAAGCATTATATTCAGAACAACCCTCTCAATTTCAACATTATTGTTCATAATGTTCACATTTCTTATCCGCGTTTTCAATTGTAGGGCTGCTTGTTTCATACTTGTCCCGCCGCGGCGGTGATTTTTTCTAAAACTCTTAACTTTGCGCTTCTGGCTCTTGGGTTATTTTTTAGTTCTTCTTTATTCGCCAAAACCGGCTTTTTATTTATTAATATTGCTTTCTTTTCTTTTGTTCTTACTTTGTAAAAATTTTTAACTATTCTGTCTTCCAAGCTGTGAAAGGAAATTACCGCCATTCGTCCGCCTACTTTTAATGCCTCAAATCCTTTTTCTAGCCCTTCCTGCAAAGCCCCCAATTCGTCATTAACCGCTATTCGGATCGCCTGGAAAGTTCTGGTAGCGAAATGCAGTCTCCCCCTCCGATACGCCGCTGGTACTGCTTCCGCGATTATTTTCACTAAATCAAAAGTGGTTTTGATTTCGGCTTTCTTCCTCGCCTCAACTATCCCTTTGGCTATCCGCCGACTAAACCTTTCCTCTCCATAACCGTAAATGATATCGGCTAGATTTTTTTCGTCCCAGGTATTTACGACATCGTAAGCCGTGACATCTTCCGGACCGGGATTTTCTTTCATGGTCATGAGGAGCGGTTCGTCCTTCATGAAAGAAAATCCTCGTCCGGAATTTTCCAATTGGTCAGAACTCAAGCCGAGGTCGAAGATTATTCCGTCAACTTTCTCGTTTTTTAAAACCTTATCCAAATCCCGAAAATTTACATTAAAAAAAGAAATTTTCCGGTCGTTTTCTCTCCAGGCTCCTTTGTCCTGATCCAGCGCGATTATTTTCGCCTTCGAAAATCTTTTCAATATTTCAGCGCTGTGCCCGCCTCCGCCGAAGGTGCAGTCAAGGACAACTGAATCCGGCCTCAAATCCAAACCGTCTATTGTTTCATTTAAAAGAACTGTCCGGTGTACGCTCATTTTTTCTCCGCCAGCTTCTCCGCCAGCTCGCCGGCTCGCTTTTCCACAACTTCCTGATTCTGCAACCATGCCTTTTCGTTCCAAACTTCAACCCTGTCTTCCACTCCG
>Ga0209211_10002343_pt1 | contig 32959 bp, 41 predicted proteins | sample RifGroA2_FD_183992 | JGI IMG/M metagenome (GOLD analysis project Ga0209211, IMG submission 183992) | Groundwater microbial communities from Rifle, Colorado, USA - Groundwater A2 (SPAdes) (version 2) | ecosystem: Environmental > Aquatic > Deep subsurface > Groundwater | place: Rifle, Colorado... | reverse complement strand
ACTTGCTGTAATGATCACGAATAAGAGCAGTTTCTTTAGCTGTTAATCGGGCAGATAAAAGCACCTATTCAGCATATCATTTTCCCTATAGTAATCTCCAGTTTGTTTTGGGAGCACTATAGCAAAACAGACTCATATTTTGTGAGTCTGTTTTGGTATTTGAGACGGGAGGAGCAGTTTACTCCGAAAAATTTGATCACAAATTTATTCGGAGACTCCCGGCCTCGTCCATGAAAATTTCTCCGGAAATTTTCAGGGTAAACAACTAAAGTCTAAATAGCGCCTGACAAGGCGCTATTTAATAGATACCTTAAACCGTAGATAGAGAAAAATATAACTACTCGAATTATAGATTGACAAATTCTTATATATGTTATAAGCTGCTAATCATAGATATGAAAGGTCTTGTCTATGTTATATGAGATCAGGTAACTATGTAAATCAGCTTCAAGGAGACGCTCATTATAAGGCATTTATCCCCGGTACTCTTCCTTTTGAAATAAAACATGAGGAGAAACTTCATAGTCTTTTGTCACGAGCTAATTTAGCCTTAGGAAGACTTGATGGAGTAGCCGATATATTACCCAATGTGAATTTTTTCATTTTCATGTATGTAAGCAAGGAAGCTACAATATCAAGTCAAATTGAAGGAACCCAGGCGACCTTTATTGATGTTCTGAAAAAGGAGGCAAACATTCACGATGGGGAGGTGCATAAAGACGTTAATGAAGTTATTAACTATATAGCCGCAATGAATTATGGTTTAGACCGATTAAAAGAACTCCCCATTTCTCTACGGTTGTTTAAAGAAATTCATAAAATACTTCTTCGGGGGGTACGGGGGGAAGGAAAAAACCCTGGAGAGTTTAGAACCTCACAAAATTGGGTTGGCGGACCCACTATTGAGACGGCAACTTTTGTTCCTCCACCTGCCGGTGAGGTATTAAATCATATGGGAAACCTTGAAGAATATATGTATACATCAGATCCAACACCGGTTCTGGTTAAAACAGGTCTTCTACACGCTCAGTTTGAAACAATTCATCCATTTTTAGACGGAAACGGTCGTGTAGGCAGGCTTCTTACTACATTCTACCTCTGTCAACAGCAAATACTCCGAAAGCCATTACTATATCTTTCGGACTTTTTTAAAAGAAATCGTCAGACTTATTATGATCGTTTAAATTTATTTCGTGAAAAAGATGATATTGAGGGATGGCTTGAGTTTTTCCTTCAGGGAATTACCGAAACATCCCAAAGAGCTGTTGAGACGGCAAGGAAAATAATCAAATTGCGTGATCATGGTATTAAACAAATCACAAAACTCGGACGTTCTACTGAAAAGGGAATGTATCTATATGATTATTTATTTCGTACACCGATGGTTCGAATTAAAGATGTTGAACGTATATTAAATATTAAAAACCCTAATGCTTTAATATTAGTGTCAAAACTCGTCGATTTGGGAATACTAAGAGAGCTTACCGGTTTCAAGAGAAACAGAGTTTTTTCATTTGCGGATTATGTTGCCTTGTTTGAATGATAATATATTCTCTGAAGAAAAAATACATGATATCAATATTTTGGAGACACGCTTCAGACTTTTTCCGGTTTCCCAGTTTCAAAAAAAAGTAGTCCGGGGATTTGTTGGAAGTGTTTGCGGTTAAAACTAAAAAGTTTGAGTTTGGAAGAGAAAGACGTGGCAGCTATAATTGAGTCTGTAATGCTTAGCCGGTATTTTCTTTTTATAGTTCCTGCAAGTTTACTGAGGCTAAAGTCTATCGGAAGTATTTCCAGCAAAGATAATAGTTGTTTAAGATTTATTTCCTGCTTGTTTCCTTTTTCTTCTATTCCTGTATACAGTTCAACGATGCTGATAATAGAGATACAAGCTTTCATTTCCCTATTTCTTATTTTGAGAAAGAAAGATTTGGTTCTTACATCGTAACCCCTGAGGAAATCTATGATAATATCGGTATCTATCAGGATTTCTTCCATAATTTAGCCAAATATTTTTCTCTGGCTTTTTCTTCTTTGCCGTATCTTACTTTTTTTAAAAATTTCGTGCCGGATACGCCATTTCCCCACACTCCAAATAAAGCTTCTATATCGATTGGTTTGCGATTTGGGATGTTTTTACCCAACATAAGGGACAGGTTATCGCTGATGACTTCCGTAATAGTTTTTTTCTCCATCAGTGCTTTCTTTTTTATCTCAAAAAGAAGATCTTCGGGGAGACTGATTGTGGTTCTGACATATCTGCTATCCATACTGGATACATCTTATCATCAAAACATCAATGTGTCAAGATGACCCTCCGTTTAATGATCTGAATCATTAGAGTCATTTCTCAGAGAGATTATGGTGAGTTATTGGGTCAGGCCGAAAAAGCGGGCGATGCGGGTGGTTCAGTAATTGAGGAGGTTGAAGGGGGAGCACTGCTTTTTCCGGGTGTATATGCGTCTTCGTCCACTAACATATTATTTCCGCTCGCTTCGAGATTTCCCATTGAAGAAATTTTCCCCAGCCGTCCTTCGTAAAAAGAGACAATTTTTTCCGGAGTGGCAAATGGGCTTCTATCAGCTCTATCTGCGTCTTTATAAGCCCTGTTAATCCTATTAAATCTACTCCAGTTCATTTTTACCCATGCCTGGTCAAAATATTTTCCATCCTGTAAAGCCTGGGCAAATACATGAGAGGCTTCCGGTCCTGTAACTTCAAAATCTGAACCTTCTTCCGGTTCCTCATAAGTTTCGTCGGGTTTCAATATAAGCCTGTTCCATTTGAAAACAGCATCTTCTCTTGGATCATAAAAGGCTTCGGACATCTTTTGTTCAACCAGTTCCGGTCTGATATTTTTTAGCCAGTTGAGTTTGACTACCTGTGCCGGGTGGACTTTGTAACCGTATTCATCACCTCTGACATTTCCTGCTATTACCTTGAATTTATTTAGAGTAAGTCCGGATTGTTTATCTATTCTCACTTCTTTTATATCTGTATCCAGCATGTCGTAAAGCCCGTTTTTAAGTATCATAAGTTTATCTGCCCAGGCTTCAGTGACTGCCATCCCGATAAGATCCTCAACTTCTTCAGGTTCTCTTCCGTTTGCACTATTTACTTCGCCTCCATTTTCCCTGATAGACCGGATGAGGTCACTTTTTGATTTTTCTGCTTTATCAATCTGAGCACCCATATATTTCATTTTTTCCGGTAAATTTCCTGCCTGTTCAATACTTCTAAATGCTCTGGCAACATTTAGAAAAGTGACAAAATCCGAGGATTCATTGTAAATATCTTTTCCCATGACAGGATTTTCCAAAGGTCTGGAGATAAAACCCTTTTTTTGTTCGATAAAAGAAGCTATCGCACAGGCTTCTTCTACACAGCCATATCTTTGGGCAACTGAAATAAAATGACCCAGATCGGGGCTTATACCAAGGCTTGAAATAAGTTTGCCTTCAGCAGTCAAATTTCCTTCCGCATCGACCGCCCCCCAGCGGAGAAGTTTTCGCACTGCCGCCTGTTGTTGGTAATCTTTGGGCGCATCCACAAACCGGAGTCCGCCGATATCCAGTCTCATGGCGTGGCTGAGAAGGAGCATCTGTGTAATATCGGTGTTAAAAAGTGCCGGTTGGCCAAATTTTGGTCTGGCATCTAAATCTGCCTCGGTAAAAAGTGAGTAATAATCTCCCGCCCTGGTCCTTCCTGCACGACCTTTTCTCTGGATGAGTGAATCTCCGGAGGATTTGGTAAGTTTAAGCGTAGATATGTCCCGGTCAAAATCATAAATATTTTCCCTTTCGATTCCAGAGTCCACTACATGGGCAATTCCAGGTACTGTAAGACCAGCCTCAGCGGCATTGGTAGCCACAATTATTGTTTGCGGTATTATTTTGTGAGGATTTTTTTTCGGGTCAAGCGCATCGATCTGATCCTGGTATTTTTTGGGCATATCACTAAAAAAGGGGACAATGTTCAGATTTTGATCCGGAGTATATCCCGGCTCCTGGTATCTATACCTGTTTAACTGCTCGATGACCTGGTTTATTTCTTTTCTTCCCGGCATAAAGATAAGGATGTGTCCATCTTTGCCCTGTTTGATCACTCCTTCATAGGCCACTTTTGCTGCAGCAAATGGTGCCAGATCCGGTTTTATTTCACCATTTTCTATAAATTCGGTTAGATCTATCTGAGCGGTACCACCTGTTTTTTTCGGCACTTCAACTTTACTGTCTCTCAAATGATGAGAATCAACTTCATACATTCTTCCTTCCGCTTTTACGACTGGAACATCTTCTCCGAATCTTTGTTTAAAACTTTCCTGATTTAGTGTTGCTGAAACGATGATGAGTTTAAGAGGTTTTAACCCTCTTTTGGACCTTTCATCCTGTATTTTTTCATATGAAGCAAAAACATAGTCCATATTGGGGTTTCTTTCGTGAGCCTCATCTACTACCAGATAGTTGTAATCGGGTAGGGCAAGGTCATTTTTCAGAACCTGGAGAAAAGTACCATCTGTGGTGATTTGAAGCCGGGAATTTTCCGAGATTTTGGTCCGGTCACTGCCCCTGTAGAAATATCCTACTTCACCGCCTGTGTGTCCCATGTTTTCTCCACCTGCCAGAATATCTACCACGTGTTTAGTAACACCTTCCACAAGCTTAGTACGGGGAGCCAGGTGGATCATTTTCTCGTCTCTTTTGATCACCCCTCCGTCTCTCAGGATTTTATAAAGTCCTGTAGATTTGCCTGACCCTGTATCACCTACAAGCATAATGACATTTTTGGATTTGACGGCTTTTATAAGTTTAGTTTGCGTTTCCGTTTGAAATATCGGAGCATCAGTCCCATAATCGGGAAGCATGTTCGCTTCGACTGTTTCTTCTGTTTCCTCTTCTCCATATTCATTTACCACCATTAGTTCCCGGGCAGCCAGACCAAGTCTATCTGCCTCTTCATCTTCAAACGAATCCCTTCTGTCAGAATCACCTAGATTTGCATAATATCTGTCAGTATCCATAGTTTATATTTTAGCCTGCTTGTCAATAGAATTTATAATTGCTATAATCATTATAATATGAATCAAAAGACGAACATATCATCTTCTTTTTCAGCCGGAGGTACAGGCTTAAAACCCGTGGTGTAGCCGGCTATTGACGCAAATTCTCAATGACCCGCTGCACGGCGGGTTTTTTGATGGCTCGTTAACGATTAGCTGAATTAGATGAGTTTATGAGCCGATCAATCCGACAAAGATCCCGTGAGCCGTGTACGAATAGTATCTAAAAGGCGAACGGTAAGATCTGGCGGATTTATTCCCGCGGTTGCACATTGACAAGAGGAGGATGCGTTTGCCCTTTCCGAACAGATATTAAACCTCACTTAGCCTTCTCCTGTAAGGAGAGGGAAAAACCAGCTACGATATTTGTTCGGAGAGGGCCAAAAAGAAAATAAAGGAGACAAAAATGTTGACAATAATTGCAACAAAAATCGTGTGTCTTTTGCTAATTACCGGCAGTGTATATTTGCTGCAGTTCCCATACTATCTCGAGATAGCAATGGTAGGACTGCTTGTCAAAGAATTCAAAGAGACCAAAAAGAAAAGCATCAAAGTGCTTACGGTAATACTAAGTATTCAGATCACTTTGATAATAATTGGTCTTTTGGTCCTGCCTGAAGTCTACCTGATTCTGATATCGATTCAGAATCTCTTACGGTAAGATAACCCTGGCCCTTTCCCGGAGAGGATTTGGAGAGTTTGATTGATCCGATAATTGCTTCGGAACCAATTAAACCACCCAAACACCGTATTTGTGCAACGCATCCTCCTCTCCGTACTCCTAAGTTATAATACATGATTACATTCTACCTCTGTTTCTTCTTTATCTTCTTCCTGTTTTTGATTCGGATTATCAAGGTCCAAAATCTGGCAATTACCCAGTTCCGTCTGTAACTGGTCCACATGTTCGTGAGTAGTAATAAGAAGGGGAGCTTTTTCCTGAATTGCTTTCAGCTCTTTTATCTGTAATCTTCTGTTGGCTTCTCCCAGATGACCCACCGGTTCATCCAGGATTACTGCTTTTATCTTTCCTGATTCAACTGTTTTTACTGCGACAGTGACGAGGAGTCTTTCTTTTTGTCCTGCTGATAAGCTAGAAAAAATTCTTTCTGAATTCATATCTTTTTTGGCCAAGTTTCCTTTTGCCTCTTTAAGGAGGCTGTTTACCCATTTTATCCTTCCTTCGAAAATTTCAATAATTACTGGAAGCATATCTTTAGGAAAGACGCTTCTTTTCCCCTTTCTCATTTTTTTTATTTCCTGTTCCAGAAGATTATCTGCTGTCTGCCATGCCAGATCTACATACTTCTTTGGATTTTTTTCTAAATGTTTCTTATATAAATCCTGATGTTTATACAAAAAGCTGTTTTTGAAAAGATCAGCGATTCTGTCTGTAGGATCGACTGCTTCTTTTGTGACAAAAAGGATATTTTCGGCTACTTCTTCAGGATCTTTAAGCCTGTGAATATTATTTACGGTACCATTTTTGACAAAATGAATACTTCCCTCATGATCCAAAAGATGAAGCATCGCCATAAAAGTGCTTGATTTGCCAGTTCCGGAGTCTGCTCGGAATATTGCTGAACAACCTTTTTCTAATGTCAGATTAATGGGTAGAAGTCCAGATTGGCCTCCATTGGGAAGTCTGGCTTTGAAATCACGTATGACTATACCTTCCTGTATCTTTATGTCGAGGGGATCATCCTGATATATTGAGACATGTTCCTGCCATCTCCTTTTAGTTGCAATGAAGGGCTCACTTGTCAGGGCTTGTATGAAATGTGTTGCCATTTCTGTAGTACGCCTGCTTGATTCCCTTTCCCTCTGGAGAGCAAAAGCTTGAGTAAATCCCGATAAGCCGTTTACAAGCCCGTTAAAACCGGCCAAAAAGTTACCTCCTGCAGCAAGCCAATATTTGAGAGCAAAGATTGCTTCAGGAGTCATACTCATAAGATTAATTTTATCCGTCATCCCGATATGGTCGTTTTGGATTCCTCTTTGGTACACTGTATGTTTTGCAGATCTTCCTACCCTAAACTCGGCAGCTCTAACCTGATCGGATTCACGATAAAAGAAATCACCTACAGGAAATGTACATAGACCTAAGAGTGTTACTGCACCTCCTGTGAGTATATCTCCATAACCAATCATGGTAAGTCCGCTTCCTATGGGGACAATACCGTTTTGCATTCTTGTTTCATTTGCAATTTGTAATTCCGTTTTGTAAACCTCGACGGGTAGCGATTTAAGTTTTTCTATTTCTTCTGTTGTGAATCCTTTATCAACCAACGCCGCATGAACTGCGGGTCTGAAAAGGCCCAATTTCCCTATTTTTTCTGAAAGAAGAAGATCCCAATAAGCCCCATTTTCGTTCTGTGTATGTGCAGCTATCATACGGCCGCAGATTTTCATGGCGGTCCCAAGTGCAAAAAATAGAGGTAAGGAGTTTTCCGAAAGTCCATACGTTCCCAATACCATACCGGCCGATTCTATGCCTTTGGCTCCAGCCATGACTACTCTCCCTCTTGCTAACTTTTCCGCAGTTTTTCCATCATCACTTAATCTATGGTAAAGCACTGCCGGAACTTGATGTCCACCGCAAATTTTTCTATCTATTCTCATCAAAAGACGCTCTCTATTTAGTTTACTTTCTTTCATTTCGGAGGATTATAGCACTCTAATTTCGTGGTAGCAAAATATTTATAACCCTATGTATTGGGGAACATTTAAAATTCGTAAAGAGATTTGACAAAAGTAAAGTGATTTGATATAAGTAAAGTATGCAAATACTTACAGTTTCTTCCAAAAGGCAGATCACATTACCCAGGGATTTTCTTGATGATTTTGGTATCAAACCAGGCGGAAAAATATATATTGAAGAAAGCGGGGACAGTATATGCATAAAACCAGCCAAATCAGTGGTAGAGGAGTCCGCAGGAAGTTTAAGTAAATATGTAGACAAGTCCAGGTATGGCGTAACCTTTGAAAAGATCATGGAGGAAACCAGGAGAAAAACTGCAAAGAAACTTATTAGTATCCAAAAATGAAAGAAATTCTGCTTGACACAAATATTTTTATACGGTTCTTTGTCAAAGATATTAAACCCCAGTTTGAGGAGTCATACAAATTATTTGGGAAGATAGAAAAAGGAGAAACCCGTGCAATGGTTTCTATCCTGGTGATAAACGAAATAGTCTGGGTTCTGGAAAATTACTATGAGCTTTCCAGAAAGATATATATTCCTATACTCGTAAAACTCCTGGCACTAAAGGGGATAAAAATCAAAGAAACTAAAAAGAAAATTCTTATGAAAATACTGGGAAAAATGAAGGAAAAGAAACTGGATTTCACTGATTTATATCTCATTGAAAACAGAGAAGGAAAAGAAATAGTTTTTTTTGACAAAGAATTGCAAAAGTTTCAAAAAGTCCTTGAAAAGTCCTGAAAATGGTGTTATATTACCTTCATATGAGAACACCACAAGCACAGATAAAAATCAATTTACCCCTTCGGTTCAAGGAATTTGTAGAAAGCAAGGCTTCACAGTTTGGTATGCCACTAGCAGCTTATATAAAACATGTTCTTCTTAAAGAGATAGAGGATATGCAATATCCTACGTATGAAGCATCAGAGAAAGTGATTAAGGAAACCAAAAAAGCTCTCAGGGAAAAGAATAGGGCTATTGAAGTAAAAGATGTTCATAAGTTTTTCAAAGACTTGTAAAATGCAAATTAAGATTTCTGCCCCCCTTCGGAAAAAGCTGAAAAAACTTAAGAAATTAGATCCTAAACTATCAAAAAGGATAGAAAAACAATTATCACTTTTTGCTGATAATCCGAAACACACTTCCCTCAGACTTCATAAATTATCAGGAGAACTCAAAAATCTTTGGAGCATTTCGATTTCAAAAGATATCCGTATGATATATGTTATAGAGGAAGATACAGCCTATTTTACAGTTTTGGGAACTCACGATGAGGCCTACAGGAAACAGTAGAAAATTTTTTGTTGACAGTTGTGTTAAAATAGTAAATACAATTTAAACAAAAGCTTTGATCCGGAAGGTTGGAACCGGGTCCCCGAAAGGGAAGCTGCACAGCAAGCCCGCCTACCCTTAAGCTTCGGCGAGGTGAATATGTGACGGAGGCGAAACCGTAAAAGTCTGCAACGAATGTCACGAAAGTGGAGTTCGTCATGAATGAGTTCAGCTCATTTTATTGATGATCCCCAGTGATGGGGATTTTTTGATGAGCTGATAGAAAAGGGTGGTACCCCCTGACTTTCAGGGCCCTTGTGAGTTACTGAAGTTTAAATACTTCGGGAATTTGCAAGGGCTTTTTTTTGGTTTTTCGGGTAGGTAGTTCAACTGGTCAGAACTCTCGTCTCCAAAACGAGAAATGTCGGTCCAAGTCCGACCCTTCCCACCTATGAAATTAACGATAAATAAAATCAAAAAATGCTTTAAATCTTCATTTAAAAGAAGAAGATATTGTTATGGAATTTTCCCGGGTATCAAATATTTAAAAAATTATTTAGAAAAATCAAAAGATAAAAATAAGACAATAAGAATTTTTTATGGGGAGACCTACGATAGATTGGGGGTAACTATAGATTCGTTGAAATATTATTTTTTCCTTGGACTTTTCCAGAAGTTTTTAAGACAAGCGGGTTTGAATGTCGAGGCAGTTATAAATATTGCCGATACCGCATCAATTACCAATCGGGAAGTAGATGATAAAGAAGGTTTATATTCATTAAGAAGTCAAAGAGTAAGTTTTTTGGAGAAAATCATCAGAGTATATGGTTTGGATATTAAAGCCATATTTATGAGTGAATTTGCTGAAAAAGTAGAATATCGACAGAAGTTAGAAACAGTGAAAAACTATTCGAATAGTAAGACGGTTAAATCTTTACTCGAAAAAACAGTTCTCAGAAACCGGCTTAAACAGGAAAAAGACTCGGGATACCGCTATTCTTTGGAAGAAATTGCTTTATCTTTGCTTTTTAACATAAAAATCGGTCCCCCCAGAGAAATATATTATGATAAAGCAGCGCTGATAGTTAGTAAAAAATCTGAGGGAGATACATTTTTCGGAATTTACCTTACACCTACTTATCCTTTGGGGAAAAATTTTGCTTATTTTATCATCCATCCGGACATTGAGCAGTTTGGAGTTACGCCCTATAAAGCAGGCAGCAACAAATTGGAGGATTTCCGTATTATTTTGGGAAAGACCAGTATTGGTAAGTTAGAGGAGTTGATCAATACTTCTTTTATTTCGACCAATCCAGCTCTTCCAAATCCCGTTTTTGATCTGTATGTCATTTCAGATCTGGCCAGAAAATTATTAACAAAAGATTATTCTCTTCCTGTATATTCACTGAGCCTGTTAAAAAATATTTCCTTCCTCAAAACTGAAACGATAGAAAACGTAATTAAATATATTTATAAACCATTATCGGAAGGACAAATATGAATAATAATCCAACTGATTTACTGGAATACAAAGAAAAGATGGAAATTAAGGGGAAAATAGATCAGTATTACAAAAGTCAGGAGATGAAAAATGGACTTGAGAGTTTAAAGAGGATTAAGTCGTATCTCCCTGATACCTATAAGGGATTGTATATTATGAGAAATATAGTCTTTGCCCATCTGGATTTCGGGCCGATTCTGGAACTGGCGGCTGAGGGGAGAGAATTTACTGTTGTCTCGGGACTTAACCCCTCTTCACCACTTCATCTTGGTCATAAAGTCCTTTTTGATATTCTTCTCTTCCTGCAATCTCTCGGTGGGCGGATATTTATTCCTATCACAAATGACGAATCTTTTGTGGATGGAAAAACAAAAAGTTTGAGTGAAAGCAGAAGAATTGCTTATCAAGAAATTATCCCCAGTATTATCGCTTTTGGGTTTGACCCCGAGAAAACCCATATTTTTGTCGATTCCGACTATCCCGATTTATATAACTTTGCTATACATTTGAGTAATAAATTTTCTCTTCCCGAAGTGACCACTGTGTTTGGAGAAAACTCGCTTAATACTCCCGGACAGATATTTTACCGGAGTGCAGTTCAGATGTCACAAATTTTAATGCCACAACTTCCGGAATTTGGAGGCCCGAAACCTGTTTTAATTCCGGTTGGTGTTGATCAGCATCCTTACATATTACTAGCCCGTGACACGGCCAAAAAGATGAAGCTTGTTCCTTCTTCAGAACTGGTTTTCAAATTTCTTCCTTCGCTTAGAAATCCAGAAAACAAAATGTCGGGATCCAAACCCGAGACAGCAATTTATCTCACGGATACTCCCGACGTTATCAGGCATAAAATTGATAAGGCGTATACAGGATCGCTTTCTTCACTTACAGCTCATAGAAAATTGGGAGCTATTCCCGAAATTTGTTCTGTCTTTTCGTTATTTTTCTTCCATCATCCTGATAAAAATCTGGTAAGCAGGATTTACAGAAGGTATAAAAGTGGGAAAATGACAACTTCGGAACTGAAAGAAATAGTGAAGGAATTTATTACAAATATTATTTTGGATCATCAGGACAAAAAGAAAAATATTACTGCAAATAATATTAATAGTTTTCTGTTAAAAAAGCCGTTACGTTCTTTTTTGGAGTATTAAATCTATGACGAAAGAACAACCGATCGAAATTCGAGAACCTCTTGTTTCCGATGACTTCGGCCTACCTGAAAGAAGAATTCACGATGACCGGAAAGATCGGAGTAAACCGCCGTTTCCGCCGGAGAGTAGACGGATCAGAAGGATACGTAAAAAGCTTGGGATGCGAGGGATTACAGGTGCATTTGAACCATAAATAATATGATAAGAGATAATTTATTACCGGTACAAAGTGAAAGGGAAGCCTCCGATTTTAGGACAAATCGGGGGTCGGTTTGGCAATGAAAATAGGCCTTTTCTTCCTCCAAGACTGATTAATACTCTTTTACCGGTGCTCAGAAGCAGTTATCTGATGGCTTACGATTATCGGGATAATAGAGTTATCACTCTAAAAGACAGATTGGTAGTAGGTAGATGCACGGATGGGATTGCCGGAGAATTAATGCGACAGGGTAAGAAACCGGAAGAAGCGGAAAGAGCAATTGTTCGGCCTTTGGAACCCATACTTTCACCGTCAAAAATATCGCTGTCAAGAGATTCTTTACGGGAGATAGCGGCAGATGATTTACCCGCACTTATGACTCTTTCTGTAAGACAGTCCCAAGACCAAACATCAGTCGGCCGTACTGCAATAAGAACGGTATTCGGACTTAGCGAGAAGTTACCGATAAGAGCTCTTGGTTATCTTTTGCCCGCGATTCATTTGGCAGAGGATATGAGAGTATCTCCTCACTTCACTTCCTTTCCCCAAATACAATTTATTTTTATGGAAAAAGCGGGTGTAACCGTAAATAATCTAAATGAGAGTAAAGTCAAAAAACAAAGAGAACTTTTCATCCGACTTGCCCGAAATTTTATCAGGGAACATTATCCGGAACTCTCTAGAAACATAGTTTTTGCTACCGATGAACGATTTCTTGCAGATGAAACGGTAAGTAGTCTGGGTCAGTTGCTTTTTGAAGATACTTCCATAGACGAAGACATTCTCTATCAGAATGCGACAACCGGTTTGGGAGGAAGACAAAATGTCAAAGGATATATGCTGCTTCATCCTCTGGTTCATGATGTGAGATTTGGAAAAGAATTATTCCAAGACACGGAAGGAAGAAAATTTTATAACGATCCGGAAATATTGATAAATATCGGAGGGCAAACAGAAAAACAGTTTTACAGGGCAAGACAGGTTTTCAAAAGAAAACTTGAAGAAAAACAGTTTCCTCTTTTCCCCACAGTCCAACTTTTCAGCAGTCATAGAGTAACACCTTATATAAAACTGGATAATGATAGATCACACAGTCATGATTTCACAATTCAGGAAGCATTGGCAAATCCTATCAAGGTGATTGATGTCCTCTTTAAAAAAGACGGAAAGGACAATCTGATGAAGAAAGATATAGAACTTCTGACACGAGAATATATCTCGGGAAGATATGCATTTATGGATTTTTTGATGAGAAATCAGGGACTTCTCAAAGCTCTTTAAAAAAGTTTCTTCTTCCTCTGACAGACAAAGTTTTTTGTCCGTTTGAGGAGGGGGAAATAATTGGAGGATAACATGAAAAAATACTTCCTGTTGTTTGTGATTCTAATGGTAGTCTATCTGATTCTGGTGATTGGAATAGCAACAAGCGTTCCAGTGGTTTCACAAAACAACTTACCGCCCCCGTGTTTATGGGGCTGTATGTCTTGGTAGTCTGAAGCAAGTTTCCCCCTCCAAATGGTTAAGAAGGCAATAAATCAAATCAGCTTGGTGATTTTGCTTTACTTAACCCAAGACTTTTCTCCGGCAGTAACTGAAGCTTCATGTTTCGCGAAATTGGCGAAATATAAACTTTACTGCCGGAGAACCTATTTAATTATCAAAATTTTATTGTAAAATGAAAGAAATCTTATGATAGACGAAAATGTAACAAGATACAGTAATAAGTTAAAAAAACTTGGTATTAATCATAAAATTGTGGAACACCCGCAGTTAAAGACTGTGCTTGAAGTGCAAAATTATCTCGGATTGACTCTGTCTGATGGTTTCTCAACGCTGGTGATGAAAGCAGATGACAGGGTAATTTCAGTTGTGAGACGTGATGATTTGCGTTTAGACTTCGGGAAAATGAAGAACTTTTTTGGAGTAAAAAATCTGAGAATGGTTTCAGATGAAGAGTTCAAAGAGTTTACTAGGTTGGAACCAGGCACTGCTCAAGTATTTATACCTGGAACACAAACTTATCTAGATCGGATGCTTTTTGAAAAAGAATATCTTACCGGTGGGTCCGGAAGCTTCACTTGTAGTATATATTATAAATCAGCTGATCTGATAAAAATACCGGGTAGTATGGTAGCTGATTTTGTCCAAGAAGAAGTCATAAGGAAGAGTAAGGTTAATATCCAAAAAAGTGGAAATCAGAAATTGAGAATAGTATCAGGAATTACGCCAAGCGGGGATGGGACTCTCCACATAGGAAATTATTTAGGTGCAGTCAGGCAGTTTATACAAATGGCAAAAACGACAGACTGTTTTCTTTTTATTGCCGATCTCCACGCACTTACCACGATCCAAAATAAAAGCCAGTTACAGAGTAATGTGGAGAATTTAGTTCTAAATGAACTGGCTTTGCTTGGAGATTTAAATAATATTACATTCTTCCGACAGTCAGATGTTCCGATGCATACAGAGCTGCAGTCTATCTTAAATAATATTACTCCGCTTGGGCTTCTCAAAAGAGCTCATGCTTATAAAGACAAACTGCAGAAGGACGTGATGGAGGATGAGATAAATCTCGGACTATTTAATTACCCGATTCTCATGGCGGCAGATATATTGCTTTATAAACCTGATATGGTGCCGGTAGGTCGCGACCAGAAACAGCATGTGGAGATTACCCGTGATGTGGCAGATAAATTTAATAAGACTTACCAAAAAAATATTCTCAAACTTCCCGAGCCGCATATCCCTGAAGAAGTGGCCACAATTATGGGAACAGACGGGAAAAGGAAGATGAGTAAATCACTGGGAAACCTTATTGCCATCTTTGAAGACGAAAAGATTATCAGAAAACAGGTAATGGGAACTTATACTGATCCGACGAGAATTCACTCTGATGATCGGGGGCACATAGAAGGAAATATGGTTTTTGCATATCTGGATTTTTTTGGTGATAAAAGTAAAGTTGATGAGTTAAAGAAATTGTATACAGAAGGAAAAGTGGGGGATATGGAAGTGAAAAATTATCTACTTGATTCTTTAATGACTTATTTTGCACGGGCTCGGGCACGATATGAGGATCTTAAGGTAAATCCGGTGAAAGTGAAAAAGATTTTGGAAGAGGGGGCGGAGAAAGCCAGAAAAGTGGCCTCAGAGACGATGGTGGAAGTAAGGGAAGTATTGGGACTTACCAATAAATATTCTTTCTTCAATTATTAATATATTTTCTTCTCCGTTTATTCTTTTTATGTTACTTTCTTTGGTTGTTCGAAAGAAAGTAACCAAAGAAAAAACACCCAGTGGGCGTTGGTAAGTTTCTCTAACCTCAGGCAGTCCGGGGGAGCCTCCCCCGTGTATGCCAAGGGTGTCCCCACGTTTGCCTTCGGTAAGAGAAACTAACCAAATCACCCAAAGGGATAAAATTAGATAAATAACTCTTGACAAGGTTTGGAATAGTATGATAATTTCATACAGTAAGAGAAAAAGCAGATTAACACGGATTTAATATCATCTCTTCGTTATAAAAACAGTTAAACCCCAAATATTTAAGAGTGCTATTTTTATGGTTACAATTGGGGGAAAGGAGAAAAATGCCATTAGGAAGAAGACATGAAGTTGCGATGAGTGTACATGATGCTACTAGATCCGTCAGAAGAGCCGTAGGAGACGTAAAGAGAATTATCAAAGAGATTGGTAGGAGTGGTAAACATCAAGGTGAAAGAGTATATTTCAGAGCAAAAAATAGAGATGGAAGTCAGACTATAATTTGGGGGCGTCAAAGAAGAACCACATTAATTCACAATCGTCCTATTGATGATTGAATATTGACATGAATCAGATATTTATGATATTTTCACATCAGATGAAACGATTGCGTTTTTATTAATTTTATCCCGCCTGTCCGGCGGGATTTTTTTAATCAGAACAATTTTTATTAATTTGATAGGTAAAGGAGGAAAAAAAATGGCAGTATTACCAACGACTTTAATTAGATCAAGATCAAAAGAATCTGGATATCCTCCAAGACGACCAACGATATATGTAAAATTAGGACCAAGAGATACCGTGGTTAGTAAAATGGAATTAATACAAAAACAAGATGCGACTGAAAGAAAAAGAAAATATCCCTTGTCTTGGAGACGTAAAGGGGCAATAATATTTTTTAGATAATCATTTTCCGTTCGTATTTTGTTCTCCTCTCCATTTGTGGTATAGTGTGGTACATGATTCTTCGAACCTATTCAGAATCATAAAAGAATTCTTACATGAAACCCACAATTTCCATAGATGATTTTGCGAAAATTGATTTCCGTGTGGGAAAAGTCGTGGGTGCGGAGGAAATTACCGAGAGTGAACGACTAATAAAGATGTTAGTGGACTTTGGGGAGGAAGGTCAGAGGACTGTTTTCGCAGGAATTAAAAAGTTTTATAAACCATCTCAGCTTAAAGATAAAAAATTTATTTTTGTGGTAAATCTTCTCTCCCGGAAAATGCCTGGAGGAGAGAGTCAGGGGATGATGTTGGCTGCTGTTGCCGAAAATGAAGTTTTTATTATTCCGGTGAATAAGAAAGTTAAAGAAGGAACTATAATAAGGTAGAATGCTTGGTCGCATAAAAATTTTAGAACTCTGCGAACGGCTCACGAATTAAGATTTTCTGTCCATAATCACTTTGTCGTTCGCCTAACGCTTCGCCGCAGAGATTCAAAAATTTTCATGCTCCCCGCATTTTTATTTTAAAAAAATGCCAGAGAATAAGAAAAAAGAAATAGACGGTAAGAAAATAAAGAAGATTTTTGAGTTTAAGTTAAACTTCACACCCAAAAATGTTTTTTTGTGGCTGATGATCCTTTTCTTGGTTGGATCGCTTCTTTTTAGCCTCAGGGATGTAAATAATTTATATCCGAACAAACCTCTTTCATCGATACTAAGTGATGTCAAAAAAGGTAACGTTTCCAAGATAGAAGTCTCAGACAGCAAACTTCTAGTCACATACAAAGACGGCAAGATAATTACTTCACATAAAGAACCACAGGATGGTATTTACCAGATATTCCAAAATTCAGGGGTAGACCCCAAGACAGTCGAAGTAGAAGTGAAAGATAATTCTGGCGGAGTAATATGGCTTAATATACTTTCCAACATTTTGCCGCTTGTACTTATGGTGGGATTTTTCCTCTTTCTTATAAGGCAAGCAAGAGGGGCTCAGGATTCTATCTTTTCATTTGGTCAGTCACGCGCGAAACTTTTTAACAAAGATACGCCGAAAATCACTTTTGCCGATGTAGCAGGTGTAAATGAGGCAAAAAAAGAACTGGAAGAAGTGGTGGATTTTCTCAAAAACTCACAAAAATACAGGGCGATCGGAGCCAGAATTCCCAAAGGAGTACTTTTGGTCGGCGCAAGCGGAACAGGAAAGACTTTACTCGCTCGTGCAGTAGCAGGAGAAGCTGGAGTTCCATTTTTCTCAATGGCTGGATCTGAGTTTATGGAAATGCTTGTAGGAGTTGGAGCCAGTCGGGTAAGAGATCTTTTCAATACCGCCAAGAAAAACAATCCATCAATTATTTTCATCGATGAAATAGATGCAATCGGGCGCGTCCGGTCAGTTGGAGTAATGGGCGGACATGATGAGAGGGAACAGACTTTAAATCAAATTCTGGTCGAGATGGATGGATTTACACCAAGTGAAAACGTAATAATTCTGGCAGCTACCAATCGTGGAGATTTATTGGATCCGGCACTACTTCGGCCGGGAAGGTTTGACAGAAGAGTGACTTTGGATCTTCCTGATATGGAAGGAAGAAAAGCGATACTGAAGATTCATGTGAAAAATAAGAAACTGTCTGCTGATGTAGACTTTGACAGGGTAGCCAAGAGAACAGTAGGGTTTTCAGGCGCGGATCTGGAAAATATGTTAAACGAAGCAGCCATACACGCAGCCCGAAGCGGGAGAAAAACTGTCGAGATGGTGGATATTGAGGAAGCGGCAACCAAAGTCAAACTAGGTCCTGAAAAGAAAAGATTACAGTCTGATTTAGACAGGAAAATGACAGCATATCATGAGGCAGGACACGCAATTGTAACTCACGAACTTCCGCATATGGATCCGGTCCACAGAATTTCAATCGTCTCAAGAGGAATGGCACTCGGATTTACACTTATTCCACCTGATCGAGACAGACTGCACGAAACCAAATCACACCTCATTGAACAGGTAGCCTCGATGCTGGGTGGACGGGCCGCCGAATCATTAATATTTAACGAAATGACGACAGGGGCATCAAGCGATATTGACCAGGCTACAAGAATTGCAAGAGAAATGGTAATAGAATTTGGGATGAGTGACCTGGGACCGATAAACTTCGGGCCGACGATGGACATGACGGAATACGGTTCCAAATGGATGAACGAACCCCAAGTTTCACAGGAAATGCAGTCCCGAATAGATACAGAAGTGGGTAAGATAATAGATGCAGGATATAAAAAAGCTTACGCAGTGCTTAAAGAAAATAAAGAAGCATTAGACCGCGTAGCAGAAGAGTTGGTAAAAAAAGAAACACTCGACGGAGACGAATTCGAAAAAGTCATGGGCCATAAACGTGCCTCGCATAAAGAATCCGAAACCTCACTCTCCTGAGAAAAGAGATTTTCACGGATTGAATACGGATTTACACGGACACGAGTTTTGAGAGAAGTGTTATAATCTCATACTACTTATGAATAGAATTGACAGAGCAAACAGACCTCGATGTGCGGCAACAGAACATCCTGAATTTACATTCAGAAAAATAAGACCACCAACTAAAGGACATTTAATGCGACGTTTGGATATTGGACTTAATGTGATTGAGGGGTTCCTTAGAACTGATAGGCCGACAGAAGATGACAGAGAACAATTACGTCTTGGACATACTTTAGTGATTTCAGCGATGGCAATAGCAGAGAATGCTCATTACAGGTTTGACCAAGTCAGACAACAAAGGACAAAAGCATATATGAGGCGCACGCAAGAAGCTGTTTCTCAAGACAATAGAAAAAGGTAATACTCGTTTTTGACAAAACCTCTTACATGGTAAAATACTCCCATGGAAAGATTCATAATTATTGACGGCAATGCGATACTTCACCGGGCTTTTCATGCGCTTCCGCCACTGACTACTTCCAAAGGGGCACAGATAAATGCGGCTTATGGGTTTACCTCTATGCTTCTTCGTGTTGTCCATGATTTAAATCCACAGTATTTGACGGTCACTTTTGACAGGCCCAAGCCAACTTTTCGCAAATCCATATATGTAGGATACCAGGCCAAAAGGCCGAAGATGGATGACGGGTTATCGTGTCAGATAGAGATGACACACCAGGTCGTGAGGGGACTGCGGATACCGATATTTGAGTTGGATGGGTATGAAGCGGATGATCTTATTGGGACTATTAGTAAGCAAGTCAAAAGTCAAAAGTCAAAAGTCAAAACTACAACTCAAAAGTCAAAAGTTGAAGATTTTGAAACAATTATTGTTACTGGAGATAGAGATATACTACAGTTAGTTGATGATGTTACCAAAGTTTATATGCCTGTGAAGGGGATTTCGGAGTCGAAAATGTATGGGGAAAAGGAGGTGGAGGAAAAGTTCGGGATAAAGCCTTCTCAATTTATCGATTATAAATCATTGGTAGGGGATGCATCAGATAACTACCCCGGGGTGGCCGGTGTAGGTCCTAAAACCGCTGCTGATTTAATCAAACAATTTGGGACTTTGGAAGAAATTTATGCCCATTTGGACAAAATTGAAAATAAAAAGCTGGCGGAGAAACTGGCAAAAGGAGCAGAGGATGCCGGTATGGCAAAAAAACTGGCTACAATAGTCAGGGATACCCCTGTCACATTAGAACTGGATAAATGTAAGATTAAAGAGTTTGACACCCTTGAAACAGAGCAGCTATTTCAAGAGTTGGAGTTTCGGAGCTTGATACCGAGATTATCAGGAAAAGACTCAAAGACTCAAAGAGTCAAAGAAGAAAAGAAAAAAGAAGAGAAGAAACCGGAAGGAGAGCAGACGAAGTTGTTTTAGCAGAAGCAGTCTTAAGATCTCTTTTGTAGTCCCGAAGGGGATTGCTTCGTCGCTTCGCTTCTCGCAATGACATTTTTGTAAAATCTATGAAATTAGCAATTGTGCATGATTATATTAAGGAATACGGTGGGGCGGAGAGGGTGCTGGAAGCCCTTCATGAAGTGTGGCCGGAGGCGCCTGTGTATACGAGTGTCTATCTACCGGAGTTTTTGGGACCGCATAAAGAGAGATTTAAAAATTGGGACATCAGAACTTCTTTTTTGCAGAAATTTCCTTTGAAAGCCAAGCTCATAAGTCCTTTCAGGATGCTAAGTAGTTTTGTGTTCGAATCTTTTGATTTGGGAGAATTTGATGCGGTAATAGTTTCGTCTACAGGGGCCTATATTTCCAATCTATTAGTTTTACCGACAAAAACTCTACATTTTTGTTATTGTCATACTCCACCACGGTATTTATACGGATTGAAGACGGCAAGAGACTATCAGAATAACTGGTTTATGAAAGGGATAACGAGTATTATGACACATTTTCTCAGGCAGACAGATTTTGTTGCTGCGCAGAGACCGGACTTTTTTATTGCCAATTCTCTAAATACGAAACGCCGGATTGAGAAATTTTACAGGCGAGAAGCGGAGGTGTTATATCCGCCGGTAGAAAATTCAAAAGTCAAAAGTCAAAAGTCAAAAGTGCAGGTCAAAAGTCAAAAGTCTGAATATTATTTGACGGGGGGGAGGTTGGCGCAGGCGAAGGGAACTGATTTGGTAATTAAAACTTTTAATAAATTGGGACTGCCGCTTAAAGTTTTTGGGAGAGGTTTTGCAGGGTTTGAAAAAGAGCTTCATAATATTGCAGATAAAAATATTGAGTTTTTGGGAGAAGTAAGTGATGAAGAGTTATCCGGATTATATTACGGTGCAAAAGCTTTTATTTTCACTGCTTCAGATGAGGATTTCGGGATAGTGCCTGTAGAGGCGATGAGTTACGGTACGCCGGTAGTGGCATTAAATGAAGGGGGAGTGAGGGAGACAGTGATAGATGGAAAGACAGGAGTGTTATTTGATGAACCAACCGAGGAGATGTTGGAAGAAGCTATTGAGAAATTGAGAAAGTTAGAAATTAAGAATGAAGATTGTATAAAGCAGGCAGAGAAGTTTGGGAAAGATAGATTTAAAAGTGAGATAAAAAAGTTTATTGAGGCTAGGATCAGTGGAAATCCGTTATAAATCCGTGAGAATCTATGACTCTCTTATCAATAGCGCAATTAGGTCAAAAAGTGCTTCGGGAAAAAGCGAAGTCTGTGGAGAACGTAGAAGAAATACAGACCCTAATTGACGATATGCTGGCAACACTTAAAGATTTCAATGGGGTGGGATTGGCTGCGCCTCAGGTTTATAAATCTCTTAGGCTTTTCATAGTTGCTTCACATCCAAATCCCAGATACTTAGATGCGCCAAAGATGAGACCGACGCCGATGATAAATCCAAAGATAATTGATTTGTCGGGTAAGATTATTAAAGACTGGGAAGGATGCCTGAGTATTCCGGGGGTAAGAGCGCGAGTTCCAAGATACACAAGGGTGAAAATTAAATATACCGATAAGAAAGGGAAGATAAAGACAGGAATATATGAAGATTTTATCGCGAAGATTGTACAACACGAGTATGATCATCTGGAAGGATTAGTCTTTCTGGATAGAGTAGAAAGTTCTAAAGATATAATTACGGAAAAAGAATTCCAAAGAATTGTTATAAAAGCTTCAAAGAAGCAAAGACACAAAGCTTCAAAAGAAGAAGATGCCGGAACTACCGGAAGTTGAAACGATAAGGATGCAACTGGAACAAGTTTTGAAAGGGCTTGAGATTGAGTCTGTCGAAATACGGAAACCTAAATCCTTTCCTGATGACAAAAGTTTAATTGTCAGATCAAAAGTGAAGGGACTCAGGCGTTTTGCAAAAGTGATAATTATAGATTTGGATAACGGATTATCGCTTGCAATACATCTGAAGTTAACAGGACAGTTGGTTTATAGAGGGATTAGGCAACCCAAGAATTTAAATATAGTCGATGAGGATCTGGTCAATCTGCCAAATAATCACACCCGAGTCATAATAAATTTCACTGATGGTGACAGTCTTTATTTTAATGATCTGAGGGTGTTTGGGTGGATGAAAATAGTAAAAAGCTTCAAAGACACAAAGCTTCAAAGCTTCAAGGAAGGGAAAAGCGTAGAGGATATGATTGGAAAGTTGGGGCCGGAGCCGTTTCGGGATTTGACGGAGGAAAAGTTCAAGAAAATTGTGAGTAAATCAAATCGGCCTATTAAGATTACTTTGATGGACCAGGAGAAGATAGCGGGGGTGGGGAATATATATGCTAATGAAGCATTATTTCTAGCCGGGATAGATCCTAGAAGAAAAGGCAAGGAATTAGATGATGGTTCAATTGTTTCATTGTTTCATTGTTTGGAAAAGGCACTCAAATTGGGGTTTAAGTGGCAGGGGTCGTCGGAAAATAACTACAGAAATGCATTCGGAGAAAAAGGCCATTTTCAGGAGCACACATTAGTTTATGGCGAAAATGGAAAAGATTGTCCCAATAAATGCGGAGGGAAGATAAAAAGAATATCGCTCGGCGGGCGAGGGACTTTCTTTTGTCCCGATTGTCAGAGTTAAACAAATTCTTTTAAAACCACGACTTCAATTTCCTTTACTTTTTTCAGTTTTTCATCGTTGGTGATAAATCCACGACAGCCTTTGATGATGGATGAAGATAGCTGCAAAGCGCCAGGAGTTTTCAAAAATCCGTATTTAGCCCGGAGTTTGGATGCAAACCGCGCGATATTCCAGTCTATGGGGATAAGGCTCAGGTTGGGTAATGATTTAAATGTATGTTCATAAATCTGTAGAGTAAAAGGATCGCCGATTTTCTCCTCATGAATAAATATTTCGGTAACAGTAATCATGGAGGTGACGGCGGAAACGGAGTTTTTTTCCAGGGAAGAAATAATGGTTTTGGTAAAAGGAGAAAATAGGGGGTGTTTGGTAAACTGATACAGAAAACACATGGAATCCAGACCGATGTATTTTAATTTTTTGATCTTTGTCCCAAACCGGATGATATTATTTTTGCCACTCATTGCGAAGATTTTCTATATATTCTTCCAGATTTACATTTTTCCAGGTATTTTTCCCCAGTCCCAGGGTATAATCCGCCCAACTTTTGGGAGCAGGCTCAGCCAGAATCTTGTATTGGTCTCCGATTTTGACGATTCTCCAGATAAGCTGATCTCCGCTTTTGAGTCCCAGCTTCCGGCGTATTTTTGCCGGAACTACCGTCTGGTTACGGCTGGATATGAGAGTAATTTCGTTGTCACCCGCGCTTTGTATCTGTACCATATGCTTTGTATTTTATATCTATGTAAAGCACATGTCAAGGTACAGGGAGAAATTGAGAAATTGGTAATTTGCAATTGGGAGGGAAAATAAAAAGAATATCCCTGGGCGGGAGAGGGACTTTCTTTTGTGAGAAGTGACAGAGATAATTATCGTCTTGAACCAGCCTTTTTTATATCTGGTCTAATTACTTTCTCCAAAATTGTATGATAGTTAAATTTCCCACCTGGTCTTGTCGCAATATAAACCATAGTATCCCAACTGTCATTTAATCCTAATGGCACATCCCACCAGTGATTGAACCCAAAACGTGCCAATCTTGCATTAGCCCTTTTAGAATCATATGTGAGCCGCTTTCTCTGTTCGGTCATACGGATATTATACTATAAGGGATTAATAAATTCTACTTGACTATGTCAGAGTATATGATATCATATATATCATATGAAATACAGAACTTTGGTGTCTCTTACTCCTGAACAGATGTATATGCTTAAGAGACTTTCGCGGGAGAAGGGGGAGAGCGTGAGTGAGCTTATCAGAAAAGCGGTGGACCTGCTTTCCCAAAAAGAGGATACAGATCAGGCCAGCCTTCTTCTGGACAGACTTGCCCTTTACGAAAAACAAAACAGAAAGAAATTTAAAGGCAGTTCTGATTTAAGTCAAAAAGTAGACCAGATAATGTATGGCACAAAATAAAATTCTCGATAGTAGCGTCATAGTAGCCCTCTTTAATATAGGCGACAGCCAGCACGGAAAAGCTAAACTTATGTACGGGAAATTCCGGAAAACCCGTAGTCACTTTATACTTCATCCACTTGTAATAATAGAATCACTGACGGTGCTAAAAACCAGAGTATCGGGTGAAGTACTTGCTGATATAGAAAAAATACTCTTTGATAAAGAGATTTTTACTATTCCTTCCCCTGATTTTTCCTTGAGCGAGGAAAGCCAACTTCTGAGAATATTTAATGAAATAAAGGATCTGAGTCTGGTAGACGCTATTCTTCTGGAATTTACACTTGAAGAGGGCGGCGAGCTTCTCACATTTGACAAAAGACTGGACAGTGAATATCGGAAAAATCAGAATTAAATCCATGCTGTAGATAGTATTACATCTTGACATCAGTATTACTTTATGTTACATTCTTACCATGATAGGTTTGACAACGATTACCACTAAAGGTCAAGTGACGATACCTGAGCCGGTACGTTTGGCCCTGGGCATAAATGTAGGTGATAAGGTAGCCTTCGGGCCGGTAATTTCCAAAGGAAGACAAGTGATGATAAAAATTATCCCTTCTCAGATCGTAGAAGAATTGGCAGGTGTACTTAAACCCTCTATTTACGAGCAAAATTATCATAAAGTCCGTGCCAAGACGGGTAAACTTTTGGGCAAGAAATACCAGGTAAAATGAAGGAAATAATCCTCGTTGACGCAAATGTTTTAATCCGTTTTCTTCTCCGTGATCACCCTAAACTATCTGAGGAAGCAAAACAAATATTTCTACGCGGAGAAAAAGGGGAGGTAAAAATATATATAGATGAAGTAGTTATCGCTGAGACGGTATGGGTACTGACTTCCTTTTATAAAATCGGGAGAGAGCAACTGGGACAGTCGCTTTTGAAACTTATCTCTCAGGACTGGATGATAAATTCAAAAAAACGGATAATTATACAGACACTGGACCTCTTTTTGTCTTGCCGGTTGGATTATATAGACTGTTGGCTTTTGGCAGTCAGCAGAATAAATAAAATTTCCTTAAAAACATTTGATAAAATGCTCGAAAAAGTGAGCAAACAAGATTTGCTATGAAAAAGAGATTGTTAGTCGTGACTGCGCATCCTGATGATGAGGCGTTTGGGCCGGGAGGGACGCTGGCTAAGTATGGGCAGAGGGAGGATGTAGAGATACATCTTATTTGTGGTACGAGAGGGGAACTAGGGACTGTAAATCCAAAGCTTCAAAGCTTCAAAGACTCAAAGTTAAAAACTGAAAATATCAGAGAGAAAGAGTTGTTAGATTCTGCAAAAATATTGGGGATAGAGAGGGTAGAGTTTTTGGATTTTGTGGACGGACACCTTAGTAATTCTGTTTATCATGATGTGGCCAAGAAAATTATTGAAAAGATCAATACTTTTAAGCCGGATGTAATTTTAACCAATGACAGATTAGGAGTTTCAGGACATCTGGACCACATTGCCGTATCGATGATTACAACCTATGCCTGGAGAGAGACGGATGTGGCAAAGAAGCTGTATTACAACGCTCTTCCAAAACTTATGACTGATGCCGAGAGAGTAGAGAAGTATTTTATTTACTTTCCTGAAGGTTATCCTATGGAAGCCTTTACGACAATTATAGATACCACAGATGTCTGGGAAATAAGGAAAAAGGCCATGCTTGCACACAAAAGCCAGGAGAAAGATGCAAAAGGAATAATAAAAAGGATCGAACCTTTGCCCAAAAAAGAATTTTTTATCCTCCAATACCACAAATTGCCCCAAATTTCTTTCCCCGAAAGCGATCTGTTTGCGGGAATAGAGTAAGCATCCAGTTGACTGGGAAAAATCATGGATGTTATGCTTGATTAACTTATAAAAATTCTTTCTGCCCGTAATAATCTAGCAGAATTTAGGAGGTGAAAATAAATTATGACACAAAATGAAAAAATGATGGGAGCTTTGGCTTATCTTCTTGGTCCGATAACCGGAATAGCTCTTCTTCTTGCTGAGAAAAAAAGTGAATTCGTCAGGTTTAACGCGATGCAATCGACGGTTGTGTTCGGGGCATATATGGTATTTTATCTGGTGTTGGGAGTAATCCCGGTACTGGGTTGGATACTCGCGCTTATCCTATCTCCGCTTCTGACACTACTTGCTTTCGTACTTTGGCTCGTCCTGATGTGGAAAGCATTTACCGGAGAAAAGCTTAAACTGCCTTTTGCAGGTGAGTTTGCAGAAAAACAGCTTGCCAAAATGAATAAGTCTAAGTAATAGAATTTTTCAGTTAACTGCTAAATACCGCGGCCACAGGGGCGCGGTTTTTAGTGCTTTTATCATTAAATACCTATTTAATATTTAACGATTTACTGCTAGTATTTGACTGCTATGAAACTAATCGTCGGTTTAGGCAATCCGGGAGTAAAGTATGAGTCTACCAGGCACAATATAGGATTTATGGTCATCGACGAGCTTCTCAATGATTTGACTCCCAAGAAAAAAAGTGTCTGGACGAATGAAAATAAATACCAGGGAAAAATGGTCAGGATTGACGATTTACTTCTTCTTAAGCCTCAGACTTATATGAATCGTTCTGGCGGATCGGTAGCCTTAGTGAAAAATTTCTACAAGATCGAATTTGAAGACATAATCGTACTTAATGATGATATAGATCTACCGCTTGGAAAAATTAGAATAAGGAAAGGCGGGGCAAGTGCAGGACATAACGGCGTCAAATCAATCATAGACCATTTGGCTTCTCCTGAGTTTATAAGGGTACGTTTTGGCATTGGGCGCGGGATGTTGAGTCTCGGAAAATCTGATGCGAAGAATATGCATAGACAGTCCGTGGAACAATATGTAGTTTCACTGTTCTATGAAAATGAGGCGGGAGAGGCGAGAAAGATGATTAAAAGGGGAGTGGAAGCTGTAGAGACACTGCTTAAGGATGGCCTGGAAAAGGCAATGAATAAGTTCAACTAAGAATTTTCAATTTTCAGTTTTCAATTTCCAATCAATTTTCAATGAGTCAATCCTCAAACAATAAATATAACCTTGAAGAACGAACTGCTAAAATTGGTGAAAATATTATTAAATTTTGTCAATCTGTGCACAACGATCAAATACTATCGCCTTTAATCTCTCAGTTGGTTAGATCAGGTACTAGTATTGGTGCTAATTACATGGAAGCCAATGGGGCAAGCTCAAAGAAAGATTTTGCCAATAAAATCTTTATCTGTAAAAAAGAATGCCAGGAAACAAAACACTGGTTGAGGATGATATCAGTATGTAGACCAGAAGAAATGAGTAGAATAGACTTGTTAAGTCAGGAAGTAAAAGAACTTACTCTTATTTTCCAAAAAATCACGACTACTCTTAGAGGCAATCACTGAAAATTTAATATTGAAAATTCAATGAAAATTAAAAATTCTAAATTGAAAATTAATTCTTCTAGCCAGATGCTCACGATTGCGGATATTCTCAAGAATTTTAATCCGATGGAGGATAAGTATATTTCCAGGGAGTTTCAGAGCTTCGGGTATCATTTGGCGGAAAAATTAAATGATATGAAGCATAAATCGCTTTATATGAGGATGGCCAAAAATTTGCCCCGGCCTATTTTGGAAGAAGCATTGTCATTTGTATCTGATGCTAAGGCAGACAACAAAGGGGCGCTTTTTATGTGGAAGCTGAAAGAGTTGGGAGTGTGGGGAAAGAAGAAGAATGAATCTTGAATTATGAATTATGAATATAGAAATGATGATTAAGGCGATAATATTGGATGTGGATGGGGTATTAGTCGGGGAAAAGATTGGGTTTAATTCGCCGTGGCCAAATCAGGAAGTTATAGAGAGATTAAAAAAGATACGGAAGAGTGGGATACACATATCTCTTTGTACGGGTAAACCGGATTATTCAATAGATAAAATTATCAGAGATGCAAACCTGGACGGCATTCATATAACTCAAACCGGGACGGTAGTAATAGATTCGTTTAATGGCGAAGTGGTCAAAAAGCATGTGATTGAAAATAAATTGGCCAGAGAAATAATTGAACTCTTTACTAAGAACAATTTTTATACCGAAGTCTATACAGTTGACAAATATTACGTGCAGGAAAACCAGATTTCAGAAACGACCAGACTTCATAGTCATGTCCTTCAAAGAGAACCTGAAGTGGTTACATCATTAGTAAATTTGGCAACGGAACTGGAGATAGTAAGAGTGATGCCGATAACTGAAAATGAAAAGGACAAAAAGAAAGTTGAAGAGTTGTATAAACCTTATAAAGATAGACTTGCTCTCAGTTGGGGAATCCACCCAATAGCCAACCCTAGGCGGTTTGGCGCTATTACAATAAAAGACGCAACTAAACGGGAAGGGGCAATGGCAATTTCAAAAAGTTTGGGTATTGCTTTAGAGAATTTTTTGGGAGTAGGAGATAACATTATGGATTGGGACTTTCTGGAACTTTGCGGGTTTGGGGCAGCGATGGGAAACGCTACAGAGGAACTTAAAAGATATGTTATGGGTAAGGGAGATCAAGGGTATGTGGGTAAATCCGTAGACGAAAACGGGATTATCGGGATCTTCGACCACTTCGGCTTCTAGTTTTTCCTGTAAAAAGTAACGAGCTGGGACACGATCATGTTTGAAGTCGTTATTTTTCTTCTTTAATCACCAAAATTATCGCGCCTAGGATTGCAAAAATGCCCAGGATTGTTGCCAGTACTGGATACTCTTTGTAGATTATTATACCGGTTAATGTTCCGATGATAGGTTCAAGAAGAAGGATAATACTTCCAACTCCGGCTTTGACTGTCTGGAAGCCTTTATTTAGAAATAGCCAGGCTAGAAAGTTATCTGCACCAAAAAACAAGACAATGAGCCAAGTAAAAGGAGAAACGGAAGTAATTGATTGATTTGAGGTGTTGATGAAAAAAGAAGTTTCGGTAAGAAGAGAAATTAAACCAACGGAGATAACTCCTGAAAGAGTAGAGTAAACCATAAGTGTAATCGCTGAATATTTTTTTAGGTTTCTGCTCCCTATGTAATAAAGTGAAGTGAAAACTGCAGCTATTAGAGCAAAAATTTCTCCTTGAATGCCATTTGTTCCTGAAGGTTTGAAAAGAAGATAGGTTCCAAAAGTAGCCAGAATCACTGCGGACCAGAGAAATTTTCCCGGTCTTTCTTTCAGAAGAAAAATGCCTAAGAGAGGAGTCATAATGATAAATGTCGAAAAGAGAAATTCTGCATTGGCAAGTGTAGTGTTAATTACGCTAAGCGTAAATAATGCGTTGGTCAAACCATAACCCAGTATTCCTATAGAAAACATTACGATATAATCTTTCACACTGTTCATTTTGAGATTAGTTTTGTGTTGGATGGCAAAAAGGCAGGCGAGTGAAAAAGCGACAACATAACGGAGAAACACCTGGGCAAATGGGGGGATTTGGTTATTTAATAACCGAATCAGTAGACCCATAATCCCGTAACATACACCGGCAAAAACAAGATAGATTATTCCTTTGTTTTTCATGTGAATCTTATTTCTTTGAATCAAATGGTATAATATAGATAGTTTAAAAGCAACCGTAGGGGTTGCGATTTTTGTAATATATGAATACCAGTTACGATGCGAATATTAAAGAAGGGATGGCCAGGACAAGGGCGGCCAAATTTGTCATGGGTTTGGTCTTTGCTGTAGTTCTTCTACTTCTTACTGTACCCACGATAATATATGCAAAAAAGACAGATATTGATTGGAATAAAACTGTAATTTCCCCTATAAAAAAAGCAGCAGAAAGCATAAGAAAAAATCTTGAAGAATCCGTAAAGAGCATTCCCAAACCCACAATTATTAATACTTCAAAATCATCTTCAGACTCTCAAGTGAAAGTAGAAATTGAAACCACCGTCATTCCAACACCAACAATAGCTAAGAGAAAATATACTCTCCCATATAGTCCTACTCCGACTGCTGTAGTAAATAATAATGCTGATGTTTGGAAACAGGAAGACGAGTGGTGGCAGAAGGCACAGGTAGAAAACAGGAAAAGAAGCGAAGAAAGCCGGAAACAACTGCTGGATTTTCAGAAACAGAGCCAGGAAAGGATGCAGCAGTTTAGAGAGCAGGGACAGCAGGGGATGCAGGATTTCCAAAACCAGATGGAGGAAGCGCAGAAGGAGTTTAAGGAAAAGTATGGGTTTTGAATTTAAGCATAATTGTTAATTCGTTACTTAGTTAGTTCGTTAATTCGTAAATTGGTAAATAATGGAAAAATTTAGGGCTCATATATTCATATACGGGGATGTAACGGGAGTTGGGTTTAGGAGTTGGACTAAGTCCAAAGCGGAAAAACTGGGTGTAACAGGTTGGGTAAAGAATGTATCCGATAGTGTGGAGGCGGTCTTTGAAGGCGAGAAAGAAAAGATCGACCAAATGATCAAATTATGCCACGAAGGACCTGAGATTTGCTGGGTAGAAAAAGTAGACGCGGAGTGGGAAGAGCATAAGGGAGAGTTTGAAAGATTTGAGATTATAAGTAGTTGTTAGAAAAAGAAAGTTATGTTTAGAGCAGAAAAGATTATTGCTAGAGGAATAGGATCCAGTTCTAATGATGTATATAAGGATAAGCTAGTTGATCTACGTGAAGGTAGAGTGGGGAAAAGAGGAATTCCTATAAGGGTGAGAGCTGAAGCGTATTTACATATTGTTGATTTAATAAGTAGCACTCCCAGAGTAGGATTTATGGCGAAAACTTTAGGAGAGTTGTTGTATCTTCGTAAAATTACAAGTGATAAAGACAAATTGAGAGAAATAAACGGGCGAATAAAAATCCTTAGAAGACAAGTGAACCCTAGAATTGTTAATGAAATAGTAGCTGAATCGAAAAAATATTTATAATTTTATATTCGAGGTATTAAATCTTCTAGCTTGACTCTTTCTTATTGGTCAAACTACTATTAATAAATAGTGGTTGATATTTTTTTCTCATTAATCTTTTCTTTCACAGCTATTCTTTGGTGGGTGCCGGTTTTGGGACTGATTTTTTTCCCATTTTTTCCCGACTTGTGCAAAAATGGCTAAATTAGTGCGACAATGAAAGTTTTTTCAATATTTCTTCAGTTTCTGTGGATATCTCAGACCGGAGAATAATTTCTTCATTTGTCAGCGTATGTAAAATTCTCGCGTCAGTTACCTGCATCAGGAGCTTAATAATTGCCTGGGTTGATTTTTTCGTTTTCAACTCCATATATTTACAAACGGAGAGCGCCATAAAACAGATAAGAATATGCGCCTCAATTGCTTGCCGTTTAAAGTGATAAACAGGTCTTGCCGCGAGATCGCTCTTGGCAATCCGGAATGCCTGTTCAACATGCCAGAGATTGCGATAATGATCAATAATAGTTTTATCAGTCTTCTCCCTCAGGTTCGTATAATATCCTTTAATCCCCAGAAGCCGTTTCGTCCTTTCAATCAAAGTACTGTTGAGCACCTGTTCTGTTTTTTTCTTATCCTTGTTTTTCAGAAACTTTGTCCGTTTTATTCCTGTGCGTCTCTCGAGTAGCAACCTGGCTTTCAGTATCTGTTTCTCCATTTCCCGTTTCTCCTTCAGGTAGCGTTTGAAGGAGAAATCACAGATCAAAAGACCTCGCTCTGTTTCGATTCGTGTTGAAATGCCATCTTTTTTCGCTAATTCTTTCTCGTCCCGTGTCTGTCCGGTAAGCGCCTTTGCTACTATTTCCATTTCGGATAACTTAAGGCTTGCCATCCTACCGCCGACGATGTATGACAGATGCTGTTCTTTCAGCTTCTCCACGTTATCGAAGCTAATCATCGCCGCGTCAGCAACAACAGTTAAAGAACTAATCGCATATTTTTTCTTAAAACCGCTGATAACCGGAATGAATGTTGCGCCTTCAAAGGTATTGCCTTCAAATACTTCATAAGAAACAGGGAATCCTTCTTTTGTCACAATTAACCCAATAACAACCTGTGGCTGATTGAATTTGAAGTCTTTAGAAAATCCATCCTTTTTCAGACCCTTTTCGATGATGTTTCCATCCGCATCCACTTTGTCTTCATCTTCGGTAAAACTTTCAAAGTAGAGTGTCGTAACATCGTAAAAAACAATCTGGAAATCAAAGGCAAAATGCTTTGAAGCTAGGGCAATAACGCTTTTCTCAATAGTTTCCTTCAGTGCCACAACAGAGGGGATTGACCGGTAGAACTCAGTCCGCTCATGGCGGATGCCAAACAATTCCGAAAGGAGGATCAGGGACGCCAGCTTGGAGGCGGGCTTAATTATGCGTATTAAGACTAAATCCAAAAGCAACCGGTGGTCTTTATCCGTCAGAGCAAACAACGCCAGAAGTTTTGTCAGTACCTCATATGCAAACGTGTAATGAAAACCGATATTACGGAGCTTATCGGTTGAAACAAGCGGTAAGGAAGTTTTCTTTTCCTCGGGCGGGAAAAGTGTTTGCTGACGGGTTGCCTTTTCAATCCATCGGGCAGCTATTTTCTTAAGAGAACCAAGGTCTTCGTCTGTGTGGGCGCTACCAAGATGTTTGACAACAATTCTTTTTCTTAAGAGATACTTTACAACTTGCACCGCTGTGGCGCCGGAGGCAGTTTTGGTTGTTCGGATATGAAACATGCTACCATTGTAGCGATTAGTGCGACAAATTTACATCGTAACCAATTAATTAGCTTGCTATGACAAGGTTTATATTTTAGAAGATTTTAGTTGCACAAGTCGGGATTGCATACAAGTGTGCGGGAAATGCTAAAAATAGGTTAAAAATAAGAACAAATAAAAATAGTCGAAGCGCTTTCATGGAAGTAGGGGTATTCTAGCAGAAGAAGGCCTGCCTTGCA
>Ga0209211_10002341_pt1 | contig 32965 bp, 36 predicted proteins | sample RifGroA2_FD_183992 | JGI IMG/M metagenome (GOLD analysis project Ga0209211, IMG submission 183992) | Groundwater microbial communities from Rifle, Colorado, USA - Groundwater A2 (SPAdes) (version 2) | ecosystem: Environmental > Aquatic > Deep subsurface > Groundwater | place: Rifle, Colorado... | reverse complement strand
ATGTGGATATTACCCAAACTTGGCGCTATGAGTTAGCTGCCGCTTTCAACCCAGCCAATCTTAATTCTGGTTAATGTTTTCAGGGGATTTGTGGGATTTTGGACAGCTATGCCTACCGCCCCAACCGGCTGGCGTAATTAAATGAATAAAAGTAATTGCTCCAACTTTTATCGGTTGAATGATAGTCGTTATTAAACGCAAAATAATCTACGAGAATTTCTCTCGTTCTCGTGAGTTCTTTGAGTTTTTTTATATTTTTACTATCGGAAATGGTCAAATCTAAAAGCTCAAGTCCGCGTTCAAAGGCTTGCTGGCTATAGAATTTATTATTTTTATTTTTCCAATTTATCGCCCGTTCTATTTCACTGCCAATATTGGCCATCTGCTCTAAAAAGGGCATCTCAAACCAGCGTCCTGAAGCCAATTGTTGATGTTGATAATTCATTTTATAATTAATTTGCTTGCTATCTCTAAAATCTTTTTTTTAATTTTTTGATCATCCACTCCCCGGCTGCGGTTGTTTTGTGAAGGCCGCAAATTAATCATGGAATCAAATTCAATGAAGTCGGTCTGCCCAAAAAATTCGGGATAGATATTTATGCCCCAAAGATTTTCCTGCTTAGAGCCATGCTCCAAAAGCAGCGCTTCCTCGTCGGCATGAAGTTCGGCATCAACCGCCATTAGACATTTTTCAACATCAACCACGGCTTTTACTAAATTGCCGAACATCTTGCCCGACATCTCCTTGAGTTCATCTAATGTTATTTTTTCTGCTATTCTCATACAAATTCTTTAAATAATCCTAAACCTTTCCAACAACTCCGGATTATTCATATGGGCCTGGGCGGTTTCTTTGCTGATTATTTTCGTATCATAAAGTTTCTTTAAATCATGATCCAAACTAACCATGCCGTCCTTAGAACTGGTTTCAATCACGGTTTTAATTTGGGCAATCTTATTTTCCCTGATTAAATTGGACACGGCCGGAGTGTTAATCAGTATTTCCCGAGCCGCCATGCGGCCGCCTTTTATCTTGTTAACCAATCTCTGCGAGATAACGGCGGCCAAGGTCACGGATAGTTGCATTCTAACTTGAGTCTGCTGATACGGCGGAAAAATATCGATGATACGATCGATGGTTTGCGCCGCGCTATAAGTATGGAGAGTTGCGAGAACTAGATGACCGGTTTCGGCCAAAGTTATGGTGGCGCCGATAGTTTCTAGGTCGCGCATTTCGCCAACCATGATGACATTCGGGTCTTGCCTTAGAACATGCTTTAGCCCTTGGCCGAAAGAGACCATGTCAGTACCCAATTGCCTCTGCGTAATCGTACTCCTATTATGCTCAAACATAAATTCAATCGGATCTTCTAAAGTAATGATACTGCAATTCCTATTTTGATTAATATAATTAATCATGGCGGCTAGGGTAGTTGATTTACCGCAACCGGTTGGACCGGTAACTAAAATTAAACCCTGCTGCAAATTCGCCAAATCATAAACCACTTTTGGCATGCCCAAATCTTCCAAGGTAGGAATTACTTCGGTGATGACTCTGGCTACTAAACCCATATTGCCTCTATCATAGAGTAGATTTACCCTGAATCTGGTTTCATCTTTATTTTCATAACTGAAATCCAGCTCTTTATCATTAATAAATCTCTGCTTTTGCTCTTCGGTCAAAAGTGAAAGAATCATTTTCTCTATTTCTTCGGCAGATAATATCTTCTTTGGTTCTATCTCAACTAATTCGCCATCAATTCTTAAGAGAACGGCGGCGTTAGCTACCAAGTGAACATCTGAAGCATTTTTTTCAGCCGCTAGTTTAAAAATTTCTTGTATGGTCATATTATTGACAAAAATTATTAAATATGCTACAATATTATATTAATTAATAATTGTTATTTTATGACTAAAATTAAAGCTTTTCTAAAGAAATTGGCCAAAAAACTGAAGAATAATAGGGGCTTTAGCTTAACCGAGCTGATGATCGCGACCAGTATTATCGGTTCTGTGGCTACTTTAGCCGGAGCGCAGATTGATGATATCTTACCTCTAGCGCGCGATGCGCAACGTAAGGGGAATGTTCATCAAGTGCAAACCGCCCTGAACATCTATTATGATGACCATAATCAGTATCCGATTTCTAACAGCGCGGAACCGACGGTCGCGGGCTGGCAACTAATTAAAAATGTTTTGGAATCGCCGGCTAACATTTATGTTCCGGAAATGCCTCATGATCCGTTAGATACTGATCAATATGTCTTTAAATACTGGAGCGACGGGCAAAAGTTCAAAATTACTTACGAGACTGAAGACCCGTTAGATAAGTCGCCACAAGTCGCCTGGGGATTGTAAAATAGTTTATAAATTACGCCTCTTAGGTTCTGCCTGGCTGAGTTATATCGCGAACATAAAAAAATTTAAGATCAGCTTTAGTAAAAATTTCTCTACAAACATTTCTTTGTCTTATTACCACAGAAATTTTGTTAGAAATTTTTACTAAAGCCTTAAATTTTTTGTGGCGAGTGATATAACTCAGCCAGGCAGAACCTTTTTTATTTACCAATTCTTATTAACGAGTCCCTCGGCCGCGGCCGCGACTTGCGCTTCCTGTTTTGATGTCCCCTCGCCCTGGGAAATCTGCTCTTCATTCAAATAAAGGCCGACCACGAAATTTTTGGCATGATCCGGCCCGGACTCGCTCAAAACTTTATAATAAGGCGTGGCGCCGTAAAGCTCTTGAGCTTTTTCCTGAAACTTTGATTTAGGATCAAGATAAAGCTTATTAGTTAAAATATTATCCAACTTGGAAAGGATAAAGGTTTTAACAAACTTCTTGGCCGGCTTAACGCCCTGGTCCAAATAAATCGCGCCGATGATGGCCTCCATGGCATTGGCTAAAATATATTGCCTGGCTTTGGAATTATTATCTTTAGACTCGCCCTTGGATAAATACAAATATTTTTCTATGCCCAGTTCGTTGGCCACCGTGGCCAGCATCTTATAATTAACCAAACTGGCGCGCCAGTTGGTCAAATCGCCTTCGGGCGTATCCGAGTAATCATGAAACAGAGTTTCGGTAACGATGATTTCTAGAACCGCATCACCCAAAAATTCCAAGCGCTCGTTATGTTTTAATTCAAAGTCAGGATGCTCGTTAATATACGACCGATGGACGACCGCTTGCTTGAGAAAATTGATATCTTTGAATTTGACGCCAATCACTTCTTCTAATTGAGAAAAGTCTTTCATGAATTTAGTATGAGAACTGAAAAGGTTCCGAAAATTGTCATTGCGAGGAGCAACAGCGACGAAGCAATCTCACGTACAATCGTACAATGTGTATTATCCCAATATTCTATTTTGATTTAAACAACTCATTCGTGGGATTGCTTCGCTTCTTTCAGTCGCTCGCAATGACATAAATTTTTTTTCACTTCTCAAATTATTTGATTATTAATAATTCTAGGCAACAGCGTTAATGTCTACCGGTTTAACTTCTTTTTTAAAAGCCGGCGCCGCGTCTTTATAAATCGCGCCCAGCACGCCGTTGACAAATTTTCCGGAAGATTCGCCGCCGAAAGCTTTGGCAATTTCAATCGCTTCGTTAATCGCCACTTTAGCCGGAATATCTTTATCAAACACCAATTCATAAACGCCGATGCGCAGAATATTGCGATCCACGATGGTAATCTGATCCAGCGGCCATTCCGTGGCATACTTAATTATATATCTATCAATCTCGGCTTCATTTTTTATCACCCCGTTAATTATGGATTTAACAAAGCCATGATCATCAAACTTAGGGGCGAATTGCTTAAAATTCTGTTCAATCAAATTACTCAAATTTTTTTCCTGCTTACCATTAAAATCCCAGGAAAATAAAGTTTGCATGGCGATAGTTCTGGCCAAATGACGATTAGACATAATTTTAATTTGTCATTCTGGAGTCGAAGGCGATAAAATCTTGTGGTTATATCACAAATAATATAATAAGATGCTATCGCGGAGTTTATCCGCCTCTGGCGGACTCCAGCATGATGAGAAGCTGTTATTTCTTCTCTTTCTTAATCTTGCTCTTTATCTTAATAACTTCGCGGCCGTTATAAAAACCGCAGAATGGGCAAGCGTGATGAGGCAATAGGGCTTTGCCGCATTTCGGGCATTTGTTTAATTTTACCTTTTTCAAGGCCTGATGCGAGCGGCCGCGGCGGACCTCGCTTCTTGATCTTCGTTTAGCTGGTACGGACATAAATTGAATTACGAATTACGAATTACGAATTATGGGGTTAGTTTCCATGATTCATGAATTTCCGCCAATGGCGGATCAGTCTCGGGCTGACATCATTCTATTAATTAATAATTTAACTTTATTATAACTTAAAAACTTGGCTAAAGTCAAGTTAAATAATCAGCATGGCATCGCCGTAGCTGTAAAAGCGATATTTCTTCTTGATCGCTTCTCGGTAAGTATTTAATATTTTCTTTCTACCGGCACTTCGACTTCGCTCAGTGCAGGCAAAAGCGGATACCAACATAAGCAACGTTGATTTTGGCAAATGAAAATTAGTTATCAGCGCGTCAACCGCTTTAAATTTAAATGGAGGATAAATAAATATATTGGTCCAACCAGAATAATTTCTGTCATAGCGAGAAGTTCCGTACTCGGGGCGACGAAGCAATCTCTGGTCAAGCGCCGAGTACATGAGATTGCTTCGTCGCCGTTGCTCCTCGCAATGACAAAAATTGGAATAATTTTTAAACACGCTTTCCAGTGTCCTGGCCGAGGTCGTGCCCACGGCGATTATTCTCCCGCCCTCGCTTTTAGCTTTAACAATGTTTGCCAAAGTTTTTTTACTAACTTCCAGCCATTCAGCGTGCATCTGATGCTTGGTAATATCATCAACTTTCACCGGAGCGAATGTTCCTAAACCAATCCGTAAAGTTACATAGGCAATTCGCACGCCCTTATTTTTTATTTTTTTTAAAAGCGCCGGCGTAAAATGGAAACCGGCGGTCGGCGCGGCCACCGAGCCAAATTTTTTATCATCCGCGTACACGGTTTGATAATTCTTGCTTTCTTGTTTTTTTGCTTTCTTGTTTTTTGGCCTCTTAATATATGGCGGCAGTGGCACTCGGCCAATTTTTTTTACTATTTTCAGAAAACTCGCCCCGCTTTTATTAAATTGAACCTGCCAGGCGCCGTCATTATTATTCTTTAAAATTTTTGCCCTTAGTCCGCCGGAAAATTCAACGCGCAAGTCTTCTTTTCTCTTCTTGCCGCCGATCAAACATTGCCAAGTTTCTCCTGCCCCCTTTAACAAATTATCTTTGTCATTCCCGCGTAGGCGTAGGCGGGAATCCAGACTGCCCCCTTGATAAAGTGAGTTAGGGGGGTTCTTCTTCAACAAAAACACCTCCACCTTGCCGCCGGTATCGGCTTTTTTACCAATTAACCTCGCCGGCATAACCTTAGTATTATTTAAAACTAAAACATCGCCCTGACGCAAATAATTTACAATATTATAAAAACGCTGATGCTTAATTTTACCGCTTAGCTTATCTAAAACCAAAAGCCGCGAATGATCTCGCGGTTTCATGGGCTCTTGCGCGATTAAATTTTTCGGCAAATCGTAGTCAAAGTCTTTTAATTTCATATATTGATAAACCAGGGTATAACTAATTATGCAATTTATGATGCTCCTTGCTCTGTTCAACTAATCTAATAATGATATCTCTGACTTTCTCCGGATGAGGTATAGTACTAAAGGAAAACCTTTGCGCTTCGCCGGCGGTTTGCACATAAACATCGCCGAATTTAAAAACGAATTGCCAGAATCCCTTAAGTTCGCTAGCCACATCCTGGACTTGAAATAATTTCAACTCGGCGACCGTGCGCGAAAAAAAACCTTCCTGCCTAACGTCAATTATCCTTTCGCTGGTAATTAGCCAAATATCCAAATAATAATCAATAAAAGAAAAAAAGAAAAATAAACAAATAAATAAACTATAGCCGCTAACGGCCAAAACAATCAACGGGTAAGAAATCGGGCCGGCCAGCAGGTTAGGAAAAAGACTTAAGATCATAAAGAGAGCCAGCGCCGGCATAATGACTAGGGCCGCGGTTAAAACTATTTTTGTAAATAAAATAAAACCGTCTTTTCTGATAACTTTAATGATTTTTTCGCCGGGCAACCGGCCGGGTAGATTATAATTTAACATATCAGAAACTGCTCGAGCCAAAAAATTGGAAGCCGCCTTGAAGAACCGTTAAACCGACCTCCCAATCAATCTGACTCAAATATTCGTAAGATAAAAATAAAACAGCCATGGTCGCCATTAAATAAGCCATGGTAACCATAACGCTAAAAAAACTAATCTGGCCATATCTGATAATATGATAAAGCGCGATGATGCTGAAAATCAGCCAAAGCAAAATAAACAGTAGATATAAATAGAGAAAAGCGACTAGAGGGATGGTCATATTTTTATTTGTCATTGCGAGGAGCGCCAGCGACGAAGCCCACCCGCCTCGCAAGCGAAGCATTGCGGGCAGGCAATCTCCTATTTTGACTTGTCGTCCTGAACTTGATTCAGGATCTCGTGGATTATCCGTTAGATTGCGGGTCAAGCCCGCAATGACAAGATAAATTAAATTCCTCTGGGAATGACAATTATAGTATTTTAATATTTTATACTAATTTCTCCTGTCCACTCTTCTTCTTGCCCAAATGCTTATACGCCGTCTCCGTGGCCACACGGCCGCGGGGCGTGCGGTCTAAAAAGCCAAGCTGCATTAAATAGGGCTCATAAACTTCTTCAACGGTGGCGATATCCTCGGCCGTAGAGGCGGCAATAGCGGAAAGTCCGACCGGACCGCCGCCGAATTTATCAATAATCACTTCTAAAATTTTCCGATCCACCCAATCCAGCCCTAACTCGTCTACTTCCAATAACTTAAAAGCGTGGCGGCAATAAGCCAAATTTATTTCGCCGTCGCCTTCTACCTGGCAATAATCGCGCACGCGCTTTAGCAGCCGGTTAGCGACTCTGGGCGTGCGGCGCGAGCGCTTGGCGATTTCGTCAGCCGGCTCGCTCGGCAATTTAATTTTTAAAATTCCGGCGCTTCTCTCAATAATTTTCTTGATGTCTTGCGGCTCATAAAAATCCAAATGATAAGTCATGCCAAAGCGGTCGCGCAAAGGCGCGGACAAGAGACTTATTTTGGTGGTGGCGCCGATGATGGTAAAATGCGGTAAATCAAGGCGCAAAGTCCTGGCTGACGGCCCTTTGCCGATAATGATATCTAAAGCGTAATCTTCCATGGCCGGATAGAGTATTTCTTCAATGGTTTTATTTAAACGGTGGATTTCGTCAATAAATAGAATATCACCCTTGCCCAGATTGGTAAGAATCGCGGCCAAGTCGCCGGATTTTTCTATGGCTGGACCTGAAGTTACTCTAACATTAGCTCCTAACTCATTGCCGATAACATGAGCCAAGGTAGTCTTGCCTAACCCGGGCGGGCCGTATAATAAAACATGCTCCACCGGCTCTTGGCGTTTTTGCGCCGCTTCCAGGAAGATTCTTAGGTTATTTTTGATATTCTCCTGACCAATAAATTCCGAAATCTTTTTCGGCCTTAAAGTAAAATCCAGAGTTTTATCGTCAGCCGCCTCTTCCGGCGCTATTTGACGTTCAATAGGGTCTGTCATACCTTTAGTTTAACATTTTCACCCCCGTTAACAAAGGGGGCTGGGCCGCGCCCGCAACGCCTTGCTTGCGAGGCGGGCGGGGGGATTTAATCTTATTTTATTTTCAATCTTTTCCGCTCTGATAAAAATTTAAAACATAGATAAATTAATATCTATATTATACACGAACAAAATACGAAAGTCAATAATTTTAATTTTTTTACTTATTCTTTAACCTACCTGCGCGAACAGTACCACATAATTCTTGCCATATACTCTCGCGCACTTAGGGCAAGTCGTATAGGAAAAATATAATTTTTTCATTTCTCGGCCTTTACCCCTTACATACTCGGCCATTTCGCGCGCCCGCTTACCCGCGTCCTTATACGGCCCCTCAAAAACTTTAGTTAAAAAGGTTCCGGAAAGTTTAACCATCTCGGCTCCGGGCACATCGCGAGCCACATCAATATAAATATCCGCTCCCCAAAGTGATTTCTCGTCTAAAAACATTAGCTGATAATTAGCTTTAGCTCCGGCCTTTTCAATCAAGGCCAGATTCTTAACAATTTTCTTTCCCATATTCAGGGGAATATGGAAAAAACTCGCGACCTGGTCTTTAACAAAAATTTTGTCCTGCCAGGTAATTTCTTTTACCTGCCACGGCTCGGGATTAAACGGTTCGCAGCAGCCGGTGGGTTGTATAGGTTGGGTGGACATAGAGTCTTAATACTACTTAAATAATACATTTCATTAACATTTGATACTATTAACTTCACCTTGCTATTTCAAATATTTTTTTAACCAACTCTTTACGAGCATAAAAAGCTCTTGTAATCGGTCTACGCTCGCCTGTCCGAGGATTAATTCCTCCAATGCCTTTTGTACGAGCTTGCATCCATTTCCCATCTTTCCCAGTCAAGGCGCTAAAACCTTTTTTAATAAGCTTACCCCTGATATAGTCGTAATCTATTTTTATCTCTTTAATTAGATCATCATCTTCGCTGAAGTCGAGGCTTGCAACTTTGATAAGTTGCCCGTCATTAGAATTTTTACCATTCCACTTTACGGCGCAAAAAAATCAGACATACCATAATTGAAATTGTGGATATGATTTTCTATTTGTAAAGTCCAAATATTTATCATCTTGCCAGACAAGTTCAGTAAAATTTTCAAAATCTTCGCTATATCCAAGGCACATTATTTTGAGCCGATTGAATGGATTTATAAATAAAATAATTTTTGCAAAAAATGGTAAAAGTTTAATTTCCATAATTTTAAGTTAATTTATATTTTCCTCTATCTAAAAATTTCAAATAGCCTTTATCTCTTAAAAATTGTAATTGTTGTCTGATTTTATCTTTAACATGTTTGTTCTCAGGATGTTTTTCACTTAAAATATTTTCAAAACCATAAATTTCATCAAGCGTAAAATCTTTTTTGTTTAATTTATCAATACAATTCATAACATCTAAAATCCAACCTCTTAAATCAACATTGCCAGATTCTCTTAGAAATAATGTTTTTTGCCAATTTTTTAAAACATCTCCTTTATTTTCAGGCGTTCCATTTTTTATGTAAAAGATTTTTCCGCTTTGCGGGATACTTTGAAGTAAAATATTACAACCAATCCAGCCTGCTCGTCTTGCGTTTTCTGATAGTGGTTTTCTTTTTTCAATAATTTCAGGAACAAAAAAATGCTTCGGAATAACTACGAAATTTTGCACTTTATAAGTTCGTAAATCATAATTTAAAAAGAAAAAGCTTGGATTATTTGTGCTGTTTAACCTCTCAATCATTTTGCCATAATCTCCGTCAACAATTTTTTTGCCCATATCATTCTTCTTGCTTTTCAATTCATACTCTTCACGGCAATTTTCACAATAAAAATCAGCAACAGGTTTATTATTTTCAAAATCTTTAACAACACTACCACAATTAGGACAGAAAATTTCATTTTTTACCCAATCCTCAGTCATCACTCTTATCGCTTGAGATTGGCTTTTATACTGTGTAACTAAAGTTGTGTTGAAATTTAATAACATGCTCAAATATTTTAATAAATTTTACCTGCAAAGCAAAGCCACATTGATATATTGAATGATATGTTCCACTTATCCATATTGTGCCGCCTGGTTTTAGTACGCGCTTGCATGCTTCTATCCAAGAAAGATTAAATTTAAAATCTTTTTCCAGTCCATTACTAACATCCCACTGACCCTTGTTAACACTGACCATTTGTCCGGCATGACAAGTAAATCCGCCGTTTGAAAGTAAATATGGCGGATCGGCAAAAATCATATCCACAGAATTTTCTGGAATTTCCGCTAATATATCGAGGCTATTGCCGTGATATAAGGTAAAATCGCTATATTTGTAATATGGTTTTGTTTTCATAATTCCATTATATCAGAGATATTTGATAATTCAATCACTATAAACAAAAAACACCGCCCTCCTACGGTGTTTTTTGTCTTTGCTGTATTTACTATTTTCTCATTTTCTTATAAACCAACAACCCTCCTTGAGCTAATAGCCAACCGATAACAAGCATGCAGATCATTATTATCAAACTGCCGATTTCTTCATTTTTTAAATACTTCAAATTTTCCGTGGCAATAATTATAATACTTCCAACCCAGAATAATATTGTACCAATTATATAAACTACCCAAGCAGTTTTTTGTTTTAACAATGAAAATGTAAGAATAGCCAAAAAGAAAATATAAAAATAAATGAACCCCTCAACACTACTCCCCTGGTCGCAAAGCCCCCAAAACCAACATCCTCGAGACGGCCAAAAAGAATTATGCAAAGCACCTCCTACTGGAGCCAATATCAACGCCAAAACAACAGAACCGACATAGATGGATAAAATAATCAAAGCGTTTTTTAATTTTTGATTCATAAATTTTCTCTTAGATAATTAATGTCATTTATTATTATATCATATCCTGGCTGATTTAGCTGGTTTTGCCTCTTGGCCGTGTTTAACAATTTCTCTATTATATCCAGACTGCGATCAATAGCCCTGGCTCTATTGTCTTTTAAATTATTCAACTTTTTATTATACTGCTCAATTAACTTCTGTTTTTGTTTATCTGTCAATTTTCTGTCATCTTGCGTCTTTTTAATTAACTTTTCAATTAAATCTTGCTCTTTGTTAAAATATTTGGCCTCAATATCCAAGAGTCTAAAAGCGCTGATCAATAGCGGCTTATATAATTTTCCCTTTAGCCAACCGCGTTCATATATTTCTTGAATATCGCTAATTGTGCTATCAATATTGGCGATAATTTCTAAATTAATTAACGCTTGCGCTTGATTGCCGGCCTTATCAATCGCCTGAATAACTAAACTATGCTGGCCTAAAATATAATCAAATAAATCAATCGTGGTCGTGGCGACTGACTGGCCATCAATCGTTATGGTAGTTGTGGCTACACCGGAAAAATCATCGGTCGCCGTGTAATTCACAATTAAGTTATTGCTGTGTAAATATTTCTCACCCTCTATCGGCTTGCTGATAACCACAACCGGAGCAACGGTATCAACCGGCTCTAATTCGCCCAGCGGATTTTCAGATACGGCCGAATAATTTATATTAAAATCTCTTTGCTGTTCCGACGCGATGCTGCCGCTAAACTCCTGATCAGCTTGATTATTTTCATCAATCAAACTGGCGCTTAACTTATATTCTCCCTGGCTCGTGCCTTTTAGCTCAATTTTGTACTCGCCGTCCAGAGGATCGGGAATTACCGCGAACTCAGCGTCAGAGTCAAAGCCGGAATAAAACGCGCCGTTTATTTCGTTAACCGCTTGACCGCTTAAAAAGTCCTTGCCTAATCTCTCGCCGTTCGGCGCGATTATCACGAAATCGGCCGGAGAAAAAATTCTAACCACTATTATTTTTTCCGGCTCCTGAACATCGGTTATTTCTAAAGCCGGCAAACTACTCGTCAGATATTCTATCACCTGCTTTTGCGCCTTGGTCGGCAGAGCCATGTGATCCGCGTTATCAATCTTCGTGGGAATAAATAGCGACGAACTGATCTCCGGCACCGTGCCATCACCGGTTAGTCTAATTGATTCTTCCGCGTAACCATGCTTCCACATCGGCCAATATTGCTCGCCCGAGCTTAATCTAATGGCATTAATGGTATTGTTGCCCGTATCGCCGATAAAATTCATTATTCTTATGCCACTACCGGCGAACTGATTGATCTTATCTGCCAAATTAAGATTCTCTAAAAAAGTATTATACGGATAATTATTCGGGTAACTATTTTTATCGTAAACCCTAAAACTGGTTTCACCTAAATTTTGTAAATAGGCATAGTCCGGCAATAATTGTTCAACTGATACTATATTATTTTGAATATATTCAAACAACGAACTGTATCCCATGGTGCGTGCTTCCTGCGAAAAATATAATTTTACTATTTTTTCAAGAGGAGCATCAAAACCTTCTCCCGCTTCCCAAGTATAATAACTCTTCGGCGACCCCTTATGGGGCGTGCCTAAAAATACTAATTGATCAATGTCGCCATCGTAATAATTGCTTTCCGCATAAGTCCGCGCCACCAGTCCTCCCATGCTATGCCCGACAATGTCAACTTTACTGCAATTACAAATGCTTTTTACTTCATCAATTTTCTGTTTTAGCTGAAAAGCAGTTAAAGTATTGTCTTGGCGCCATTCATAGGGAAAGGCAAACAAGGTTTCGCCTTCTATATAACCGGCATTTTTCATGGCTTGCCATAGATTATCATAAGTACGAAGAATCGGGTCTAACTTCCACTCGCCATCAACCTTCCAGCTCCCCATAATCCCAGGTACTAAGATCACCGGCTCAAACTCGGTTACCAGCGGTTCCAGGTCAAAATTCAAAGTCATCTGCGAGTTAAACGGCACGGCCACCTCGGCTTGATTTTTTTCCTGGTAGCCGTCGGCTAAAATCTGAAAGTCATAATTAGTTTCTGCCCAGGTTAAAACTTCTAAAAAATAATAGCCATTTTCATCGGTAATAACGCTGGCTTGAATAAATCTCTCATTATTCTCGTCAACATAGAAAACATTAACCGTGGCGTTAGCCACGCCAGCGCTGTTAGAGCTAACCTGTCCGGAAACCGTGGTGAAATAGATCATAATCGCGCCTCGCGCCGCCCCGCCCAAAACAAAAAACCATGCCAGAAATAAAATCGGCATGACGAATAAAAAAGCCCTCCTCTTCATAAAATTATGTTTTAAAAATTATTATGTTTTAATTATAGCACAAATTAATTCGCGGCCAAAATTTTCATTTAAGTAATCCCCTTTCCCTCCCGCATCAAGCGCGGGACAGAATTTTTATCAAAGGAGGTAACACTATTTTTTTGCTGATTAAAAAATTTCTACTTTATCACCGTGCCTTTAAACTTTTTACCGTCCAAATAATTTTCCAGATTCTTCATCTTCTGGCCGTTCATAATTATAACTTCCAGACCCAGTTCCTCTGATTTCTTGGCCGCCACCGGATCAAACGGGGCGTTTAGTCCGGGCGACCAAATATTCCCCACCAACTTTCTAAATTCCGGCCAAGTCATCTGCAGTTTTATCTTGGCGTCCTGATACTTTCTCGGATCTTTATCGTAGACATAATCAATATTGGACAGATTGATAATGATTTTAACGCCATACTCCCGCGCCATCATGGTCGCTACATAATCGGTTGACCAACCCGGCTTCCAGCCCGAACCGACTATGATATTTTCTTTACCATTTAATCTGACGGTAGGATTTTTAATAATTTCCGGATTGGCCTCTGCCCGGAAAACCGTTCGCAGTAGATGCGCGTTCAGCCGTGTAGCGTGGATGCCCAGCCAATCCAAATCTTCTTTGTCAATTTTCACCACCCGCGAAGCCGCGGCCGCGTAATTCCTGGCCGTGATGCCGCCGCCGGCAATCAAAAAAAACTTATACCCCGCTTTAATTTTTCTTAAAATTAAAGCGCGCAATTTTTGCAAAAAATGCCAGTCAATACCCTGGGGCGGAGCGATCAGCGACCCGCCGATGGAAATCACATAGGTTTTTTTATAAAACATAGAAATAATTAGTAATTAGCTATTCATACTTTATCATTTTACAATAATTTTGTAAAAAAATAGCGGCTTTGTCTTAATGACGGGTGCCGCTCGCTACTGCAGGCGGGATGGTGTAAGAACGGCGAATTGCCTCAATCTGATCCGCGCCTCTTCTTCCTGGTCATCATGCTCTGCCTCCATCCTGGCCTGTTCTCCGGCTAAACGAGCGGACTCGGGCGGCTCCGCACCAGAGCGCCCCTCATTGGCCTCTTTTTTTCCTGTTTCAGTCAACATCTTTCTCACCTCCTTTCGGCATTTTTGTTTTCCAGGCATTGCGTCAAACGCAAATTAAATTTCCTCTAAAAAATACCATAACCCAAAGAAAAGTGCAATATATGTGTACATTATCTAAAAGGGTTGACTTTTTTTAACAAGTATAGTAGTATATTGCCACGGTAAACCATAAACAAAAAGGAAAACCAATGTACTGGAGAAGCCGTCTTATTCACGCTCGCGCTCGCGCTCGGCAAAGTCGTTTCACTGATGCTCGGCGACATCGTAGCTGGGACTCGAACCTCCCACTTGCCCTGGCCAGAAAGTGGAGGGAATTTGTGGCCTGGCTTTTCCGGCCGCTGGCTCCGGGTGAACAGCCGTTGATTGATGACGCCGGCCCTGAACGGCGTCGCCTCATTGATGGCGTCACGGCAACTGCCGTGACTGCGTCAAATCATTTCTGCCGCGGCCAGTGAGGCACCCTGCCTCGCTAAGCCGCTAAGGCGCTGATAGGAATGCAACCACATGTTCCTCCCAGCGCCTCTTTTTTTATCTTTTACCCCCTTTAATAAAGGGGGCTAGGGGAATTTAAAATATTTTAAACCTAAAACTCTCTATATCTACCTTACTAAGGGAGATATGTGGCATAGCCATTCTCTCCAAAAAAATAACGGCGTTGTCCTGCGACGAACGCCGTTGTGATTTGTTTTTCAATTCTTCAGCCGCTACTTGGCGGCTAGTTTACGGACCATCATCTCCTTGTTGCTCGTGGTGCTGATGGGCCGCTTGTTGGCTTGTTCCGGATCCTCCTTTCAACTCTGCCCAATGATCTTTCGGACGAAGCCGCCCGGATCCGCTTTTGCAGAGCGGACAATCCGCGGGTGACCACTTATTGATGTCATAGTGCGCCAGATGAAGAATCTGGTCGCCCTCGAAGTCAAACGAGTCGGAACGATGAACCAGCGCGAGGGTAAACGGCACAAAATTCACTGGAGTAAGGTTGCCGGCGCGAAGGCCTTCCCGAACGGCTTGAAGAGTTCCTGTGGTGGTAATCAGCTCCTCCACCTGTAGAACGACTTCGTCCGGTTTGATCTGAAACCGTCTCCAGACCTGCTTCTTGCCCTCGCTTTTCTCCGTAAAGTCATGCTGGGCCTTAAGCAGTCTCGCCACATCATGAGACAGAACGGCTCCGGCATGATCCGAACCAATGACCCAATCAACCTTGCCATCGTAGTGCTGGCGAAGTACCCGGACGAGCTGCCCGGCCATGATCTCGCAGAGATTTGAATACCGGAGCATCCGGAGTACATCGGCGAAGCCGTCGCTGCACATACCGGAAGTTAATTCCGCGTGCGGCGCGAGCGAGTCGCCGGAGTGCAACCAGAGCGCATCGCAGATTTCGAGAATGTGGCGAATCTCGTCGGGAGTGATATCTCGATCGAAGTCCGCTAAAACAAGCTCGCGAAGTTCTGCCAGATCCATTTGCCTGACTTTATCCGGACTAGGGTACCTAAGTTTTGCTTTCATACTGCATTGCCTTTCGTTTGTTGTCTGTTTCTGTTCTTGTTGGTTAACTGGCCGCCAAGCACCACCTGATGGCTTCATGGAGTTTGAGCGTCTCGCGACGAGCCGCCTCTGCGAAGTCTTCGCCCGAAGAGGCGAAAATGATGCCGCGAGAGGAATTAATGATCATGCCCCGCCCCCGGCTGTTTTTGCCAGCCCTGACGGTCTTCTCAAGATCGCCGCCTTGAGCGCCGATGCCCGGAATCAAAATCGGCATGTCGCCGACAAGCCCGCGGACTTCGTGGAGTTCATCGGGATATGTTGCGCCGACAACGAGCGCGCAGTTTCCATTCTTGTTCCACTTGCTTGCCACGCGCCACGCGACCACGCGGTAAAGTGGCCCTTGCCCGAATACGGTCAAGTCCTGAAACTCGCCCGCGCCCGGATTGGAAGTCCGGCAGAGCACGATGATGCCCTTATCCCCTCGCGCGAGGAATGGTTGAAGCGCTTCGGCCCCAAGATACGGATGAACCGTGATTGCGTCAGCTTGCAGGAAGTCAAACGCCGCTTTCACATAGCCATCGTTCGTGTTGCCGATATCGGCCCGCTTGGCGTCAAGAATCACTGGAACATCCGGCGCCACCTTGTGGATGTAGAGAATTGTTTCCAGCAGCGCATTGATACCGCTAGTACCAAGCGCTTCGTAAAAGGCGCCGTTCGGTTTATACGCACATACAATATCTTTTGTGGCATCCACTATGGCGCGATTGAATGCTACGACAGCATCGCTGATTCTTCCGGCTGCTTTTTGATGTACCGATGCCGGGATTTTGCCGAGCTCGCTATCAAGCCCGACACAGACAAATTTGCCTTCAGCCCACCGAGCCTCTATCAACTGTTTGAAGTTTCGTTCACTCATAGTTATTTTCTCCGTGATTTGATTGTTCTGGTTGTAAAGGACATTATGCCAAGCATCCGCCTGACCCCCCTTTGATAATCCCAAATTACACTACAACCAGAAAAAAAGCAAGAATTATTTTTTCAAAAAAAATAACGGCTTTGTCTTATGACAGGCGCCGTCAAGCCTCGTAACTATCTTAAAAACTTTAGTGTCCCCCTCCCTTACGCCAAAGTGGCGAGAATTTGCTCCGCGGCTTGCCGCGGATTCTTGGCCGCGTAGATCGGCCGGCCGATGATTAGCCAATTGGCTCCGCCCTCCACTGCCTCCTTGGGAGTTCTAGTTTGCTTGTGGCCATGCTTGTCCTCTCCAAGCGAACGGATACCAGGCACCATGAGTTGAACTTCTCTTGGCACCAGATTCCGGACCGCCGCCACCTCCTGAGGCGGACAGATCAAAGCATCTAATCCCGCGCGCATAGCCAGCCCGGTCATCCGCCTTACCAGATCGGTAGTGGTGCTGGGAATACCGTGAGCGTGCAAGATATCGTCGTCAGAACTGGTCAAAACGGCCACCCCGACGACCAAAGGGCAAACGCCCGATTTCTGTCCGGCTGTTTGCGCGGCCGCTTTAGCCGCTTTCATCATTTTCAGGTCGCCGCCAATGTGGATAGTCAGCGCCCAGATCCTGTGCCGAGTCGCGGCTTTAACTGCCTCAACCACCGTGTTAGGAGTGCCGTTGAATTCCAGATCCAAGAGCACTCGCTCGCTCTTCTCGTGGATGCGGCCAACAACCTCCGGTCCGGCGCTGACAAATAGTTGATGGTTGATCTTAAACGCGCCGACCGCGCCGCTAAGCGCCTCCACCAACTCTAGCGCCTCCTTCGTCGTTGGCACATCTAGCGCCGCTATGACTGGACTTTCCATAATTTTGTTTTGGTTTGGTTTGGTTTTATTGTGGGTTGCTGAAACGAAAAAAGCCAAACCTTAATTTGCGGCTTAATCCTTCAGCTATCTACAAATTACCTTAAATTAAGTAATAAGGCAAAGGTACAATAAAACCCATCCTTCCACTAAATTTGCCGACTAGCAAATAATGAAAGTATGGGCTAAAAATAACAAACTAACAAAATTTGACACTTTCTTATTGGTGCAGGCGGAGAGACTCGGACTCTCATGGATTGCTCCACTAGCTCCTAAGGCTAGCGCGTATACCAGTTCCGCCACGCCTGCGTCTTTTTTATCTTTAATTATTCTCGGACTTTTGTCAATCACGCCTATGTCATTCCCATTATACCAAAAATTATGTTATTATTATAATAGCATTTTGTCGTTCCGGCCTTGAGCCGGAATCCAGGAGTTAATAGCAAAAACTCAACTACCTATTTTATAATTTATAATTAATCTTAAAACTATGACTGATGAACAAATGCCAAAAAACGGCACTAACCCGGACATCGCCGACAACAAAGTCGTGGCCGCTCTGTCCTACATCTGGATTCTCTTTTTAATCCCCATGCTCCTGAAGAAAGACTCAAAATTCTGCCAATTTCACTCTAAACAGGGCTTAATTTTATTTCTCTTCAGTTTTGTCGCCTGGTTTCCGATTATCGGCTGGTTAATCGGCCTAGCTATCATCATCGTCTCGGTCGTGGGAATTGTTAAAACCCTGGCCGGAGAGCGGTGGGAAATACCTTTTATCTACGACTTAAGCAAAAAAATTAATTTGTAACCTATATTGTCATTGCGAGAAGCTCGTACTCGAGTGACGAAGCAATCTCTGGTCAGAAGCACAAATATAATTAAAGGCAAATACTTATAAATAAGATATATTTTATTAGTGAATATTATTTACTATATTTGTCTTTCTTTCTAACTAGAGATTGCTTCGCCTGCATGCGCAGGCTCGCAATGACAATCTTTATAATCTATGTCCGAAAACAAATTCATTAAATTTTTTGAACAAACCACAATTAAGGACGTGCCGGTGGTCGGCGGCAAGAACGCTTCGCTAGGCGAAATGTATAAAAACTTAGCCGGCCAAGGCATAAAAGTGCCGAACGGTTTCGCCACCACGGCCGCGGCCTACAATTATCTGTTGGAGCAAACCAATTTAAAAGCAGGCATCAAAAAAATCCTAGCCGGTCTGAACACGCATAATGTCACCGACTTAGCTAAACGCGGCGCGGCTGTCAGAAAATTAATCATCGCTACCGAATTTCCCGAAGATTTAAAACAAGCCATTCTCGAGGGTTATAAAAAATTGTCACAATTTTATAAAACTAACGATTTGCACGTAGCGGTCCGCTCCTCGGCTACGGCCGAAGATCTGCCGGACGCTTCTTTCGCCGGCCAGCAAGAAACTTTTTTAAATGTTTCCGGCGAAGTCCAACTGCTCTTGGCGGTTAAAAAATGCATTGCCTCCCTCTTTACCAACCGCGCTATCTCCTATCGCGTGGATAAGGGCTTTGACCATTTTCAGATCGCCTTGTCCGTGGGCGTGCAAAAAATGATCCGCGCCGACTTAGCCGCCTCGGGCGTAATTTTCACCATTGACACCGAGTCTGGCTTTAATAATGTTGTCCTAGTGAGCTCAATCTACGGCTTAGGCGAAAATATCGTCCAGGGCAAAGTTGATCCGGACGAATTCTATGTCTTTAAACCCACTAAGACCATTATCTCGCATAACATCAGCCGGAAAAACATTAAAATGATCTATAGCTCCGATCCTAAACGACCGGTTAAAGATATTAAAGTGCCGGCGAGCGACCAACATAAACAGTCCATCACCGACGCGCAGGTACTTAAACTGGCCGACTGGGCCATGCAAATTGAAAAACATTATGGCCGAGCCATGGACATAGAATGGGCCTTGGACGGGCGCGACAACGAACTATATATCATCCAGGCCAGGCCGGAAACCATCCATTCGGTGCGCGATTACAGCGTGATTGAAGAGTATGTTTTGGAAAAAAAAGGTAAAACAATCGCCACTGGCCGGAGCGTGGGCAACCGCATCGGCGCCGGCGCGGCCAAGCGGATTATGAACATAAAGGATATTGCTAAATTTAAACCGGGCGAAGTTTTAGTCACCGATATGACCGACCCGGATTGGGAGCCGATCATGAAAATCGCCTCGGCTATCGTTACGGATAAAGGCGGACGCACTTGTCACGCGGCTATTGTTTCCCGCGAACTCGGTATTCCTTGCGTCGTGGGTACGGGCAATGTTTCTAAAATTGTTAAAGCTGGCCAGGCGGTAACGGTTAGCTGCGCCGAAGGCGACATGGGTTTTGTTTACGAGGGCAAGTTGCCGTTTAAAATTAACAAAACCAGCATTAAAAACCTGGCCAAGCCAAAAACTAAAATCATGATGAATATCGGCTCGCCTGATATCGCTTTTCTGTCCTCGCTTATCCCCAATGACGGCGTGGGACTGGCGCGCGAAGAATTTATCATTAACGACCAAATAAAAATCCATCCCCTGGCACTCATAAATTACCCGAAATTAAAAGACAAAAAAGACAAAAAGAAAATTGATGAATTAACCGTTGGCTACCAAGATAAAAAACAATATTATATTGATAAGTTGGCGCAGGGCATGGCCATTATCGCCGCCGCCTTCTATCCTAAGGATGTAATTATTAGGTTCTCGGATTTTAAAACCAACGAATACGCCAACTTAATTGGCGGCACCGAGTATGAACCGGTGGAATCCAATCCCATGATCGGCTGGCGCGGCGCCTCGCGCTACTACACGCCGCAGTTTAAACCGGCTTTTGAGCTGGAATGCTTGGCCATAAAAAAAGTCCGGGAGGAAATGAAACTGACTAACCTAAAAGCCATGGTGCCGTTCTGCCGCACCACCCGCGAAGCCGAGCAGGTTATAAAAATTATAGAAGATAATGGTTTAAAACAGGGCGCCAACGGTTTTGAACTATATTGCATGGTGGAAATACCGTCTAATGTCATCTTAGCCGACGAATTCGCTAAACTCTACGACGGCTTTTCCATCGGTTCTAACGACCTGACTCAGCTCACTCTAGGCGTTGATCGCGATAGCGCGCTAGTTTCCAAAGTCTACGATGAAAATAACGCGGCCATAAAAAAACTAATCAAACAGGTCATAGAAGTAGCGAAGAAAACCGGCACCAAGATCGGCATCTGCGGCCAGGCGCCAAGCGACTTCCCCGAATTCGCCCAGTTTCTAGTTGAATGCGGCATAGATAGCATATCCCTAAATCCGGATACGGTTATAAAAACAACTCTGGCTATACTGGAAACTGAAAAAAAGTTAGAAAAGTAACCTTTTTGTCATTCCCGCGCAGGCGGGAATCCATTTCCATTTGTCATTCCGGCCTCCGCCAGCTGGCGGAGAGCCTGCCCACCGGCAGGCGAAGCCGGAATCCAGGAGGGAGTAGCAGGAATAAATTATTAATAAAAAAATAAGATGTCAAATTCTTGGGAGTTGCCAAAAGCTCAGCTAAAAAATTTAAACGATCAAAAAGAAACGCCCGCGCCAGAGCCCAGTTTATTAGATGTAGTTATAATTGATGGTCGACTTGCCCAAGTTTCATTTGATAATAAGCACATTTTATTTTTAGATGAAAAATCTGTCACTAGCAGAATTAGTAAGTTGCAAGGCTCGCGCAAGTACGGCAAGTTATATAAAATTAATTGGAAAGAGTACGATTACGAAAAGGTACATGGTGCTTCAACTGTGGGCGACCTAAGAGATAAAGGGGAAATATCGGATGACGAATATATGACAGTTCACTGGGGTCCAGAGGAAAAAGCCGATCCTTATATGCGAGATGGCGTTATTTTTTTTGGAAAATTCACAAAGAAAAAATGATTTGTCTATAATCTGAATTCCTGCTGCTCCCTCCTGGATTGCGGCTCGGAGGCCGCAATGACAATACCTATTTATGCCTTTCATAAATTTTCTTCATACTTTTAGCCCCTCACCAACCCTAATTTCTTTCGGGCCAACCCACCTTTACTGGTATGGTTTTTTTATTGTTTTAGGCGTATTGTCCGCTCTGACCGTCGCCATATACTTAGCCAGGTTTCATGGCATTAAAACCGATACCATAATTGATCTGGCGGTTTGGCTGGTTATCGGCGGCATCTTGGGCGCGCGTATATACGCCGTCTTCTTAGAATGGCCTTACTTCTCGGCTCATCCGCTAGACATCTTAAAAATCTGGCAAGGCGGCCTAGCGATTCATGGCGCTGTTATTGGAGGACTTATTGCTTTATGGCTATTCACTAAAAAATATAAACACAATTTTTGGCAACTGGCCGCCATTTTCGCCACTGGCCTGCCTCTGGCCCAGGCCATCGGAAGATGGGGCAATTATTTCAATCAAGAATTGTTTGGCCGGCCGACTAACCTGCCCTGGGGCATACCCATAGATATCGCCCACCGCCCTTGGCAGTATCTGAATTACGATTATTTTCACCCCGCCTTTTTATACGAAAGTATCGGCAATTTGACTATCTTTCTAATTTTAATTTGTCTTCAAGTTTGGCTTATTAAAAAAAACAAATTCCCAGATTTCCCCTACTTCCTAATTCCTGCTTCCTACTTCCTACTTTATTCTTTGCTCCGCTTCTCTCTGGAATTTGTTAGAATTGACGCTACGCCCGTTTTTTTCGGCCTGCGCTTACCGCAAATAATCAGCCTTTTAATCATCGCTTCTGGCTTGGTTTATTTAGCCCTAAAGTTCAGCCGAAAAAACGATCGCCGGCCGGCTCTTGAAAAATAAAACAAGCTATGCTAAAATAATTAAACCTCAAAAAAATATTAAAAATTAAAAATTTTTTTACTATGCCTAATTCAAAATCAGCGGCGAAAAACTTACGCAAATCAATCAAGCACCGAAAAAATAACGCCAAGATGGAAAGCAACTTACAGGACCTAATCAAAAGGAGCCGCAAGTTAATTGAAGCCAAAGACGACCGAGCCAAAGACTTGGTCGCTAAAATTTTAACGGCCATTGATAAAGCGGCAAAACAAGGTTTAATTAAAAAGAATACGCGCGACCGCAAAAAATCTCGGCTGCAAAAAAAATTCAACCAAGTCTTTAAGAAAACTTAATAAAATCACTCTAACATAACACGAAAACCTTTTAATATAATAGGGGTTTTTGTATACTATAAAATTTATTGTCATTGCGAGGAGGAGCGCAAGCGACGACGCGGCAATCTCTAATTAAAAGCGTTTTGCAAATCCAAAGTAAATTTTCTCAAAACAAAATTAATTTTGTTAACTAAATATTTTTTTCCCCCCGTCTTTCTTTCTTGCCAGAGATTGCTTCGTCGCTCGTTACGCTTCGCTTCACTCGCTCCTCGCAATGACAATTAGTATAATTACATTCTCGCTATCAATATATTCAGCCCGGTGATATAGTCTTGCTGTCCGGATTTAGCCAGATAATCAACCTTAGCCAATTGACTGAATATATTCTTTAAAGCTGTTAAATTAAAATTTTTCGCCTGCTCTAATCCTTTTTGCAAAACAAAAGGGTGCAGTTTCATCTGCGTGGCGATCTGGCGCGGACTTAAGCCGGAGTCAACGGCCTGCCTTAGCTGAAGCAGAATTCTAAATTGTCTAACAAACATATTTAATAAATAAGGACCCTCTAAACCGGCTTCTATTTGCTCAGCTAGTAATTTAATGGCTAACGCTTTATTCTTGGCGCTAAGTGCGTCGGTTAGGGCAAAAATGTTATCGCTAAAATTACCTCGCGTTAAATTTTTAACATCCACGGCGGAGATTTCCAAAAGCGCTTCAGTCAATTTGCCGGCGGCTTTAAAGCTCAACAATTTATCTATCTCCTGGCTAATCTGCCAGCCGTCCGACCCTACCAAACCAACCAAAACCGCCGCCGCCTCAACACTAATTTTCCCGCCGCGACTAGCTACTTCCTTTCTAACCCAATTAGCCAATTCAGTATGGCTCAAGGAATTAAAATTATAGGCATACTTCTGCTTAGCCAGAAATTTAAACAAATCAGCTACTTTCTTATTTAAAGGTTTATCTTGACCGCTCGCGTCAATCAAAAACGGCGATAAAACACTTTTGATTTTTTTCATTTTGATATTTGACTCCCAAAAAATGATAATATTGTCGCTCAACTCTTTCTTCTTTAAATAACCAGGAAGCTTCTCAAAAATAGTCTGATCTTTGCTGGCAAAAATATCTTCAATCACAATCAAGCGCTTTTTAGAAAGCAGCGAGGCCGGGCTGATGGCCGAGGTAATATCAAAAAAGGTTGCCTTAGCGCCGGCGACAACTTTAAGGCCGCTGCCCAATTTATCTACCTCCTTAAAATATTTATCCTTTAATTCATTGAGTTTCACGCGGCTGCGAAAATTGTCTTCGCCGTAAAGAAAAACTATCATATTAAACTTGTTAAATTATAAAAAAATTGCTAATCTAATAATATAACTATTATTCATCCCCTTAAGGGGTTTATTCCCTTGGGGGAAAACAAATTTCAATTATGCAAACAACTCTATGCCCGGTCTGCTCCAGCGATGTGATTATTGAGGAAGGTTCATCGGAGAAAGATTTGGTCAGTTGCTTAAATTGCTCGACCGAGCTGGAAATCGTCACTCTGCATCCCCTGCTCCTTGAACCCCTGGCAGAATCAGCCGAAGAAAAAATTGATGAATAAATAAAAACACAAATTTTGACGCTTTAACTTTAACAAAGTCGCAATGGCTTTGTTTTTATTTTAACTTAAATATTTCACTTTTAAATGAATCACCTCTTTCCTTATAATTCTTAAACATGCCGAAACTAGCGCAAGCGGTAGATAATAATACTACATCGCCGCCACTGGCCTGTTGGCGCGCCGCGGCTACTGCCTCCTCAATGTTATTTACTAATTTCATTTTATCTCCACTAAATCCGGCTTTTTCTAGTTCTTTTTTTATTCTAGCCGTGGCCTGACCGGCGAGCAAAACTACAAATTTTACTCTCTTCTTCGCTTCTTTGGCCAATTTCCTAAAATCAGAGCCCTTATCGGCTCCGCCTAAGAGCAGAACTATGGGCGCGGCCCGCCCACCTCGCAAGCGAAGCATTGCGGGCGCGGCAAAAGATTTTAAAGCAATCATGGTTGACTCCGGCGTGGTGGCAAAGCTGTCGTCATAATATTTTACGCCGTTAAGTTCGCGCGCCAATTTCAAGCGATGCGGCAAACCTTTAAAATTAGCCACGGCTTTTTTTATTATTTCATTTTTCACTCCCACAATCTTCGCCACAGCCGCGGCCGTCCCAACATTCTCCTTATTGTGCTCGCCAATTAATCTTGAAGGCAAATTCGATTCAGCAAAAAATACTTTTTTTCCCTTCCCTAATTCCTGATTCCTAATTCTTAATCCCTGATTTAAAACCGCCTTATCTCCTGCCCTTTGCCATTTAACAATGTTCAGCTTGGCTCGCCGATAGTCTTTAAGCGACTTATGGTAATTCGGATTATGCGGATCAGCCGGCTTGAGGTGCTCGGAGTATAAATTGGTAATCACGGCGATCTGGGGGCTCACCGTCATATCTTCAAGCTGAAAAGACGATAATTCCAAAGCCAGCCAATCATTGGTTTTAATTTTATCAATAAAGGCGAACGGCGCCACGCCGATATTGCCGCCCAGCCAAGCGCGTTTACCGGCTTTTTTCAAAATTTCATAAATCAAACTCGCGGTCGTGCCTTTACCTTTTGTGCCAGTCACACCGATAATATTTTTTGATGGGCGCAGAGCAAAAAATAATTTCATCGGGCTGGATAATTCCACGCCCGCCTTTAAAGCCGCTTGCACGCCCGGGCAATTAATCGGCCAGCCCGGAGAACGAAAAAGAATATCAAATTTTTCCAAATCCTGATTAAAACTCTTACCCAGCTGCCAAAGCACGGGTAATTTATTTTTTATCTCCACTCGCGCATCACAAACCGTAATCTCACATTTCACTTTATGCTTTAATAAGTACTTAACCAAGGCCAGGTTTTCAATCCCCAAACCCAATATTCCAATTTTTTTGTTATTTAGCAAATTTAAATTCATAATTAAAGGTTTAACTCTAGTTCATTTAATTTGCGAACGAGGACTGTTTGAGCCCCCACCACTTTTGTACGATGTCACAACAGTTACAAATTGATTATCCTAATTTTCGCATGAATGTTCTAAAGGTAATTTCTAAAAGTGGTGTGGGCGAGTTCCGCAGGAGTAAATTAAATGAACTAGAGTTAAACCGATCAAATTTCATCTTAAGCGATAAATGAATATCTTCGGTGAGCAGGTGCAGCGAAAAAATAATCTATTCCAACCGATTGCCATAGCTTAATATATTCTACACTTTTTCCATCTCCCCCCAATTATCGCCCTGTTTCGCGTCAACCGCGATCGGCACTTTCAGTTTTATCACCTGCTCCATGATGGTTTTAATTTTCCCGGCCGCTTCCACCACTAAATCATTTTTCACCTCAAAGACTAATTCATCGTGCACCTGCAAGAGCATCTTTAGTTTTTCTCCATATTCGCGATCTATAATCTTTTTGATGGCAATCATGGCGATTTTAATAATATCCGCGGCCGTGCCTTGAAGCGGCGTATTGATGGCCATGCGCTCGGCCGCTTTTCTAACCTGCATATTAGTAGAATTTATCTCCGGCAAAAAACGGCGCCGCTTAAACATTGTTTCCACGTAGCCGGATCCGCGCGCGCCCTCAATCGTCTGGTCCACGAATTTTTTAACGCCCGCGTAAACGACAAAATATTTATCAATAAACTCTTTGGCGCGCGCGTAAGGAATATCCGCGCCGGCCGCTAACCCGTGCGGACCTTGACCATATAATATGCCAAAATTCACGGCTTTAGCTTCCCGCCGCATAGCCGGCGTCACATCTGGCAAAACCACCTGATTTATTTCCGCGGCCGTGGCCGTATGAATATCTTCGCCGTTCAAAAACGCTTTAATCATTTTTTTATCGCCAGCCAGATGCGCGGCCAATCTTAATTCAATTTGCGAATAATCCAAGCTTAATAATTTATAGCCCTGATCAGCTATAAACGCTTTCCGTATCTCCCGCCCCAACTCGGTCCTAATAGGAATATTCTGTAAATTCGGTTCGCTAGACGACAACCGGCCGGTGGCGGTGACGGTTTGGTTAAAACTGGTATGCAAACGGCCGGTCTGCTTATTAACCAGTTCGGGCAAGGCATCAATATAGGTATTGGCCAATTTATTTAATTCACGGTATTCCTGAATTAAATCAATGATCGGATGCAAACCCTTAAGTTTAGCCAGTTCATCCGCGCCGGTGGAAAAACCCGTCTTATTTTTGCCAATACCCAAAGCCGGTATGGCTAATTTTTCAAATAAAATTTCTCTTAACTGCTGGGTTGAATTGATGTTAAAATCCGAACCGGCCAAATCATGAATTTTCTTTACCAGCCGGTTAATTTTTTTATTAATCTCCCGGCTCATGTCGCTTAAAAAATTTTTATCAATTTTTACGCCATTTATTTCCATCATGGCCAGAACTGAAACCAAGGGCATTTCAATTTCCTTAAATAATTCAACCAATTTTTGTTTTTCTAATTTCGGCAGGAGTTTAGCCGCCAAACGATTGGTAAAATCCGCGTCTTCACAGGAATAATTGTATAGCTTCCCCACCGCCACCTGGCTAAAACCGATTTTCTCTTTACCCTTGCCCAATAGATCTTCTTTAGTAATTTTTTGATGGCTAAATTCTTTAAAAGTCACGGCGTCTAAATTATGCTGGCGGCTGCCCGGATCTAATAAATATGAAGCCACCATGGAATCGGCCGCCACGCCGCTGACCTTAATACCTTGGCTGGCCATGACTTCAATATCATACTTGATATTATGCCCGTATTTTTTTATCTCTTCATTTTCCAGGATAGGTTTTAATTTATTGAGCCAGATATTATCCGTGGCTTTAACTTTTTTATTCTGATAGTTGAATAAATCGCTTTTCACTTTTAACTTTTCACTTTTAACTTCCACATAATATGCTTCGCCGGCTTGCCAGGAAAAACTAATTCCCAAAAGTTCAGCGCAAACCGGATCAAAGTTAGCGGTTTCCGTGTCAAAAGCGAACTCTTTTTGTTTGACCAGTTGCTTAAAGAATTTATTAAACTTCACCTCGGAATCAACCAGCTCATATTTAAATAATTCCAAATTTCTTTTAAATTTATCCACCGGCGCATAATCAGCGGTTTTGGCTAGCCGTTTTTCCTCGTCTTGGCCAAACGCCGCGAGACGCGGCACTAACGAATGAAATTCCAGCTCGTTAAAAAGCTTGGTCAGCTTTTCCTGATCAAAATTACCAAAGCGCGCGTCACGCAAATCAAACTCAATTTTAGCGTCGCATCTAATAGTTGCCAGTTCCTGGCTCATGTAAGCATTATCTTTATATTGTATCAGCAGCTCCCGTACCCGTTCCCTGATTTTATTGGATTTGATGTTTTTATAGACTCCGGCCAAAGTTTTAAAATTTTGCAGCAGTTCGGTCGCGGTTTTCTCGCCAATCCCCTTAACCCCGGGAATATTATCCGACGGATCGCCGCGCAAGGCCTTAAAATCAATCATCTGATCGGGCGCTAAACCGTATCTTTCCTTAACCGCTTTGGCATCATAGATCATAGCGTCGGTCAGACCGCGCTTCATAGTGAAGACCTTGGTATGATCATTAATCAACTGCATGGTATCCATGTCGCCGGTAACAATAATCTTCTCCACCGCGCCATCAACCCGCTTAGCCAAAGTGCCGATTAGGTCGTCCGCCTCGAAGCCGGCTAATTCAAAAATCGGAATATTAAAACCGCGCGCGATTTCCTTAACCCGGGGAATCTGCGCGTATAATTCGTCCGGCGCTTTAACTCGCGTAGCTTTGTAATCGGCGAACCGGTCATGGCGAAAAGTCTTTTCTTTTCGGTCCAAAGTTAAAACCGCGTAAGCGGGCTTAAATTCTCTTAAGGCCTTGATTAAAACCGAAGTAAAACCGTAAACCGCGTTAACGATTTCCCCGCTCTTAGTGGTTAAGGGCGGCAAGGCGTGAAAACTCCGGTGAATCAAAGCATTGCCGTCAATAATCATCAATTTTTCTTTATGTTCACTCATAACATCATTACATCATATTAAGAGCCATAAAACAAGGTATAAATTTTTGACAAAATATCTCAAAAACTTAACAAAAATCAGGCGCTTAACCTGATTTTTACCGCGTTAAAAAAATACTTTTAAACTATTAAAAATATAAAAAATAATGCTAGCGCGAAAATAATTTCTTGCTTAGAAAAATATTTAATCGGACCACGCAGGCTGATCTTTTTAGAAGGATAAAAGGGGAAATAAGTTTGATTATCCAGCGCATCAAAGATTAAATGGACTAAATAGGCCAAACTGAATATTAGGCCGGCATTAAAATCTATAATTAAAGCGCTGGCTGAAGCCGCTAGGAAGAAAAATATATTATGGAAATAATTTCTTTGATTATTCACCAAAAAATTTTGTTTAGTCGTGGCTAAAATAATTTTTTTTACTTTCAATAGAACATGGCTGCTGTAAAAAGCAAAAAAATGATCTAAATCAACCGCCACCGAACCGATAAAGGCGGCCGAATAATCACCTGTCAATTTGCCGATAATCAAACCGGCGGCTAAATGCGTGGGCAAAAGCATAGAGTCAAAATAATTAATTATCTATTTTTCATCTTAATTCTTTATTTTGATATATTAAATCTTTGTTTAATAATGGTAAACAATCCCCAAAAGGCATCCTTGAGCCCGATATGCTTGCCTTGTTTTTTATCCCTAGGAAAATAATCAATCGGCCTCATTGTGAACGGGAATGATAATAGATAGTTTCATCTGGAAATTGTAAATGATTCTTTGGGAATTTCATAATTATGGATAAGAGAATTATTTTGACTGTTCCTTTTTAGAAGTATCAAGCTATACAAATCCGCGTAGACCGGCGCCCAATCTGGATCAAAAACTTTCTTGGTAATAAAGGCTTGACCCCACGGAGTATAATCCCGGTAATAAAAGAAAATGGCGTTAAATTTATATTTTTCGTCTAACTTTTTGAAGACCTCGGGGTCTTCCATGGCTTTTATATATTCTTCGTCAACAAACTTCTTGGCATAGGTTTCGGGGCGATTATCAAAAAAGACCTTCTCGCTCGGGAAAAGATTATAAATTAAATAACCGCCAATGTCGTAATTATTAAATATCAGCCCTTTAATATTATTTACTTTAAAAAATTGCGCGGCGTTATTTACTCCATTGGTGATGCCGACACCGAAACTACCGCTTCTTTTTACAATTAACCCAATAGTCATTACCGCGCCAACCAAAATCAAGCCGACAAATACTGGAACTAGAAATTCTTCTTTATTCAGGAAGCCAAACTTATCGCCGCCATAATCATAAATTATTTTTATATTCATAATCAATGAAGCAATGCCAACCAAACCAAAAAGAGGAAAATCTCTAATAGCCAACCAACCCATGATTCCGAAAACAAGGCTGAATATAAAAAACGGCAATGATAATTTTCTCCAATTGATGAAGGCGACAATAATATAACTCAGTAAAACTAAAACCAAAAGAATTTTATATGAATAAAATGTATATGGATTGCCGACACTAAGATTGTCTAAAAAACCGACTGATTGATTTTCTAATACTCTATAGCTATATTCGCCAAATATATTGAAAGGATATATCGCGCCATAGATATGCGCCGGGTTTGCTAATAATGCCAGGCACGAAGTAAATAATATGAGGCCGATATTTTTGACTTTTGAAAAATCTTTTTGTATCAGAAATGTTAGAAGAAAAACGCCAATTATAAATGGGCCGAAAACAAAACCAATATGAACATTGATCCAAATAATTTGTAATACAGGTAATAACCATAACCATCTTTGATTTATTTTACCTTCTGAATATCTAAAACATATCCAAATAAACAAAGCGACAAATAAATAAGTGAAAACTTCCGGCCTGACTTCGGCTCTGGAGGCGATGATCGGAATAACGATTAGCGATATGGCAAAGATGGCAAACGGGTTTATTTTGTCTCGGATTAGGTCAAAGACAAGCCAAAAAGCTATTAGCATAAACACTAGATAGAGAAAAGATAAACCGGAAAATCCAAAAAGATTGAAAAATAAAAAGAAGATAACGCCCGAAAGCCAGTGGTGATTTATAAATGGCGAACTGCCTTCGGCGTATGAATAATAATTTGTCGTTAGTACGGCGTTTCTCGCCTCGGCGCTATCTGTCAAAATTATTTCTCCGTTTTTTAGATGGCGGCCGAGATCGGCGGTAAATAAATCTATTTTAATTATAAGACAAAGAGCTAGAATGATTAGTAAAGTTGCCAGGAGTATTTTTTGATTGCGATTCATAAAATAAGATAAGACATGATTGGTGGTCATTATACCAAAAAGTTCGGACTTATTTCAAACAAAATCCAGAATGATTGCGCACGTGCGGAGCGCGTGGTGGCTTTGACCTAAATCGTACGCTCGGATTTCGCCCCGCCCGCCTCCGCTCCGCTACGGCGGTAACACCTCGGCAAAATTTTCCTTTACTTTTCTGATTTGCGCGCGATTGTTTTTTTCTTTCAAAAAGGAAAAGGAAATTTTGCCTTGGTGTTCCGCCCTCAAGGATTCGGGCGGGCGTGGCTTCCAAAACTTCGGCGCGGCGGAAGGGGGGTGTGGGGGGAATTCCGCCGCGCCATTCTCGCTTCAAAAAATATTTGTGGCTAAAAAATTAAGATTTCTTTGCAGTAAAATGTGATACAGTTGGTATAATTCGTTCGCTAAGACTATCATCATCACCTTCTTTTTTTTGATAAATTTGCAGAAGCAAATTATTATCTTCACCACTCATTTCTTTGAAACCGAGTTCTTTTAGTCTGCTGAATATTGGCCTTGAATTAATACCAAACACAACACCGTTTCTCGCAACTCTTTCTATGTGTTTACAAAGCAAATCAATATACGCACTTGCTCCCGCAATACAAGAATCAATGCCGTTTACCACAATATTACACGAATTGTCCGGTAGTTTAGACACATATCGCAACATGTCTTCTTGAAAAAACTGTTCGCCCTCATGTCTTTTCTTTGTTTTTTCTTCATCATCATAATAATCGTCTCTGACAATCTCTCCTTGTTCGTTTGTCTTGAATTTCATGGGATTAAGTAAATCAACTGCGGTATATTTTGATGCCCCACTTACACGAGATAGGTGAGACATATTTCTCGAATAACCGGCACCCAAGTCAAGGAGTGGTTTGTCTTTCAAGACCTTATCAAGAAGCCCTGATACCTTCTTGCTTAAATGACTATAACCGAGAGTAAACTCTGCTCCTGGCTCCAAAACAATGCTCCCCGTTTTCCTTAATCGATTAGACCAATCAATGGCTTTTTCTACAAGTTCAGGATCCTGCCAATTTTTTTTCATTTTTTCATTCCATAGTTTGGTCTCTCGAAAATCATTTGAAATGTTCTTGAGTATACAATCATATTCTTTAATGTGCCACGACATACTATTTTGGTCGCCTTTTTTCCAATCGGGTTGCATATAGTGCTCCATATCGCCAATATTGCACCAAGAACCATCCTTCTGCTTTACAGAAAAAGGATAAACTCCAGTGTTACTAAATTTAATTTCTTTCCACTCCATCCCAGGTATTGAGCACTGAAATATCACCTCAAATTCTCTATGTGTTCTTGGCTGTTCCTCCTCTTTATTTTTATTTGTTGATTTGTTCGGTTTGTATTCAGTAAAAATTAATTCCTTAATTTTGAACATTGAGTCATTTGCCTCTCTTATTGCGAGCAAAATGCGAAATAAATCTCTAAGATCATATTTGCTTGCTTCGGAATTAAATTGTTGTGATTCTTCTTTTGTGAGAGAAAGATTGTCTTGTAAAAGATCTCTACACTTTTCAGACATGCGGTCTTCATACCCCCTCTTATGAAATGAGCGAGCTTGATTGTAAATACTTATAAATAATTCATCTGTCCCTTCACCCGCATTTTTCGGGTTGTTTTTCTTATGGCAATCTCGCGTCATTTTCTGGTCTCTAAAAAATTTATATAGAAGATATATCATCGTCTCATAATTTTTCAAAGAATCGATATCGTCTCCAATCCCCTCGTATATTTCAGGTAATCTCACAATTGATTGTTGAATTTCTTCCAACTCTGTTCTGTTTGCCTCATAAAATGGTTGATTCAGCTTGATAAATTTCTCCGACAATTCACTAATAAAAGATTGATCCGCTTTTGTTTTCTCGGCTGGGTTAATTTCTTGAAAATTGTTTAAATCCGATCCTTTTTCCATATTTAAATATTACCATATTTTTACTCAATATTCCATTTTTAATTTAGCCACAAATATTTTTTGAAGCGAGAATGGCGCGGCGGAATTCCCCCCACACCCCCCTTCCGCCGCGCCGAAGTTTTGGAAGCCACGCCCGCCCGA
>Ga0209211_10002340_pt1 | contig 32978 bp, 27 predicted proteins | sample RifGroA2_FD_183992 | JGI IMG/M metagenome (GOLD analysis project Ga0209211, IMG submission 183992) | Groundwater microbial communities from Rifle, Colorado, USA - Groundwater A2 (SPAdes) (version 2) | ecosystem: Environmental > Aquatic > Deep subsurface > Groundwater | place: Rifle, Colorado... | reverse complement strand
GGGGCCGAAGCCCGGGAGCCCCTTCAGCCGTCCCGGCTCGTAAGGCCCGGCGGCGGACTTGCCCGTGAACACCCAAAACCGCTTCAAAATCCCCCCACCCTAGCCCTCCCCCGCAAGGGGGGAGGGAATTTGCTCACCGCCCTCCCCCGCAAGGGGGGAGGGGATATTCTCCCCTAATAAGGGAATAAGTCGCCGATCTTGAGCTCGGTCAACGTTCCCAGCTTCTCCAAGGACTTCAGGTCCACCCGGTCGCGGTTGCCCAGGACGTAGACCGTCAGCGGCCGCTCGCGGAACCGGGCCGAGAAGCGGACCAGGTCATCGAGCTTGTAGGACAGCGCCTTCCGCATCCGGGCCGGCCGCGGGTCCCCGCGCAGGCCCTGGTCCTCCCAATCCATCACCGTTCCCGGGACGGCGCGGAACTTGACGGGGCTGGTGCGGTAGTCCTGCTCGATGGAGTTGCGCGACTCCTGGAACCGGCTCTCGGACGGCGGCAGTTGGTGCAGGAGCTTGAGCAGGAGCTCGGTGGCCTCGATGGTCTTGTCCCCCTGAGTGCCGAGCATGCCGGCCACCCGGTTCATGTCGCCCTTGCGCCCCCCCATGAGGTAGCCCGCCCAAGCGGAATAGGCCAGGGCCCGGGCCTCGCGGATCTCCTGGAAGGCCACCGCGCTCATGCCGCCGCCCATGTAGTTGGCGTAGTAGCGGTAGTCCACGTAGTTCTTGGGGTCGTAGGCTTCGTCGGCGGAGTACACCCCGATCTGGGACTGCACCATGTCCCGATGCACGAAGAACACCTGGGGCTTGCCCGTCTTCACATATCGGCGCGTCTCCGGCTTGGGCGTGGGCTGGTAGACCGCCCCCGGCTCCGCCAGGAGTCTCGCCGCCGCGTCCGCGGACAGGGTCCCGATGTAGCCCGTCCGGCGCTGCCAGCCGAAGACGCCTTTGAGGAGGCGCTTGAGGTCCTCTTCCTTCAGGGAGCGGATCTCGGCGTCGGTGAGCGAGTTCAGGACCGAGCTCTCCGGGCCCCGCTGGACCTTCTCCGACAGGGCGGCGTTGACGGCGTCGGGGTCCACCTTGTTGTCCTTGTGCTGGCCGATCCAAATGTCGGCCATCTTGGCCAGGGTATCCGGAGCGATGTTGGGCTCCTGGAAGCGCAGCCGCAGCAGCTTCAGTCCCTCGGGCAGGTTGGCCTCGATGCCGCTCAAGCTGACGCGGGACTCCTCGTCATCGCAGCCCGCGTCCATGCTGAGCCCCAGCCCGTAGAGCTTGCGCTTGAACTCCTCGGCGCTCAGCGCCCCGGCCCCGGCCTTATCCAGCAGGCGGAAGGCGGCGCAGAGGCTGCGCTCGTGCTTCTGCCCCCGTTCGAAGTTGAAGCTCAGGGAGAAGAGGTCGTTGACGGGATTCTTGACCGCGTAAAGCCGGCCCGACGGAGAAGAGCGCACGGAATAATCCCGCCCCGCCTTGATCCACTTGGGCGCGATGACGGGGGCCGGGATCTTGAGCAGTTCTCCGAAGAAGGCCGACTCCCGCCCTTGGGCGATGTCCATCTTGGTGAAGGCCGGCTTCGGGATGGAGGGGACTTCGGGTTTTCCCTTGCGGCGGTAGACCACCGCGCGACCCGGCCCGAGGTACTGCCGGGCCACGCGCACCACGTCCGCCTTGGTCACCGCGCGCAGACGCTTGAGCCAGTCCGCTTTGTGCGCCCAGTCCTCGTAGCCCACGAAGGCGTCCGCCATGGCCGCGACCCGGCCCGCGTTCGATTCCAGCTTGTATTTCTCCGCGATCTCGAAGTTGAGGATGTTGGCCTTGAGGTCCTCCTCGCTGAACTCCCCCTCCTGGACCGCCTTCACGGTCTCCAGGAGCAGGGCCTCCGCCTCCTCAAGGGTCTGGCCCTCCTTGGGGTTGGCCGAGAGGTACCAAGCCCCCCCTTCCGTATGGGCCTGCCCGTACGAGCCCGCGCGCTTGACCCGCTGCGCCTGGTTGAGGCGTAGATTGACCAGGCCGGACTCGGAGTTGTCGAACACCATGTCCATGACCCGCAGGGCGTCCGCGTCGGGATGGAGCTTGGCCGCGGCGGGCCAGGCCACGACCACGGCCTCCTCGGCCTCGTACTTCACCTCCACCTTCTTCGGCTGGTCGAGCTTCGGGAGCGGGGTCGCGGGCCGCGCCTCCAGAGGCTTCGGCTGCCACTGTCCGAGGGTCCGCTCCAGCAGGGCCAGGATCTCGGCGGTCTGGAAGTCGCCGGAAAGGGCGACGGCCATGTTATTGGGAACGTAGTTCGAGCCGTAGAAGCGGTACATCTTCTCCAAGGACGGGTTCTTCAGGTGCGCGATGGTGCCGATGATGGGGCGTCCGTAAGGGTGCCGGTCCCAGAGCGCGGCCTCCGTCGCCTCGCCCAGGATGTCGTCCGGATCGTCCATCGAGCGGTTCTTCTCCTCATAGACCGTCTCGATCTCCGTCTGGAAGAGCCGGAAGACCGGATGCTGGAAGCGGTCGCCCTCCAGGCGCGCCCAGGCCTCCAGGCGGTTCTTGGGCATATCGCAGATATAGACCGTCTGCTCATTGGAGGTGAAGGCGTTCACCCCGCGGATGCCGAGAGCCTTATAGAGCTTGTCCATCTCGTTGGGGACGGCGTAGGCGCCCGCCTCCTGGTTGGCCCGGTCTATGCGGGAGTAGACCTCCCGGCGCTGCTCCGGGTCCGCGGTGCGGAAGAGCTCCTCATAGAGCTGGAGGATGCGGTCCAGGCTCGCGGCTTCCTTGCCGTAGTCGGTGGTCCCCAGCCGCCGGCTGCCTTTGAAGAGCATGTGTTCCAGGTAATGGGCCATCCCGGTGGAATCCCCCGGGTCCTGGGCGCCGCCGGCGCGCACCGCGATCCAAGCCGAGATGCGGGGCTCCTGGTCGTTGGGGCTCAGGTAGACGGTCAGGCCGTTGCGCAGGCGATGCACCGTCACCTTCATGGGGTCGCCGGCCAAGGGGGCCGGATAGAGGACGGGGAAGCGCGAGCCGGTCTCCCAGACGGCCGGACCGGCCCCGGGCACGCGGTCGGTCGCCCGGTCCTGTCCGAAGACTGCGGGACGGGCGAAGCCGAGACAGAGCAGCGCTGCCAACGGGACCGTCAGGGTCTTGTTCATGTTCGACTCCTTGAGAAACCCCCCACCTCTATCCTCCCCCGCAAGGGGGGAGGAAGCGCATATCAGACCAGCGACCCGGCCGGGGACCGTTCCCCGGCCTCGAGGACCCGATGGGCGGCTTCGCTCCCGGAGCGCACGCACTCCGGTATACCGATGCCGCGGAACGACGACCCCGCCAGCAGAAGCCCGGGATGCCCCTGCAGCCGGGCGTCCATCCGCTCAAGACGCGCGATGTGACCGACCTCGTATTGGGGGTTCGAATCGGGCCAGCGGAAGAGCTTCACCCGCTCCGGGGGGGCCGTGACGCCCATGATGGAACGCAGGTCCCCGAGCACGATGTCGAGCAGCTCCCCGTCGGGCTTGCCCACGACCGAATCCCTTCCGAAGCCACCCATATAGCACCGTATCACGGTATGTCCGGGCGGCGTCAGCCCGGGGTACTTGTTCGAGGTGAAGGTTACGCCGGTGAGGGATTTCCCCTCCCGCCGGTCCACCAGGAAGCCGAATCCCTCGTAGCCCCGGGGGAAGCCCGCGCTCGGGAAGACCAGGTTCACGGTGGCGGTGGAGGCGAAGCGTATGCCGGCGAGCTCGCCTGCGAGGCCGGGGTCGCACTCTCGCAGGAGGCCCGCGTCCTTGTCCGCGGGGACCGCCAGGACCACAGAGTCCGCGCGCACGAGCTCGCCGCCGGCCACGGCCACGCGCCACTTGCCGTCCGGGGACCGCGACACTCCCAGGACCTGTGTCTTGCGGCGCACGACGTCCCCCGGAATCCGCCGCTCCAGAGTCTGCACGAAGCGGTACATGCCCCCCCGCAGGGTCATGAACATGGTGATGCCCTGGGACGCGGGCGGGCGGTGGCGCATGGCGGCCCTCATCCCCAGCATCATGCTCCGATGCTGGCGCTCCATCTCCTTGAATTGGGGGAAGGTGGCGGCCAGGCTGAGCTGGTCCGGGTCGCCGGAGAAGATGCCGGACATGATGGGACCCACCACGGTCTCCAGGGCCTCGTCGCCGAAGCGCCGGCGCGCGAACGCGCCCAGAGACTCGTCCGCCGCGCCGTCCCCGCGCGGGAGCACGTAGTCCAGGCCCATGCGCAGTTTCGCCGCCCACGGCACGAGGTCGGACAGGAGGAACGGGATGACCTTGGCCGGCGCCATGAGGAGCAAACCCTCGGGATAACGGCGCAGCCGCCCGCGCGTATAGAGGTAGAGGTTCTTGGAGACGGTGTTGGTCGCCACGAGCGCGTCCGACAGCCCGATCTCGCGCATGAGTTCGAGGGCCCAGGGCTTGGCCGTCAAGAAGGAATCCGGGCCGCACTCAAAGACGAACGGGCCGTCCGACTCGCTGCGGATCTTCCCGCCCAGCCGCTCGGAGGCCTCCAGGAGCACGGGCTCCACGCCGCCGCCCTGGATAAGCCGGTGGACGCACGCGAGGCCCGTGATGCCGCCGCCGATGACCGCGACCCGCCGGCTCACGCGGCCAGCCTCCCCAAGACGACCTCGGCCATGGCAGCGATGAGCGGGGCGCTCGCGTTGGGGGTCGCGGCCCGGGTGAAGCGCAGGCCCAGCCCCGCGGCCTCGCCCTGCAGGAGCACGTCCAGGTCGTAGAGGGTCTCCATGTGCTCGGACACGAAGCCGATGGGGGCGACCAGGACGCTGCGGACCCCGGTGCCGGCCAGGCGCCGCAGCTCCTCCGCGGCTTCCGGGCCGAGCCAGGGGTCGCGGACCCCGTCCGGACGGCTCTGGTACGCCAGCGTGTGCCGGGAGAACCCGGCCCGCTCGGCCGCTCCGCGCGCCGCGGCCGCGACCTGGGCGGGGTAGGGGCACCCGGCCGAGACCCAGGACTGCGGCATGCTGTGCGCGGTCAGAAGCAGCGCGGTCCCCTCCCGCTCCGCGGCAGGGAGCCGGGACGCGGCGTCCCGGATCGAGGCGGCGTAGGCCTCAAGGAGTCCGGGCTGGTCGTGCCAGCTCCGGATGCGCTCCGTGCGCAAGGGTCGTCCGGTCCCGGCCAGGGCCTGGTCCAGGCGCTCGAAGTAGCCGTCGACCACCTTGCCCGAGTCGTACGGGGTCAGGGACATGGCGATGACCGCGTCGTGCCCCGCCGCCGCGATGCGCGCGGCGGCCTCGGCGATGCGCGGCTCGGAATGCAGCATGCCCACGTAGACGGGCAGGGACCCGCCCGCGGCCGCCAGACGCGCGGCCAGGGCCTCCGCTTGGGCTCCGGTGATGCGGTGGAACGGGGAGGCGCCGCCGACCAGACGCAGACGCTCCACGAATTCGCGGATCAAAGACTCGGAGGGGGGCCGGCCGCCGCGGACGTCCGCCAGGAAAGCGGGGATCTCCTCCGGGCTCCGGGCGGCGCCGTACGCCATCAGGAGCACGCAGGGGTTCTTCACGCGGTCCATTCGTGGACCCAGTCCACCACGGCCCGGACGCTGTCCGGGGGGGTGTGCTGGAGGATGCCGTGCCCCAGATTGAAGATGTGCCCGGGCCGCCCCCCGGCGCCGCGCAGGACCTTGCGCACCTCCGCGGCGAGCAGCCGGCGGGGCAGGAAGAGATGCGTCGGATCGAGGTTCCCCTGCACGGCGCGGCCGGGACCGATGCGCTTGCGGGCCTCGTCCATAGGGGTGCGCCAATCCACGCCCACGACGCTGCCGCCCGCGTCGCGGAAGCTCTCGAGGAAAGGCCCGGTCCCGGTGCCGAAATGGATGACCGGGACGCCGGTCCGCGCCGCCGCGCGCAGGACGCGGCGCGAGTAGGGCTGGGCGAAGCGCTCGTAGTCCTCGCGGGACAGGGCGCCGACCCAGCTGTCGAAGAGCTGCACGGCCTGGGCGCCGGCCGCCACCTGCGCCCGGAGGAAATCAGCGATCACGACTGAGAGCTTGCCCAGCAGGCGGTCCCACAGCGCGGGCGCGGCGCGCATCATGTTCTTGGTGAGGCGGAAATCCTTGGACGGCCCCCCCTCGATCATGTAGCTGGCGAGGGTGAAGGGGGCGCCCGCGAAGCCGATGAGGGGGGTGCCCCCGTCGAGCTCGCGCCTCAGGAGCCGCACGGCCTCCAAGACGTACCCCAAGCCTTCCTCCGGGTCCACCCGGCGCAGGCGGGCCACATCGCGGGCGGTCCGGACCGGCGGGCAGATCGCGGGTCCCTCCCCCTTTACGAAATCGAGCTTGAGGCCCATCGGCTCCACCGGGAGCAGGATGTCCGCGAACAGGATGGCCGCGTCGACCCCGAGCCGGCGCACCGGCTGGAGGGTGATCTCGACGGCGAGGTCGGGCCTGCGGCAGAGCTCCAGCATGGTATGGCGGGAGCGCAGACGCCGGTATTCGGGGAGGTAGCGGCCGGCCTGACGCATGAACCAGATCGGGACGGCGTCCGTCTTCTCGCGCCGGCAGGCTTGCAGGAATCGCATGACGAGATTTTACTACATGGCGAGTAGCGGGTGGAGCCGAGCAGTTTCGCTGAACATTCCGTACAATAGGCATATGGCTCAGCCCTTCTTGTTGGCGCTGCTCCTGGCGGCCGCCGCTCCCGGCTCGGCCGCGGAGACGCCGCCGGCGGCCGCGCCGGCCCCCAGCACCGCCGCGGTCCCGGCCGCCCCCAGCACGGCGACGGCCCGGACCCGGGGGGAAGGGGCGTCCCCTTTCAACGTGTCCTTCTGGTACGACGAGCGCGGCACCCGGGTGAACCTGGACTACCGCCTGCGCTGGGATTTCTCGGACGTCCGGCGCCTCCCGGGCGCCTCGATGGACGCGCTGCGCTCCCCCATCGCCAGCCTCGAGACCCTGACCTGGGATCTGACCCGAGGCGCCTCCATCGGCGTCTACGGAGTCCGCATCCGGCCCGCGCGGATGCTGGTGCGCCAGGGACCTCCGGCGGGGACGCCCGGCGCCGGAACCGTCGGGGCCGGGGTCGAGGCCGACCCCTCGCCTTGGAGCAGCCGCTTCAAGCTCTCCCTGACCCCGGTCATACAGGACATCCGCCGAGACCTGCGCAGCACCATCCGGCGGCAGCTGGTGACCTCCGGCGTGGACGCGGCCCTGCCCCAGGCCCGCGGCGCCAGCCGGGCGCAGAAGGAAGCCCTGGCCGACGACGCCTTCCACGCGGGGGAATCCATGGGGCTGGACCCGGACCGGCTGCAGTCCGACATCCTCGACGACATCAATGAAGAACTCGGTCCCGGCCGCTGATCCCATGTAGTGTACCCAACGCTTCTTTGCATTTGAAAAGCCGTCATGCCGGCGCCAGCCGGTAGCCGGCGTGTGGAACGGATTCGACAATCCTGTTCTGGCGCCTGGACCCCGGCTTTCGCCGGGGTGACGAATGCAATTGGACTTATGACTCACTACACTGGGGATTCCCCTCTCCCGCTTCAGCGGGGGCGCCCTCCGCAGAGCTCCGGGCACGCCGGCCGGCCAAAGGCCGGACGGCTCCGGCCGGGGGTAGGGGTGGGGATCTCCTATTTATAGGAGAAGAGCATCGCGTAAATGATGCAGACGACGAGCACGAGCCCGAGCGTGAGCGCCGTCCACCCGAAGATGCGGATGGCCCGGATCAGGTAGGGCGGGAGGGGGTCGATGAGCCGGGCCTCGAGCCCGCCGCTCGCGACCAGGGCCGCGTACTCGTCGGGCCGCTCGCGCTTGAGCTCACCCACCGACACGCGCCCCGTGAAGATGGAGATGTCCATGGGGAACTTCTCCGGGCGGAAGTGCGTATTGAAGAAGTGTATGGTGAAGATGAAGCCCGAGGCCAGGAGCGCCTCGTCGGAATGGACGATGGTCGCCACGTTGAGCATCCAGCCGGGCAGGACATGGGTCACGAGCTCCGGGAACCAGAGGGCCACCCCGGTGGAACCGATGATGGCGATGCCCCAGAACACCGCGAAATAGTCGAACTTCTCCCAGTAGGTCCAGCGCCCGTACTGCGGCCTGGGCCCCCGGCCGAGGTACCACTTCATGGTCTCGAAGACCTCGCGCAGGTCCCGCCAAGTGAACATCATCGTGTCGGGTCCGAACAGGAACCCGAGCACCCCCCCCGGGGCGCCGCGCAGGCGCTGGAAAAGGTCCCGGAGATGGAACAGGAACAGGCCGAACATCACGACGGCGGCCAGGCGATGGAGGTAGCCCGCGGTGACGAAGCCCCCGAAGAGATGGGAGAGGAGCACGGCCCAGCGGGTATAGGAGAATTTCAGCGTCATCCCGGTCATCGCGAGGAGGAGGAAGCTCGACACCATGACCACGTGCATGACCCGGTAGCGGGGCTCGAAGCGCATGTACTGCTTCTGGGCCGGATCGTACTCCTCCGGAGGGTGCTCGCGCCGCATCTGCAGGGATTTCGGCAGCCACAGGAGCGTGTGCACCCCGGCGCCGATGAAGGTCCCCACCAGGAGCGCGGTCATGGCCCAGAAGGTCAGGAAGATGAGGGGGTACTTCTTGGGGTCGTTGTGCGTGCTGTGGGTCAAATAGCCGGCGAAGCGGCGGCCCGCCCCGGGATGGCACTTCCGGCAGGTCTCCAGGATGTTCTGACGGCTGAGGCGGGAGCGGGTGTCGTTGACCGCGAAGATGTCGTGGGCGCCGTGGCAGTCGTGGCACTTGGCCGTCTTCCCGTAGCCCAGCTGGGAGACCTTCCCGTGGTAGGTCTCGAAATAGGTCTCAGCCACGTCGCCGTGGCATTGCCCGCAGCGCTGCATGATGCCGATGCGGAACTGGTCGGCATCCGCGCGCTGGATGCTGTGCGCGCTGTGGCAGGTCCGGCAGGTCGGCAGGGAACCGCCCTTCGGGGCCTTGCCCGTGGCGTGGATGCTCTGCGCGAACTGCTCGTAGATGCCGTTGTGGCACTGGGAGCAGGTGTTCGGGATGTTGCGCTCGTTGACGCTCGAGGCCGGGTCCTGGGCGGGCAGGATGGCGTGGGCCGTGTGGCAGTTGGTGCACATGGCCGTCACGGTGAGGCCGCTCTTGAGCAGGCCTTTGCCGTGGATGCTCTCGGTGTAGTTCCCGGTGATCTCGTGCTCCGCCCCCTTATAACGGAGAGCGGCCTTTTCCCCCTCGCGGTGGCAGCGGGCGCAGAGCTTGGGCACGTTGGTGGGGAAGGTATTGGACTGGCGGTCGCTCTTGCGCCGCATGCCATGCTCGCCGTGGCACTCGGCGCACGCGGGGGCGTTGGGGTCGCCCTTCAAAAACAGCGCCCCATGCACGCTCGTGGCGTATTTCTGCACGACCGCCCCGTGGCAGATGGAGCAGTCCACCTTCTTGATGACGGTGGCGCAGGTGCGCACCTTCGACGGAGTGACGCCGGTGTGGCACTGGGCGCAGGCGGTCTCGCTGTGGGGCGAATCCTTGAGCGCGTCCAGCTTCACATAGAGGGACTTCGCGTCCGCGGCCCGGCGCAGGTTCGGGTTTCCGTGGCAGGTCATGCAGTCGCGGTTGGCCATGCCCTGCTCGTAGAAGACCTTCCGGACCTTATGGGGCTGATGGCAGTCCACGCAGGCCGGGATGGCGTTCGGCTTGGATTCCCAGAGCTTGCCGTCGATGATCTTGCGGTGGACCGACTCGATCTGCGCGTGGCACTGCATGCAGGTCCGGGAGATGTTCCCCCGCGCGATGCTCGAGCGCGCGTCCGTGTGGGGCAGGATATGATGGGCCGTGTGGCAGGAGGTGCAGGTGGCGCTGACGGACAGGCCCTTGTTGAGCAGGCCCTCCCCGTGCATGGAGATGGAGTAGTTCTGCACGATCTCGTGCTGGTGGATGTTGCGCTGGCGCATCACCGGCGAGCCCTCGCTGTGGCAGGAGCCGCACACGTAGGGGACCTTCATGGGGAGCACGGAGGACTCCGGACTCTTCACCGGCATGATGGCGTGACTGCCATGGCAGCTCGCGCAGCGGGGAGCCAGGGGGTCCCCCTTGGCCAGGGCCTTCCCGTGCAGGCTGTCGGCGAACAGCGCCTGCTGGCCGCCGTGGCAGGCGCCGCAGTCCACGGGCTTGAGCGGGGCGGCATGGGGGAAGTCGGACCCCTGCAGGTCCGCGTGGCAGCCGACGCAGCCCGCCGCGGCGTGCACGGACTTCGCGAAGGTCCCGCCGTCCACGAACAGGGGCCGGGGCTTCCCGTTGCGCTCCCCCTGGAAGGTCTTCTCCCCGTGACAGCCGAGGCAGGCCTCGGCATCCGGCCCCTCGGCGCCGGACGCCGGGAGCCCCTGGGACAGACCTAGGACGAGGATCAGCAGCGCGGACGCAGATCTGGAACACAGCCCCATGACGGAGCATATACTAGTATCATTCACATGTACCCTACAATATCCCCTGCGCGGCCCGGCCGCGGGCCATAGGACCGCCATCCGGGGGGGTCCTTTTCCAGGGCAGGCCTAGCCCGGAAGCCCCATGCGTTTCCTCCCCTCATGAGGTATCCTTATCGCAAGGAATCAAAGCACCGTTTTCAGAGCCCCCTAACCACCTCCAGGGGGCTCTGCGCTTTACAGCCGTCGCGGGCTTAGAAGTTCAGGGCCTCTGGAGGCCGTTAAGGATCCGCTCCAAGGTCGGGATGTCCAGTTTGTCCAGGTCCTGTACCGGCGGCGGCAGGCCGCCTGAGGTCTGGGGCGGGGCACCGTTCCCCTGGTTCGGCGCAGGGCTCTTGCGGCCGAACTCCCTGGCCGTACCACGGAAATATTCGGTCCCGAAAGTCTGCGTATACACGCGCCCGGGACCGGGATGCCCGGGGATCCGCTTCGCCATCTCGCGGTAACAGCGCCAGTCCGCGTCCGGCTCATACCGGGGCAGAAAATACTCAAGGTTTGCGAAGTTGTTCACATAGTAATTCAACTTCCGTACCTCGTTGGTGAAAGGGTCCGTGGTTTCGGGGTTGCGGCACATCTCAATGATCATGATCCGGATGTCCCACATGGCGGCCCAGAAACGCTGGATGATCTCCTCCTGCAGTCGCTTCTTGCGGACCTCTTCCGCCTCAGCGGCCTCCAGGCGGAGGGCCTCCCAGATTTTGTCGAGCCTCTGCTTCTCGAGCGCTGTTGTGCAGAAGATAGCGGAGCCGCGGCAAAGCTCCGAGGATAGTCCCCGCAGTTTCCGTACCGCGTCGACATGGGAGACTTTCTCGTAGTCTTGAAGCTCCCGAAGGAGGTCCATGACATCCAGGGAACCTCCCGGATCGCGGCGCAGGAAAAGGATTTTTCTCCGCAGCCATTCGGCACAGCCCAGATCAGGGTCGAGGCCCGGATCCATGGCGCTGATGTCAGGAATGATGCGGTCCCAGAGGTCTTGGGCGATGTCGTTGAAATTTTATGTCATCTTCGATCCGACGGACATTCCCTAAAAGCGCGGTAAGCCATGTCGTGTCGGGCGGCGGCTGCAAAGCGATGGCAGACTGCGCAAGGATAACGCCGAAAAGGACGGCGGGCCAGATCAAGGCGTCGCCTCCAATTCGATCCACGGGGTTTCTACCCGGACAAGGTAGGGGCTTGGAACCTCTCCACGCTTCTGTTGGAGTTCGGCCACCCCAGTGTGGTCGTACACGGCACGAACACGGTATTTCCCTGGCAGGAATACATAGCCCTTGATCTCGCCGAAATCGCCGATCGGCTGGGGACGCGGTTTGTTCTCGCACCAGGCGTCGTATAGGCTCTGATAGGCCATGGCAGGCGTCGCGGTGGACTTCCCAGGCTCCAACCAAAAAGAATGATCCACCTCGGTTTCCTTTGCAGGGAAATTGTCCGGCCAGCATTCTTTGGGTGGATAATGGTCCTCGGGCTGGAACCAGAAGTCCTCACGGCCCCGGCCATCCAGGAACTCAATGTAGAGGCCCGTATCGAGGTAATGGCGCAATTCCTGCGGCCCCTCATTAAAGACATCGTCTAGGACGAGGATGCGCTTGTCGCTGATGTTGGTGAGGACGATCTGGACCCACAAAGAATCCTCGCTCCGGCGCAGCTTGGTCTTGGGGAGCCGCAGGGTAAGGCGGATGGGGCCCTTCTCGCCCTTCGCCTCCGCCGCCGCGGGAACGGGCAGACTCGATCGGCCGGGGAAAACCTGGTCGGGTGCGGCGAGCTTGAGCGGAGCGGGCTCGGTCTGGGGACTACGATTCTTACATGCCGCCCATCCTAGACAGAATACCGTCGCAAGACAGATGACTGCGAAGCTGTTCTTAGACGACATCCCGATGCGATTCCCCCTAGAACGAATTGGAAAAACTGGGTTTCCCCTGGCCTCATGGTTCCGGCCGGATCGTGGATACCCCAGGGCCGATTCCCCAGGCTACAGAGGTTAGCTGTTCCCAATAGTGTGGCGGAATACGGATGCCGGGCCAAGGGTCGGAGGACCCCTGCCCGAATGGGCCTCATAGGCCCGGGAGGAACAGATCAGAACCAGCCGCGGCCTTGGGTGCGAAGGAAAGCGAACTCACGATAAGTAGTGTATGATAGAATCCCATTGACGGTCGCGGGGGGTGCCTATGGACGCGCAGGGATTCAAGCCGCTCAAGCAGGTCGGGATCATCCCGGTCACAGACTCTTCCGAGATCCGCTTCTACATCGACGAGTACAAGGGCTACCCCTACGCCTCCATCCGCACCTTCGTCACCCGGGACAACTACACCGGCCCGACCAAGGCCGGCCTCACCATGAACTCCAACCTCCTGGGCGAGGTCCGCGGAGCCCTCGACAAGCTCCCCGACGAACCCGCGGCCACCGAAGACCAGGAGATCGCCCGGCTCCACAAGAAAGCCGGGCTGGAGCTCGTGGTCCGCATCACCATCTACCGCGACACGACCGGAATCGACCTGCGCGAGTGGGTGGACGACGGCACCTACAAGGGCTGGTCCAAGAAAGGCGTTCGGATCAGCTACGCCGAGATCGCCAAGGTGAAGGGCTTCCTCAAGGAGATGGAGGAGTTCCTGAAGAAGCACCAGAAATAGTCCCGACCGCCTCTGCCATCGCGCGGAGCAGTTCCTTTTCGAAATCGGCGTTCGGTTCCCCATCCAGCATCGTCGCCCCATGCCCCGTCTGCGCCCGGAGCAGGCGCGTCCCCTTGTGGCGCGCCGCCTCCAGGACCAGTTCGGCCGAACGCAGGGCGTAGGCGTCCTGCAGCGACGCCGCCAGGATCATCGGGCGGTCGAAGGCCCGGGCCGCTCCCTCGATGCGCAGACCCTGGTAGTCGACTCCCGGGGAGAGCAGCACGACGAAAGGGATGGCCTTCTCCCGCGCCGCGAACTCCAGGACCAGGTTCGCCCCGATGCTCGCGCCCACGAGCACGACGCGCCGGCGCGGGAAGCCCTTCTTGGAAAGGAAGCGGAGCGCTCCCGCCAGGTCTTTCTCGATAGCGGCCCACGCCGCCGGGGTCCGGAACTCCGTGTAGCGCGGCCCCCCGGATTCTCCATGCCCCCGGGCGTCGATGGCCAAGGCACCCCAGCCGCGCTCGCGCAGGAGACCGGACAACCGCCCCCACTCCCCGCGGCCGGCCCCCAGCCCGTGCAGGAGCAAAAACACCGGCCCGCCCTTCTTCGGGCGGCTGAAATCCGCGGCGATGCGCACGCCGTCCGACGCCTGGAACTCGACCCGGGCCGGCCCGTTCTGCGCCGCGGGCGCACCCGCCCGGGCGGCGGCGCCCAGGACCATGACCGCGAGGAAGGCCCACGCGGCGCTGGGCCCGATTACGCCGGCCCGGTGGGACCAACGACCCTGCCGGGCCGGGCGGCCGCCGTCTATATTATGGTTGATGAACACGCGCATCCTCCCGATGACCCGGCTGCTCCTGGGCGTATCGCTCGCCCTGGCAGTCCTGCCCGCCGCAGCCCAGGCTGCCGACGCGATCCGGACCGCCGCGGCCATGGCCATGATGATGCGCCGCACCGATTCCGCGGAGGACAAGCGCGCCATCCTGGGCTCCGGTTTCGACGCCATGCGCGACGCTCCCGCACCGGTCCCGGAGCAAACTTCGCGCCGGAGCCGCACCCGGCGGGTCTGGCTCTTCGAGGAAGACGGAACTGCCCCGACCACCCCTCCCCCCCCGACCGCCGACCTTCCCGCTCCCCGGGTCCAGGAACGAGTAGGCCTGGCGTTCAAGCAGGCCCTGGCCCCCTGGAAAGTCCTCCTGGACTCCGCCTGGGGCGGAGCCTGGACCGGCCTGACCGAGATGCAGGGTTGGTCCTCCAGCTGAATCGTCTCCCCGGGCTTGACCCGGGGTCCAGGATCACGGCTTGACGGCATTTTCTGGATCCCGGCTTCCGCCGGGATGACGCCGCACCGCTCTAGCGTTTCGGCCGGAGACGGAGGCGGCCGATGCGGAAGCGATGCAGGTTCAGGACGGGCTTCTCGCCGCTTACCAGCTGGGAGACCAGTTGCCCCACCAGCGGGGCGAAGGTGCAGGCCGCTCCCGAGAACCCGGTCGCCAGCCAGCCGTTCGCCAGCCCCGGCAGGCGGTCCAGTATGAAGTCCCCATCCGGCGTGCGGGTGAAGTGCGCCACCCGCCCCTCGAGGTCCGCGAAGTTCGACAGGTCCTGGAAGAGGTCCTTGAGGAAGCCCCGGCATTTCTTCTCGAAATCCTTGTCAGGCACGGCCTCGGTGCCGGGGGAGCGCGACAGCACGCCCTTGCGCATATGGGAGACCTTCATGAACCCGTGGATGTGCACCGGGAAGCACTGCATCCCCTTGGAGCGGATGGAGATGATCGGGAAGTGGGCGGGACGGTAGCGGCCCTGGTTGCAGGGCGGACGCAGGTAAAGGCACTCCTGCTTGGTGACCGTCAGGGGCAGGCCGACGTCGGCGAGGAGCTCCCGGGTCCAGGCGCCCGGGGCGAAGACGTAGTTCTGTGAGCGCCAGACCTTGCCCTTGGAATCCTGCACTCCCTGGATGCCGGTCTTGTCCTTGAGCACCTTGACGATCCGGACGCCGCCCTCCGCCCGCCCGCCGGATTTCTCCGTAGCCTTGGCGAAGAGCTCGGCGGCCTTCTTCACCCAGACCATGCCGCCGCCCTGGTGGAACACGCCGAACTTGAAACCCCGCACGCGCAGCATGCGGTAGCGCTCGCGGAGCTGGGCCTGGTTGAGCTTCTGCACGGGGAGCTTGAGGTCCGTGAGCGCCTGGAAGCAGGATTCCTCGTACGCCCCGTCCCCCGTCGCGAGCTCCAGGACCCCGTTCTGCAGGAGCAGCTCCTGGTGGGTGTCGTGCTGGAGGTCGCGCCAGAGCGCCTGCGCCTTGACCGCGAGGTCGGTGTAGAACGTGTCCTTGCCGTGGGTGAGCGGGAAGGCCTGGGCGTGGTCGCCCGATGAGCCCAGGGGATTGGGGATGGCGGCCTGCTCCAGGATCTGGACCTTATGGCCGCGCTTGGATAGGAAATGGGCGGACGCCGTCCCGATGATGCCGCCGCCGACGACGATGACGTCGCAAAATCCCATCCGTGTCCAGTATAACAAATTTGGAGATGCGGCCCGGATTCTGGAATACGCCCCGGGGTTTTGCTACAGTAGCGCCGTGCGCGCACTGCTTGCCGCAGGACTCTTCTTCCTCTCGGCCGCGACCTGCGACGCGGGCTCCGTCCGGGTGATCGCCTTCGACGACGACGGACGCCTCCTCGACACGGCGGGGCTCCTGCGCTACATCTCCCCGGCCGCCTTCTCCCGGGCCGGGATAGGCCCGGACAAGAGCGGGCTCTTCGTCTCCGACCTGGACGGCCGCGCCGCGGGGGGGCGGCCGTGGTGGGTCGCCCGCTCCACGATGCCCGTCTGGGCCTGGGCCGACGCCGAGCGCGTCCGCTTCAGCCTGCCCTGGCCGGTGCAGAAGGACGGCTTCTCCACCGCGCTGCTGGACGCGCGCGGGGAAGGGTACGCCGACGACCAGGAGCTGCTCCTCAACGAGGAGATCGCGGTGGCCGCGTACCGCCGCCTGCAGGAATCCCTCAAGGAGCGGATTGCGGAATGGACTCCGGCCTACGCGCCCACCAAGCCCACCACGGCCCTCCTGGAGCGGGTCAAGAAGCTGCTCGCCGACGCCCACGCCGCCAACGTGCGCCGGGACCGCGCCCGCCTCTTCGACGAGGCCCTGACCCAGATCGCCTTCGCCGGGGAGCAGATCCTGTTCGAGCACGGGCACCAGACGGTCCGGGACCCCAAGCGCGGACCCCAGCTGCGCTGGGGGCTCACCCTGGACGAGACCGTGGTGGATAACGCCAAGGAATTCGACTGGCTGGCCAAGACCGCCGCGGGCGCCGGGGTGAACTGGGTGCGCCTGGTGTTCCGCCTCAACGGAGAGGACTTCACCTTCGCCAAGGAGAAGTCCTTCTCCCATTACGACGCGCTCGTCGCCGCCCTGCAGCGCAACAAGATCAAGGTCATGGGCTCGATCCTCGACAGCATGCTCTGGCCCAAAGGGGTGAACGCGGACCTGTACCGCGAGCGGACCAACAACCTGGTGTTCCATTTCAAGGATCGCATCCCCAGCTGGGAGGTGGCCAGCGAGCCCAACGGGGACTGGCACGGCGGGACCTTGACCCCGGTCGACGAGGAGACCAAGCTCCTGTGCATCCAGCGGGCGGTCATCGAGGTCAAGCGCATCGACCCCGCCCTCGAGACCGTCGCCACCCTGCATTGGTGGGAAGGCACGGCCTCCGACGACCGCCACGGCCTCTTCCAATGGCTGCGCTGGAGCATGCCCCGCGGCTTCGGGAAGGGCCTGGACGTGGTGGCGCTGAGCGTCTACCCCCACCGCCATCCCGTGGGCCTCGCTTTCGACCCCGCCTTCCGCGAACTCCGGACCCTGTTCCCCGGCGCCCGCCTCATGCTGGGCGGCTGGAGCTTCGTGGAAGAGGACAAGCTGGAAGGCTACTGGTGGCTCAAGCCCGGCAACGTGGGCGAGTCCCGCAAGGACCTCCTGGTCTTCTTCACCGGGGCGGCCGCGGCCGTCCCTGACAGCCTGGGCGGCGGCTTCTTCTGGCCCACGTTCCCGCAGATGCTCAACATCGAGAAGAGGAAGACCACCGCCCTCTTCAAGATCTACGAGAAGACCGTCGAGCGCCTGCGCGCGCCCTGACCCCATGCCGGCCCCCGCCGCGGACCGGTTCGAAGGCCTCCTGCTGGGCCTGATGGCGGGGGATTGCCTCGGCCTCCCGTTGGAAGGACTGTCTCCCCGGCGCGCCCGGCGCCTGTTCGCCGGGCCGCTCCGCCACCGCTTCTTCCTCGGCCGCGGGATGATGTCGGACGACACCGAGCACGCCTCCCTGACCGGACAGGCCCTGCTGGCCTCGCGCGGGGACCCCGACGCCTTCGCCTCCGCCTTGGCCTGGGGCCTGCGCTGGTGGTTCCTGGGACTCCCGGCGGGCATCGGCCTGGCGACTTTGCGCTCGATCCTCAAGCTCTGGCTGGGATTTTCCCCCTCGTCCAGCGGCGTCCTTTCCGCGGGCAACGGGGCCGCCATGCGCAGCCCCATCCTCGGCCTCGTGTTCTGGGACGACCCGGACCGTCTGCGCGGCTTCTGCGGCCGAAGCACGCGGCTGACCCACACCGACCCGCGCGCGGAGCGCGGCGCCCGTGCCGCGGCCGAAGCCGCGCGCTACGCCTGCACCTCCGACCCGGCGACCTTCTCCCGCGCCGAGATCCTGGCCCGCATCGCCGCCGTCTTCCCGCCGGAGGACGCCGAGGCGCGGCGCTGGCTGGGGACGCTGCGCTCGGCGCTCGACGAGAGTTGGGACGCGGACCGGTTCGCCTCGGCCATGGGATTCACGCACGGGGTCTCGGGCTACATCTACGCCACCCTGCCGGCGGCCCTATGGGCCTGGCTGTCGGACCCCTTCGATTTCCGGGGCGGGATGGAGCGCATCCTGCGCCTGGGCGGCGACGCGGACACGACCGGCGCGGTGTACGGGGCGCTGGCCGGCGCCGCGGTCGGCGTCCAGGGCATCCCGCGGGAATGGCTGGACGGGATAGCCGACTTCCCGCGCAGCCCGGCCTGGGTGCGGGAGCTCGGCCTGCGGCTCCATCAGGCCTTCGTCGCAAAGAGGGATGTCCGCCCCCTGCGCCTCCAATGGCCGCTCCTCGCCGTCCGCAACCCGCTGTTCATGGTCGTGGTCCTGGCGCATGGACTGCGCCGGCTCCTGCCCCCCTACTGACCCGTCACTGGAGGAAGTCCGCCAGCAGCAGCACGTTGAGCGCGGCCACCACCAGGCCGATGCCCCAGAGCAGGACGCTGTCCCAACGGCCGTTGGCGTAGCGGCCCATGACCTTCTCCGAGGAGGTCAGGTAGATCTGCAGGAAGACGGTGATGGGAAGCTGGACGGAGAGCGCGATCTGCGACCCAATGAGGCCGCGCAGGGGGTCGGTCACGAACAGGATGGCCAGCGCGCCCCCCGCCAGCGTGATGAGGACCCCTACCCGGGAGTGGCGGTCCGCGACGTTGTACGGCTCGCCGGACATCCCCGCGAAGATGCTCCCCCCCGCCATGCCGGCCGTGATGCTGGAGGCCAGCCCCGAGAAGAGCAGGGCCAAAGCGAAGACGAACGCGGCCAGGTCCCCGGCGATGGGGCTCAGCATCGCCTGCGCGACCTCGAGCGTCTCCACGGCGACGCCCCGGGCGAAGAAGGTGGCGGCCGCCAGGAGTATCATGGCGCTGTTGATGGCCCAGCCGATCCCCATGGAGAAGAGCGTGTCCAAGAACTCGAAGCGCAGCTGCCGGGCGATGACCGCGTCGCCTTCCCGGTTCCATTGGCGGCTCTGGATGACCTCGGAATGCAGGAAGAGGTTGTGGGGCATGACCACGGCGCCCAGCACGCTCATGATGATGGGGACCGACCCCGCGGGGAAAGCGGGGGTCACCCAGCCCCGGACCGCCTGACCCCACGCCACGTCGACTAGGAACAGCTCGACGACGAAGGAGATCCCGATCAGGGAGACGAAGGCCATGATCCACCCTTCGATCTTCCGGTAGGAGTTGGTGACGAGCATCCCGCACGAGAAGAGCAGGGTCAGGAGCGCGCCCAAGGCGAGGGGGATATGGAAGAGCATGCGCAGGGCGATGGCCGCGCCCAGCAGCTCGGCCATCGCGGTCGCGACCGCGGCGAGCATGGCCGTGGACAGCGCCGCCCGCGAGACCCAGCGGGGCAGATGCGCGGTGGCGGCCTCCGACAGGCAGAGCCCGCTGGCGATGCCCAGGTGGGCGCTGTTGTGCTGGAGCACGATGAGCATGAGGGTGGAGAGCGTCACCATCCACAGCAGCGTGTAGCCGTAGGCCGCCCCCGCCGCGACGTTGGCCCCCCAATTGCCCGGGTCGATGAACCCCACGGTGACCAAAAGGCCGGGACCGATGTACTTGAGGAACTCCAGGGCCTGCGCGCTGGGTCTATATCTGCCGTGACTGAGCAGCGACATGCCTTATGATAACCAATACGGGACTCGCTGGCATCCGGCCGTCCGAGACGCTATGATATGCGGGCAGCGTTCCCCTCCCCCCTCCGCGGGGGAGGGTCAGGGTGGGGGGCGAAAATGGGCGAAAGCAAGCCGGGCGACGATTGGCTGCAGTCCTTGCGGGTCCCCGCGCGCATCGAATCCCGCGATTACGAGTATGACGCCGACCGCCAGGCCATCGAGGCCTTCCGGGCCGTGCCCGGAGCGGACTGGCTCTGCGGGAAGTTCCTGGAAGTGGTCCTGGAAGTGGTCATGGCCGAGATGCTGGGCCACGCCGTGCGGGTCACCGCCAAGCAGTTCCCCGAGGTGGACCGCCTGCGCGCGCGCTGCGCCCGCATCCTGGGCATGGCCCCGCCGGAGCTTTTCGTCTTCGAGGACGTGGGCATCAACGCCATGACGGTCGGCCCCGACGCCGAGCATTCCTCCATCTTCATCCACCGCACCGCGCTCGACGTGTGCAGCGAGCGCGAGCTCATGTTCATCCTGGGCCACGAGATGGGCCACATCAAATCCCGGCACCTGCTCTATCACACCATCGCCCAGCTCCTGCGCAGCACAGGCCGCTACGCCCTCTACCGGCTGAACATCCCGGGGGCGGCCCAGATCGACCTGCTCTTGGGCCTGCCCGCGCGGCTGGCCCTGTTCGCCTGGGCCCGGAGGGCCGAGATCACCTGCGACCGGGCCGGGCTCGTTTGCACCCAGGACCTGGACGCCGCGCGCAAGGCCCTGCTCCTCTTGGCCTGCGGCTCCCGCCGGCTGGTGGACCAGGTCGACTTGGACGAGTTCCACAGGCAGAACACGGACCTCTCGGGCTCCTTCGCGAAATGGGGCGAGGTGTTCAAGACCCACCCCAACCTGCCCAAGCGCGTGCGCGCCCTGGAGCTCTTCTCCGAGAGCTGCTGCTACCGCCATTCGGTCATGGGGGAGACGAGCTTCCCGGCACGGAGCATGACGGACCTCGACGCCTCGGTCTACCGGGTCCTGGGGGACACCGAGCCCGCCTTCGAGAAGGTCCGCGAACTCCAGGAACTCGGGAAGACCCTGGGCCGGGACGCCCTCCGCTTCGGCGGCCGGAAGGCGGCCGGCGGGCTCCAGGCCCTCTCCAAGGGCCTGTCGGCCCTGTCCGACCTGCTGGCTCCGGACCCGGCCCCGAAGCCGCCGCGGAAGCCCCGCCGGAAAAGGAAGGGCCCTTGACACGGAAAGGGGAGGCCCTTACACTATAATCACCCTTCGGAGGTGGAATTTGATGGGCACCTCTCCTCGTTTCTGGGGCCTGCTCTTGGCCCTTATCGTCGTTTTCCCGGTCCGCGGCTCCTGCGCGGATGACAAACCCAAGGTCCCGGCTCAGGTCCAGGACTCCTCCACGGGCGCGGCGACCGATGCTTCTCCCATCGTCCCGGAAGGAGGGGACGTCATAGTCGCCTATGGGAGGGCCCGGGTCCAGATCATGTCCATGCCCGACAGCTCCCCCGCGAAGAAGAAGCTCCTCACCACCATCGAGCAGATCGACGGCCGCCTCAAGCAGGCCGACGACGACAAGGCCCCGACCAAGGAGAAGAACCGCATCCTGGCCTCCTTGGCCCCGGATCTGGCGGCAACGCTCACCGATCCCCCCACCGCCGAAGTGCCCAAGGACACCTACAACCGGATGCGCAACGACGTCGCCGCGGTACTCAACCAGCTGGGGCCGGACAACCGCCAGGCCTATCAGAGCTCGCTGAACTTGAGCGAGAAGGTCCTGGAGGACGATCCCCAGAACCGCGACGCCCTCAACAACGCGCCCGTCTCCCACTACGGCATGGGCGACTACCGCCAGGCCATCGACGCCGCCACGCACGCGAGCGAGCTCTACAAGGACGACGAGCGGGCCTACACCACCCGCGCCCTGGCCTACTACCAGATGAAGGATTACGCCCAGGCCCTGGAGGATGCCAACCGCGCCCTGGCGCTCAACGGGGCCAACAAGGTGGCGATGCAGATCTCCAAGATGGCCGGACCGCGGGCCAGCGCGCCCCAGGACCTGGGGCTCAACCCCCTGCAGCAGGCTGCGGCCGCGCAATTGGACCGGGAATTCCAGGCCGCGCAGGCGCAGCGCAACCAGGTGGAGGCGACGCTCAGGCAGGCGCCCCCGACTCGCGCCGCGGCGGACCCGACGGCGGACTCCTTCAACCAGCAGGCCGCCAACCGCATCAAGCTCGGCGACTACCAGGGCGCGATCCAGGTGACGAGCCGGGTCATCGAACGCGAGCCGGCCAACGCCAAGGCCCGTTATTTCCGGGCCGCCGCGCAGAACCTGACCGGGCAGTACGAGGGCGCGGTGGCCGACGCCTCGGCGGCGCTGGCCGCGGACCCCAACTTCACCGACGCCCTCGACGCGCGCGCCAACGCCCAGCTCCAGCTGGGGCGCTACCGCGAGGCGCTGCGCGACGCCGACCAGTCCCTCGCCATCAACCCCTCCAACGCCTACGCCTACAAGAACCGCGCCCTGGCCAAGGAGAACCTGGGCGACCTGGGCGGCATGATCAATGATTACCGCGCCGCGGCCAAGCTCAGCCCGCAGTTCGACAGCGAGCTCCAGGAGATCTCCCGGCGCTACAACTTCCGTCTCGACGCGCCGGAGCCGTTCGCGGCCGCGGCCGCCCCCAAGCCGCGCAGCCGCCGCTACCTGGTCGTCCTCCTGAGCTCTTTGGTCGGCGGCCTGCTCATCGCGGTGGGCCTGGTCCGCGTCCTGCCCAGCCGCAAGAAGATGAAGACCTGGCTCACCCGGCTCCCCGGAGCCGGGGACGAGACCGCCCGGGCCATCGCCGGGGGCCCCTCGCTGGCGGCGGGCTACAAGATCCTGCGCCCCTTGGGCAACGGGGGCATGGGCATCGTCTACGAGGCGCTGGACAGGGCCTTGGGACGCAAGGTCGCCATCAAGAAGATGCGCGAGGAGATCGCGGAGGACGAACGGGAGCGGGCGCGCTTTTTGGGGGAGGCCCGCATCGTCGCCGGGCTCCATCACCCCAACATCGTGGACATCCACTCCATCCTCGAGGAGAAGGGCGAGCTCTACCTGGTCTTCGAGTACGTCGAAGGCCAGACCGTGGACCAGATCATGGAGCGCAAGAAGACGCTCAGCTTCTCGGAGGCCCAGTACGTGATGAACGGGGTCTGCAGCGCCCTGGACTACGCCCACAAGAAAGGGGTGATCCACCGCGACCTCAAGCCCTCCAACATCATGGTGACCACCGAAGGGGTGGTGAAGGTCATGGACTTCGGCATCGCGCGGCAGGCCAAGGACGCCATGGCCAAGTCCACCCACACCCAATCCGTGGCCGGGACCCCCCAGTACATGGCGCCCGAGCAGGAGGAGGGCGAGGTGCGCAAGGAGTCCGACCTATTCTCCCTGGGAGCCTGCCTCTACGAGATGCTCACGGGGCAGGGCCCCTTCCCGTCTCCCGCCACCACCGCCTCGAAGATCAACAAGCGCTACGTGCGGCCCTCCCGGGTGAAGGTCGGCCTGCCCCTGGAACTCGACACCTTGGTGGACGCCTGCCTGGAGCCGGACCCCGACAAGCGCATCCACACGGTGGGTGATTTCCTGACCCGGCTCAACGCCATCAAGCTCCCGGCCCCCGCCCCCAACGGCGCCAAGACCGCCTGAACATCCTCCAACCCCCCCTGGCATCGTTATTCCGAGTGGATTAGACGCACGCTTTGCCCCGTTCGAAATACAATGGAGCACAGTTCTCTGTCGGAGACGTTGGTAAACGTTCGCGTCCGGATGCTTGGAATCACCAGCGAACAGGACACTATGGGCACGCGGCAAAAAAGAACATGCATCCAAATACGTAACCTTGCAGGAGGCTGCGTAGCCCTTGACCTGCTGTAAGCCATGGGCAGGCGGCAGATTCTCGGCCTTGGCCTCGATCAACGCCATGGCCACGGGTTGCGCCTCGGAGTTGACCTTGATTCTTAGAACGTAGTCAGTGCGGCCCTTGGACCGCTTCCGGGGCTTGCCGTCTATGACCTCGATGGCCCCGGCGGTCTCTTCCCGACGGATGAGGTCTTCGGTCCAACCTCGCGCGTGGATCGCGGGGTCTATCAACTTGGCCCGAGTGTCGGCTTCGTTCGACAACATGGAATTCGATTCTAGCAGTTCCCGGTTCTGCTCGCGGCAACATAAGGGAACTAAACCGAGGGGTCAATCGTACATGTGGGCGGAGGCAACATGCTCCGGAGCATGTTGATGGGAGATAATGATTGATCTATCAGCGCTTTCCGATGGCGACCTGACAGCACATCTGCGCAGGGCCGTGGCGGCGGAGCGGGAGAACGCGGCCGAGGTGGTGCGGGTCCTCATGGAGGTGGATCGGCGCAAGCTCTTTGCGGCGATGGGGTACCACTCCCTCTTCGACTACTGCATGCGCTTCCTGGGCTACTCGGAGGACGAGTCGGCTAAGCGCATCCATGCGGCGCGTGCGGCAGAGAGGTTCCCTTCAATCGTCACCCGATTGGAAGAGGGCAAGACCTCCCTCACGGCCATCAACCTCGTGGCCCCTCTGCTGACTGCGGAGAACCATCGCAGCGTACTGGACGCGGCCCGAGGCAAGACCAAACGGGAGGTCCAGATGATTGTAGCCCGCCTGGATCCCAAGCCGGAAGTCGCCGAGGTGGTCCGGCGTCTGCCGGAGACCGCCCAGCCGCGGCCCGAGATCAAACCCCTGGCGCCGGAGCGCATCCGGTTCGCCTTCACTGGCAACGAGGAGTTCCTGGCCAGGGTCGACCGCTGCCGCCAACTCCTGCGGCGGAAGTTCCCCTCGGGGGATCTCGGAGACATCTTTGCGGCTGCGGTCGAAGCTCTGCTCGACCGGGAGGACCCGGAACGACAGGAAGCCGCCCTGCACCGAGCCTCCGACCCTCATGCCCGCAGGATACCGCGCTGGGTCAAACAGGCCGTGTGGAAGCGCGATGGGGGCCGTTGCGCGTTCACGGCCACGGATGGCACGAAGTGCCTGTCGCGGGAATTTCTAGAGTTCGACCACATCGTGCCCTGGGCCTTGGGAGGGCCTTCCAACAAACCCGACAACATCCGGCTACTATGCCGGGCGCACAATCAGTTCCTAGGTCGCCAGCGGTTCGGCACCCCCCCATCGGTCGGAGGTCGGAATGTGATAAAATAGGACGATGCCTACCGTCGGAAAGCCGGGGGACGTCGGCGACGCCGTGGACACGCCTCTCCTTCGGCAGTACAACGCCCTGAAGGCCGCGTACCCGCACGCCATCCTGTTCTTCCGGCTGGGCGACTTCTACGAGCTCTTCGGCGAGGACGCCCGGACCGCCAGCCCGGTGCTGGGCGTGGTCCTCACCAAGCGGCAGGGACTGCCCATGTGCGGCGTCCCCCACCACGCCTACGGGCACTACCTCTCCAAGCTCCTGAAGGCCGGCTTCAAGGTCGCCATCGCCGACCAGATGGAGGATCCGGCGCAGGCGAAGGGCATCGTCCGCCGCGCGGTCACCCGCGTCGTGACCCCGGGCACCGTGGTCGAGGATGAACTGCTCGACGGCGCCAACGCGAACTACCTGGCGGCCATCGAGGTGGACACGGTGGGCTGGGGGCTGGCCTGCATGGAAGTCTCCACCGGGGAGTTCTGGGCCACCCAGGCCATGAACGACCACGACCACCTGGGCCTGCACGCCCTGCTGGCCAAGATCCGCCCGGTGGAACTGCTGGCCTCCCAGAAGGCGGTCGCCGAGCTCAAGCTCCGGCACACCTTGGGGCCCAAGACCCTCATGTCCGAGTGGACGCGGACCGCCTCCGAGGGCGAGATCCCCGAGTCCTGGGAGAACCGCGCGACCTGGGCCAACCGCCCCCTCGCGCTCAAGGCCGCCCTGACCGCGCGCAGCTACGTCGCGGCCACGCAGACCCACCTTCAGGAGACCCTGTCCCCCTCCTACCGGGAATCCCTGCCCGAGATGGAGCTCGACGAGGCCGCCATCCGCACCCTGGAGCTCGTGGAATCCGCGGAAGGCGGGCGCAAGCACACCCTCTGGGGGGTCCTCGACCGGACCTGCACCCCCATGGGAAGCCGCCGCCTCAAGCACTGGATACTGCGCCCCTCCACCGCGCTGCCCGAGATCGAGCGGCGGCTCGGCTGCGTCGCCGAACTCGTGGACAAGGACCTCGAACGCGGCGGACTGCGGCGCCTGCTGCAGGGGATCGCGGACCTGGAGCGGGTCGTCAACCGGCTGGCCACCCGCTCGGCCTCGCCCCGGGACCTCGCGGCCCTGCGCGACTCGCTGTTGCAGGTGCAGGCCCTCGAACTCTGGCTCAACGACGGCGGCTTCTCCTCCAGCCTGCACGAAGTCTGCGAGGCGGTGGCCGCGGTGGAAGTCCGGCTCAAAGCGGCGCAGGGGCTGCTCGAACGCGCCCTGGTGCCGGCCCCGCCGGTGCGGATCTCCGACGGCGGGCTCATCCGCCCCGGCTTCAGCGCCGAGCTCGACGCGCTGCGCGCGGTCAAGACCGGGAGCCAGGAGGTCCTCAAGAAGCTCGAGGAGGGTGAGCGCGCCCAGAGCGGCATCGCCTCTTTGCGCATCGGCTACAACTCCGTCTTCGGCTACTACATCGAGGTCACCAAGACCCACTCCGAGAAGGTCCCGGCGCGCTACACCCGCAAGCAGACCCTGCGCAACGCCGAACGCTACATCACCCCCGAGCTGAAGGAGCTGGAGATCGAGCTGCTCGGCTCCCAGGACAAGGTCGCCCGCCTGGAGGCCGAGCTCTTCGAAAAGCTGCGCGCCGACGTGCTCGCCGACAGCCCGGCGATCCGCACCTTCGCCTCCTCGGTCTCCGAGCTGGACGCCCTGCACTCCCTGGCCGAGGCCGCGGTGCAGAACGACTACGTCAAGCCCGAGGTGGACCTCTCCCACGCCCTGGAGATCGCGGACGGCCGGCATCCCATCGTGGAAGCGGCCCTCCCGGCCGGGACCTTCGTCCCCAACCCCATCTCCCTCGACGGCAGCGACCCGCAGGCCCTGATCCTCACCGGCCCCAACATGGGCGGGAAATCCGTCTTCCTGCGCCAGAACGCGATGATCGCCATCATGGCCCAGATGGGCAGCTTCGTGCCCGCGAAGTCGGCGCGCATCGGGATCGTGGACCGGGTCCTCACCCGCATCGGTTCCAAGGACCAGATCGCCCGCGGGGAATCCACCTTCATGGTCGAGATGCGCGAGACCTCCCACATCCTCAAGACCGCCACCTTGCGCAGCCTGGTCCTCCTCGACGAGGTCGGACGCGGGACCTCGACCTACGACGGGATCTCCATCGCCTGGGCCGTGCTGGAGCACCTCAACAAGAGCGGGGCCGCCCTGGATGAGGACTCCGAGAAGAAGAGCGCGGCGCCTCGCCCCCGCGGCCCCCGGGTCATCTTCGCCACCCACTATTTCGAGCTGACCGAGCTGGCCGACCTCCTGCCGGGCGTGCGCAACATCCACGTGGAGGCCCGCGAATGGACCAACTCCGAGGGCCGCACCGAGGTCATCTTCCTGCACAAGATCTCCAAGGGGCCGGCGGACCGCTCCTTCGGCATCCATGTGGCGGAGCTGGCGGGCATCCCGGAGGCCTGCCTGGCGCGCGCGCGGGAGATACTGCAGGGTCTCGAGAACGAGGCCCGGGCCACTCCCCTGCCCAATTCGCCGGCCGGCGCCAGCGACCAGCCCAGCCTCCCCCTCTTCGAGGAGCACCCCGTGCTGCACGCCCTGCGCCTGCTCAACCCCAACGACCTGCCCCCCATCGAGGCGCTGCGCCGCATCGCCGAATGGAAGAAGCAGCTCTGAGCCCGTAATGCCCGTCGTCCGACTCCTCCCCCCCGACGTCGTCAGCCGCATCGCCGCCGGCGAGGTCATCGACCGCCCCGCCTCCGTGCTCAAGGAGCTGATCGAGAACTCCCTCGACGCGGGCGCCGCCCGCATCGCGGTCGAGACCCTCGGCGCGGGCCGGGAGCTCCTGCGCATCGCCGACGACGGCCGCGGCATGGAGCCGGCGGACTGCCGGTCCGCCTTCGAGCGGCACGCCACCAGCAAGATCGCCGATTTCTCCGACCTCGACTCCCTGTGCACCTTCGGCTTCCGGGGCGAGGCCCTGTTCGCCGTGGCGGCGGTCTCCAAGGTGACGCTCACCAGCCGCGCCGCGGGTTCCCGCAAGGGCTGGCGGGTCGAGCTGCGCGGCGGCCGCCTGGTATCGGAACGGGAGGCGCCCCCCTCCGAGGGCACGGTCATCGAGGTCCGCGACCTCTTCTTCAACACCCCGGCCCGGGCCAAGTTCCTCAAGTCCGACGCCTCCGAGCGCTCGCACCTCGCCCGGGTCGTGGAAGAAGCCGCCCTGGCCAACCCGGGGGTGTCCTTCAGCCTCAAATCCGAGGGCCGCGGCGTCCTCCGCTTCGATTCCCACGCGGCCGGCGGCGCGGCCGAGGCCCTGCGCCTGCGGGCCTGCGAAGTCCTGGGACCGGAGCTCGGCCGCGGCATGCTCGCGGCGGAGGCGAAGACGGACGGCGTGGAACTGCTCGCGCTGCTCTCCGCCGCCGATTCGCTGCAGGCGACGCGCTCCTTGCAGTACGTCCTGGTCAACCGGCGGCCCGTGGCCAACCGCACGGTCCAGCAGGCCCTCTACCGCGCCTACGAGCCGTTCCGGGCCAAGAACCGGCACCCCGCCGCGGTGCTCTGCCTCACCGTCCCTCCGGATCAGGTGGACGTCAACGTGCATCCGACCAAGCGGGAAGTCCGATTCCGCAAGGAACAAGCCCTCTACGAGCTGATCGCCCGCGCGGCGTCCCGGACCCTGCTGACGGCCAAGGGGATACCGACCCTGCTGCCCCAGGCCGGAAGAGGCTCCCTGCCCCCCGCCCGGCAGCCGGAGTTCCCGGCCCCCCGGCTCCACGAGGCGGCCCACGCCTATGCCCCCGCCTTCCACACGGCTTCCGGCGGGGCCCGGCCCGCGGCTCCGGAGCGCCCGCGGGAGGAAGCGGGCTGGTTCCCCCAGTCCCTCCGGTATCTGGGACAGATCGAGCGCTCCTACCTGGCCTTCGAGAACGACGGGGGGCTCCTGGTGGTGGACCAGCACGCCGCCCAGGAGCGGGTGCTCTTCGAGAAGTACCTGGGCCAGATCCTATCCGGCGAGGTCCCCGTCCAGGACCTCTTGCTGCCCATCCCCGTGGAACTTCCGGCTTCGGCCGTGCACAGCCTGCTGGGGCTGCGCAAACGCCTCAAGAAGATCGGGTTCTCCGTGGAACCCTTCGGCAAGAGCCTGCAGGTGCTCTCGGTCCCGGCCGTGTTCCAGAAGTCCGCGGACGTCAAGGACGTGGTGCACGGCCTCCTCGAAGGGCTGCTCTCCCCGGCCGCCGCCGCCGCCGACGCGCGCTACGACGCCACGGCGACCATCGCCTGCAAGGCTTCCGTGAAAGCCCACGACTCCCTGAGTCCGGCCGAGGCGGTGGAACTCCTCGCGTCGCTGCGGCGCTGCGCGGACCCTTCCTGCTGTCCCCACGGCCGTCCCACCATGCTGAACCTGGACCGGGCCGAACTGGCCCGCCGCTTCAAGCGCTCCGGCGCCCCGCCGCTCTGACGGTCGGCTCGCGCTGATCCGAACTCATGGGACTGCCGCGGTATAATGTTCCCAGGACACGGCGCACCGGGACATCCTTGAACTCGTCGCACACGGCGTCCTGCTCAAGGACAACGCGGGCGGCCGAAGCACGAGCTATTCCCTGAAAGACTCGTAGGCAACGAAACAGTACTTATCGTCAGTTCGCCCCCCCTGGGATGCGCCACCGAGCTATGTTATATCATGAAACGGCCGGGACGGCGGGTGTTCTGGAGTCGACAACGGGGGCTAGCTGCAATGCCACTCACTTAGGCCGTCGTCTGTTCTTCCTCCCCCCTTGCGGGGGAGGATCGAGGTGGGGGGTCTCGACGGAAGGAATCCTTCCCCCCATCCCGACCTTCCCCCACAAGGGGGGAAGGAGACCTTAAGTGAGTGGCATTGGGGCTAGCTGGGATCCTGGAACGCGGCGGGGCGCGGGGAGTCGCTTCCTGGCCTAGTCGGCCGGAAGGGGATCAATGACAGGCTCCTGGGCGTCTCCCCTACGGCTATCCCGATGTCCGAGCCAATTGGGCCTTGACAGAATATAGCAATCTGCTATACTATCAGTAGGCAATGGAAGTCATCGGGTGGGACATCGTGGCGGCGTTCCTCCGGGACCACCCAAAGGCCATGAAGTCGCTGAAGGCGTGGCGTCAGGTAATGGAAGGCAACACCTTCAGGCATTTCATGGACTTAAAGAAGGTCGTTGGGAGCGCGGACTACGTGAAACCATATACGGTGTTCAATATCTCGAAGAACAAGTACCGGTTGATCGCCCAGGTGTCCTACCCACTTGAGGCAGTACGGGTCCAAAGCGTTCTGACGCATGAACAATACGACACAGGTAAATGGAGACATGGACCATGACCGTGCAAACCCTGGAAAAGAAGGTGCGACTTCCCCCCTTCGCAGAGGACAACGCCATCTACACGGGGCTCATCCGCAGGTACCCGCCCAGGCCCATTGAGACCAAGCAGATGCACAAGGACTACTCCTTACTCGCTGGGAGACTCATGGCTCTTCTAGAAGACGAACTTCCGGCCAGCGACCGGAAAGGGATCGAGCGGTACCTCAAGGTCATGATCCCGCTCATCCGGGCCTTTGAAACAGAGATTTCCCCTATCGGAAAGGCAGAACCTGAGGATGTGCTGCGTTTCCTGATGGAGCAGCAGGAACTGAAGGAAGTGGACCTAGCCAAGGAACTGGGAGGCCAGCCGGTGGTTTCCTACATCCTCAATGGCAAGCGCCGGCTCACCAGAGACCAAATTAAACGGCTCAGCAGCAGATTTCATGTCTCGGAGGCGTCGTTCTACCCTTCGGGAGTGTAGGGCCGGCCCTGTACGGCCGGAAGTTCATTGACAGGTCGCACCGAACGCGGCTGCAACTGCGCAAGGTTCGAGTACGGGCGAGAACAATAGACGCGCTATAACGCGCCAACCGGTTCTCTTCGTTAGTTTAACCGCTCGGCCGGAATCTCGCAATTCACACGGATGATTCAACGACTCGTAGGCAACTAGCGGGCGCCCTGTTCCAAGCCGCCCCGCTCATGGACCCATTTGCGGAGGGCGTCCACCTCCTTCTTGGCCACGGCGGCCTCGGCCTCGTAGGATTCCAGGAATCTGAGGAAGCGTTTATTCTCCTCGACGCTATGGCTGCCCTTCTGGAAAGCGCGGTAATAGGCCTGCCCCTCCTCGAGGAAGCGCACGACCTGTTGGAGGTCGGCGGCCAGGTCCGAGGCGGTTTCGAGTTCCCGCTTGGCATGGGCCGGCGGAGCGGGCGGCCTCCACGGGTCCGGGGCAGCCGTTGCGGGGGGTTTGAGGGGCTCCACTGAGGACACCGGCAGCACCGGGGCGGCCGCGGGACCGGAGGCCGTTTCGCTCTCCGCCCCCGCCCAGACCCCGGCGCCGAGCGCCAGCATCACCGACAAGACCCCGTATCGCCGCATCGCAGCCTCCCCTCTCGCTTTGCCCTCCGGCCTGGGCCTTGACAGTACGAGTTTCCGGATTATACTAACACTACCGCCGAGTAGGTGGCCCCTGTATAGGGGGTGTGGTATGAGCGCGCTGGACGGCCGGCCGTATGGCCTCTCCGACGCGCTCTTCGTTTTGGGGGGCGGCTACTTGCCGAAGATGAAGCCGAGCAGGCCGCCGATGACGCCGCCGATGGCCGCGCCGATGGGGCCGCCGATGAGGAAACCCAGGCCCGCGCCCGCGGCCGCGCCGCCCAGGCCCCACAACATACGCCAGCCGGAACCCTGGGGAGCGGCCTTCCCGTCCGAGGTGAGCGGACTGTCCGGCTCGCTCAGACGGTGCTTGCCGGGGGTGCCGACCACGAGGTCGGCGCTGGGGTGCTGGAGCACGGCCTTTCGGGGCTGGGGGACGATGGGAGGGGACACGACGTCATCGCCGGGCGCCTGGTCGAAACCCTGCGACGCATAGACCCAGGACTGTTCGGGAGTGCCGGCGACCGCCGCCCAGCGGCTGGCGGTGTTGACCGTGTTCAGCCGGGCGCTGGTCTCCGCAAGAAGGGGAGATACCGTGAGGGCGCAAACGACCCATAGGGATAGCGCCCTGTAGAACGTCTTGCGATGCATTACCCTATTTTACACGAGCAGGGGCGCTTCCCCGAGAGGCCTAAGGCCCCCGCAGCGGAGGCCGTTGGACCCAGGCGGCGGGGCCCCCTAAGACCCAGGCTTCTTCTTGAACAGGGAGTCGAAGGCGTCCTTGGCCTTCCGCTCGCCGCTGGGAGGTTGCCCGGCGCCGCCCCCGGCCGGCTCGGGCGAGCCGGGCTGGAAGAACTCGCAGAAATTGGGCTTCTCCTTCTCCCCGACCAGTTCGGCATGGGGCTCCCGGCAGGCGCTGCTGTTGCGGGGATCGTAATGCCGGCAGTTCCGGCATACCCGCGTTTCCGCGTCGCAGCCGGGACATGATTCGCGGCGCGAGTACTCCACGCCCGCGAGGGCCCGGCCGCACTTCCAGCAAGTGCCCGACATATCGGAACCCATCGATCCTCCTAACGCATCTTCCAGACCGGATGCCATTGCGGGATGAGCCGCGCATCCCGGATGCGTCGCCGAGCCCGGCCCAGGAGCTCCAGCGCCCGGCCCGGGGTGATGGAGCCCGCCCCCGTGGCCGGCTGCAGGATGAGCGGGACCGCGGGGCGCGCCGAGCCGACCAAGCGCAGGACCCGCTCCCATTCCGCGTCGGTGGTCCTGGCTGTCAGGACCGCCTTCACGAAGGCCTTCGGTCCCACGGCCTTCAGGAAGGCGGCGTGCCGCTCCCAATGGGCGCTGCCCGCCGCCGAAGGGAGCTTGACGTCCATGGCCACGACGTCCAGCCAGCGGACGATCCTCGCCAGCGCCTCCGGCAGCGTGCCGTTGGTCTCCAGGTGGTTCTTCCAGCCCCGGGAGCGGCACCAGGGGAGCATCTCCTCCAGGAACGGCGCATGCAGGAGCGGCTCGCCCCCGGTCCAGGAGATCGCGGCATGCCGCCGTCTCCTCTGGAGGGAAAGCAGGGTGGAGCGCAGCCTGGCCTCGGTCCAGAGGCTTCCGGCCTCCAGACTCAAAGCCGCCGGCTCATCGCAATAGGCACAGCGCAGGTTGCAGCCGCCCAAGCGCACGAAGACCTGCCGCTCGCCTAGATGCGTCCCCTCCCCCTGCAGGGAAGAGAACACCTCCACGATGCGCGCCCTCACAGCGCGGGATCCTTCCGGCCGGCCTCCGCGAAACCCTTGGCTCTGAGCTTGCAGGAGTCGCAGCTCCCGCAGGGGCGCCGGCCGCCTCGATAGCAGGACCAGGTCAGCTCCAGCGGGACCCCCAGCCCGAAGGCCTTGCGGACGATGGCG
>Ga0209211_10002337_pt1 | contig 32992 bp, 34 predicted proteins | sample RifGroA2_FD_183992 | JGI IMG/M metagenome (GOLD analysis project Ga0209211, IMG submission 183992) | Groundwater microbial communities from Rifle, Colorado, USA - Groundwater A2 (SPAdes) (version 2) | ecosystem: Environmental > Aquatic > Deep subsurface > Groundwater | place: Rifle, Colorado... | reverse complement strand
TCGATTGCAGACATGCATTATGATGCGTGCACTGATGTCGATAACTGCATTTTTATGCTTCCAATCCGAGGAGAACAGAACGTGAGCAACCCCAATCGTGTCGAATACCAAACCACCCCCGCCCAATACAAACACTGGAAGCTGGAGTTCAACGGCCCGGTGGCTACCTTAAAAGCCGACTTTGACGAAAACGGTGGCTTACGCCCCGGCTACAAGCTCAAGCTCAACAGCTATGACCTGGGTGTGGACATTGAACTCAACGATGCGATTGGCCGCATCCGTTTCGAACACCCCGAAGTGCGCACCGTGGTCGTGACCAGTGCCAAGGACCGTGTGTTCTGCTCTGGTGCCAACATCTTCATGTTGGGTGTCAGTAGCCACGCCTGGAAGGTGAACTTCTGCAAATTCACCAATGAAACCCGCAATGGGCTGGAAGACTCTTCTCAATACAGCGGCCTCAAATTCCTGGCCGCCGTCAACGGGGCCTGCGCCGGTGGTGGTTACGAGCTGGCCCTGGCCTGCGACGAAATCATTTTGGTGGACGACCGCTCCAGTGCAGTGAGCCTGCCCGAAGTGCCCCTGCTGGGCGTGCTGCCCGGCACCGGCGGCCTGACCCGCGTGACCGACAAGCGCCATGTGCGTCATGACCTGGCCGACCTGTTCTGCACCAGCGCCGAAGGGGTGCGCGGCGACAAGGCCGTGGCCTGGCGCTTGGTGGATGCCGTGGCCAAGCCCGCCGTGTTTGCCCAGAAGGTGCAGGAACGCGCGCTGGCTCTGGCCGCCCAGAGTGACCGCCCTGCAGATGCCAAAGGCGTGGTCCTGACACCGCTGGCACGCAGTACCGAAGCCGACGCGCTGCGTTACAGCCATGTCACCGTTGAGATCGACCGCGCCAAGCGCACCGCCACCTTCTCCGTCAAGGCTCCCACTGGTGCACAGCCCAGCGACATCGCCGGGATTGAAGCCGCGGGTGCGGCCTGGTACCCGTTGGCCATGGCGCGTGAGCTGGAAGATGCCATTTTGTGCATGCGCACCAATGAGACCGAAATCGGCACCTGGCTGATCAAGACCGCAGGGGAATCTGCCGCCGTGCTGGCGCTGGATGCCACGCTGCTGGCGCACCAAAACCACTGGCTGGCGCGCGAAACCATTGGCCTGCTGCGCCGCACCTTCAGCCGGCTGGATGTGTCCTCACGCAGCCTGTTTGCCTTGATTGAAGCGGGCTCCTGCTTTGCCGGTACCCTGCTGGAACTGGCCCTGGCCTGCGACCGCAGCTACCACTTGGTGCTGCCCAATGATGAAGCCAGCACACCGCGCATCACCGTCACTGAGGCCAACTTTGGCCTGTACCCCATGGCCACCACGCAGAGCCGCCTGAGCCGTCGTTTCTACGATGAGCAAAGTGCGCTGGATGCGGTGGGTGCAAAGATGGGTGAAGCACTGGATGCCGATGCCGCCTTCGCGCTCGGCTTGGTGACCTCCAACCCCGACGACATCGACTGGGCCGACGAAGTGCGTATTGCGATTGAAGAACGTGTCTCCATGTCACCGGATTCGCTGACCGGCCTGGAAGCCAACCTGCGTTTCAACGGCCCGGAAAACATGGCCACCCGCGTCTTTGGCCGCCTGACCGCCTGGCAAAACTGGATTTTCCAGCGCCCCAATGCCGTGGGCGAAAAAGGCGCGCTCAAGGTTTATGGCAAAGGCGAAAAATCCGTCTTTGACTGGAACCGCGTCTAAGTCCCAACAACTAAAGGAGACCATCATGTCTGAAATGAACTACAGCGACAAGATTCCCAACAACGTCAACTTGAGCGAAGACCGTACCCTGCAGCGCGCGCTGGAGCAGTGGCAGCCCAACTACCTCAAATGGTGGGGTGACATGGGGCCGGATGACTCGCAGAATTTTGACGTTTACCTGCGTACCGCCATCAGTGTCGACCCCCAGGGCTGGGCGCAGTTTGGCCATGTGAAGATGCCCGACTACCGCTGGGGCATCTTTTTGAACCCGGCCGAGAAAGACCGCAAGATCCATTTTGGTGACCACAAGGGCGAGGATGCCTGGCAAGACGTGCCCGGCGAATACCGCGCCAACCTACGCCGCATCATCGTGACGCAAGGCGACACCGAGCCGGCCAGCGTGGAGCAGCAGCGCCACCTGGGCCTGACCGCGCCCAGCCAGTACGACCTGCGTAACCTGTTCCAGGTGAATGTGGAAGAGGGCCGCCACCTGTGGGCCATGGTCTACCTGCTGCACAAGTACTTTGGCCGTGATGGCCGCGAGGAGGGCGAAGCGCTGCTGGAGCGCCGCAGCGGGCAAGAAAACAACCCACGCATCCTGCAGGCCTTCAACGAAGAGACGCCGGACTGGCTGAGCTTCTTCATGTTCACCTACTTCACCGACCGCGACGGCAAGTTCCAGCTGTGCGCCTTGGCCGAGTCCAGCTTTGACCCGCTGGCCCGCACCACCAAGTTCATGCTGACCGAGGAAGCGCACCACATGTTTGTGGGCGAGTCCGGCATCTCGCGCATCATCCAGCGCACCTGCCAGGCCATGAACGAACGCAAGACCGACGACGTGGCCAAGTTGCGCGCGGCGGGCGTGATCGACCTGCCGACGTTGCAGCGTTACCTGAACTTCCACTTCAGCGTGACCATTGACCTGTTTGGCGCGGATGAGTCCAGCAACGCAGCCACCTTCTACAACACCGGCCTCAAGGGCCGCTTTGAAGAAGGCAAGCGCATGGACGACCACCAGCTCAAAGGCGGCACCTACAAAGTGCTCAACGCCGTCGGTGGCCAGTTGGTTGAGAAAGAAGTGCCCATGCTCAATGCGCTCAACGAAGTGCTGCGCGACGACTACATCAAGGACTCCATTGGTGGAGTGGATCGCTGGAACAAGGTCATTGAAAAGGCCGGTATTCCCTTCAAATTAAAAGCACCGCACAAGGCCTTTCACCGCAACATTGGTGCGCTGGCCCAGGTCAAGGTGTCGCCCGAAGGCCGCGTGCTCAACGACGCCGAATGGAAGGCCAACGTGGACAACTGGCTGCCCAGCGAGACCGACCGCGCCTTTGTCGGCAGCCTGATGGGCCGCGTGGTGGACACCGGCAAGTTTGCCAACTGGATCGCGCCCCCGATGCTGGGTATCAACCGCCAGTCGACCGACTTTGAATACGTGCGTTTTAACTAAAGCCCCGGAGATTGCCATGGACATGAGCGACATGCAGGCCATCAAGCAACACCTGATCGACCCCGAAATCTGCATCCGCTGCAACACCTGCGAGGCGATTTGCCCGGTCGCGGCCATCATCCACGACACGCGCAACTACGTGGTCGATGCCGATAAGTGCAACCTGTGCATGGACTGCATCTTGCCTTGCCCGACAGGCTCTATCGACAACTGGCGCAGCATGCCACGCGTCAGGGCCTACAGTGTGGCAGAGCAGTTGACCTGGGACGAACTGCCACCCGAGTTAACGTCGGAACAACTGGCTGAGCTGGGTGTCGCGACTGATGCGCCGCCGGTTGACGCGCCCGTGGCGCAGCCGTCATCTTCGGCTGCAACGGACAGCTTCAACTGCGCCCAGTACGGCTCAACTCTGCCGCCCTGGTCGGCGGCGCACGCCTACACCAACCTGTATGGCCCCAAGTCTGCCGGAAAGACAATCACCGCCTCCGTGGCAGGTAATGTGCGCGTGACCGCCGTGGGCCATGAGTACGACACCCACCACGTTGTGCTGGACTTCTGCCACCTGCCGTTTCCGGTGCTCGAAGGCCAGTCGATTGGCATCATCCCACCGGGTGTGGATGCCAGTGGCCGCGCCCACCATCCACGGCAGTACTCCATTGCCAGCCCACGCAATGGCGAGCGCCCCGGCTACAACAACCTGTCGCTGACCATCAAGCGCGTGCTGGAAGACCACCAGGGCCAGCCCGTGCGCGGCGTGGCTTCCAACTACATGTGTGACTTGAAGGTGGGCGACAAGGTGCAGGTGATTGGCCCCTTTGGTGCCAGTTTTCTGATGCCCAACCATCCGCGCAGCAACATCGTGATGATCTGCACCGGCACCGGCAGTGCGCCGATGCGGGCCATGACCGAATGGCGGCGCAGGTTGCGTCAATCAGGCAAGTTCGAAGGTGGCAAGCTGATGCTGTTCTTTGGCGCACGCACCAAGGAAGAGTTGCCCTACTTTGGCCCGCTGCAAAACCTGCCCAAGGATTTCATCGACATCAACTTTGCCTTCTCGCGCACACCGGGCCAGCCCAAGCGTTATGTGCAAGACGTGATGCGTGAGCGCGCCGCCGATCTGGCGGGTTTGCTGGCTGACCCTAACACCTGCTTCTATGTCTGCGGACTCAAAAGCATGGAAGACGGCGTGGTGCTGGCGCTGCGTGACGTGGCGCAGCAAGCTGGTTTGTCCTGGGAAACGATTGGCGCGGCGCTTAAAGCCGAAGGCCGCCTGCATCTGGAGACCTACTGATGGGCGTCTGGGAAACCTTGGTGCTGTCACACCGTGCGCCTGGCGTGGCGCAGATCACGATGGCACGCCCGGCGGTGTTCAACGCCTTTGATGAAACCATGATCGCCGAGCTGGACGAGGTCTTCACCGAACTGGCAGCCGATGCCCGTGTGCGTGTGGTGGTGCTGGCCGGTGACGGCAAACACTTCAGCGCTGGCGCTGACTTGCAGTGGATGAAGCGTGCCAGCACCGCCTCTCGGGCGTGGAATCTGGACGATGCCCGTCGTTTTGCCGCCATGCTGGCGCGTATTGAAAACTGCCCCAAACCAACAGTGGCGCGTATCCAGGGTGCGGCGCTGGGCGGTGGCGTGGGCTTGGCCTGTGCCTGCGACATCGCCATCGCCACTGACAACGCCTCGTTTGCCGTGAGCGAAGCCAAATTCGGCATCCTGCCAGCCGTGATTGGCCCTTACCTTGTCAACGCGGTGGGCAAGCGTCAGGCCAAACGGCTGGCTTTAACCACCACCCGCATCAACGCCGCCGAAGCATTGAGCATGGGCCTGGTGCAGCAGGTGGTGGCGGCTGATGCACTGGATGCCAGCGTGGATGCCACTGTGAAAGAGCTGCTGGCCGGTGGCCCGCAGGCCCAGGGCGAGATCAAGCAGCTGTATGCGCAGCTGGAAGTCGGCCCCATCAGCGCCGAGGTGCGGGAGTTGACGGCCCAAACCATCAGCCGTGTGCGTGGCACCGACGAGGCCCGCGAAGGCTTTGCCGCTTTTTTGGGCAAACGCCCCGCCAACTGGATTCCACAAGCATGACACACACGTTAAAAGGCGCACCCGTTCTGGTGGTGGGCGCGGGCATCATGGGCGCAGGCATTGCGCAGGTGGCGGCCCAGGCTGGTCACACTGTGCTGCTGTTTGACACCCGCGAAGGCGCTGCCGCACAGGCCAAGGAAAAACTGACCCAGACGCTGGAAGGCCTGGCTGCCAAGGGCAAGCTCAGCGCAGAAGCCGTGGCGCAAACCCTGTCACGCATCATCACGATTGCCGCGCTGGAAGAAGCCGCCGGTGTGGGTTTGGTGGTGGAAGCCATTGTGGAGAAGCTTGATGCCAAGCGTGGCCTGTTCCAGCAGTTGGAGGCCATTGTGGCGGCCGACTGCGTGCTGGCCAGCAACACCTCGTCGATCTCGGTCACGGCCATTGCCAACGGCTTGCAGCATCCGCAGCGGCTGGTGGGCATGCATTTTTTTAACCCGGTGCCCTTGATGAAGCTGGTGGAAGTGGTGTCGGGCTTGCAAACCGATGTGGCGGTGGCATCCAGCATTTTTGACTTGTCCAAAGTCTGGGGCAAGGTGCCGGTGCATGCGCGCTCCACACCCGGCTTTATCGTGAACCGCATCGCCCGGCCGTACTACGCTGAGAGCTTGGCCTTGTTGCAGGAACAGGCCGCCACACCCGCCGTCCTGGATGCGTGCCTGCGCGCAGCAGGTTTTCGCATGGGGCCGTGTGAGTTGATGGATTTGATTGGCCATGACACCAACTTCTCGGTCACGCAGTCGGTGTTTGAGGCCAATTTTTATGACAAGCGTTTTGCGCCGTCACTGGTGCAGCGTGAGTTGGTCGATGGCGGTTTGCTGGGCCGCAAGTCGGGGCGCGGTTTTTACAACTACCCACAAGCTGTGATCCCCCCGGAACCGGAGGTGGTGGAACCCGTGGCGTTGCCCACCGCGCAGTTGTTGCGTGTGCATGGTCAAGGGCCGGTGGCGGATCGTTTTGCGGCCAAGCTGATGCAAGCGGGTCAGGCTTTTTTGCGCGTACCCAGCAGCGAATGGATCGGCCTGGGTGTGGAAGGTGCGCAGTTGCGCCTGACCGACGGGCGCACCGCCACCGAACTGGGTGTGGAAGTCTCTGTGTTCGACCTGCCCTTGAACGCGCCATCAGGTGCAACCCTGGCCTGGGCACCGGCGCTGCGTGCCTCACCCGCCTGGACGCGTGCGGCCCCGCGTTGGCTGGCCACGCTGGGCTTCAAGCCACAATGTGTGGCCGACACCCCGGCGCTGGTGGTGGCACGCACCCTGGCCATGCTGATCAACGAAGCCGCCGACGCGGTGCAACAAGGGGTCTGCACCCAGGACGGCGCAGACGCGGCCATGAAGCTTGGCGTGAACTACCCCGCCGGCCCGTTTGAGTGGCTGGCGCAATGGTCCACCCCCGCTGTGATGCGCGTGCTCGACGCGCTGGATGCCCACTACCGGGGCGAGCGTTACCGCGTTAGCCCCTGGCTGCGTCAGCGCCCGTGGATGGACTGCGAAGCATCATGAAGTTTGCAGACTTTTATGTCGGCCAGATCATCCAGGCCGGGCCGGTGGCGGTCAGCGAAGCAGAGGTGATTGAGTTCGCCACAGCCTACGACCCCCAATGGTTTCACACCGATCCTGCAGCCGCGCAACAGGGGCGCTTTGGTGGCCTGATCGCCAGCGGCTGGCACACCTGCGCCATCGCCATGCGGCTGGTGGCAGATGCCGCTTTGCAGGGTTCGGAGTCATTTGCCTCGCCCGGTCTGGCCTACGTGAAATGGCCACACCCGGTGCGCCCCGGTGACCATTTGTCGCTGACGGCCACGGTGCTGGAATCGCGCCGCTCCAGCGGCAAGTCGCATCTGGGCATCCTGCGTTGGCGCTGGCAGCTTTTTAATGCCAGAGGCACGGAGGTGCTTGACCTGGAAGCCACCAGCCTGTTTGACCTTTCCAAATCATGACCACCATGACCCACGCTTTTATCTGTGATGCCATCCGCACCCCGTTTGGCCGCTACGGTGGCGCACTCTCGGGTGTGCGGGCAGACGACCTAGGTGCCATCCCGCTACGTGCCTTGATGGCGCGCAACCCGCAGGTCGATTGGGCCGCCCTGACCGATGTGCTGCTGGGCTGCGCCAACCAGGCCGGAGAAGACAACCGCAACGTGGCCCGCATGTCGGCGCTGTTGGCCGGGCTGCCGCCAGAAGTGCCCGGTGCCACCATCAACCGCCTGTGTGGCTCCAGCCTGGACGCGGTGGGTACGGCGGCGCGTGCCATCAAGAGTGGTGAGGCGCAACTGATGATTGCCGGTGGTGTGGAGAGCATGAGCCGCGCCCCGTTTGTCATGCCCAAAGCAGAGAGCGCTTTCAGCCGCAGCAATGCCGTTTATGACACCACGATTGGCTGGCGCTTTGTCAACAAGCTCATGAAAGCACAGTACGGCGTGGACTCCATGCCCGAAACGGCCGAGAACGTGGCCACCGATTTCCACATCGAACGCGAGGCGCAAGACCTGATGGCCTTGCGCTCCCAGCAAAACGCATTACGTGCCCAGCAGAGCGGTTTTTTGGATGCCGAGATCACCCCGGTGTCGATCCCGCAGAAAAAAGGCGACCCGCTGCGGGTGACACAAGACGAACACCCGCGTGCCACCACGCTGGAATCCCTGACCAAACTCAAAGGCGTGGTGCGCCCGGACGGCACGGTCACCGCAGGCAATGCCTCGGGTGTCAACGATGGGGCTTGTGCCCTGTTGCTGGCCAACGAGGCCGCCGCCGCACGCCATGGATTGAGCCCCCGCGCCAGAGTCGTGGGCATGGCCGCCGCTGGCGTGGCCCCGCGCATCATGGGTTTTGGCCCGGCCCCGGCCACGCGCAAGGTGCTGGCACTCACGGGCTTAAGCCTGGCGCAAATGGACGTGATCGAACTCAACGAAGCCTTTGCCGCGCAAGGCCTGGCGGTGCTGCGCGACCTGGGGCTGGCCGACGACGATGCCCGTGTCAACCCCAACGGCGGAGCCATCGCCCTGGGCCATCCGCTGGGGGCCAGCGGCGCACGGCTGGTGACGACGGCAGTCAACCAGTTGCACCGCAGCGGTGGCCGCTACGCGCTGTGCACCATGTGTATTGGGGTGGGGCAGGGGATTGCGCTGGTGGTTGAGAGGGTGTGATGGTTGCGTTGTCCAACTTCAAGTCCAGTTTGGACCTGCGCCGGGGAATGCTCGTTCATCTCAAGGGAGGTAGCAGCATGGAAAACCATGCTGAGCCCCGACTAACGAATGGAGCCCCCGGCGCGCGTCTTTCATCAGGGTCCGCAAGAAAAACTTGCATCAATGACCGTTTGTAGTTTCGCCGTCCACATGCCTTGCACCGAACAGGCAACGACAGATATCTGGCAGTGATACTGAAGAAAAGAGGGAGACAGGTTTCGTGGTCAATCGCTTCGCGATTCACCACGATGGATTTCTGTTTGACAAAGGTGGGGAAGCCCTTGTAGTGAAGGTTGCAAGGGTGTGGGCAATGGGGAGAAGGCGCTGGTTTATCTGGGGAGCTACCTGTACCGGGGGGTGATTACCGAGCGTGACATTCTTCGCTGCGAGAACGGTCTGGTGACTTACCGCTGAAAGAACAGCAAAACCAACAAATCCGAGCAGCGCACGCTCAGTGGGATGGAGTTTTTGCGGCTGGTGCTGCAGCACGTGTTGCCCAAAGGTTTCAGGCGGGCACGCAACTATGGTTTTTTGCACCCCAACAGCAATCGGCTGATTGCACTGCTGCGCCTGTTGGTTTTCAAGACCTGCGCCAAGACACCTACCGAATCGGCAACCCAAACCGAGCGGCCCAAGTTGCTTTGTCGCTGCTGCGGTGGCGTGATGGTGATCGTGCGACGGTGCATCTTGCCGCTCACGCTTGAGCCACCAGGTGTCAATACCAACGGCGAGGGTCTTGCAAGCAGATAGACGCGCCGATCACAAGCAGCCACATCAGTGCTGCGCAGGCGCTGTGGATGGGCTCGGCCAACCATCATTGGTACCTGACCCCTCAGTCCAACTCCAACTGTACGAAAAATTACAAAAAATCTCTGCAAAATCCCCCGAACGGGAGATACCCAACAAACTTGACATAGGTTAATCTGCACGGCAGTTTTAACCGCATCGCCCGCTGGCGAGCATGACGCTGCGGCGATGAACACCGGCCACGCGCTGTCCCTCAGACACCAATCGGTGCTCCACGCCAGTTTCTGCTGATATTTCCTGCGCAGCCGTTTATCTTCTACGCTCTTATCTGTTTTCTGGACGAGAGTGCCTTCACTTTGCGTGGATGTGGCACGCCGGTTTCTACGTAGTGCTTGAGGTCTTCGAGCAAATTGCGCATCAACCCCGTCATTTGCATTTTCATCAAGGGTGCCATCAGCATGCCAACGAAACCCCGGGTCGTGATCTCGGCAACAGATTGAAGGCGGGTGCTGCTGCCTTCTTCCGTCATCGTCCAGCGGTTGATGCCACGCTCAACAAAAAACGGAAATCCATTCATGACTTCGTACGTCAAGACAAAGATCTTCGCGTCGAACTCCAGCAGTTTCTCGCGAATGCGGCCCATGCCCTTGATGTCGCAGATTCTGTTTTCGCAAACCTGCTCGGCCATCTTTCTGCCGCTGCCCTCGGTATGCGTCAGCGCGCTGGCCCAGATATGGGCACTGCCAAATTGATTCCCGACGATTTCCCAGACGGTCAGCACCGGTTTATTGATGATGATTTCAGTTGTAATCTTCATGTTGAAATTCATTGATAAATGGATCGGGTTCAGACGGCGGTATAGCCGCCGTCGATGGACAGGGACTGTCCTGTCATGAACAAGGCTTTGCCCAGAGCGACATACACGATGGCTGCGGCGACCTCCTCGGGCAGACCCAGGCGCTTGATCGGAAGCTGCGCTGCCACGTAAGCCTTGCCTTCATCACCGCCGGCAAACCGATCCAGCATCCCCGTGTCAATCGGGCCCGGAGCGACCGCGTTGACGCGCACGCCACGTGCCGCCACTTCAATCGCCGCCGCCTTCGTGAGACCTTCAACCGCATGCTTGCTAGCGACGTAAATTGCGGCACCGGCTGCGCCGACCTTGCCGTAGGCAGATGACACATTGACGATGCTTCCGCTCTCCTGCGCCAGCATGACGCGCAGCTCGTACTTCATGCAGAGCAGTACGCCGAGAACGTTGGTATCGAAGGTGGCGGCATAGCTTGCAGCAGTTTGCTCGGTCACCGGACCGGGTTGACCCTCGGTACCGGCGTTGTTCACGGCGGCATTGAGGCGACCGAAGCGCTCGACGGTCCTTTCTATCAAGTGGCACACTTCGTCATCCTCACGAACGTCCGCTCGAATGAATTCAGTCTCTACGCCAAGGGAGCACAGTTCGGTGACCAATGCCTGACCGGTTTCGTCATGTCGTCCGGAGACGACGATGTTGGCACCTTTGCGAGCGAAAGCCAGGGCGGTGGCGCGACCAATACCAGTCAGGGCACCGGTGATGAGGACAACCGGGGTGGTGTTCATTCTTGTTGTCCGTCCCAACTACATGGAGCTGGCGATAACGATGTCCATGGACTTGAATCCCGCTTCGCGCAGCGGGATGATTTCGGCGTAGGCCTCGCCTTTGAATACCGCTTCCACGGCGCTTGCCGATGGAAAGTTCATTACCAGACAGGCGTTGTATTTGGAGTCGCCAATCACCGCTCGCTCCACTTTGACTCGGCAGATCACTTCGCCCCCGCCATTGACTAGCAGGGGTATCGCCCGCTGCATATATTGCTGCGCTGCCGGCATTTGTTCCGGATTAAAAACAGCGGTTACGACGATTGTGGTCTTGGTAGTCATTTGTTTGTGTCCTTGCTTGGGTGGAAAATTTCAAACCGTTTGAATTTGTCAAACGTGGCGGCAGTATCTGCCATACACTGACATTGCGGTAGTTGATAATTTATGTATGTTTATTCACTTGTGAGGTGACAATGTCAGCGCTCGACGACCTGGATGAACTGAAGACATTCACGCTGGTGGTGGATCTGGGCAGCTTGTCGGCTGCGGCGCGCCTGATGCAGTTGACAACCAACGCCGTCAGCCGCCGCGTGATTCGTCTGGAGCAGAACCTGGGCGTCAAGGTGCTGCGCCGCTCAACCCGTGCCGTGTCCGTCACGGCCGAAGGGCGCGTGCTCTACGCGCGTGCACGGCGGGCACTGGAAGAACTTAAGGCGGCTGAGGACGCCATCAAGTCCGGGCTGAACAGCTTGAACGGCTCTATTCGCGTGGCCCTGCCAGGCGGTGCCTGTAGCCCTGGTATTCTGGGCGGTATCGCAGGCTTTCTTGAAACCAACCCGGAACTTCACCTGGAGATGCTGGTAGTGAACACGCCAGTCGACCCTATCGGCGGCGGCTTCGATGTCGTGATTCATGTCGGACCACCCAAAGACAGCCGCTTGAATGCGCGGCGCCTGCACTCAGCCTCGTGGGCATTGGCCGCCGCGCCGCGTTATTTTGTATCACGCCCCAAGCCCAAGACGCCGTCCGATCTCTCGGAACATGTGTGCCTGCGCATTGTCTCCAACCCGTCGCAGGATGAATGGAGCCTAGTCGATGCGAAGGGCAATATAGAGACGGTTCACGTTACCGGCAACTTTGAAGCCGATGACAGCCGTGTGCTGGCCGATGCCATGTACGCCGGCCTCGGTATTGGCATACGCCCGGAAAAAGAGCTTGCGGCGGCGGTTGAAGCGGGGACGCTGGTACGCGTCCTGCCGCGCTATCGCTTTGCCAGCATGGAGGTCTATGCGTTGATGTCCAAAGGCACTTCACGCTTGGCACGGGTTTCTATGTTCTTGGACTTCTACAGCGAGCTGCTCAAGAAGGAAGCTTGAGCCCGCAGGTTTGCGGTTCATCATGAAGGCCGCCGAGAAGAGCGTCGGAAAGTCGAGGAGTGCGCGCTGATCATCATGGAGGAGTTTCATCTCGATAACGTGTTGACAGGCAATTCATCCAACTTCAACTTCAGTTCTTCACCAACGCGAAGGATCACGTCAGGCGCTTCTTTGCTGACATCAACGACTTCGGCCTCAATCTGCGCTGCTGCCAAGAACTGCTCCAGTAGGAAGCCCTCGAATTGTTTCTTCGTATGCGACGAGCTCATGAGCATGACGCCTAACGAATAGCGTTTATCTTGCGCGCCGTAATGCTGAAACAAACCATGAACGCCTCCTGCGCAAGATAAACCTTGTTGGACTGAACTGCCACCACAGCCGGTGGCGACAAAGGGGATTGAAAGCTTCGCACTGCCCGTGTGATGCGATTATGCACGGGCGTATCGTCGTGCCAGGTGTCCAGCGTTGCAGCAGAACCGTAAATTGGGCTCCAATTTGAAGCGCAGTCTGCGCCGCGGTGCCAAGGGGGGGAATGGTTATTTGTTCAACCACAAGGCGCTGGCCAAGGTGTTTCGGGGCAAGCTGTTGGCGACCCTGTTGGGTGCCGGTTTGCCGCTGCCCCCGGACCTGCCCGAGAAGTGGGTGGTGGATTGCAAGAGCGTGGGCAACGGCGAAAAGGCCTTGGTCTACCTGGGGCGCTATTTGTACCGGGGGGGGGTGATTTAGGAGAAGGACATCATTCGCAGCGAGAACGGCCAGGTCAGCTTTAGATACCGCGACAGCAAGACCAAGAAGATGGCGCTGCGCACCGTCAGCGGGGCCACCTTTTTGTGGCTGGTGTTGCAGCATGTGCTAGCCAGGGGCGTTAGGCGCTCGCGCAACCATGGTTTCTTGCATGCCAACAGCAAGCGCTTGATGACGCTGCTTAAACTGTTGGTGTTCAAGCTGGCGCCCGCCAGTGCAGCCACCCCGGCAGCACGCCCGCAATTGTTGTGTACCTGTTGCGGCTCGCCCATGTTCATCATCCGACGACGTATCTTGCCGGCTGAGATTCACGACCCCGGTGGTGACATGCCACGACGACAGGAGTTGGCGCTTTAAGTACAAACTTCAGCGAGACCACTTGCGCGCAAGCACGCCCTGCGGGTGTGGTGGCATCGCTCGCTCAACAATAGTGAGAAACAGCTTGCTGGGTCAACAGAATTGAACCCAGTTGGGCAATCAGCCCTTGCAATGGGGGTTTGGGTCTTCGCCGCGCACGGACTTTACAGTGCTGGGGTCCGTCGTAGCCGGTGGGGCAGTGGAACATGTTTTCAGAGGATCGCCGCTTTGGAGCCGGGCTTGTCCAACAACCGGTTCAGATCGTGGCTCGCTTCGCGATCACGATCTAACCTTGCGTTGGGCAACGCGGCTTGAGATAGTTGCATGCGTGTCCAAGTGCTCCTAGGTTCATTCGCCGCGCTCCAAGATTATTGCTACTTTCCCTTTTGCATGTCCTTCTTCAACGTAGCGGATCGCCTCGGGTACCTCGCTCAGCGGGTAGCGCCTATCGATAATGGGCTTTATCTTGCCGGATTCCAGAAGCTCCTTCATGAACAGCAAATCCTTCTGGTTTGGCGTCGAGGTCAGAGATCCCATTTTTTGCTTCCCAAACAGGGAAATCAAAGGCCCCAGCAGCAGGGCTTGAAATAGCTGCCCAGTGTTGCCCCCTGCCATGACATATGCGCCCTTGGAGGTTAAGGCTCGCTTGTAATCGAAGATCGAGCGATTCCCGTTCGCCGCAAGGATCAGGTCGTATTGCCGTCCGCTTCTGGTGAAATCCTCCTGCGTGTAGTCAATCACATGGTCAGCGCCGAGCGAGCGCGCCAAATCAACCTTTCCCGTGCTACACACGGCGGTAACTTCAGCCCCGAAATACTTGGCGAGTTGCACCGCAAACGTGCCGACACCACCGGAAGCGCCATTGATCAAAACCTTTTGCCCCGGCTTTATCTGCCCTTTGTCGCGCAAGCCATGCAAAGCGGTGAGTGCCGCCAACGGCACGGCAGCCGCCTCATCAAAGGAAATATTGGACGGTTTCAAAACTAACTCATTTTCGCTGGCGCATTTATATTCGGCAAAACCGCCAAAACCACTTGCGAATACATCCCCGAACACCTCATCTCCCGGTTGAAACTGGTGGACATTCTTGCCTACCGCCTCAACCCGCCCGGCGATGTCGGCACCGAGTGTCTGGAATTTTGTCGGCTTCAAAAGCCCGGCGTACAAGCGAACCAGAAATGGATCAGCCCTCATCATCCGCCAGTCAGCAGCATTCACGGATGCCGCATAGACTCTTACCAGTACTTCGTTGTCCTTGGGCGATGGCTTCTCAACGTCTTTCAAGTGAAGAACATCGGTCGGCCCATAGGATTCATAGACGATTGCTTTCACGCGATATTTCCTCTGCGGTTGTTTTCGTTCGCGGTGTCTTGCGTTGCCCAACGTAAAAGTAAGGGGCGCGCCGAAGGCGCGTCCTTCTTGACTGTTGGGTGTGCGCCCAGCATGGGCGCGAACTTATGGGGTGAAAGTCTCCTGTGGGAGAACCGAATTGGACTCATAGAGAGCAATCTTAACCACTAGCCGACGGCAAGGGCTGACCCGCGAGGGTTGGTCTGGTAGGCAAGCCCGAGCGCAAATGTGCGAGACGACGGACAGAAACCGCATAGTCAAGGCCGATGGAGTCGATGGCCAAGCTGGCACATGACAGCGAAGCCCACCGGTTCGACGCCTACGGTAAATGCGGCGTTTGTGCACAGACAGTTCGCGACCCTTACCTGGGGCTGAGCCCGTACACAAACAGTCCTGAGGACTGTTTGTGACTGGCGAAGAGGCGGGCCTTGAGGTCCGACGCGGCCTGCAAGGCACTGCGCCGCATGCGGTGCGAATGGATGACGACATGACCCGGATTGGTTCCACCGGGATACCCAGACCCAGCGCCGTGGCGAGCTGCCCGCTGCGTGTCGAAGAAACCGGCAGCAACGTCATCCACGAGTACAGCGCGACTTGCAGCAATGTGGGCCGTGATGGTGCAGAAGTCAGCAGAGGCCGTAGTAGGTGTTCAGGAGTCGGGGCACCCAAGGGCCAAACAACGAGACACAAGGAGCAGACGTGAAAGCCTCGACCGAGTCAATCAAGCCCGAGCGGGCCAGATGCGGGCGGCGGCCGACACGCACCGAGCCTTGAAACTTTGACGTTGTGAAAGTAAAATAGAAAGTGACAACAGAACTGCTTGAAGACGTGCTGACCAGCGACAACCTGGCGCAAGCGTGGAAACGGGTGAAGGCCAACAAAGGTCGTCATTCTGGTCAAAAGCGAGCGCGCCGCACAGCGGGTGATGGGCTCCATCACGCGATACTTGGAAACCAAGCTCAAACTCAAAGTCAACGTGGCCAAAAGCAAAGTTGCACCGATGAGTGAATGCGCCTTCCTCGGGTTCACGATCAAGGGCAAGAAGATACGCTGGACCGATAGGGCACTGGCGAACTTCAAGCACCGGGTCAAGGAGCTGGCCGGAAGAAGCTGGGGCGTTTCCATGGAATACCGGTTGAAAAAACTGGGGCAATACCTTCGAGGCTGGACGGCGTACTTTGGCATCAGCCAGTATTACCGTCCAGTCCCGGAACTGCACGAGTGGATCAGACGGCGCATGCGCATGTGCTATTGGAAACAATGGCGCTGGGCGCGCACCAAGATCAAGAATCTGCTGGCCTTGGGCGTGAGCTTGAAGTCGGCGATCCAGCACGGTGTCAGTAGCAACAGCTACTGGCAGATGTCCAGAACGCCAGTCATCAATCAGGCAGTTTCCAACGCGTGGTTACAGGAGCAAGGTTTGCTCAGTGTGAAAGACCTGTGGTGCAAGGCACAAGGTTACACGGCAAAGAAAGGAAAGGCTTCGTCGAGCGCGCCAACTTGTTGAACCGCTAAACGAAGGACCCGCACGGTGGGTGGTGTGGGGTGCGACGGTTAGAAGCCGTTGCCCACCCGATTATGTTTCTGGCTTAACACCGCGATGCCTCATTTGTTTGGTGGGCTTAAGAGTTCGCGGGCCTTCAACTTCATGGCTGTGGTGACTGCACCAGTAATTGCATTCCAGTCAGCACAGAGACAAGTGTGAAATTCCACGAAGTTCATTGTTCTGTTTTTTTGGTCCAAAGCGCCATCCCTGAAGAGAGCTAGAGCGGAATCATATGAGCGCCTGAACTCCGCATGCCATTTCTGGTAACAAGAATTAACTTCCCGCAGAGCCATCGCCGCTTGATTTTCCAATTCGCTATCAAGATAAATTGCGTTCTCTTCGAGGCAGGCAAATCCCGCAGCTACCGACTTGAACGCCCGATCAAAAGCCTGAAAGTTCTCTGAGAATAATCGAAAGTATTCAGAGTTTATGTCTTCCTCGGACGCATTAATTAGACCTGCACGATAGGAGTTCTTGAAGCCGTGTCTAGGAAGGGATGTCCGAATGAAACCACCATAAACCGCTTCGAGGGCAGCAATTGATTTCTGTCGGTGATTGGTGACTTGTAGCTTTGCATGCTCCGCATATACGGCTATTTCTGCTTGGAGCGTATCCTTTTTTATGTCTAGTTCATGTTGATAGTGCTTAAGCGATTTTTCCAATTGATTTTTTATTAAAAACTTGAAAAGCAGACCGACAACAGCAGCGCCGGCAAAGCCTCCACTAAGAATAGACGTAATCAAATCGTGTCAACCTTCGGAGTTAAGAAACATAACGAATAGCGTTTATCTTGCGCGCCGTAATGCTGAAACAAACCATGAACGCCTCCTGCGCAAGATAAACCTTGTTAGACTGAACTGCCACCACAGCCGGTGGCGACAAAGGGGATTGAACCTAGATTCCGCAGTTGACCGCTTTGGAATCTCAATAAGATCATGAAATGATTGAACTTTTTTGCTCCGATCAAGTTCACCCGTTGGGTGAGAGCGCTACGCACCCGATTGAGCCGCCCTGGAGCGCCCTGGCGGCGTTGCTTCTCCTTGCTGGCAGGAGCCAGCCGCGTCGTCGCGCCTTGCCAGTGCACCCCATGACAGCCCACTCGGGCACGTCCAACTGCCGAATCTAGGTTGAAAGCTTCGCACTGCCCGTGTGATGCGATTATGCACGGACGTATCGTCGTGCCAAGTGTCCAGCGTTGCAGCAAAACCGTAGATTGGGCTCCAATCTGAAGCGCAAGCCGCGCAGCTTGTGCCTCTTGCCGGTCTTGACCGACGACGCACACAACCCCACCCCCACAACCGTGTTGTGCGATGTAACCCCGCGTTGACAAAACCCGCGCGGTGTCATGGTGGCCCTCGGTTGGGTGGCAATTCTGAGAATACCGGTGGTGGCAAACGGGCCTGCCCCTGCAACATGGCCGTGACCTGCAAATGCCCCACCTTGCAGCACGGGCACAGGCCCACATCCATCCTGTTCACGCGTGCCATAAAGGCTTGAGCCGACTCCAGTGCCTGCGGATTCAGGTCTGGCATCTGTAACTCCAGCCGGGCTGCGTTGAGCTTTTTGCCCTTGCAGCTTGACGCCAGCACGCCATAGTGGCGAATACGCTTGATGCCGGTGGGCAGCACATGCAACAGGAAGCGGCGCACAAACTCCGTACCCGCCAAGCGCCGCAACCTACGAAAGTACCGCGTGAATGACAGCAACGTGTCTTGAGTCAGCCAGTTTCCTCCAACGCTGGCGGAAAAATTGAACGTCGACCATGGAGCAAGACCTGGACCTGCAATGTAGCGTCACAAGTAATCCGATTTCAGGTTCTGGGCAACTTTTGATGGTCCACGCAATGGGGAGCAGGAACGCGTCGCCGCTTGATGACAACGACCAAAGACGCGGCGGCAGGCACCGGCATTAGCTGGAACACAATCGGTCAACCCCCTTCAAGCCGCAGCCGTCGGCGCCATCCGGTCCCGCCGTGCCAACGCCGGAAACAGCCTGAACCATGCCGCGGCGATCAAAACCGTTCCGACACCCCCAATGACGACGGAGCCTACCGCGCCAAACAGGGCTGCCGTGGCGCCCGACTCGAATTCGCCCAACTGGTTGGAGGCCCCAATGAACAGCGAATTGACCGCCGACACCCGGCCCCGCATCTCGTTGGGTGTTTCCAACTGAACCAGGGTGGACCGTGTTACCACGCTGATGCTGTCGGCCGCCCCGGCAATGGCCAGCGCCAGCAGCGACAGCCCAAAATGGGTCGAAAGGCCAAAGACAACGGTGGCAATTCCGAATACAGCAACAGCCGTCAACAGCCGGCGCCCCACGTGCCGGGTCAGCGGCCAGCGCATGATCGCCAGCGACATCACCAGCGCCCCCACCGCCGGAGCCGATCGCAACACCCCCAACCCGACGGGCCCGGTGTGCAGGATGTCGCGTGCATAAATTGGCAGCAGGGCGGTGGCACCACCCAGCAGCACCGCAAACAAGTCCAGCGAGGTGGCACCCAGCAAGACCTTGTGGTGCCAGACAAAGGTGAACCCGGCCAGTACCGTCTGCCAGGTAGCGGCCAGATGGGCTTGCTGGTGCTGGTAGCGCACCAGCAAGGCCAGCACGCCAGACACCAAAAGCAGGACCGCGCAAGTGACATAGACGGTGGTGGCTCCGGTGGTGTACAGCATGCCGCCAAGGGCGGGGCCACCAATGATGGCCACCTGCATGCCGCTGGAGCTCAACGCCACCGCACTTTGCAGCAGGTGATGCGGCACCAATTGCGGGGTCAAGGCTTGTTGCGCCGGCATCTGGAAGGCGCGAGCCACCCCCAGCAACACCGAAACGCCAAGAATCAACTCGCGTGAGGCAAAGTGGAACTGGGTGGCAAAGACCAGCACCAGCGCCACCACCGCCTGAATGCCCATGCAGGCCGCAAAGATGCGACCGCGATGAAATCGGTCAACCGTGTGCCCTGCCGGCAGCATCAGAACCAGGGCGGGGATAAATTGAAACAAGCCCACCAAGCCGAGATCCCAGGCACTGGAGGTGATGTCATACATGTGCCAGGCCACCGCCACCATCAGCATTTGATTGGCGCTCACTCCAGCCAGTCTGGCGCACCAAAAGCGCATGAATTGACGGTGGGCAAATAAGCTGCGGACGCTACTTTTGGACATGGCTTAGCTTAACGCAGGGGCGGTTGCTTGATCGGTTATCCTGCTGATGCATTTCAGCTTGTGAGAGGACTGAACCAGAAGGAAGACGCGTGGCCCTGTATTTTTTGTGTGCCGTGACATTGGGGCTGATTCTGATGTTGTTGGGGCAGCCGTGGTTGCGTGCTTACCGCCAGCGTCGGGTCATGTCGCATCCCTTTCCGGCGCGTTGGCGCAAAGTGTTGCAGCGCCGTGTGCCCATGGTACGGCGTATGCCGGTGGACTTGCAGTTGCAGCTGAAAAAGCACATTCAAATCTTCATTGCAGAAAAACCCTTCATTGGTTGTGCCGGCTTGCAGGTGACCGAAGAAATGCGCGTGGTCATTGCTGCGCAAGCCTGCTTGCTGGTGTTGAATCGCTCCCTGCAGCACTTCGCGCATGTGCGGCAAATTTTGGTCTACCCCGGGACGTTCATCATTGAGCGCACGGTCACCGATAGCATCGGCGTGCAGCAAGACGAGCGGCTTGCCTTGTCCGGCGAGTCATGGGAGCAAGGACAGGTGATCTTGTCGTGGCAAGACACATTGGACGGCGCAGCGGTGGCCGATGATGGGCGTAATGTGGTGCTGCACGAGTTTGCCCATCAACTGGACCAGGAAAACGGGGCGGCCCAAGGTGCCCCACCGCCCACCGCTGGAGACACGCAGTACAACGCCCGGCGTTGGAAACAGGTGCTCAGCCAAGCCTATGCCCATTTGCAAAGCCAGGTGCAGCATGGCGAGCAGGGGCTGTTCAACCACTACGGCGCCCAGAGCCCGGCCGAGTTTTTTGCGGTGGCCACAGAGGCTTTTTTTGAACAAGCCTCTGAAATGGCCGAACACTATCCCGCGCTGTACCAGGAACTTCGTGGGTACTACAAGGTGGACCCTGTGAGTTGGACATGAGTGGGCATTGAAGTTCAAGGAGTTTTTTTATGTCATCCATGATCAAAGCCGCCGTGTTCGTTGAGCCCGGTCGCATCCGGCCGGGTCGTTAATCAACGCCACAACCAGCACGCTGGTCTACAACCACAAGCGCCTGCGGGCGTGGTGCGATGCTCAGGCTTCCTGAGAGCCCGTCATTTCAATGGCGATCCGTCAATCTCTGCCCCATTCCGAAATACCAGCCGCTTCACCCAGTTGCCAAAATCATCCACCACGGTGAACACCGCCGGAATCACCAAGAGGCTTAGCACGGTGGAGGTCATCAGGCCGCCGATCACGGCCACGGCCATGGGGCTTCTGAAACTGGCATCTGCTGCACCCCAGCCCACGGCAATGGGCAACATGCCGGCGCCCATGGCCAGGGTGGTCATGATGATGGGGCGGGCGCGTTTGTGGCACGCGTCCAGCAGCGCGTCACCCTGGCGCTGCCACCAGTCGGACAGGGCGTTAACTGAGCCCTGGTGTGGCAACGGCGCCTGCCAGGCCGGTGCCACCACCATGGGCACCTGGGCGGGTGGCATAAAACCCGCGCAGCCCGAGAGCAGTGCCAGCATGGCTGAAGATAAGATGAAGCTGAAAGTCGTGTGGTTCATACCATGTGTTCTAGGGAGCACGTTCCCGACCAAAGGCGCTGTCAAACGGTGAATACATATGGGCGCTGGCGTCAGCAAGCGCCTGCGGGAGTGGCGCGATGTCTGACTTCTTGCAAGCACGGCGCGACGTCGTCGCTTTTCATGCTCAAGACCAAAAATCGGGTTTGTCACCCAGGCTTCACACAACAACGGCAACATCATCAGCGTGACTTATTCCGCTGCAACCTCTGCTACGTATTCCCCAAATAGCTTGCCCCGTGCCTTTTATGGTTTGCTGGGGGTGCAGTTTTTATCCACGTTGGCGGACAGCGCGTTTCTGATCGTGGCCATTGCGCGTGTGGTCGAGCTGGCCGATGCGGATTGGCGCATTCCGCTACTCAAAATTGCGTTCACTTTTTTTTATGTGGTGTTGGCACCCGTGGTGGGTCCGGTTTCAGATGCGTTGCGTAAGGGTCGCGTCATGGTGATGGCCAATGCGTTAAAGGCCATTGCCATACTGTTTTTATTGGCGGGTTCCGACCCTTTGTGGGTGATTGCCATCGCCGGCTGGGGCGCTGCCGTGTACGCCCCCGCCAAATACGGCTTGATGACGGAACTGCTGCCGTCGGCCGACCTGGTGCGCGCCAATGGATTCTTTGAAGGGGCCACGGTATGCGCCGTGATCTTGGGCACCGTGTTGGGCGGGCTATTGGTCAGCCCGTGGATGCCCCTGCTGCAATGGCCCCACATGGCGCAGTGGCCCTCTGCTGCGCCCACGCTGCTCACTGCTGGCATGTTGGTGTTGTTGGCCCTGAATGTTCTGGCCACGGTTATGAGCATCGGCATTGGCGACAGCGGCGCGCGCTACGACTTCCACTCCCTTCATCCGGTGGCGCTTTTGCAGAGGTTCTGGCGTGAGAATTTGCTGCTTTGGCGTGACCGCCAGGGCGGTATGTCTATGACAGTGACCACTTTGCTGTGGGGAGTGGGTGCCACGCTGCAACTTATCGTGTTGCGGTGGTCGCAAGAGTCTTTGGGTTTGTCGCTGGACCAAAGTGCCTACTTGCAAGGGGTGACGGCAATTGGTGTGGTGGCGGGGGCCATTGCGGCAAGTCGTACCGTTTCGTTGGCCCGAGCCTCACGGGTATTGCCCTTGGGTATTGCGTTGGGCTTGATGATTCCTGTGTTGCTTCTCGTCGAGTCTGTCGCTCTTGCGGCGGCTTTGCTGGTGTTGGTGGGTGGCTTGGCCGGCTACTTTGTGGTGCCCATGAACGCGCTGTTGCAGCACCGGGGATACACGCTCTTGACGGCCGGCCGCTCGGTGGCGGTACAGGGTTTCAATGAGAACGCGGGTATGCTGGTCATGCTGGCCGTGTACGCAACTGCCATCGCCTGGGACCTGCCCTTGAAGGCGCTCATTCTTAGCTTTGGCGTTTTGGTGGCTGCGGGCATGGCCGTGGTGTACGGCATGTACCGCCTGACGTCCGGCGCGCAGCAACGCGTGTAGTCAAAATGTCAAAAAATCATCATCAGACTGTCGTGAACGTCCCCTACGCTTGCCAGCGTGAAACATCCTGACGAAACCCTTTTTGTACCCCATACGTCGCAAGCTTCTCGCTTGCGTATTGCCATAGTGACTGAAACTTTTCCTCCAGAGGTCAATGGCGTGGCCATGACCTTGGGGCGTATCGTGGAGGGGCTACTGCGACTTGGGCATACCGTGCAAGTGGTGCGGCCTCGGCAAAACAAGGAGGCAGACGGCATCCCGCGCGATGGGATGGAAGAGGTGCTTTGCATGGGCATCCCCTTACCCACCTACGCTGAGCTGCGGTTCGGTTTGCCATCAAAAAGTCGCCTGACCGCGCTGTGGTCGGCGATGCGGCCTGACATCGTGCATGTGGCAACCGAAGGCCCGTTGGGATGGTCTGCCGTGGCCGCAGCGCGCAAGTTGCAATTGCCAATCAGCAGTTCGTTCCACACCAACTTTCATAGCTATTCAAAGCACTACGGCATCGGCCTGCTGAAGTCTCCTATTGAGTCGTATCTGCGCAAGCTGCACAACCGCACCCAGGCCACCATGGTGCCAACGCACGCTTTGGTACGGGAGTTGCAGGCGCGTGGTTTTCAGAACGTTGCCTTGCTCTCCCGCGGGGTGGCCACCGAGCAGTTCAATCCGAGCCACCGGTCGGCTGCGTTGCGTGCGCAGTGGGGCGCGCAAGAAGATGACCTGGTCGTGTTGTTGGTCGGGCGTTTGGCCAAGGAAAAGAATGTGGGCTTGGTGGTGTCTGCCTACCGTGCCATTCAAGCCCGCCAACCGCGCGCCAAGCTGGTGCTGGTGGGCGACGGACCGCTGCGAAAAGCCTTGCAGGGCACCTGCCCCGAAGCCCACTTTGCCGGTACTCGCAAAGGTCAGGCGTTGGCAGCCCACTACGCCTCTGCAGATCTATTTTTGTTCGCCAGCATGACCGAGACCTTTGGCAACGTGGTGCCCGAGGCCATGGCCAGTGGCCTGGCGGTGGTGTCGTTTGACAACGCTGCGGCCAAAGAATTGATTGTGAGTGGCGACAACGGCTTGCTGGTGTCTGCCGCTGGCGACATGGCATTTGTCAACGCCTGCGTCAGCCTCGCCTGTGATAGACGGCTGATTCACCAATACCGCACCCGTGCGGTCGCCGGTGTGGCCCATCTAAGCTGGGACAAAATTTACGACAGTTTTGTGCAGACGCTTCGCAACGTGCTGGAAAACCATAACCGCCAGTTTTTACCGGTGGTCAGCCCGCTGGTATCAGGCCTGCCAGCGCAGGAGCGGTTGCCCCATGCGCATGAGAGCCCCCTGTTGTAAGCCTGCGCACAGGGTAAACCCCTTGGGTGCGAGCACGATGACGGTAGAACCATGTTGAAACCAGCCCATTTCCTGGCCACGCTGAAAAGGGGCACTACAAGCAAAGGTGTGTGTACCGGCGTACTTCACATGAAACAACACGTCCAGAAAATGCAAGCGAATACTGGCCACCAGGATCGCCGCTACGGGCACAACTGCCACCCGTTGCCCGGCCATCGGGCTGGGGCCTGTCAACCGGGCGCTGATGAAGGCACGCTCATTCTTGCAAAACAGCTTCTCCACGCGCTTGAGGGCAATAGGATTCACATTCCAGGTGTCGCCCGAAAAATAGCGCACTTTTTCTACCGTGCAGTCATGCGGTGCATGAAAGCGGTGGTACATGGTGGAGGTGAGGCGCAGGGTCACAAAAGTGCCATCGCGCCAGTCTTCCAGGTTCTCTTGTGGGCCCAGCAAGTCCTCCAGTGTGTACGGGAAGCCCTTGGCCTGGAAGACCCTGGTCCCTTCAATCGGCCCATGCGCCCCGACGATGGCATCCACCGGGCTGGTCATGCAGTCGGCGTCTTGCGCAATGGTGCGGGCACCCTCTTTGAGCTCGCGGGTAAAGCAGTCATGCATGCTGGAAAAGCGCTGCTTCTTGGCCTCGCTCAAGTCCAGGTCGGTAAAGAATTTCCAGACTGCAATGGAGGCGTCGCGCACCCAGGGGTGTTCAATTTTGCTGAACCAGCCCATCAATCTTGTCAGCATTTGGCGCGGTATGCGGTTGGTCATTAGAAAGTTAATGTCTTCCTGAGCCAGGAGGTTTTGAATGTGCTGTCGGAGTGTCATGGCGTTGGGTCTTCTGCGTATTGGTTTAGTTTGTTAGCTTGAAAGGCGAAATCTCGTGAATGAATCGATTGGAATCAACACCTTGGTGATGACAGGCGTTGGCAGTGCCGCCCTTTTTATGGCGTTTCTGAAGGTCAAAGCACGCGCGGAGCTGTCCCTGGCCAAGCACAAATCTCTTGCAGGGCATCCGCGCACTGCCAAACGCATTGCGGCATTGCTGCCCAGCTACCGTTACGACGCGACCCAGGTATTTGGATTGGATGGCGCTCTGCCCGACGTGGTCGCACAGCGCCAGGCTGCTTTCGAGAGGCTGGTCGCCACCATCGGCCAGCGTTTCCCCGCCACCCTGGCAGCGGGTGCCTCGGTGGTGGACGGCCTGTCTGACATGCAATTTGTAAGCGCCTACCGGGTACCGTTTCAATTTCGGGGACTGGTGGACAGGGGTCTCAAGATGGGGTCCTTTTTGCAAACCTCGGATGGGGTGACTGTGACCGACCTGGACGGCAACGTGTTGTATGACCTGACCGGCTCGTATGGCGTCAATTTGTTTGGCAATGATTTCTACAAGGCGTGTATTGACGAGGGCGCCGATGCCGTGCGTGCCCTGGGTCCGGTGTTGGGTGCCTACCACCCGGTGATGGTGGACAACGTGCAACGGCTCAAACGGGTTTCTGGCATGGATGAGTTGTCGTTTCATATGTCCGGTACCGAAGCGGTGATGCAAGCAGTGCGACTGGCTCGCTATCACAGCGGACGCAAGAAAATTGTGCGGTTTTGCGGCTCCTACCACGGCTGGTGGGGCGATGTGCAGCCCGGTATTGGTAACCCGATGGTCGCCAAAGACACTTACACCTTGTCGGAGATGGGTGAGGGAACGTTGCGGGTACTGCGCAAACGCACAGACATTGCCTGCATCCTGATCAACCCCTTGCAGGCGCTGCATCCCAATGCAGCAGCGCCCAGCGACTCCTCGCTGATGGATGGTTCCCGCAAAGCGGTCTATTCGCGCGAAAAGTACACCGCGTGGCTCAAAACGTTGCGCAGTATTTGCGATGAGAAGGGTATCGCCTTGATTTTTGACGAAGTGTTTGTGGGCTTTCGCCTGGCCCCCGGCGGCGCGCAGGACTACTTTGGTGTGAAAGCTGACATGGTGACCTACGGCAAGACCTTGGGGGGCGGACTGCCCATTGGTGTTCTGTGCGGCAAGCGCACCTGGATGCGCCGTTTCCGGGACGATAAACCCGCCGATATTTGTTTTGCCCGGGGCACCTTCAACTCCCATCCCTATGTGATGGGCGCAATGAATGTATTTTTGAAACGCCTGGATGACCCGGATATTCACGCCTTGTACCAAAACCTGGACCAACGGTGGAACGACCGTGCCTGCCAATTGAACAAACGCCTGACCGAGGCCGGCATTGCGGTGCAAGTGGCCAATATGTCCTCCATCTGGACGGTGTTGTATACGCAGCCGGGTTGTTACCACTGGTTGTTTCAGCACTATTTGCGCCTGCAAGGTTTGGCTCTAAGCTGGGTCGGCACGGGACGCATCATCTTTAGCCTGAATTACACCGATGCTGACTTTGAAGAGGTAAGTCAACGTTTTGTAAGCGCTGCAAAGGCCATGCAAGCAGATGGCTGGTGGTGGCATGACGTTACTCAAACCCACAAGACCATCAAACGTCGCATCATGGGGGAGCTGCTAGCGGCCAAGTTTTGGTAAAGGGTGTTGCTGCAAGGGCCTCAACATGCCAGCCCTTGCCGCCACTCAATAGCCAATGGGCTGGTTCAAGTGGGTGCGTGATCCATGTTGGGACACGGCTCAATCAGTTCGCCCCGCAGCAACGCCAAAGGTGCCTTGTGATAGAGATAAATGTCGTGCACTGGGTCGGTCAGAATTTTGGTCATCCACACCAAACCGGCCATGACATCCTTGAGGAAAAACAGGTGCACGGTTCTAAACAGCAAACCGCCCACACCAATGATGAGCCACAGCTCACCGGTATGGCGGGCCAGGCTCTCCAGGTTGGTATGGGGTTCAAAGTAACCCCATAAGGCGGGGTCCACCAACAACGCCACCGGTGCACCCGCCCAGATGGCCAGGAGCACAATTTTGCGGCGCAGGTTGTAGCCCACCTTGATGGCTTCCTTGTGTTCCTGGGTCGCTTGATTGACCTCGTCGTAGCCCAGTGGTTCAAAGAAGAAATGTCCGGACTGCCGTGTGGTCATCGACACCAACCACGCCACCAGTGCCGCCATTGCAGGGTCCACAAACAACAGGCCGTAGGCCACCAGAAAGCTGATCGCGCTGACCAGGTGTAACGACTGGTTAATTCGGCTGTGGTGGTAGTAGCGGTGGTCGTCCCAGCGTTGAACCTTGAGTTGTCTTAAAAATTCTTGCATGCTAAATATCTCCTGATAAAGCTGATTTCATGCTAGCCAGTGCAGATTGCAAATGTGTGACAGGCAGCATGACAGTTGGGTGAACTTAAACGATGCAAGTCAACGGCCGGTGGCCAGGTAGGTGATGCCCATACCCCGCACCAGGGAGGGGTCATAGAGGTTACGTCCATCAAAGATCACGGTTTGTTTGAGGCTTGCCTTGATGTGATCAAAGTCCGGGCTGCGGAACTCTTTCCACTCTGTCACGATGATCAAGGCGTCCGCGCCCTGCAAGGCTTGCGTGGCGCTGGTGGCAAACGTGATGCCGGGCGTATCGCCAAGCACGGCCTGTGCCGCTGCCGTGGCCACCGGGTCGTAGGCGCAGAGCGTGGCACCCGCTGCCAGCAGGTCGGCCATCACCGTCAGGCTGCTGGCCTCGCGCATGTCGTCGGTGTTGGCCTTGAACGCCAGGCCCCACAGTGCAAAGTGTTTGCCGGTCAAGTCAGCGCCAAAGTGGGCTTTGACCTTGCTCGCAAGCACATGTTTTTGCAACTGGTTGGCGGCCTCTACCGCCTCCAGCACTTTGAGTTGTATGCCCGCGTCCTGCGCTGCGGAGTGGATCAACGCTTTCACGTCTTTGGGGAAACACGAGCCGCCGTACCCGGCCCCGGCGTACAAAAAGTCGTAACCAATGCGCGGGTCTGAGCCTATGCCTTTGCGCACCTGCTCAATATCTGCGCCCAGCTTTTCGGCCAGGTTGGCCAGCTCGTTCATAAAGCTGATGCGGGTAGCCAGCATGGCATTGGCGGCGTATTTGGTAAGCTCGGCACTGCGGATGTCCATCAGAATCAACCGGTCGTGGTGGCGCTGAAACGGCGCGTAGAGCGCCCGCATATTCAGCGCGGCCTGTTCGTCGTCGCAGCCCAGCACAATTCGGCCTGGTCGCATGAAGTCGTCAATGGCCGCGCCCTCTTTCAAAAACTCGGGGTTGGACACCACGCTGTAAGGTGTGTTGACGCCACGCAGGTGCAATTCCTCGGCAATCGCCGCACGCACCGCGTCGGCGGTACCCACTGGCACCGTGCTCTTGTCCACCACCACCTTATAGTCATTCATGTGGCGACCCATGTTGCGTGCCGCACTGAGCACATACTGCATGTCCGCGCTACCGTCTTCGCCGGGTGGGGTACCCACGGCAATGAACTGGATGGTCCCAAATTGCGTGGCCCGTGCAATATCACTGGTAAAGTGCAAACGTCCAGCTTGCACATTGCGTTTGACCATGTCTTGCAAACCAGGCTCAAAAATGGGGATCTCGCCGCGCTCCAACAAGGCGATTTTGTCGGTATCCGTGTCAAGGCAAATGACGTCGTTTCCCACCTCGGACAGGCAGGTGCCTGTGACCAGCCCAACATAACCCGTGCCCACCACCGTAATTTTCATAAGCAGATTCTTCAGACGTTTAAATTGCGAAAGTTTGCGCAGCGCGCACGACCGCAAGATGACGACTTAATGAAACTTTTGTGTAAAGGCCGCAACAAGCGACGGCAAGCCGGTCGCCAACGAAGGCAGCCACGCAATGATGAGTGTGCCCACCACCAGCGCCAGCAAAGCGGGCAACACCGCCACCGCCACATACCTGACAGGTTTGCCGAACATGGCCGACGCAAAATAGATGTTCATGCCCGCTGGCGGACACAAAAACCCCATCTCCATCGCCGCCAAAAAAATAATGCCGAAGTGCACCGGGTCAATGCCATAACTCAAAGCCACCGGCAGCAGCAGCGGCACCAGCACCACAATGGCGGCAAATATTTCCATCAAGGCGCCGGCAAACAGCAGGAACACGGTGAGCGCCAGCAAAAACACATACTTGTTGGGAATGACGCTTTGCACCGCCTCGATGGCCGCGTCCGGTATGCCCGCATCAATCAGGTAGTTGGTCAGCGCCAATGACATGCCCAAAATCAGCAACACGCCGCCGATGATTTGTGCCGACTCGCTCAGGCACCTGCCCAGCACCCGCCAGCTGAGCTCACGGTGGGCAAAGGCTTGCGTTAGCACCGCATAGGCGGCCGTCAGCGCCGCACTCTCGGTGGGCGTGGCCAAGCCACTGACCAGTGAGCCGATCGCCACGACGGGCGCCAGTATTTCCCACTTGGCAACCCAGGCGCAGTGCAGCGTTTGGTGTAAGCTGGGACGAATTGGCGTTGGCATAGCGGCGGTAGACAACCCGGATTTCTTTAGGTAGCCGCCAAAAATCAGCAAGGAAAGCACCATGACAAAGGCAGGCACCAGCCCCGCCAGGAACATGGTGTTGATAGGCACCCGCGCAATGATGGCGACCATGATCAGCGGCACCGAAGGTGCCAGCAGCACGCCCAATGCACTGGCACTAGTGACCAGGCTGATGCCACGTTGCTCGGGGTAGCCCGCATTGTGCAAGAGCGGCAGCAGCAAGCCACCCAGGGCCAAAATGGTGACACCGCTGCCCCCGGTGAACGCCGTAAAGAACGAGCACAACACCGCCGCAGCCAATACCGTGCCATTCACCCCGCCGCCCATCATGGCCACAAACAAATCACCCAAGCGCTGGGCCGCTCCGGTGCGCGCAAACACCAAGCCCGCCAGCGTGAACAGGGGCAGTGCGGGTAGCGAGGGGTTCACGGTGATCTGGTAATGCGACAGCGCAATGGCCGCCAGCGGCAGGCCGTCTTGCCAAAACAGCGCCAACGCCAGGCCACCCAACACGGCAAAGATCGGTGCACCCGCCACCAGGGCCGCCGCCAGCAACAAAGCAGCGGGCCACAAAACCACCTCAGTGCCATCGAAAGCGCTGGCAAGCCAAAAGCCCACTGCGGGGGCCAGCAAACCAAAGCCCAGCTTGCCCCAACGTACCGTGCTGCAGCGGGCGCCCAACTTGGCACCCAGCACGGCAAAGCCCAAAGGCATGGTGGCTTGCACCCACCACACCGGCATGCCATAGGCCAGGGTATGGGCGGCCTCTATTTCGCTCGCTACAAAGCGCCAACTGGCCCAGGTGAGCAGGCCGCACACCAGTGCGGCGCTGGTGTTGGCAAAGACAAATACCGAGCGCTGCCATGCGGTCGTGTCTGCGCCTGTGTGTCGGGGACCACCGCCCAGGGTGGTGAGGTGCCCATTGCGCTCGGCTGCCAGTGCCCCCAGCATGGCCAGCACCAAGCCCAAGTGCTGCACCAGCACCGAGGCGTTCTCTATGCCCTGGCCCAACAGCGGGCGCATCAGTATTTCAATGATCGGGATCAGCGTCATCAGCACCAGGGCGGTGCTGGCCATCCAGGCATCGGCGTGGCTGAGCTGTTCCAGCCTGTTGAATCGGCTTTGCGTCACGGCTACTTGGCCTTGCCCGCGCGGAAGGCTTTCAGGTGGGCAAACACCTCGTCAAAAGTCTCTGCCGGCACCATGCTGCCGCGAATGCGGGGGTAAAGCTTTTCGGCCAGATCATTCCATTCACGCATTTGCTCAGCGTTGGGCTTGTTCACGGTCAGGCCGCGCTTCTTCATGGCATCCACCGCCTCATCCACTTCCTGGCGTGCCTTGGCGCGGATCTGCACACCCGCCTTCTCGCTGGTGGCGCGCACGGCATCACGCACTTCGGGCGTCATCTCGTCCCACGTCTTTTTGGTGACCACGAGCGCACCGACGATGGGTGCCCAGTTGATCTCAAGCATGTTGGGCGCGGCGTTGTAAATTTGGCTGGCCAGCGCAAAGTACGGCGTGGACGGCACCACGTTGATCATGCCGGTTTGAATGGCGGGCAAGATGTCGGTGGTCTCCAGTGGCACAGGGGTGTAGCCCAGGCTCTTCATGATGGACTGCTGCTCGGGCTCTGAGCCCCAGGCAAAAAACTTCATGCGCTTGAAGTCGTCCGGGCGCAGCGCGGCTTCCTTTGAAAAGAATCGCACCCAGCCAGCATCGCCCCATGCCAAGACCACAAAGCCTTTGTCCAGAAACTTCTTCTCCATGGCCGGGCGCATTTTCTCGCGCACGTAGTCCACCTCCTCCCAGTTTCGAAATAACAAAGGCATGACTTGCAGCGCAGCAATTGACGGCTCAATTTCGCGCAGCCCCACTACCGAGAGCAAGGCACCTTGCAACTGCCCGATGCGCATACGTCGCGCCATTTCGGCTTCGCCGCCCTGGCTACCGTCGGTAAACACGAGGTACTTGGCACTGCCGCCCTGGGCGGTGCGCCAGGTCTCGCCAATCTCCATCAGTTGGCGATGGTAGAGCGAGTTCTTCGGCACCAGCGTGCCGATGCGCAATTGCTTGTCGGCAGCGTGCGCGGCAGACGCAGCCAGCGCGGCCAGACAAATCAAGGCGCAAGCCAAGCGACGGCTTGAAGAGCGAGTTTGTACAGAAAAGTGAAATTGAATCATAAAACTGAGAGATCAAAAAAGGTCATCTACATTCGCCAGCAGCCACAGGGCACGCTCACGCATGGCAGCGTTCGCCACGCTACGGCGTGCCATGCTGGCGTTCAGGGCTTGCTGTAACAGGGACTCAAAAGCTGCGCGGTCTCCTGCAGGCTGGGCCATGGCCTCGGCCTTGGCCACAAAGGCACCCGCGTTTTTCCCGTCACCGGCGGTAATGGCCGCATCAAAATACGCAGCAGTTTGTTTCACAGAACCGCCGGGACGGGCGGACTCAAAACTGCCCATCAGGCTGGCCAAAGCACCCTCGCCAAAACCAGGCGAAGTTTTCCAGGCCAAGCGCGCCAGTCGGAACGCGACAGGCAAATCAGCCACGGCTTCGGGGTTATCTTTGGAAAGTGAAATGGCAGCTCCCCACGATGCCGCTGCCCAATAGGCGACGCCCACTTGGGGTTCATTCAACACCGGCCATTGCAGCGCATCTGGATTGGCCAACGCTGCCGAAAAACCGGGGCTGGATGCCTCTAGCGCCGCCATCGCATGGCGGTGTGCCCTCAGGTACAGGCGCTTGGCACGTTCGTTCAGGGCTTGTGCGGCTTTTGCGTCTTTGGATTCAACACGCTCTGCTTCAAACGCCACAAAGGCATAGGCATATTGGGTAAACCCACCCGACACGGCTTGTGCCAGCTTCAGGTTGCCCGGCGACTCGCGTAAGAGCGACTCGGACAGCTTCAGGTAAAACGCGCTGGCCTCGCGCGCCAGGCCGAGGTCTTCTTCCTCGGCACTGCCTTGGCTGGCCAGCTCATTGCCAATGCCTTGGATGATCAGGTGGCGGGGTGAGCAGCCGCCGAGCAGCACAGCAACGGCCATCAGCACACCCAGTGTCAAGCGTCGCATGACTACCGATTACTCCTGCACAGGCAGCAGCCAAGTCAAGCGTTGACAAATACCGTGCGCGCGCTGGCGCTGGTCCAAGGTGCGCGCACCGGGCTGTGGTCCAGCCCCTGCCTCGTCATTGTTTTGCAATCGCATGGTCCGCATTTCTGAAAATGCGTATTTAACACGGGCAATGTGACCAACGTGTGAAGGTGTCAAACCAAGCGCCGCAGCCTGGGCTGAGGTTTGAGAAGGAAGACTGAAGCCGTGCTTCACCCAAGCACTCAATGTTTTGCTATGCTTCCCTCTTGTTATTCCTATCGGAGGTGGGTATGGAAACTGTCAGTGTGAGTGGACTAAAGAACAACCCCAGCGAGGCGCTCAGGATGGCCAAGCGTGGCGTTGTGCTGGTGATGAATCGCGACAAGCCGGATGCCTTGATGGTCGGGATTGAAGCTGCAAAAGTATTGGATGCCAAAGGCGTGAGGCCTGCCCTGGCCACTGCATTGTTCAGGGATGGTCATTTGTCGCTGGCACGCGCCGCCCGGCTGGCCGAATTGTCGTTGGGGCAATTTGTGTCTCACTTGTCGCGTTTGGGCATTCCTGTGGTGACGGGGAGCGCTCAAGATGCCAAGCAAGATATGGACACGCTTGAGCAATGGCTCGCCTTGTCTTGACGGATGCCAGCCCGCTGATCGGGTTGGCGCGTGTGGATGGCTTGTGTTGGTTGCAGCCTTTGTTTGACGTGGTCTGGATGCCCGCCGAAGTCAAATCTGAAGTGTTGGGTGGGTTTGG
>Ga0209211_10002336_pt1 | contig 33010 bp, 37 predicted proteins | sample RifGroA2_FD_183992 | JGI IMG/M metagenome (GOLD analysis project Ga0209211, IMG submission 183992) | Groundwater microbial communities from Rifle, Colorado, USA - Groundwater A2 (SPAdes) (version 2) | ecosystem: Environmental > Aquatic > Deep subsurface > Groundwater | place: Rifle, Colorado... | reverse complement strand
CATTTGGATAAACTCACTAGTGAATTCATCCAAACATATAATTATCTTTGGCAGAATCTCGTCAATATAAACATTGTAGGGACTGTTATTGTTCTGAATATACTCGCAAGCATTAATCAAGATCACAAGCCTATGCTTACTATATGCAAACACAAAATTCTTCTACAAATTACAGAGAAAAAAATGACAGGTTGGAAGCCAGAACTAATCGTGAAATTAAGCTTCTTCTGGAATATGCTGCAGAACTTGAGGGGACCTCTCTTTCAGATTTTTTAATTAAAAGCGCAAAAAATGCTGCAAATGAAGTAATACGTGAACATCAAATTATCCAATTATCTACAAAGGAAAGTCGTGCATTCGCAAAAGCTCTTTTTAAAGCTTCTAAACCTAATACTAAACTTAAATCCGCTTACTCTGGGTATAAAAAACAAGCCTCCTCTGATTATAAGGCAAAATGAAAAAATACATTATCGAGTCCTTCGATAATAAAATTCATGATGTTAGTCAGTTTCGGTGCGGTATAGAAGAATTGGATAAGTATCTGAAATTAAATGCCCATCAGGATATAAAAAGAAATATCACGGCATTATATCTAATTCACGAAAGAAATTCAGTTAGAGCAATCGGATATTACACTTTAAGTGCAAATTCCATAGAACTCACAAATCTTCCAAAGGAAATTACAGGAAAATTGCCAAAGTATCCCGTATTACCGGTTACGTTAGTCGGAAGACTTGCGGTAGATAGCAGATATCAGAAAAAAGGGATAGGAAAATTTCTTTTAATTGATGCTCTTGTCCGCTCTTACGATCTCAGAAAACAAATTGGTTCCTATGCAGTAATTGTTGAAGCAATAAACGATAAAATTTCGGATTTTTACGAGAAATTCGGGTTTAGAAAAATATCCCCAAAATCGCATAAGTTGTTTCTTCCGATGCAAACAATTGACCAACTTAAGAAACTATAGTTTTCATTTCCAGTATGGATTTCGGGTGGAATTTCACGACCATATTCTCATCGAGTTTTAATTTAAGATGAGGGAAATCCTTTCGATCCATGGTAGTCGTGTCCCAGGGAAGATCCGGATATTTATCCATAAATTCAGAGAAGGGAACTTTCAGGACAAATTCTGCATGTTCCAGTCCGCTTGTGACAGTTTGTCCTGCTTTGGGTTCTATAAGTTCAAGAGCCGGGATTAGATAATTACGAAAATAAATTGGATGGCGTAATTTATAAATTGCTACCCTTCTTCCATCCACGATTGCATCATCCACCAGGTCGCCTTCTTTCATAAATTCCGTTTTCATCATCTCGTATTCTTCCTTTGAAGACGCGCGATAAGCAATATGGTCCATTTCCAAACCAGACACATCAATTCCTTTTTCTTCAATTTTCTCTATAAACCTATTTAAAAATCCCGGATAATCAATATTCATGTGTAGATTATATTAATGAGTTCTCAAATTATCTATATTCGTTTCACAAAAATTAAGATTTCTGGCAATTGACATCATGTACAGAATTATGTACTATATTAATATGACAAAAACACTGACTGTCACCAAAGCCAGAGAGAATTTAACCTCACTTGTAGAGAAAGCTGATAAACGTCTTGATGAATTTATTATCACCGTAAACGGAGTTCCGGCAGCAGTTCTTATCTCGGCTAGCGAATATGAATCATGGAAAGAAACGATGGATATTTTAAGTGATCCCGGCGCGCTTAAGGCTATCAAAAGGGGCGAGGAAGACATAAAGAACGGAAAATTTGTCACCCTGGAAGAGTTAAAGAAAGAATTGAATGTATAAACTTCTGATCTCACGGAAGGCCAAAAGGGAGTTGAAAAAATTATCCAAGGCATATCAGAAAGCTATTATTTCCGTATTTGAAGAAATCAAAGAAGATCCGTTTACGGGAAAAGCCCTTACTCGGGAACTTACAGGAAGATTTTCATTTCGCGTTGGTTTTTTCAGAATTATTTATAAAGTAAACAGACACGATAAAACCGTGCAAATAATTACGGCAGGCCACAGATCTACGATTTATAATTAATCCAAAGTGGCTAAAGGTTCATCATAATTATAGGCCTAGTTGACAAGTTCGCGTTTTGTGTTAGAATTAAAGACAATTGAATATTGGCGATGATGGGGAAAGGCAAAAGGTTTTGCCCTCGAGCCCCGGAGCCAAGAGCTGAAAAAATCCTAAAAGGAAAGTAAGCTCCTCTAAAAACAAGAGAAAAGTTATCTTCCGTCAAGGCTGACACGGAAGAATTTTTATAGCTTTTCTGAATATAAGGTGGCACCACGGAATAAAGATCAAAAGTCAAAAGTTAAAGGTCAAAAATAATTTTTGAAGAAGATCATACTCCCGTCCTTAGTCCTAATTATTATATTGGAACTGAAGACGGGAGTTTTTTTATGAAAAAAAACAAAAAAATAATCTTGGCTTTTTCGGGAGGCTTGGACACTAGCTTTTGTGTACTGTGGCTGAAAAAACAGGGTTTTGATGTAGTTACACTGACAATAGACACAGGTGGGTTTAGTCAAGAAGAAATAGTAGCTATAAGTCAAAAGTCGGAGCAAACAGGTGCCATAAAACACATATTTACAGATGGCAAAAAGGAACTTTATGAAAAAATTATTTCCTACGTTATTAAGGGAAATATTCTACGTGGAGATGTTTATCCTCTATGTGCTGGTCCGGAAAGACTCATTATTGCCAGTAAGTTAGTAGAGATAGCAAAAAAAGAGAAAACTTCTTACGTTGCACACGGATCTACAGGAGCAGGTAATGATCAAGTGAGATTTGATATTGCACTAAAAGTATTAGACCCAAACCTGATAGTTATTGCACCAATCCGTGATTTGGGAATCACAAGGGAAGAAGAAATGCAAACTCTTGACGAAAATAACATTTCCGTATCTAAGATTACCTCTTCTTATTCCATAAACAAAGGAATATTGGGTACGACCATTGGTGGAACAGAGACAAAGGGGTCTTGGGAAAGTCCACCGGAAGAAGTTTATCCGGGAGTTTTACCTATTTCAAAAACTCCGGATTCTCCGGAAGAATTTGTTACCACTTTTGATAAGGGAATTCCAACTGCATTAAATAGTAAAAAAATGTCAGGAATAAAGATTATGGAGAAACTGGCAATAATTGGAGGAAAACATGGTGTAGGGAAAAATATTCATCTTGGTAATACGATTTTAGGAATCAAAGGGAGAGTGGCTTTTGCCGCTCCGGCCATAACTATTTTGATAAAAGCGCATAAAGAACTGGAGAAACTAGTTCAGACGAAATGGCAGTCTTTCTGGAAAGACATTTTATCCGATATTTATGGAAACTTTTTGCATGAAGCTCTCTATTTCGATCCAGTTTGTAAAGACATAGAAGCTTTAATAGATAGCAGCCAAAACCATGCAACAGGAGAAGTAAAAGTAAAGCTTTTTAAAGGAAATATCTTTATAGTTGGTTGTCAAAGTCCCTATTCTCTTATGAATCCGAAGGTCGCTATTTATGGTGAAGAAAATGCTTTATGGACGGGAGCAGAAGTTGCAGGATTTTCAAAAATATATGGTTTACAAAGTATTCTTGCCCACAAAGTGGCTAACTTAGGAGAAAAAAATGAAAAATAAAAAAATTACATTAGACAAAATAGGGTCCGTCCTTAAAAACATAGAATTACCTAACGAGCTTGTTATTTCTGGTAGTATTAACTCAAAAGAAGGCCAAGCAATAGTCGTTCTAGTTTTGACGGAAGAGGAAAAATATGGGCAGCTGGAACTGGTTTCAGGAAGGATGTCAAAAATAAGAACAGGTGATTTTATTGCAGGAGTTTTGGGAGAAAGAAAAGCTCTTGAGGGAATCGTCGGAAAAATACCAAAAAATGTAAAGCCGGGAAAAATCCTCAATATCCTCAATTTAGGTGGAGTTATAGGGGAAGCCTTGTCCTGGAATAAAGATGTAGTGAGTCAACCTATTAAAGTGAAAGTATTGGGCTCTATAGTAAGTGAGGGAAAGTGTCTGAATATACATAATTTTTCCCTTAAGCCTGAAACTCATTTACATATAACTATCCCAGTAATCTCAGTGATGGGTACAGCGATGGGAGTCGGAAAAACCACTGTGGCAAGTACACTTATCCATATTCTAGCCAAAAAAATGGGTCTGAAAGTCGCTGCGGTAAAACTTACTGGAGTGGCTACACAAAAAGACATATTGGCGATGCAAGATTCCGGTGCCGTCAAAACTTTGACATTCCATGATGTAGGACTGACTTCTACTTTAAACAATCACGACGCGGTAGTGCCTGCAGCCAAAAGCATTCTTAATAGTCTGGGAAATGAAAATCCGGATTTGATTGTCGCAGAACTTGGGGATGGGATAATCGGCTGGTATGGAGTAGATAAACTTTTAAAAGATAAGGAATTTATCAAATCTCTTTCTTTTACAATTCTATGCGCTCATGACTTAGTCGGTGCTGTGGGTGGTGCGGATATGCTTAAAAAACTGGGAGCAAAAGTAGATTTCTTTGCCGGACCGGTAACCAATAACAGTGCAGGGACAGATTATTTGGAAAAAATTCTTCGTATTCCGGGAGAAGATTTAAGAGAAGATAGTTCGAAATTAGTAAAAGCTCTTACGAAAAAGGGGGTGCTTTCTTCATGATAAAAGCGGCAATTATCGGCGGATCAGGATATGTAGGTGGAGAACTCCTTAGGCTTCTTTGGTTTCATCCTAAAGTCAAAGTAGTTACGGTTACTGCCGGTTCTCATACTGGAGAACCTGTTAGTAGTATCCATCCAAATCTTACTAAGATTTGTAATCTCAAATTTACCAAAGAAAATCTAAAAGAGATTTCTAAAACAGCTGATGTTGTTTTCCTGGCTTTGCCACATGGAATCAGCATGGGAAAAGTGAAGGACATTAATTTGAAAAAGACTAAAGTAATTGATATGGGAGCAGATTTTAGACTGAAAAATTTGGAAACTTTTGAAAAAGTTTACAAGACCCGGCATCTACAGCCGGAAAATTTGGTAAAAGCAGTCTACGGGCTTTCGGAGCTTAACTTAGAAAAGATAAAAAAAGCAGAGATCGTTGCGTGTCCAGGTTGCTTTCCAACTGGGGCTTTACTTGCCCTTTTTCCGGTTGCCAAAAAGGGGTTACTAAGTGGAAAAGTTATTATTGATTCTAAAACGGGCTCGTCAGGTTCCGGTATAAAACTATCAGCGGGGTCTCATCATCCGGAAAGAGCCAATGACTTTAAAGCCTACAACATTTTTTCTCATAGGCACTTTTGGGAAATAGAAGAAACACTTTCAAATCTGCAGGGAACAAAAGTAGATATGGTTTTTACTGCCCATTCGGCTCCAATGGTAAGGGGTATTTTTACGACTGCTTATGTTTTTCTGGATAAAAGTTTTGAGGAAAAAGAGATTAAGAAGATTTATTCAGAGGCATATAAAAATAAGCCGTTTATTCGTTTGGTTCCTTCTCCTCATGTCTCGGTCGTTTCCTGTACTAACTACTGTGACATAGGAATTTATATCAAAGGAAAAACGTTAATTGTGACCTCAGCGATTGATAATTTGGTGAAAGGTTCAGCCGGTCAAGCTGTACAAAATATGAATATTATGTTTGGTTTCCCGGAAAATATCGGGCTTACATTTCCCGGTTCGCATCCGTAAAAAAGTTAAAAGTTAAAAATTAAAAGTCAAAAATATATGAATACAATAAAAGCTGAAAATAAATATCAACTGCCTACTTACCATAAATTTCCGCTCATTATTGAAGGCGGAAAGGGTCCTTATGTTTGGAATGAAAAGGGAGAAAAGTATCTCGATTTCTATGGAGGTCATGCGGTGGCCTTAATCGGTCATAGTCATCCTAGTATAGTTTCTGCAGTTACCAAGCAAATGAAAAAACTTATTTTTTATTCAAATGTTGTTTATAACAGTCAGAGAGCAAAGGCAGCAAAGAAACTGATAGGTTTAACAAAAGGAAAATTTTCATCAGTCTTTTTCTGTAACTCCGGAACAGAGGCAAATGAAACCGCTCTTAAACTGGCTAAAAAATATACAGGGAAAGACGGAGTTATATCTTTTATCGGTTCTTTTCATGGAAGAACTGTAGGGTCTCTTAGCGTAACAGGAAACGAAAAATATAAACAATATGTAGGAAATCTTGTTCCAAACGTCTCTTTTGCAAAATTTGGAGATATACAAAGCGTCAAAAAGCTTTTTACTCCTGAAACCGGAGCCATAATTGTAGAAGTAATACAAAGCATCGCAGGGGTCAAAGAGGCCAAACCGGATTTTTACAAAGAATTAAATAAGCTAAGTAAGGAGAAAGGTATTGTTCTGATTTTTGATGAAGTTCAAACTGGTCTCGGAAGAACAGGAAAAATGTTTTACGGAGAGCATTTCGGTATTTATCCTGATCTTATTACTCTGGCAAAAGGCATAGCGGGAGGACTTCCGGGCGGAGCTGTTTTAGTGTCAGAAAAAGTGACTAAAACTGTCGAGCTCGGAGATCATGGTTGTACTTTTGGAGGCGGTCCTACAGTTTGTGCAGCAATTTCTGCAACGATTGATGTGATAGTTAAAGAAAAACTTATCGAGAAAGCCGCCCAACATGGGGATATATTGATAAAAGAACTGAAAAAATTTCCCCACGTAATAAGCGTCTCGGGGAAAGGTTTTCTATTAGGGATAAATTTAGATCTTCCGGCAAAGGAAGTACAGACCAAACTTCTGAATCACCAGATTATTATTGGCACTTCAGATGATCCGCATGTTCTTAGAATTATGCCTCCTTTGACTCTTTCAAAAGAAGAAATAAATTTTTTTCTTTATGTCTTATTTCATATTTTAAAGGAAATCTAAAATGAAAAAAATAACAATCTTAAAAATTGGAGGAGAACTATTAAACGATAAAAAATCGGCAGAATCTCTCTTTTCTGCAATTAGTCAGATGATCTCTGAAGGTCAAAAGATCGTAATAGTGCACGGAGGAGGCGCACAGGTAGATGATGTATGTAATAAACTTGGGATCAAAATTAAAAAAGTAAACGGAAGAAGGATTACTGATGGTATGACTTTAGAAATTATAAAAATGGTTTTTGGAGGTCTTATAAATACTGATTTAGTTGCTTTAGCCATAAAAAACAAGATAAATGCTTTTGGTTTTACCGGCATTAGTGGAAATTTAGTTTCGGTATCCAAAAGACCACCGAAAATGATAGTTGATCAACAAACGGGAGTACTCAAGGAAGTAAATTTTGGATATGTCGGAGATATTAAAAATATCAATATTAAGATGCTGGAAAATTTGATTGAACTGGACTTCGTGCCGATAGTCGCTTGTTTAGGCATAGGTACAGAGGGTCAGGTTTTTAATGTAAATGCTGATACTCTCGCTACCGGTATCGCTTCAGCTTTAAAAGCAGACAAACTAATCTTTGTTTCAGATGTCAGGGGAGTTATCGAAAATCAAAATGTTTTGAAAAGTATAACTGTGGGTCAGGCTAAAGAAATGATAAAAACTAAAAAAATTACAGACGGAATGATTCCTAAAATTGAGAATGTAGAAACAGCCCTTTCTATGGGAGTAAGTCATGTACAAATATTAGGTTGTTTAAAAAATAAAAACGATTGGTTAAACGCAATTAATAATTTTTCGTTCGGAACAGTGATAACAGGAGGAAAATTATGAGTAATAATATTAAGCATTTTTATAACACAGCTGATTTTTCCCAGAAGGAAATACTGGATTTAATCGATATGGCGATAAAGATGAAGTCCGGACAAATAGACCCAAAACTTACGGGTAAAACATTGGCTACCATGTTTTTCAATCCTTCACTTCGGACCAGGGTGTCATTTGCCATAGCTATGCAAAAACTGGGAGGTACTGCACTGGACATTTCCATAAAAGAAGGAAGTTACACTTTTGAGTTTGAAGAAGGAGCAGTGATGGATAAAGGGACGATAGAACATGTGAAAGAAGGAGCGGGAGTTTTATCTAAATATTGTGATGGAATTGCAGTCAGATCCAGTGAGCTCATCACTTCAGGAGCCAAGACTGTTGACGTATCCAGTTGGGAAGAGCTCAAAAAAGATAAAGTTCTGAAGGGTTTTATGAAATATTCCAGTGTTCCCGTAATTAATATGGAATCAAATGTTTATCATCCCTGTCAAGGGCTTGGTGACGCTTTAACAATTAAAGAAAAACTCGGAAACCCAAAAAAGCAAAAATATATTTTGACTTGGGTAAATCATCCGAAAGCCTTACCTATGGCGACACCGAACTCTGAAATTCTAGCGTCATGCGACTTAGGAATGGATGTGCTAGTTGCTTATCCGGAAGGTTGGGATCTTGATCCGGAAATAGTTTCAGTTATGGAACAAAGAGTTGCTCTCGCGGGTGGAAAAATAACTTTTACCAATTCAATGGAGGAAGCATTTAAGGATGCAAAAGTGGTTTGTGCAAAAAGCTGGGGAGGACTTAAATATTACGGAAAATGGGAGGAAGAAGCGGAAATTAAGAAAGATCTGAAAAACTGGATCGTAGATGAAGAAAAAATGAAACTTACTGATAATGCTTACTTTATGCATTGTTTACCTGTGAGAAGGAACGTAGAGGTTACGGATGAAGTGATTGACAGTAAAAATTCCATAGTTCTCTTCCAGGCTGAGAACAGGCTGTGGGCACAAATGGCGATACTTATAAAGTTATTAGGAGAAGATTATGAAGAAAAGTAATTTAAGCCAGAAAGTAAAGAATTTTATTGTTTCTCCGGCACAAATGGGGATAGATCATAAAATGGTTCCCTATGACATTTGGGGGACAGTATCTCATGTTGTCATGCTTTATAAAACTAAAATTATTGAAAAGGAAATTGCTGCGGAAATTATCAAAGCTTTGATATCTATCGACCATGAGTATAAAGAGGGCAATTTTCAGATCGATCCGGAAAAAGGGGCACAGCTTACTCTTGAAAGTAAGATCGTGGAAAAAGCAGGAATTACAGCAGGCTCTTCAGCTCATACGGCAAGAAGCAGAAATGACCAGGTGATGGTGACAGAAATTTTATATCTGAAAGAAGAAGTTCTGGAGATTCTTGAAAGTACAGAACGTCTTGTACAAATGCTGGTAAAAAAAGCGGAAATTCATTTATCTACAGTAATACCGGGATATACACACATGCAACCGGCAAAGCCTACGACTTTTGCACACTTATTGTTAAGCTACGCGGGTAGTTTATTATCCGGTGTTGAAAATCTTAAACATACATACCAACACTATAATCAGAATCCTTTAGGTTCTGTGGAATCTTATGGTACATCCTGGCCAATCGATAGGGAATTTACCACTAATCTTTTAGGCTTCACAAAAGTGTGGGAACTTCCGCTTGAGGCAATTTCAAACCGCGGATTTTTCCAACTGGGAATATTATCAGCACTAAATCATGTAGCAATAGTAGCAAGTAAAATTGCTACCGATCTCCTTCTCTATACTACTTTTGAATACGGGATCGTCACTTTGGGTGATGATACCGCTAAACGGCTCCATCCGATTACCGGAAGTTCTGTCATGGCTCAAAAGAAAAATCCTGATGTTTTGGAGCTTGTCAGAAGTCTGGCACCGCAAATAGCGGGCTTTTATCAGATTGTATCTGGAATATTGTCTAAACTTCCTTCCGGTTACAACAGGGACAGTCGGGAAATTAAAGAATATATAGATTTAGGAATAAATAAGACTATCGGGTCTATCGAAATATTGACCAGTGTTTTTTCATCACTAAAAGTAAATGAAGAAAAAGCTCTGAAACTAGTTAAAGAAAATTACTCTTTAACGACGGACTTGGCTGACTTTCTTTCACAAAAGTCAAAAATACCATACAGACTGATTTATAAAATCGTGGGACAGGTGGTTGATAAATTTATACAGGATAACAAATTACTTTCTGAGATTTCGGTGAAAGATATTAATTCAGTTGCCAAAACTTACTCTCTTGAGTTGGTGGTTAGTGATGAAGAATTAATAGAAGTTTTAGAACCAGTTAAGGCTACTCAGAAAAGAAAACATATCGGTGGAACAAACGCGTCCATCACGAAAACTATGATAGAAAATAAGTCAATTGAAATGAAAAATATTTCTAAATGGGTATTTTTGGAAAAAGAAAATATTGAGAAGGTAAAACAAAACACTTGGGTAGAAGCAAAAAAGATAGTGAAGAAGGCAGAATTATGAGTAGTTTAGACATTATGAAAAAAATTGTGCAGATAAAATCATTGTCAGGAGAAGAAAATAACCTGGCAGATTTTATCATGGATTTTGCAAAGAAAAATAAAATCAGTTTTGAAGAGGAGTCCGGGAATATTATTTTAAAGTTTATAAAAAATAATTCAAAAGCTCTTATTTTTAATGCTCACATGGACACGGTCAAGCCAGGTGATTTATCACTCTGGAAATATCCTCCATTCGGAAAAAAGGCAGGTGTAGTCAAGTCAGGAAAACTTTATGGTTTGGGAGCAAGCGATGCCAAAGCTTCTATTGCTGCTTTTCTGGAACTGGCAAAAGAAATTGTAAAAGAGCAATTGAAATCTGACGTATTTATAGTTTTTGTCACCAAAGAGGAAGTGGATGGGAGTGGAAGTGAAAATTTTGTCAAATATTTTAAAAATAAATACTCCAAAAAGTATAAAGAAGTTTCGGCAATATTGGGGGAACCTACCAAGCTTTCTTCTATAGAGATCGGTCACAGGGGTAATATCTTTCTTAAAATTACCACTTTTGGAGACGGAGGACATTCCTCTTGTCCGGGAAAAATCAAAAAACATGCAGTGAAAGAGATGATGGAAGTGATAACCAAAATTGAAAAAATAGCCGGTGATATTCAGAAAAAATATAAAGATCCTGTTTTGGGAGCTACCTCTTTTTGTTTAACCGGAATAACCGGTGCTAATGATTCCTACAACAAAGTTTCTCCTGTTTGTTCTTCTTTTTGGGATATACGGACAATACCTATTATTCATAATAGTATAGTTTCGTTTCTGAAAAAGAAGCTTCCTGAAATTAAAATTGAATATATAGGAAGTCCTACCACTTTTGGTTTGACTTCTCCAAATAGTAAAATTGTCGGTATTTTTAAGGAAATAGTACCGGACCTTATTGTTTCTTCTTCTCCTGCATCAAACGATATTTGTTTTTTTACAAATAGCCAAATACCCGCTGTTACTTTTGGTCCGGGAAATAAAGAATCTGAGCATAAGGAAAACGAGTATGTGGCTATAACCAATATCGATAAATCAGTCGCCATTTACCAAAAAATTATTAACAAATTTTAGAAAAGAAAAAATATGAAAACACAATTTTCCGGGAAAGATTTCATTAATACCCAGGATTGGAATAAGGATGAGTTGCAAACAGCACTCGATGTATCTTTTGATCTCAAGAAAAAATTCGCACTAGGAGAGGATACACCGTATCTTCTTCATAAAACTCTATATTTACTCTTTTTCTATGCCTCGACAAGAACAAGGACCTCATTTGAAGCAGCAATGGATCATCTGGGAGGAAGCGTTCATGACTTAGTACCTGACAAACTTCAAATAAATCATGGAGATACTCCGAAGGAAATCGGGAAGATTCTATCGTCTTATGGTCATGGTATCGCGGTGAGACACTGTGACTTCGGCGGAGGGAATAAATATATTACAGAAATTGCCAAATATTCCTCTGTTCCTGTTTTTAATATGCAATGTGATCTCTATCATCCTTTCCAGGCTATGGCCGATCTTATGACTATTATCGAAAAAAAAGGAAATCTAACAGGAAAGAAAATCGTGATGTCCTGGGCTTACGCCAAAAGTTATTCTAAACCCATTTCTGTGCCTCAATCTTTTCTTCTCCTTTTATCACGATTTGGTGCAAATCTTACTTTAGCTCATCCAAAAGGTTTTGAACTTATGCCGGACATTATTGATCAAGTAAAAAGTAACATAGATCAAAACGGAAGCTCATTTGAGATTGCTCATGATAAAGAAGAAGCTTTTGAAAATGCCGACGTAGTTTATCCAAAAAGTTGGGGGCCACTTGTGACTACGACGGATCCGACAGAAGGAGAAAAATTAATCAATGAAAATAAGGATTGGATTTGTGATCAGAAACTGATGGATCTTACGAAAAAAAATGCCATCTACATGCACTGTTTACCGGCAGATAGAGGTGTCGAAGTTACAGATGAAGTAATCGATGGACCAAAATCGGTAGTATACGACCAAGCCGAAAACCGTCTCCACGTCCAGAAAGCAATCCTTGCGCTGACGATTGGAGGAAGATAAAAAGTTGGTTTGTACTAAGTTTCTTAAAATCATGCGGCCGCATGATTTTAGGAAATCTATTTTTCAGGCCAGGGGTAGGGCATGAGGTGGGAAATAGGGATTTGTTTTACCTTTCCGTCTTCCTCGATTACGATCACAATATCAATTCCGGATCTTAAACTGTTTTCCCAAATCAGTTGTTTGCAGATATGGCAATTGGGACCGGTGATGGCTACAATCTCTTTTTCTCCGTGTATTGCCGCATGAGTCAAAGCTGTCGCTTCCGAATGCATAGTTAACGTAGCGGTATCGGATTTGTAAGAAATTCCTGTGTAAATATTTCTTTGAACAGTCATCAAAGCCCGTGCAAATCCTTGATTGGGGATAGGATATGTATTTCTTTCAGCATCTTTTGCCGCAATAAGTAATTCCCTGCATTCTTCTGAAGATAAATGAAAAACCTTTTTTCCTTTTATTAATTTAATCTTCATATTACATTTTATGAGGACTGACAAAAGCCACCGCATCTATGTCCGGATCATACATTTCCACCATATCCTCTTCTTTGCGTTCAAACAGCCTTACGCCTTTGATTTGAGTGCCTGTAAGAAGTGACTCTTTTAGTTTTCGGTATTTTTCCGGTTCCATGTAAAAATCTACATCGCCCACATGAGATCTATATGGATCAGGGTGTCTTATATAAAGATGTGTGTAAATGGTAGGGGGAATATCATTTAGAGCATGTAAGGTAATAGATTTAAGAAGTTTGTAATATTTTCTATTCCAATGTTCATTAATATCGGTCATTTCCTTTCTGATCTCGGTTAACTTTTCAAATTCTTCATCATAATGGCAGAATATGCCTATATTTCCAGCAACAGGAAGAAAATATCCAAATTTTTGAAGGCAAAGCTTGTGACACTGAATATGAACATGTTCTATGGCCTTAAAAAGTTCCTCTTTATTTTTTATCGGGCTGAAACGGTAGAGTTTCATATGGGTTAATATTATCATAAATTTCTTAATTTTCAGAAAATAACGGGTTTTTGAGGTGAAAAGAGGGAAATGGATGTTACGCTGTATAATGGTAATAGAATATGACTGTAAATACTGTATTTTCAAAAGCAGACTTAAGTACAATTATTTCTGATTATGGATTGGGGAAAATGACGAAATTAAGTCCTTTCAAGTCAGGAACGGTGCAAACGAATATAAAGCTGGAAACAACAAAAGGGAAATACGTTTTCCGTTATTATGAAACCAGGTCAGAGAAATATGCATTATTTGAGATAAACCTTTTGGAATACCTGTCCAAACATTCCTATCCTTCTCCAAAGCCCGTAAAAAATAAGACGGGTAAATATATTGGAAATTTCAAGGGTAAATCCTTTGTAATCCTGGAATTTATGGAAGGCGATTACAGTAATAATATTGATAATCACAAACAGATTGCAGATGTGATAGGTCAGCTTCATCAGATTACGACAGGGTATAAAACCCGTTTTTACGAATTCCGGGAGGCATATAGTCCGAAATCCTGCTGGGAAAACGCTACTGTCAATGCTGAGAAAATTAAATCAGAAAAAGAAGCAAAATCCCGACTGGATTGGTTAAAAAAAGAACTTAAAGTAATAAAAATTCCTGACACTTTGCCTTATGGAGTTTGTCACGCCGATACCCATCCGTCTAATTTTCTCTTCACTGATGGTAAACTGACAGGAGTTTTGGATTTTGACGATGCCAGTTATGTCCCACTTTTATATGATATTGCCAATATGATTTACTATTGGGCTTGGCCCCATAAAGAAAGCCTGATTACAGAAAAAGCAAAAGAGATTTTGGCGGAATATGATAAATACAGAAAACTCACGGATGTTGAAAAAGAATCTCTTTATGACCTGTTAAAAATGGTGATATTTATGAGTATCGGTTGGTTCATAAACTTGGACGATGACTATATTGCCGAGAAAAAGAAAATTGAAGCTCTAAATATTCTCGGGAGAAAAGAATTTTATTTGAGAATTTTTGGATAAAAATCAGTTTTACGACTCTTCTCTATTTGCAGAATAAACTGCTCCGCGGGTGTTACCGAGTTTTCTGATGAATTTTCCTTTCGAGAGTTTATTTAAGTCGTAATGTAGAGTACTTTCCGGAATTTTCATAAATCTTCTTCTTATAAAGTCAAATGAAACCATTTGATGATTCTGAATAACTTCCAGAATTTCCCGTCTTCTGGGAAGAAGGGCATCTACTTTTCTTTCTTCTTTATAATTTCTTATTTCTTCTATCGTTTTTTCCGCCTGGGTCATAAGCCCTTCCAGGAAGAATTCTACAAAAGGAGTAATGTCTTTTTCCTGATTGTTTAACAGATAATAATAACTTTCCCTGTTGTTATCCAGGTATTCTTCCAAAGATACCAGACCCCGGAAATCAGATGCCCCATTTTTAAGTATATAAGTAGAAATTAGCCGTCCTACACGTCCGTTTCCGTCCAGAAAAGGGTGAATTTTCTCAAATGTAAAATGAGAAATAGCGGCTTTGACAGGAATTGGATTGATATTCGAGTTAATACTCTTAATAAATTCTTCCAATAAAAACGGGATATCTTTTGGTGGGGGACTCAAGTATATCGCTACTCCCGCCTGGTTAAATATGGCCGATGGTTCCTGTCGAAAAACGCCTGCTAATGGCGAAATATTCTGCATAATTCTTTTATGAAGTTCCAATAAAAATTCTTTGCTAAGTATTGCCGGGCCGGAAGAAGAATATAAGAAATTGATAGCCCTACTGATATTGAAAATTTCCAGTTTTGCCAGGTTAGCCGGTTTCCTTTCCATATTGACAAAGCTTATATCCGAAGCGTTTAGCCGGTTTCCTTCAATACGAGCGGAAAAAAGCGAGCTTTTAAGCACTGATTGCCGCCGCAAATTACGTTCAATATGAGGAAGAGGCGGAAGAAGATTTAATGCCTGTTTTAACACTTCCAGTTGCCGGAGATTTTTTTGTATGATATCCGTTTTTCGGTAAAAATAATCAAGCTTCATCTTAAATAATATTAGCAGATATTAGAAGATATTGTAAGATATTAGAAGATAAAATTAAAACTATTTTTCATTAAATCTTAATCTTTTGGTGTATAATATCGAGCTAATGAGGATACTGATTGTGGAAGACGAACGGCGTCTCGGCGCCATCATAAAAAAAGGTTTAGTCGAGGAAGGTTTTGCTGTGGATTTGGCATTTGATGGGGAAGAGGGGAAGTTTTTGGCTGAAAGCGAGCAATATGATTTAATAATCCTGGATATTACACTTCCGAAAACAGACGGTATCTCTATCTGTAAAGATCTCCGGAAGAAAAACATTAAAACTCCGATTATAATGTTAACTGCCAGGACCACGCTCGAAGAGAAAGTGATAGGTCTGGATAGCGGAGCGGATGATTATATTACCAAACCCTTCGCATTTCTCGAACTTCGGTCGCGGGTCCATGCTCTTATAAGAAGGAGTAAGCAGGAATCATCACCAATTCTTACAATTGCAGATCTCACACTTGATCCGATTAAGCATATCTTAACCCGGGCCGGAAAACCAATCACACTGACTCCCAAAGAATTTTCTGTCTTGGAACTTCTTCTCCGGCATAAAGATGAAGTGGTTTCCAGGACGATGATCATAGAGCACGTCTGGGATTATAATTTTGACAGTATGAGCAATGTGGTCGATGTTTTTGTCGCTTCACTCAGACGTAAAGTGGACAAAGGAGCTGAAGTGAAATTAATCCATACACTCCATGGTGTGGGATATAAAATCGGTGAACTATAAGGTGAAAGGTTCAACCTTAGAGCTTATAATATGAATACAAAGAGTGTCAGGTTCCGGCTCACGGTCTGGTATTCCCTTGCTTTTTTTGCGGCAAGTACTGTAATTTTTGCCAGTTTTTATCTTATCACGAAGCAAACTCTTTATTCTCAAACAGACGCAACACTCAGTTCTCACGGAAGTAAAATAGTGGAAGTTATCACGAGAGAAGAAGAGAGTGTGTGTCAGACTTGCCAGATGATCGCCAGAAATTCTTTTTTAACTGAATTTTCTGATATACCCGGGATGGTCGTGATACTTATGGATAGTACTGGAAATATAGTCGGGAGTTCGGTGACTGTAGACCGGTACGATAAAAGGCTTTCCCAGCTTTTTGAGCAGGCTTCACGCACAAAATCTTCGCATATAACAGATCATGTCATTTCCGATCTGAAAATGCGTTTCTGGGTAAATCCTATCTATAAAAACGGGCAACTTTTCGGAGTAGTTTTCGTCGCCCACCCCATAGATGTAATAGAAAATTCTCTTAGCAAACTGCTTTTGATGTTAACTTTGGTGTTCATAATATTTTTGATACCGACTATCCTTGGAGGATTTTTACTTGCCAAGAGTGCGATGTCTCCCATAAGGGCAATTTCCGAGAAATTGAAAAAAATAAGCAGCGAAAATCTGGATGAAAGGGTGACGCCTCCCAATACTAATGATGAGATTAAAGAACTGGCGGTCACATTTAACAGTTTACTAGACAGATTGAGTCTGGCATTTAAGAGGGAAAGACAGTTTATAGGAGATGTAGCACACGAATTGAAAACTCCTCTTGCGATCCAGCGCACTAATATCGAAGTGATCCGTACCAAAGAAAGGGAGAAGGCAGAATATATAAAAGCATTGGATGAGATGCTGATCGATAATAAAAGAATGGCGGGAACACTTGAAAACATACTGGATTTAGCATGGTCAGAAACTGAGGTGAATACTCATTTTGAAACATTTAATCTTTCGGATCTAGTCGATGAAATTGTAGACCTGGCGGGGAAAATGGCCTCTTCCAAAAATATTGAAATAATGGGAGAAGTAGGCAAAAATATTAAAATACACGGTAAAAGAGATAAATTGTTTCATGGGTTAGTAAATATAGTTGACAATTCGGTGAAATATACACGTGTCGGAGGAAAAGTATACATTACACTCGGTAAATCAGGTGATAAAGTGTATTTAGAAATTAAAGATATAGGCCGGGGAATCGCCAAGAAAGACCTTCCCCATATATTTGACAGGTTTTACAGAGGATCAAAAAATGACGATAAGACTACTGGATCCGGTTTGGGTTTGGCTATTGCACAAGCGATCATGTCTTCGCATCACGGAAAACTGGAAATTAAAAGTAAGGTCGGACAGGGAACTACAGTTTCTATTACATTTCCCCATTCTTAAGTTCCCAATTATATTCATTAAATCTTCATATTCATTTCCGTATATTAAAGAAGGCTTTAATATGACTGAGACTCACGATCGTGTAGAAAAATCTTCTTTATTTTCGGTGAAAACATTCGGAATCTGTTTAGCCGGAGTTGTTATCGCCATTATTGCCGTAACTGTCTTTAATGTCCCTCTGTCTACAATAGGAACGGCGGCTATATTTTTGGCATGTCCCCTTCTTCATTTACTGATGATGAGAGACGGCCATAAACATTAATCTAAGAATAATGAAGAAGTTTTTTGGTGCGATAATACCTTTTCTACTCTTCCATATTATCTGTTGCGGATCGCTCCTTTTTTTCCTCGTCTCAAGCGGATATTTACTCCTGATAAGAAACGAAGGCAGGAACAAAACTTTATTGTTGCCGTTCCTGTTTCTTTCCGGATTTTTACTATGGTATATCCGCCATCACGGGAAATGCTGTGATAAAAAAGGATACCGGACTACCGGGGAGAAAATCATAAACTTATTATTATATTTCTTTTTTTCGTTCCTCATAGCAGTTACTATTATCATTTATATATTTATACCTTTGTGGATACCCAACTACCGAGGAGGTTTTATATTGCCATGATAACTGATATATTTTATACAGTATGAAAATCCTGCCCAAAATTCCCAAAACATATCTCTTTCTCGGAATAATTATTTTTCTGATAGTCCTTATAAGTTGGTATGAACTTAAAAATCCTGGAACAAATAGCTCATCCGTTATCCTTCCAATCGAAAATCAAAAGACTGACAAACAGGAAAAGGAAGAAGGAGAGGTTTCAGTGACAGTAGAATATATTCCCAAAAAATCAGATAAAAATACACGAGCTTTTGAAATTTCCCTGGATACACACAGCGTAGAATTAGACTCTTTTGATTTCGTGAAAGATGTCATTCTCGAAAAGGACGGAAAGGCTATTCCCCCGGCAAATTCTATTCCTTCCGGAGGCGGACATCACAGAAAAGCAGAAGTGGTTTTCGAAAGGGTCAAATCTCCCTTTACTATTTCTTTGATAAATCTAAGCGGTGTTCCGAAACGTGTATTTCAATTTACAAATATAAATTGAAAGCGCCTATGCTTAAGCTTCGGCGACTCGAAGGGGGTGATATTTTGTGAAAAAAGAGCTTTATGTTATTCCTAATACTTTGGCTGTAACTTCAGTAATTGTCTACGCAGTATGCCGGTTGTTGGTAGGAATATTTCCTGATATTTCTTTCACCATAGCCCAGTCGTGGTTTCATGGAATTGCCATAAATAAACAGGATGCCTGGGATTTGACATTATCGTCATCAATACTTGGCATCGTGTCTTTGACAATTACTGCCTGGACAGCTGGTTTTATCTTTGCATACGTTTATAACTACTTTGCAAAGAGAAAGTAATAAATGGCAAAATATTTTCGTTCTATAGTCTCAGGGCTTGCAGGATTTATTGCTCTGAATATATTTTATTCAATTACCATGCGCATTCTTGGTGGTTCATGGTATGCCGTCATTTCTCAATTTGAGAAGTTGTGGTATTTCATGTTACCCCTGACTTTGGGATTTGGCATTCAGGTGGGTTTGTATGCCTATTTAAAAAGATTGGTAAGAGACAAAGTAGGGAAAGGTATGGTGATGGCAAATACAGCTACTTCCACTATAGGTATGGTAGCATGCTGTGCTCATCATCTTACTGATATTCTTCCATTTATCGGTCTTACCGCTTTCTCCACTTTACTTATCAGTTACCAGTCTCCAATTCTTTTCCTGGGAATATTTCTCAATATTATCGGAATATATTATTCCCTACGGAAAATAAAACAACTGACGAAAAATTAAGAAATCCTCATATCTTACTAACACAAACTTCATCATCCGACAGATACAATAAGTAAAAGGAGGACAAATATGAGTCTCTGTAAAATTCATATAAGAAGTCCTACTCGATAAAAATAGTAATGCTCACAAATACCCCGCTCAACAAATGGGCGGGGTTATCTCTTGCTTTTTTCCATGGCTTTTCATTAAATCTTCATTCTTAAATTCTTATAATTCATAATTATGGAAAATGGTTATGGCAATTGGCTGATGGTCATCATAAATATCCTGATTTTCCTGGTCTTTATCAAAAGTGCTTTTAAACCCAAAAACAAAACAGATTGGAGGACTTATAAAGTATTTGGAGCTTTTATTGTAGCTCTTTTTGCGGAGATGTACGGTTTTCCTTTCACAATTTATCTTCTTACCTCTTTTTTCGGAAATAAGTTTTTAAATCTTGATTACTCCCATGACGGAGGACATCTTCTAAATACTCTGCTTGGTTTCAAAGGTGATCCACATTTCAATGTTCTTCATATATTAAGTAATCTTTTTATCATAGGAGGCATCGTCGTTATAGCAAGCGCCTGGAATACTCTTTATAAAGCACAAAAACAAAAAATTCCTGCGGAATCCGGTCTGTACCGATATATCAGGCATCCTCAATATTTGGGATTTATTCTCGTAATTCTGGGCTTTCTTCTTGAGTGGCCTACTCTTATTACATTGATAATGGCCCCGTTTCTTATCATCAGGTACATAAAACTGAGCCAAAAGGAAGAAAAGTTTATGGAGAAAAAATACGGAAAGAAATATAAATTGTATCAAAAAGCAACCCCTGCCTTTTTTCCTTCCCTTAAGAAAATTTTTGAATCCATCTTATCCTTTTTCTCAAAATAAAAATCAAATGAAATTAAAGTTTTTTAAATTATTTCTTCCGGTTGGAGGAGTTATATTAATAACAATAGATATAATAGGATTTAACGGCTCTCCCGTTTTCAACAAGACTGACGGAAGGGGACAGCTTGTGAGTTCATTTTCGGAAGAACCGGTAAAGGTAGACAATCAGCTTCTTACTGAAAAGAATGGACCTTCAAAAAATCCGCCTGAGAGGATTATCATTCCCGGCGTAGGGATAGATCTTCCCGTCAAAGAAGCAAAAGTGGTAAATGGGTATTGGGAAGTATTCCCGACGGGAGCCGGTTGGGGAATAGGCTCCGGTTATCCGGGAGAAAAGGGAAATCAAGTCATTTTCTCCCATGCAAGAAAAGGTATGTTTCTGCCCTTGAGGCAAGTGCGAAAAGAAGATAATGTTTATGTTTTAACCCGCGACAAATGGTATATTTATAAAATTACGGACATAAAAGGAGTTCTTCCTTCTCAAATTGAAGTAGTTGCTCCGACTCCTGATGAAACGCTGACCCTTTTCACCTGCACAGGATATGGCGATAGTAAACGTTTGATTGTGATAGCAAAGAAAGTATAAAATTTGGGGAAAAATGTTATTTAGGAGTTGTTTGTTTTTGATTTGTAATGGGAATTTCCAGAATTTTATTTCCTAAATTTTCATGTAATAATGAACTTATGTAGAAAAACAATGCAATAATCAAGCTTGAAAGGAAAAAATAAAAGGAGAATTTGAAAAATTTATTGTCCATCACAAGAATATCTTAATAAGTAATAATTAAGATTTTATGAATTCAGTTATTGAATTTTTTCTTTAATCTTTTCTCTGAAAGGCAGAGACGACAGCCAGATGGCTGTCAGAAACAAAGAATTATTGGCCGAGATTGCTAAGTTGTAAAGCCAACTAATACCCAAGTAATTTCAAAATTTTTATGATAAACTTGAATTAACATATTATGAAGACTTCCACATTTCACATTTCGAATCATCAAGATGTAGATGAAAAATCTCTTAAACAACAACTGAAAGTAACTCCTCATATTACGGAAGCATTTGTGGATGTTGATAAAAAGACTATCACGATTACATATCACGAAGGCATGATCAGTGAGAAAGAAATAAGAAAGATTATTTCCGGTTCCGGCAAAGAATTGCCTCTTCTTACGGGAAGTGAGGCTTTGGAGATAGCAAAACACAAAATGTCGGTTTCTGAAAAAGATCGGAAAAAGCAAAAAGATATTTTCACTTGCCCGATGGATCCCGATATTATACGTGATCAGCCCGGGTTATGTCCCAAATGCGGGATGAAACTGGTGTCGATGGTTTCATCTGATCATGAGAAGCATGCGGATCATACGTCAATGGAGTATGAGTTCAGGAAACGCTTTTTTATCACTCTTCCTTTTGTTTTCCTCACAATGCTGCTTTCTCCCAATATACAAAAATGGTTGGGGTTAAGTATGGTCTTTTCCGGCCGTGAACTGGTGCTTTTTCTTATCGGTACTTTCATCTTCTTTTTCGGCGGTATACCCTTTTTCCGTTCAGCAAAAGGGGAATTGACCAATAGAAATCCTGGAATGATGACTCTGGTAGCCTTTGCTATCACTGCCGGTTACACGTTTTCCGTAGCCGCAACTTTCCTTATCCCCGGTGAATCTCTTTATTGGGAAATATCCACACTAATATCTGTTTTTCTTTTGGGCCATTGGCTTGAGATGAGAGCAGTCCGGGGAGCAACAGGGGCACTGGCAGAGCTGGCTAAACTTATTCCGCCAAATGCACATTTAGTCAAAGAAGACGGAAGTATGGCGGATGTAAAAACCAGCGAAGTGAGTATTGGTGATAAAATCCTTGTCAAACCCGGGGAAAAGATACCCATCGATGGGTTGATAATTGAGGGAGAAAGTTCTGTCAATGAGTCGATGATTACAGGCGAATCCAGGCCAATGAGTAAAAAGATTGGCGATAAGGTAATTGGCGGGACTTTAAATCAGGACGGATCATTGACTGTCGAAGTGGCAAAGACCGGAGCTGATACTGCGGTTTCTCAGATAATGAAACTTATTACCCAAGCGCAGGCTTCAAAACCCAATGTCCAGCATCTGGCCGACCGTGCTGCAGGGATACTTTTTTATGTTGCAGTTATAGCAGGATTTTCCTCCTTTTTCTTTTGGTTTTTCATTTCCCCGCAGGGGGCTGTTTTTGCGGCGACAGTAGCTGTAGCTGCAATAGTGGTGGCCTGTCCTCACGCGTTGGGTCTGGCAATTCCGACAGTAACGACTATCACTTCAACTCTTGGTGCGAAAAACGGAATCCTCATTAAAGACATGAAAGGACTCGAAATTGCCAGGAAAATAAGTTACGTGGTGTTTGATAAGACAGGGACGCTGACGAAGGGGGAATTTGGTGTGGTTGAGATAAAAGTTTCAAAGACTCAAAGTTTCAAAGACTCAAAGGAATTGTTAAAATTTGCTGCTGCCGTTGAATTAAATTCACAACATTCAATTGCGGTGGGGATAGTAAATGAGACTAAAAAGCAAAATATAGATATTCCGAAAGTTGTAAATTTCAAGTCTTACCCCGGAAAAGGAGCTGAGGGGGAGGTGGATGGGAAAAATGTGGCGGTCGGAAACCTTGCTTTATTAAAAGAATTCGGTTTGGAGAAAAATATTGCTCAATTTGACAGTTCCTTATCAAAGGGCAAAACCCCGGTATATGTGGTAATTGATAAAAAACTGGAAGGCATGATTTACCTTGCCGATATTGTCAGGGAGGAATCGAAAGAAGCAATAAGAAAGCTTCATGAGATGGGAATTAAAACAGCGATGTTAACAGGGGATACGAAAGATGTGGCAGAAGATATAGGCCAGACTCTGGGGGTTGATACTGTTTTTGCAGAAGTATTGCCGGAAGATAAAGTAAATAAAGTGAAAGAGCTGCAAAATAGCGGAAATATCGTAGCCATGGTAGGAGACGGAGTTAACGACGCCCCTTCCCTTACTCAAGCCCATGTGGGAATTGCGATAGGAGCCGGAACCGATGTTGCGGTTGAGTCAGCAGACATCGTTCTCATGAAAAATAATCCTTTGGACGTAGTAAAAGCAATTTCACTCAGCCGGAAGACTAATGCAAAAATGGTGCAGAACCTGATTTGGGCAACAGGTTATAATATATTTGCCATACCTATCGCTTCAGGAATACTTTATCCTTCGTATGGTATTTTACTTAAACCTGAGTGGGCAGCGCTACTTATGAGCGCCTCTTCAATCATAGTAGTCTTTAATGCACTGCTTTTAAGAAGGGTTAAACTTTAATTTTTATAAGGAGAAAATATGAAAAATATTTTTGAGAAATTTTTCTTAAAATTATGTATTTTCCTATTATTTATAACTACATTATTAATAATAATTCCGGATGTTGTCCATGCCCAAAGGATGATAGGAAGACTGGGGGTGACTCCGGTGTCGGAGGATACTACCATTGCGGAGGAAGCAAAAGGCAAAGAAGTCTGGGGCAGGCTTCAGAATAAAACCATAAAGTGTATAGACCTTAAAGACGAAGATTTTGATGTTCTGGGAGAATATTTCATGGGTCAGAGGGTGGGTGTAGCTCATGCTGCCATGAATACAATGATGAGACAGATGATGGGAGAGGCCGGAGAGATACAGATGCATGTGAGTCTAGGAAAAAGTCAGAGCGGTTGTGATAAAAATGTACAGTTTCCCACCAATGGTTTGCGGTTTCTTCCGATGATGGGTATAAATGGATCAAGCGGATCTTGGGGAGGAGGAAGATATCCTATGATGGGAGATTTCGGCGGTTGGGGTATGATGGGAGGGTGGAATAACGGAAATTACGGATGGAATATTTTTGGCAGTGTAAATTCATTACTCATCATCATTTTCCTGACCCTCGGTATCATCTATTTCTGGAAACAGATAACTCGAAGAGAGAAGAAATAAAAATTCTCAATATAATGGATCATACACTCAGGCATTTTGAAGAAAGCGTCTTTATTGCAGTATCTCCTTCTGATGTATTTAAATTCGCCGATAATCATGCTAATTTTTCTTCACATATGAATAAATCGTCCTGGATGATGATGGGAAGTAAGATGAATACTAAAATAGATGAAGGGAAAGGCCAAAAAATCGGATCCCATATCCAAATGGACGCAAAATTTTTTGGTATTTCTTTGTTTCTGGATGAGGTAATCGATAAATACGAACCTCCGTTTTTGAAATCATGGCATACGGTAGGAAATATAAATCTACTGGTAATATGTCATTACCGTCTGGGTTTTGTAATTAACCCGGTCGATGGCTTTTCCGAAATGAAAGTATATATTGACTACGAACTACCTAAATCTTTAATCGGTAAGATTCTTGGCAATTTATTTGCCGGAATTTATGCCAGGTGGTGCGTAAAACAGATGCTATACGGAACGATGGAACATTTCAGGAAACAATAAAAGTTAGAGGATATTTATCTTATTCCCGATACTCATAAAATCTTCATAACTATATTGGTAAGATCTATTTTATTAGAAAAATCTGAAATGGAACAAATGCCGCAAAAAAATTTCGCTTCATATTTCTTACTGGGACTGCTTATAGTCAGTTCTTTTCTGATAGGTTCACTTTATACGAGAGTAAGGGTTCTGGAGAAGAATCTACCAGGCCAGAGTATTTCAGGACAGGTTGCCGGAGTCCGGGTGCAGGCAGATGCGGGAGAGAAGGCTTTGCCCACAGTTGTTCCCACGATTGGTTTAGAGTTAAATGATAATATCAAACCGGCAAAGGATGACCATATCAACGGAAATACAAATGCCAGGATATTACTTTTTGAATATTCCGATATGGAGTGTCCTTACTGCAAAAAATTTCACCCTATCGCCCAGCAGGTAGTGGATAGTTATAATGGAAAAGTGGCCTGGGTTTATAGACACTTTCCGCTATCTTTTCATGCCAACGCCCAAAAGGAAGCGGAAGCTTCGGAGTGTGCCAATGAGTTAGGCGGAAACACGGCTTTCTGGAAATATATAAACACTCTATTTGCGAGAACTTCTTCGGGTGGAGAAGGATTCCCCCTAACTGACCTGGTACCATTGGCCGGGGAAATAGGATTAAATGAAGCGAAATTTAAGAAGTGTCTGGATAGCGATAAATATGCAGAAAGGGTAAAGAATGATATTCAGACCGGCAGGGATGCAGGAATAAGCGGGACTCCGGGGAATATATTATTTGACACCAAAACAGGGAAAAGCAAGTCTTTGCCGGGGGCTTATCCTTTTGAAGAATTTAAAAAAGTTATTGATGAAATTATAAAAGTTTCTTAAATCTGTTGATTTTCGGACAGGAAATAATCAGGTGGTGACTTGTCCGAAAACGATCCGATTTACATATTGAATATGAACAAAAAAATAATACCCATAAAAGGAATGCATTGCAGGTCGTGTGAACTTCTCATAGAAGGAGAACTTTGCGAATTAAAAGGCGTAAGAAAAGTTGAAGTAAGCCAGAAAAATGGAACTGCTGAAATCACTTATGACGGTCATCTGGACTATAACAAGATAGAAGATTCCATAAAAAAAGCAGGTTATGAAATAGGACTTGCTGAAAAAAAGCCCTTTTTTACCCGCGATTTCAATGTGTATACTCAGCTTTTGACTTTTGCGGTCACTATCTTTTTGGGATACATCCTTTTATATGTCTTTGATATAAAGATATCAGCTCCGGCTGTAGCCAATCACCCTTCCAGTCTCTTTGTCGTACTTCTCATTGGTCTCACTGCAGGGATTTCCACTTGCATGGCTTTGGTGGGAGGCTTGATTTTGGGAGTATCGGCGCGGTTTTCTGAAAAACATCCGGGAGCCACACCCTTGGAAAAGTTTAAGCCTCATCTTTTTTTCAATGCAGGAAGAATTCTTTCTTATGTATTCTTTGGTGCGATTATAGGTGTAGTCGGGTCTGTTTTTCAGTTGTCGGGTTTCGGACTCGGGATGCTGACAATTATTGTAAGTATGGTAATGCTGCTGATGGGAGTTCAGCTGACAGGAATATCACCCAGACTTGAGGATGTGAAATTTACTCTTCCTACGGGAATAGCAAAAGCCTTGAGAATAAATAAAAAGAAAGAAAGTGAATACAGTAATACCAATTCGGCAGTCATGGGGGCAATGACTTTTTTCCTTCCATGCGGATTTACACAGGCGATGCAGTTATATGCAATGACTACAGGGAATCCTGTTTCCGGAGCCCTCATCATGGGTACCTTTGCAATAGGTACTGCACCGGGGCTTCTTGGAATAGGCGGACTTACATCTTTGGTGAAGGGAGCATTTGCCCAAACCTTTTTCAGAATTGCGGGAGTGGTGGTGGTATTTTTAAGTTTGTTTAATTTTTCCAACGGACTAAATCTCACAGGACTCAGTTCGTTGCTTTTAAATTCCCGTTCGAATGTTTTGGCAGCCGCAGATGTTCCTCTGGAAAATGGCAGCCAGGTGATCCGGATGACTCAGGATGCAAGCGGGTACCATCCAAACTCATTTGTTGTAAAAAAAGATATACCCGTACGGTGGATTATCAATTCCATAGATCCCAATACTTGTGCAGCAAGTATAGTCTCTGATGCGATTGACGTAAAAAAACTTTTACATCCGGGAGAAAACATAATTGAGTTTACACCAAGTACGGAAGGAAATATCCGTTTCACCTGCAGTATGGGAATGTTTACCGGTAATATTTCTGTGGTTGCCAATTCCGGTCAAATCGTTCAAGGAGTCGAAGAAAATCCGACTGTTATTCCTACTTCTCAGGGAGCATCATGCGGATCTGGAGGATGCGGGTGCGGGGGAGGAGCCAAACAAGCGGCCAAACCGGCGGTGGCTGGAGTTGCTGCAGAAGAAGATTCAGTACAGGTGATTAAAACCAGCTACACTTCTGACAGAGATATTTCCCCCAACGAATTTACCGTCAAATCAGGAAAGAAAGTCAGGATGGAGATAGACGTGAAAGATAATGGTAGCGGTTGCATGTCAACAATTATGATTCCCCGGCTTACCGATGGTCCGCAGTTTTTGGCAAAAGGTAAAACTATCACTTTTGAATTTACTCCTAACAGTACCGGAAATTATCCCATTACTTGTGCAATGGGAGTACCGAGGGGAGTCGTAAAAGTAATTTAAAAAAGAAATTTGAAATTAGGAAAGGAGAAGAAACATGAATACATTAGAACTTATCATAACAGGTATTACTTGCGAAGCTTGTATTAAACTTATTAAAAAAAGAATAGAGAAGATAGACGGAGTCAAAGATATAGACATTAAGATAAGCGGTGAGACAGTGATTTCCGGAGAAAGAAACATTGACCTGGAAGAAATAGTAGATGTTTTGAAAGATACGGATTATAAAGTTATATAACCTGCCCCAAAAATATTTTTATGCAAAATAAAATCAACCTGAAAATATCCGGGATGCACTGTTCATCATGTGAAACTCTTATAAAAGAAGAACTTTCCGAAATTCCGGGACTGACTGTAGAAACAATTGACAGTAAAAGCGGGAATGCTGTTCTTTTATCAGAAAATAGCGATATATCAGATGAGGCTATTATCAAAGCTGTAGAAAATGCAGGATATAAAGCAGTTATAGAAAAAAGTAATGGAAACGGTAAAGCAAATAGTATTAACAGTAATATTTTAAAAGAGGAAACGACGAGAACCGAGGGGGGACTTAAGATTACTATCGATATAGACTTGAAAAAGTTGTTAACCAGTCAGGAAATGAAATTAGGTAATGGTACTCACGAACAAACCCCGACTCCTGTCCCGATAAATAAAATTACGGAACAAGAGACCGGTGGCACCAAAAGAGTAAATTTATCCCTTTCAGGTATGCATTGTTCTTCCTGTGCGGGGCTGATTGAAAAAAGCCTGAAAAAAGTCAGCGGGGTAACTCTGGCCAATGTAAATTTTGCCGCAGAAAAGGCAATGGTGGATTTTAATACCGGTTTAACTTCGATAGAAGAATTGATCAAATCAGTAGAGAAAGCAGGATATAAGGCTGAAATGGTCAATACCCAGGACCGTGAATTTGAAACCAAAAAAAGACAGGCGGAAATCAGATCTTACAGGAATAAATTTATAAGCGGGTTAATACTTAGCTGGCCGATGCTTTACTTCATGTTTTTCGACTTTTTTTCTTTTATGCCCGGAAAAGCATATTTTCTTCCCCTGGTAGGAGTAATTTCATTCATTCTTGCCACTCCTGTGCAGCTCATTCTCGGTCAGGGGTTTTATAAAGGGATGGTTTCCGCACTTAGGATGAAGACATTTAACATGGACAGTCTTATCGCCATAGGTACAACCACTGCCTTTGTTTATAGTCTTTTTAATTATGCAATTTACGTAATAAAAACGGGATCCTTTGTTGGCTTAAATGGCGAAAAGATTCCCGAATTATATTTTGAAACGGCTGCATTCCTTATAACATTCGTTCTTTTGGGTAAATGGTTGGAACTTCGTGCCAAGGGTCAAACATCCAATGCAATAAAAAAACTGATGGGACTTGCCCCCAAAACAGCACGCGTGATAAGAAACGGAAATACATCAGATATTCCAATAGATGAAGTTGTAAAAGGAGATATCATTCTGGTCAGACCGGGAGAAAAGATACCGGTAGACGGGAAAATCACGAAAGGATCTTCTAGTGTAGACCAGTCTATGATTACCGGAGAAAGTATTCCCGTTGAGAAAAATGCCGGTGATATGGTGGTTGGGGCAACGATAAATAAAATGGGCAGTTTTGAATTTGAAGCTACCCGAGTGGGGGCAGAAACTACTCTTTCACAGATTATCAGATTAATTGAGGAGGCTCAAGGAAGCAAAGCTCCTATCCAGGCTTTTGCCGACAGAATTTCCGCATTTTTTGTCCCCGCAGTTATTATCATTGCAATAATAACTTTTGGTACTTGGTTCTTAGTTCTGGGTTCCCCGTTATCATATGCGCTTATGGCATTTACTGCTGTTATTGTGATTGCCTGTCCGTGTGCTTTAGGACTGGCTACTCCGACAGCTCTGATGGTAGGTACTGGAAAAGGGGCAGAACATGGTATTCTCATCAAAGGCGGGGAGCCGCTTGAGAAAGCCTGCAAAGTAAACGCTATAGTATTTGATAAAACAGGGACTCTTACAAACGGAAAACCTGTAGTGACAGATATAGACAGTTATTCCAACTTTTCCGAAGATGAAGTACTTTCACTTGCTGCGGGTCTGGAGAAATCTTCGGAGCATCCTCTTGCGGAAGCGATTGTTTCTTATGCAATAGAAGAATCCGTTAAATCCGGTGAAGTTTCCAATTTTAAGGCAATTGCAGGACACGGTGTAGAAGGAACAATTAACTCTCAAAAATATTACTTTGGTAACAGAAAACTCATAACTGATATTGTCGGTCTTCCTATAGAGAGAATTGACAGGAAAATAGGGAGACTTGAAGAGCAGGGGAAAACTGCGATGATTTTCTCTAATGATAAAGAAATACTGGGTACGATTGCTGTAGCAGACACTGTTAAGGATAACTCCAAAGAAGCGGTTCAAAGATTGACCGATCGTGGAATTGATGTCTACATGATTACCGGAGACAACAGAAGAACGGCTGAGGCGATAGCCAAACAGCTAGGGATTACAAATATTTTGGCTGAAGTTTTGCCGGAGGATAAAGCCAACGAAGTGAAGAAATTGCAGGGAAGCGGGAAAATAGTTGCGATGGTAGGGGATGGAATTAACGATGCTCCTGCTTTAGCTCAAGCCGATCTGGGCATTGCTATGGGATCGGGGACTGATGTGGCTATGGAGTCCGGAGGAATTGTCATCGTAAAAAATGATCTCCGGGATGTCATGACTGCTATAAATTTGTCCAAAGAAACGATGGGAAAGATCAAACAGAATATGTTTTTTGCACTTTTTTACAACGTTATCGGTATACCTGTAGCGGCACGCGCTTTAGCATTTATGGGACTGATTCTCAAACCGGAGCTTGCAGGTCTTGCTATGGCTTTGTCATCAATATCGGTAGTAAGTAATTCCCTGACTCTCCGGTATTTTCGTCCGGGAAAAAGAAATTACATTTCTATTTTAGCACCTATTGCCATGCTGGTTTTATTCACCTTTTTATTTGCCGGATTTGCAAAAATCTCCAGTTCTATGGCGGCGCCGGCAGTAATGAAATAAATCATTATAAGAAGGAGTATTTATGACTAAATATCAAACAAATACAGGAACAGACAAAATTATTTTCTATATCATAGGTGCCGTCACTCTCGTCGTCCTGGCGTTAATTATCGTTTTTTCGATAAATGAAGGAAAACAGACTCAGACAGAAGCAAACATTACTGCTTTTTCAGCAAAAGATAGTGAGAAACCGAAAATATCAGTTTCAAATACTTTTTTTGATCTGGGGGTCATGAAAGCAAAAGATGAGAAAACCGCTGAATTTACAATAGAAAATAAAGGCAATAAACCGTTATCCCTTTTTAAAATAAGTTCCTCCTGCGACTGCACTTTTGCCCAGATTGAAATAAAGGGAAATAAAAGCCCGGAATTTACAATGCATTCCAAAAGTCCATGGACCGGGACGATAGAGCCGGGTGGAAAAGCACTACTTTCTGTCATTTACAGACCTTTTATCATGCCTGTCAAAGGAGTCGTCACAAGAGATGTCTATATGGAGACCAATGATCCGACGAAAGGCAGGATGACATTTACGGTAAAAGCAAACGTTGAGTAAATTATGAATTCAAATCTTATTTTCGGTGTTTCACTTACCGCTTCTTTTTTAGGAGGGATGGTAGCGCTATTTGCTCCATGCTGCATCACTTTCCTTTTTCCCAGTTATTTAGGTACGATTTTTAAAGAGAGGAAAAGAATAGTCTTTTTGACTTTGGTATTTGCATTGGGACTGGGGTCAATATTGGTGCCTGTGGCTTTGGGAATGAAAATTATCGTTTCCCTTTTTGACCAGTTTCATACGACTACTTATCTTTTGGGAGCACTTCTCATGTTTCTATTGGGTCTCATGACTCTTTTTGATACCAAACTCATGCTTCCACTTCCGCATTTTACTATGCCTACCAAAACTAATGTCGCCTCAACTTACTTGCTCGGTCTTTTTTCAGGAATTACTTCCTCATGCTGTGCGCCAGTACTTTTTGCCGCCATTACTTTATCCTCTCTATCTCCCACGATACTGACTTCTTTAGTTGTTTCGTTTGTTTACGTTTTAGGTATCGTTTTTCCTCTTTTTTTCCTTTCCCTTTTTTACGAAAAAATGAGTAATAAATACCTATATAACATGAAGAATAAATTTGAAAAGCCTCTTAAATTAGTTGCTGCTCTTACATTCATGCTTTCGTCCGTGATCATAGCCTACATGGCTCTCACCGGCAAAATACAGATGGATGCAAATACGGAATACGGAAAGTTTTTGAGGAATTTCATATTCGATTTGTCAGGCAAACTTCAAAATCCGATTCTGGATATCCTTTTTCTTATCGTGATCTTTCTATTACTAAAAATAATGTTAAAGGAGGCTCAAAGTGAAGGTAAAAAAAACTAGAAGTATAAACAGCAGTTATTTGACAGGATTTACTACTGGTTTTCTTCTGGCAGTTTTAATTTTCAAGCTTGTTCCTCTATTTATCCTTAAAACAGAGAGTCTGTCTTATTCTCTTCCCTTTTTCGCAAAGACTCTTCCTACTCCGACTCAGGATCCTTCCAAAATCCAGCAGGAAATTACAAAAGCAGTATTTCCGGAAAAAGTAAATTTAAGAGTGTCGTTTAGAGATGTGATAGTGAAAATGGTGGAGTATGGTGCGATTGATAAAGAAAAATTTACCAAATTATACGAAACCCGGGGAGGACTCCCAGAAGGATTATTGGATAAAGCTTCAGATGACTCCATAATCATAAATCAGCAGAATGCAAATCTTATGTTAAATCTTTTATGGCCTCTGGGTATTGCCAATAAAACAAACGTATTATCAGAAGGACCGATGGGGACGGAATACAAAAAAGATGTGGGGAATTTTGCGTCAACAGGTGGATGGACATTGGGCAGGGAAGCCGGAGGGAAACTTTTTAACAGGTTCCCGATACTAAATTTGACTCCTGAAGAAGAGGCGAAAGTCAAAGAAATTTCCCAAAATATATTCCGTCCCTGTTGCGGAAACAGCACTTATTTCCCGGACTGTAATCATGGTGCGGCGATGCTCGGATTTATAGAACTTGCAGTTAAACATGGACTTTCCAAAGAGGAAATTTATAAGAAAGCTTTGGTACTAAATAGTTATTGGTTCCCCCAGACTTACGCAGAACTTGCCATTTATTTCCAAAAAAAGAAAAATATCCCATGGAATAAGATAGATCCCAAACTCGTATTGGGATTAAATTACTCCAGCGGCCAAGGGTATAGAGCCATAAACAAAGAACTTCAGTCAGAAGGCCTTCTCCCCAAAGTCGAAGGCGGGGGAGGATGTGGAGTATAAAACGTTTAAGCCCAACCTACTGCCGTCATCACTTCATCAGCAGAATTGTAAGTTTTTTCCGGTAATTTCTCCAGAAATTCCTTCTTCTGGCTTTCCGGTACATCTTCCATTTCATTGCATGCTTTTTTCAAATCACCTGCTGTA
>Ga0209211_10002335_pt1 | contig 33014 bp, 30 predicted proteins | sample RifGroA2_FD_183992 | JGI IMG/M metagenome (GOLD analysis project Ga0209211, IMG submission 183992) | Groundwater microbial communities from Rifle, Colorado, USA - Groundwater A2 (SPAdes) (version 2) | ecosystem: Environmental > Aquatic > Deep subsurface > Groundwater | place: Rifle, Colorado... | reverse complement strand
CCTGTTCTTCTTCGTGATCGAGGCGATCATGGGGCGGCCGCTGTCGCTCAAGAAGCGCGAGGCCGCCCAGCAGGTCGGCTTCGTGCTGCTCCTGCTGCTGATGGTGTACGCGCTCTACAACGATTTCATGCGGATCGGCGCCTTCAAGCTCCTCAAGTGGGGCGCGCCGTGATCGCGCGACGCGCGACGCGGCAGATCCGGCTGGGCGGCGTGAGGGTCGGCGGCGACGCCCCGGTCACGGTCCAGTCGATGACCAAGACCGACACGCGCGACGTCCAGGCCACGCTGCTCGAGATCTGGGCGCTCGAGGCCGCGGGCTGCGACATCGTCCGCTGCGCGGTCCCGGTGCGGGAGGCCGCCGAGAAGCTCGGCGAGATCAAACGCCAGATCCGCATCCCGCTGGTCGCCGACATCCACTTCAACTACAAGCTCGCGCTCCTCGCGCTCGAGCAGGGGGTCGACGGGCTGCGCCTGAACCCCGGGAACATCGGCGGCAAGCCGTTCGTGATGGAGGTCGTCAGCGCCGCCAAGGACCGGAAGATCCCGATCCGCATCGGCGTCAACGCGGGCTCGCTCGAGAAGGACCTCCTGGCGAAGCACGGCGGCCCGACGGCGGAGGGCATGGTGGAGTCCGCGCTCAGGCACATCCGGATCCTCGAGGACTGCGGCTACCCCGAGATGAAGGTGTCGCTGAAGGCCTCGGACCCGCTGATGATGATCCAGGCGTACCGGATGCTCGCCGACCAGGTGGACTATCCCTTCCACCTCGGCGTCACCGAGGCCGGCACGCCGGGCGTGGGCACGATCAAGTCGGCCGTGGGGCTGGGCGCGCTCCTCTCCCAGGGCATCGGCGACACGATCCGCGTGTCGCTCTCGGCCGACCCGACCGAGGAGGTGCGGGTCGGGATCGACGTCCTCAAGTCGCTCGGGCTCCGCACGGGGGGCCTGACCTTCGTCTCGTGCCCGTCGTGCGGCCGCGCCGACGTGGACCTCGTCGCGCTCGCCAGGCAGGTCGAGGACGAGTTCCGCGGGCTCAACGAGGAGATCCACATCGCGGTCATGGGATGCCTGCCCCCGGGCCAGGACGTGGTCACGCCCGAGGGGCCGAGGGCCATCGAGACGGTCACCGAGGGCGACGAGGTGCTCGCGCGGGACGGTACCTCGCGGAGGGTCGTCCTGGCCACGAGCCATCGCTTCGAGGGCGAGCTGGTGGAGGTGCAGCCGACGGGCTTCGTCCCGTTCCGGCTGACCGAAAACCACCCCGTGTGGGCCCTGCCCAGGCCGACGCGGCGGAAGGCCGGTCGGGACAGGTGGCCCCACGTCCAGCGCGTGCTGGAGTCGGGAGCGGCGCCGCGATGGGTGCCGGCCGGCGATCTGCGGCCCGGATGGGTCGTCGCGTACCCGGTGCTGCAGGACAAGGAGGACCGGGCGACGCTCGCGGCGGGCGACCTGGGCGAGGTGCCCGTGGACGACGACTTCCTGACGCTGGCCGGCTACTACCTCGCCGAAGGGACGCTCTCGGGCAAGGGCGGCAAGCCGTACCAGCAGCTCTTCGAGGCGCTCTGCGGCCGTGGCGCGTACGCCAAGCGGCTGCCGGCCTGGATGCTGCGGCTGCCCCACGACAAGCAGCGCACGCTGGTGCGGGCGCTCTGGGAGGGCGACGGCTACGTCGGGCGCGTGGGCGGCTACGCGCGGGCGACATACGTGACGTCGTCGCACGCGCTCGCGCTGCAGGTCCACCAGATCCTGCTCCGGCTCGGCATCGCGGCGTTCCTCCACCACCGGGACCAGCGCGCCCGGCATCGCAACTGGGTCGTGTCCGTGACCTCGCGGGCCGCGCTCGCGCGGCTCCGGGCGGTGCTGGGGCTCCCGGAGGCCGGCGGGCCCACGAGCCTGCTCACGGGCCAGGTGGCGCTGGATGCGCAGGCCCTCTACGTCGGCGTGCGCGCGACGCGGCGCGTCCGGTACGAGGGGCCGGTGCACAACATCGAGGTGGAGGGCGAGCCCTCGTTCGCGGTGCCCGGGGCGGCGCTGCACAACTGCGAGGTGAACGGGCCGGGCGAGGCGCGCGCCGCGGACATCGGTGTCGCCGGCGGCCGCGGGATCGGGCTCATCTTCAAGAACGGCGAGGTCATCCGCAAGGTGCCGGAGGCGGAGATCGTCCAGGCGATGCGCGAGGAGGTCGATCGCTACCTCGCCGAGCGTCGGGCCGCGCAGGGGGGGGCCGCCGCGCCCTGATGGGCCAGTACCGGACGCACGTCTTCGTGTGCACGTCGGGCGACACCTGCCCGACCCAGGGCGACGTGGAAGCCTTCGTCAAGGACCTCCGCGGGGAAGTCGCGCGGGCCGGGCTCACGGCCGACGTCCGCATCAACAAGGCCGGCTGCTTCTCGCAGTGCGGCTGGGGCCCGATGCTGGTCGTCTACCCCGACGATGTGTGGTACTGCGGCGTGCAGGCCGCCGACCTCGCCGAGATCTTCCGGTCCCACCTCGTCGGCGGCGCGCCGGTCGAGCGCCTCCGCTACCATCCGGGGGTCCGGGGCGCGAACAAGAAGAAGGACGCGCCGTAGCCGTGCGGCGCATGCGGTCTCTCGTCCCCACGCTCCGGGAAGACCCTGCCGACGCCGAGGCGCTCTCCCATCGGCTGATGGTCCGCGCCGGCCTCGTCCGGCAGCTCGCCGCGGGCGTCTACGTCTACCTGCCGCTCGGCCAGCGCGTGCTCGACAAGGTCAACGCGATCATCCGCGAGGAGATGAACGCAATCGGCGGGCAGGAGATCACGATGCCCGTGATCCACCCCGCTGAGATCTGGCGCGAGTCGGGCCGCTGGGACGCGATCGGCGGCGAGATGTTCCGGCTCAAGGACCGCTACGGGCGCGACATGTGCCTCGGCATGACGCACGAGGAGGTCGTCGCCTGGCTCGCCGCCCGCGAGATCCGCTCCTACCGCGACCTGCCCCAGATCTGGTACCAGATCCAGACCAAGGAGCGGGACGAGGCGCGGCCGCGCTCGGGCGTGCTGCGCACGCGCGAGTTCGTCATGAAGGACTCCTACACCCTCGACCCCGACACCGAGGCGCTCGAGCGCTCGTACGCCGCCCACGAGGGCGCGTACCGGCGCATCTTCGACCGCTGCGGGCTCCGGTACCACGTGGTGCAGTCGGACCCCGGCATGATGGGCGGGCTCGGCTCGCACGAGTTCATGGCGCCGAGCGCGGCGGGCGAGGACGAGATCGCGATCTGCCGCGACCCCGCGTGCGGCTACGCCGCCAACGTCGAGCTGGCGCGCGGGGTGCCCGTGCCGCCCGCGGTCCCGGCGTGGACGCGCGAGGAGGTCCCGACGCCGGGCGCCCGCACGATCGCCGAGGTCTCGGCGCTCCTCGGGATCGACCCGCGGCTCACGCTGAAGTCGCTCCTCTACGTGGCGCCGAAGGCGGGGCCCGTGCTCGCCCTCGTCCGCGGCGACCACGCGCTCCACGAGCGCAAGCTCGCGCGGGCGCTCGGCGAGGAGCCCCGGCCGGCCCACCCGGACGAGGTGCGCGAGGTCCTCGGTGCGCCGGTAGGCTCCGTCGGCCCGGTGGGCGCGCGCGTGCCGGTGCTGGCCGACGAGGCCCTCCGCGCGGGCGCCTGGGTCGTCGGGGCGAACCGCGAGGGCTTCCACCTCCGGGGCGTCGCCGCGGGCCAGGACTTCGAGTGCCGCTTCGTCGACCTGCACACGGTGGTCGCGGGCGAGGGCTGCCCGCGCTGCGGCACGGCGCTCGACGTCCTGCGGGTGATCGAGATCGGCAACATCTTCAAGCTCGGCACGAAGTACTCGGTGCCGCTCAAGGCGATGTACCTCGACGAGGCCGGCCACGAGCGGCCGATCGTCATGGGCAGCTACGGCATCGGCCCCGCGCGCATCGCCGCGAGCGCGGTGGAGCAGGGGAGCGACGCCGACGGCATCGTCTGGCCCTGGGCCATCGCCCCCTACCACGTCTACGTCGTTCTCGTCGGCGTCCGGGACGCGGCCCAGGTCGCCGCGGCCGAGGCGGTCTACGCCGCGTGCTGGCGCGAGGGGCTCGAGGCGATCCTGGACGATCGCGACGAGCGGCCGGGCGTGAAGTTCAAGGACGCCGACCTGCTCGGCATCCCGGTCCGCGTGACCGTCGGCAACGCCTTCGCCAAGGAGGGCGTCGTCGAGGTGCGCTGCCGCAAGACCCGCCGGGAGATCCGGACGCCCGGCGACCAGGTCGTCGAGGCCGTCCGCACCTTCCGCCCCGGGCGCGTCACGCCCTAGCCGCCGCGCTCGGAGCGTCCGCGAGCTTGCCTCCGCGGACGATACGTGCTAAATTCTTGAAAAAGTGGGCGTTGCCCGCTTTTTTTAGTTTTGCGGGGCGGCCCGGGGGTCCGGTCCGGGATGGACGAGGCGGAGCAGGACGCGCGGATCGAGGAGATCGTGCTGCCCATCGTCCGGGACCACGGGCTCGAGCTCGTGGACCTCGAGTGGCGCGCCCTCCGGCCCCGGGGCGTGCTGCGGCTCTACGTCGACAAGCCGGGCGGCGTCGCGGTCGCCGACTGCGAGCGCCTGTCGCGCGAAGCGGGCGACGTGCTCGACGCCGCGGGGCTCTTCGACGAGCCGTACGACCTGGAGGTCTCGTCGCCCGGGCTCGACCGGCTCCTCCGGAAGGAGCGCGAGCTCCGCTGGGCCGTCGGCAAGCGCGTGCGCTGCTGGCAGGCGGGCGGGCGCGAGGTGCGCGGGCGGCTGCTAGCGGTGGAGCCGGGCTGGCTCGTCCTCGCGGGCGACGGGGAGGAAGTGCGCGTGGACCGTGCGACCGTGACGAAGGCGCGCCTGGAGGCGGAGGTCCCCTGGCCCCGCAAGGCGTAGAATCCGGCGTAGACGCGGAAGGGCATGAACCGAGAGCTGATCACCGTCATCGAGCAGATCGGGCGCGAGAAGGGGATCGACAAGGAGATCCTCTTCGAGGCGCTGGAGTCTGCGCTGCTCTCGGCGACGCGCAAGAGCCTCGGAAGCTCGGACAACGTCCGCATCCACATCGACCGCAAGGGCGGCGACCTCAGGGTGTACTGTCGCAAGAAGGTCGTCGAGGAGGTCACCGACGACCGGATCGAGATCAGCCTGGTCGACGCGAAGGCGCTGAACAGCGAGGCGGAGCTCGGCGACGAGCTCGAGCTCGAGCAGGAGCGGCCGCCGCAGGACTTCGGCCGGATCGCGGCCCAGACGGCCAAGCAGGTGATTCTCCAGAAGGTGCGCGACGCCGAGCGCGAGGGCATCTACTCGGAGTTCGCCGGCAAGGAGGGCCAGATCCTGCGCGGCGTCGTGCATCGGATCGAGAAGCGCAACGTCATCCTGGAGATCGGCAAGGCCGAGGCCATCCTGCCCGAGCGGGAGCAGATCCCGGGCGAGCGCTACAACCCCGGCGACCGGATCCGCGCCTACGTGCTCGAGGTCCGGCGCACCGCGAAGGGGCCGCAGATCTCCCTCTCGCGGACGCACCCGGGGTACCTCGCGCGGCTGTTCGAGACCGAGATCCCGGAGATCCAGGAAGGGATCGTGATCGTGAAGGCCGCGGCCCGGGAGGGCGGCGAGCGCGCGAAGGTCGCCGTCGCCTCGACGAAGCGCGACGTGGATCCGATCGGCGCGTGCGTGGGGCTCCGCGGCACGCGCATCCAGGTGATCAGCCGCGAGCTCCGGGGCGAGAAGATCGACATCATCGAGTGGTCGCACGACCCGGCGACGTTCGTGGCGCGGGCGCTCTCCCCGGCGAGGGTGTCGTCGGTCACGATCACCGAGCCGCCTGCGGGCGAGGGCGGGCATGCGGAGGGCCTGCCGTTGGCCCTCGTGATCGTCCCGGACAACCAGCTCTCGCTCGCGATCGGCAAGAAGGGCCAGAACGCGCGGCTGGCGGCGAAGCTGACCGGGATGCGCATCGACATCAAGAGCGAGTCCGAGGTGGAGGCCGAGAGCGCGCCGGCCCCCGAGGCGTCCGTCGACCGGGCGGCGCTCGGCGCGCTGCCGGGCGCGAGCCAGGAGATCGTGGACGCGCTCGTCGCGGCGGGCCTCGGCTCGCCCGCGGCGATCGTCGGGGCCGGCCGCGAACGGCTCGGCGCGCTGGCCGAGGTCGGCGACCGGGCCGACGAGATCCACGCGGCCGCCGAGGAGTGGGTGGCGCAGGCGGCGGGCCGGCGCGCGGGGCCCGGGGAGACGCCGCCGGCCGCATGAGGCGGGAACCCGCACGCACGTGCCTCGGCTGCCGCCGCGTGCGGCCCAAGCGGGAGTTGGTCCGCCTGGTGCGGAGCGAGCGTGGCATCGTCGTCGTGGACGCGCCCGCGCGGGCCCGGGGACGCGGCGCGTACGTGTGCCCGGAGCCGGCGTGCGTCGAGCGGGCGCTCAGCCGGAGCCGGCTCGCCCACGCGTTCCGGCGCCCCTCGGAGGTCGCGTCGGACCTGGCGGCGAGCGTGCGGGCGGCCGCGGGCGGGCGGGCGGTGGGCGGGGTCGAGACAACGAGTCCAGGGAGGTGAGGGGGACGTGGCAGCGAAGGTCAAGCTGATCGAGCTGGCGAAGGAACTCGGCGTCACGAGCAAGGATCTGATGCTCGCCGCCGAGGAGATGGGGCAGAAGGGCCTGCGCGCCATGAGCCCTGTGGACACGAAGCTCGCGAACGCGCTGCGGGTCAAGCTCGGCCGTGGACGCGAGCTGCCCGAGGAGCCGAAGCCCAAGCGCGCGGCCAGGCCGAAGGCGGCGCCCGCTCCGGCCGCGGCCGGCGAGGCTGCGCCCGCGACGACGCCCGCCGCGCGCCCGCGGAAGGCCCGGAAGGCTGAGGTAGAGCTCGAGGAGACGCCGGCATCGGTCGAGGTCAAGCCGGCGGCGACGATCGTCAAGCCCAAGCCGGTCGAGATCGCGGCCGAGCCCCCGGTGGTCGCGCCGATCGTCCCCGAGCCGGCGGCGCCGGTCGAGACGGGCGCGCCCGCCCCCCTGCCGGAGCCGCCGGTGCAGGTGAAGCCCGCGGCGCCCGTGACGCCCCTGCCGGCCCCGCCCGCGCCGCCGGCCCCGAAGCGCCCCGAGCCGAAGATCGTGCCGTTCCGGCCGCTCGAGCGCCCCGCCCCCGCGCCGCCCCCGCGGCCGTCTCGACAGCCGGTGGGACCGTTCGCCCCGCCGCGCGTGACCGGGGCGCCCCCGAGGCCCGCGGTCCCGCCGGCGCCGCTGCGGCCCGCCGCGCCGCCCGTCCCGCGCCCGGCCGCGCCGGCGGCTGCCGCGGCCTCCGCGGCGGTCGCGCCGCCCGCGCCGGCGGCGGTCGAGGCGCCGCTCGCCGAGGTCCGCCGCGAGCTGATCCGCGTCCCGGAGTCGGTCACGGTCGGCGAGCTGGCCGAGAAGATGCGGCGGAAGTCCGGCGAGGTGATCAAGGCGCTGCTCGAGCTCGGCGTGATGGCCACGGTCAACGAGCTGCTCGACGCGACGGCGGCCAAGCTCGTCGCCGACAAGTTCGGCTTCGACCTCGAGATCCGCTCGGTCGAGGGCGACATCGTCGACGAGGAAGACGTCGATGCCGCGCAGCTCAAGCTGCGGCCGCCGGTCGTCACGGTCATGGGCCACGTCGACCACGGCAAGACGTCGCTGCTCGACGCGATCCGCAAGTCGAAGGTCGCCGAGAAGGAGTTCGGCGGCATCACCCAGCACATCGGCGCCTACCAGGTGGTGACCAAGCACGGCAAGGTCACGTTCCTGGACACGCCGGGCCACGAGGCCTTCACCGCGATGCGGGCGCGGGGCGCCCAGGCGACGGACATCGTCATCCTCGTCGTCGCCGCCGACGACGGCGTGATGCCGCAGACGCAGGAGGCGGTCAACCACGCGCGCGCCGCCAACGTCCCGATCGTCGTCGCCGTGAACAAGATCGACAAGCCCGAGGCCGACCCCGAGCGCGTCAAGCGCGAGCTGTCGAGCCTCGGCCTCGTGCCCGAGGACTGGGGCGGGCAGACGATCTTCGTGCCGACGTCCGCCAAGAAGGGCACGGGGATCGACCAGTTGCTCGAGATGACCGCGCTGCAGTCCGAGATCCTGGAGCTGAAGGCGAACCCGGCGCGCGCGGCCAGGGGTGTCATCATCGAGGGACGGCTCGACCGCGGCCGCGGCCCCGTCGCGACCGTCCTGGTCCAGAACGGCACGCTTCACGAGGGCGATGCCGTGGTCGTCGGCGCCTACTCGGGCCGGATCCGGGCGCTGGTCGACCCGAGCGGCAAGAAGACCAGGGCGGCCGGCCCCTCGGACGCCGTCGAGATCCAGGGGCTCTCCGGGGTGCCCGCGGCGGGCGACGTGCTCGTGGCCGTGTCGGACGAGCGCAAGGCGCGGCAGATCGCGGCGATGCGCCAGGACCGCGAGAAGGCCAAGGGCAAGGCCGCGACGCGCATCACCCTCGAGGGGCTCCAGAAGCAGATCCAGAGCGGGGAGATCAAGGAGCTCCGCATGGTCCTCAAGGCGGACGTGCAGGGCTCCGTGGAGGCGCTGACCGAGGCGCTCGAGCGGCTGTCCACGGACGAGGTCAAGCTCAAGGTCATCCACAGCTCGGTCGGCGCGATCAACGAGAGCGACGTCATGCTCGCCTCCGCGTCCAACGCGGTCGTGCTCGGCTTCAACGTCAAGGCGGAGCCGAAGGCGGCGACGCAGGCGCAGGTCAACGGCGTCGACCTCCGGAGCTACAACGTCATCTACGAGGCCATCGACGACCTCCGCGCGGCGCTGGCCGGCATGCTGGCGCCGGAGATCCGCGAGACCGCGCTCGGCCGGGCGCAGGTGCGGCAGATCTTCGTCATCTCCAAGCTCGGCCCCATCTGCGGCTCGTACGTGGTGGAGGGCAAGATCGTGCGCGGCGCCAAGGCGCGCGTGCGCCGCGGCAACGACGTCCACGGCGAGGGCACGGTCGGCTCGCTCAAGCGGTTCAAGGACGACGTCCGCGAGGTGCTCGCCGGGCTCGAGTGCGGCATTGGCGTGGACGGCGTGAGCAACATCCAGGCGGGCGACGTCCTCGAGGTCTACACGACCGAGGAAGTGGCGCGCACGCTCTAACGGCGCGGCGGGGGCGGGGTGTCGGTCGCGCGGGTCGCCGTCGGAACCGTGGAGCTGCACCTGCCCGACGTGGATTCGCTGAAGGGCAAGCGCCACGTGCTGAAGGGGCTCAAGGAGCGCGTGCGGGCCCGGTTCGAGGTCGCCGTCGCCGAGGTCGACCACCTGGACGCCTGGCAGCGCGCCACCCTCGCCGTCGCCTGCGTCGCGCGCGACTCGCGGCACGCCAACGAGGTGGTGTCCAAGGCGCTGGATTTCATCGAGGCGAACGTCGAGGGCCGGGTCATCGACGTGTCGGTGGAGATCCTCTGATGCAGGGCAAGCGGCTCGACCGCGTCAACCAGCTCATCAAGGAGGAGGTGTCGACCCTGCTCCAGCGGGAGCTGAAGGATCCGCGGCTCGGCTTCGTCACGGTGACGGAGGTGGACACCACCCGGGACCTGCGCAGCGCGAAGGTCTTCGTCTCGGTGCTCGGCGACGAGGCGCAGTGGGCCGCGTCGCTGGCCGCGCTCGGGAGCGCGCGCGGCTTCATCCGCAACTGGCTCAAGCACCACCTCGACCTCAGGGTGACGCCGGAGCTCGACTTCCGGCCCGACCGCTCGATGGAGCACGCCGCCCGGATCCAGGCGCTGCTCCGGGAGCTCCCCGCGAAGCCGTCCGAATGAGCGTCGCCGCGCGTCGTTCTCAGGCCACCCACGGTCCACGCCGGCCTCGCGGACCCCGCGACAAATGACCGCCGCGGTGGAGCACCGGGGGCCGGCGCCGTCGCGAGCCGTGCTGGCGCCGTTCGCGCGGGCCGGCGGGCGCGCGCTCATGCTGGGCCACGTCCACCCCGACGCCGACGTCCTCGGCACGCTGCTGGCGCTCGGCCTGGCGCTCGAGGGGCGGGGCTGGAGCGTGGCGTACGGCGGCCCGCACCCGGCCCCCGCGGCGCTCGGCTTCCTGCCCGGCGTGGACCGGTACCGCGTGCTGCCGGGGGTCGAGGGCGCCGTCGATGTCGTGGTGCTGACCGATTGCCCGAACCCCCAGCGGACCGAGGGGCTCCTCGAGCAGGCGCGGCGGGCCGCCGGCGTCGTCGTGAACATCGACCACCACCCCGACAACCGCTGCTACGGCGACGTCAACTGGATCGACGTGTCGGCGGCGGCGACGGGCGAGATGGTCTACGAGCTGCTCCAGGCCCTCGGCTGCCCGCTCACGCCGGCGATCGCCGGCAACCTCTTCACCGCGATCCACACCGACACCGGCTCGTTCCGCTACTCCAACGTGACCGAGCGCACCTTCCGCGTCGCCGCCGCGCTCGTCGCCGCCGGCGCCCGGCCGGCGCTCGTCTCCGAGTGGCTCTACGAGCGGCGCGCCCCCGACGCGCTCGCCTGGCTCGGCGAGGCGCTCCGGCGCGTCGAGCTGAGCGAGGACGGGCGCGTGGCGTGGCTCGCGCTGCCGGCCGGCGTCCTGCCCGAGCGGTTCATCGAGTCCGAGGAGCTGGTCAACTACCCGCGCTCGATCGCCTCCGTGCGCGTCGCCTGCCTCCTGCGCGAGCAGGACGGCGCGGTGAAGGTGAGCCTCCGGGCCAAGGGCGACGTGGACGTCCAGCGGATCGCCGCGCAGTTCGGCGGCGGCGGGCACCCGAGCGCCGCCGGCTGCACCCTGGCCGGCCGTCTCTCCGACGCGCTACCCCGGGTGCTGGCCGCGGTCAGCGCCGCGCTCGATCCCGCGCCCGGCGGGAGCCGGCCCGCGCCGTGAGGAGCCCGGGCCGCTCCGGGGTGCTGGCCATCGACAAGGCCGCGGGGGTGACGTCGTTTGACGTGGTCTCCGTGGTGCGCCGCCAGCTCGGCGTGCGGCGCGTCGGCCACGGCGGCACGCTCGATCCGGACGCCACCGGCGTGCTGCCGGTCCTGATCGGCGAGGCGACGAAGCTGATGCCCTACCTGGTGGACCAGGACAAGGAGTACGTGGCGACCGTGCGCTTCGGGATCGCGACCGACACGCACGACATGAGCGGGCGCGTGCTCGCCGAGGCGCCGGTGCCGCCGCTCACGCGCGCCGGGCTCGAGGCGGCCTGCCGCCCCTTCGTCGGGCGCATCAGCCAGGTGCCGCCGATGTACTCCGCGGTCCACCACGGCGGCAGGCGGCTCTACGAGCTGGCGCGCGCCGGCAGGACCGTGGACCGCGAGCCGCGCGAGGTCGTCGTGCGCTCGATCACGGTCGAGGAGCTCGCCCCGCCGCGCGCGACGCTCCGGGTCGTCTGCGGCAAGGGGACGTACGTGCGGGTGCTCGCCGCCGACCTCGGCGCCGCGCTCGGCTCGGGCGCCGCGGTCGAGCGGCTCGTGCGCAGCCGCGTCGGCCCGCTCGACCTCGAGGCCGCGGCGCCGTGGGTGGAGGTGACCGGGGCGGGGCCCGCGCTCTGGTCGCGCGTCCGGCCCCCGGAGGCGGCGCTGGCCGCCTGGCCGCGCGTGGACCTCGACCGGCGCGCCGGGCTCACGTTCACCCACGGCCAGCCCGTGGACGTGGCGCCCGCTGCGGCGGCCGGCGGGGGTCTCGTGCGCGTTCACGACGACGCGGGGGCGATGCTCGGGGTCGGCGAGCTCACGGCGGGCGGCCGCAAGGTCAGGCCCGTGCGGATCCTGCATGCGGACGATCCGGGGACTCGAGTCCTACCCGCCTGACGCGGGCCCGACCGCGGTCGCGCTCGGCGTCTTCGACGGCATCCACCTGGGCCACCGGGCGATCCTCGGGCGCGCGGTCGAGCTGGCGCGCGCGCGGGGGCTCGAGGGCGTCGCCTGCACCTTCGACCCGCACCCGATGGAAGTGCTCCAGCCCGGGCGGGCGCCCCTGCCGCTCACCACGCTCGCCGACCGGCTGGCGCTGATCGGCGGGACCGGCATCACGACCACCGTGGTGATCGCCTTCACCCGCGAGGTCTCCGGGATGGAGCCCGAGGCGTTCGTCGAGAGCGTCCTGCTCGGGGTCCTCCGGGCCCGCGAGGTCGTCGTCGGCTTCAACCACCGCTTCGGCCGGGCCGCCCGCGGCGACGCCCGGCTCCTCGAGGCGCTCGGCCCGCGGCTCGGCCTCGGCGTCCACGTGGTCCCACCGACGACAGTCGACGGCGTCGGCGTGTCGTCCTCGGAGATCCGCGCGGCGCTCGCGCAGGGCGACCTCCAGCGGGCCGCGCGGCTGCTCGGCCGCGACTACACGGTCGGAGGCGAGGTCGTCCACGGGGCCGGCCGCGGGCAGAGCCTCGGCTTCCCGACGGCGAACATCAGGGCCGAGCTGCCGCTGCCGCTCCCCGCCGGGGTCTACGTCGGCCGGGCCGACATCGGCAGCGCCGCCTACACGGCGGTGGTCAACATCGGGGTCCGCCCGACTTTCGGAGACTCGACGTCAGCCGTCGAGGCTCATCTCCTTGATTTCTCGGGCGATCTCTATGGACGTCGGATGCGCCTGACCTTCCTCCGGCGCCTGCGCGAGGAGCGGAGGTTCCCGAGCGTTGAAGCCCTCCGCGCCCAGATCGCCGTCGACGTGGCCTCGGCCCGGGAGCCGGCCTGACGGCCCAGCTTTACTTCGGTGGCCCGGCGTGGTAGAGTGCAGCCTATCTGTTGAAAAAAAAGGGCTTTTTGAACCCGTCCTGGTGGAGTGTGGAATCCCCGGGGCGTGGCGATTGAAGGAGACCCCGCGTGCCGCTGACCATCGACCGGAAGAAGAGCCTGATCGAGCAGTTCCGCGTTCACGAGGGGGACACGGGCTCGCCCGAGGTGCAGATCGCCCTCCTGACCGAGCGCATCAACGGTCTGACCGACCACTTCAAGCAGCACGGCAAGGACCACCACTCGCGCCGGGGCCTGCTCATGCTGATCGGCAAGCGGCGCGGCCTCCTCGATTACCTCAAGACCAAGGACCCCGAGCGGTACCGCGCGCTCATCGACAAGCTCGGAATCCGCCGGTGACGGCGGCGCCCCTCACACCCGTACCCCAGAGACAAGGACAATCGCCCGTATGAGTCAGACTGTGCAGATCGACGTCGGTGGCCATCCGCTCTCGATCGAGACCGGGCACGTGGCCAAGCAGGCGGACGGCGCCGTGGTCGTCCGCTACGGCGGCACGATGGTGCTCGCCACCTGCGTCGCGGCCAGGACCGCGAAGGAAACGCAGGACTTCTTCCCCCTGACCGTCGAGTACCGCGAGCGCATGTACGCCGGGGGCCGGATCCCCGGCGGCTACTTCAAGCGCGAGGGCGCGCCCGTGAAGAAGGAGACGCTCACCTCGCGCCTCATCGACCGGCCGATCCGGCCGCTGTTTCCCGACGGCTTCCGCAACGAGGTCCAGGTCATCTGCCTCACCATCTCCGCCGACGCGCAGAACGACCCGGACGTCCTCGCGATAAACGGCGGCTCGGCGGCGCTCTGCCTCTCGGGCATGCCGTTCGGCGGGCCGGTGGGCGCCGTGCGCGTCGGCCACGTCGACGGCCGGCTCGTGGCCAACCCGACGGCGGCCGAGCGGGCGACCTCGACCCTCGACCTCATCATCGCGGGGACCGAGGAGGCGGTGCTCATGGTCGAGTCGGGCGCCAAGGAAGTGCCCGAGGAGACGATGCTCGAGGCGATCGCCTTCGGCCACGCCGAGTGCAAGCGGCTCGCCCGCGCGCAGAAGGAGCTCGTGGCCCGGGCGGGGAAGCCCCGCTGGCCGTTCGACCCCGAGGCCGGCCGCGACGCCGAGCTCCTCGGGCGCGTCAGGAGCCTCGCCGCCGACCGGCTCGCCGCGGCGCTCGGCACCCACGAGAAGCAGGCGCGCGGCGAGGCGGTCAGCCGCGTGTTCGATGAGGTCTGGGGCGCCCTCGGTCTCGACGACGCGAGGAAGCCGGCGGTCCGGGCCGCGTTCGAGGCGGTCGAGAGCGCCGAGGTGCGGCGGCTCATCGTCGCGAAGGGCCTCCGCGTGGACGGCCGCAAGGTGAACGAGATCCGGCCCATCACGATCGAGACGGCCTACCTGCCGCGCGCTCACGGCTCGGCGGTGTTCACGCGCGGCGAGACGCAGGCACTGGTCTCCGCCACGCTCGGCACCAAGTCCGACGAGCAGAAGATCGAGGGGCTCGAGGGCGAGATCTGGCGCCACTTCCTGCTCCACTACAACTTCCCCTCCTTCTCGGTCGGCGAGGTCCGGCGGTTCGGCGGTCCGTCGCGGCGCGACATCGGCCACGGCGCGCTCGCGGAGCGGGCGGTGGAGGCGGTGCTGCCGTCGAAGGAGGAGTTCCCGTACACGATCCGGGTCGTCTCGGACATCCTCGAGTCGAACGGCTCGTCCTCGATGGCCTCCGTGTGCGGCGCGTCGCTGGCCCTGATGGACGCGGGCGTGCCGCTCAAGGCGCACGTCGCGGGCATCGCGATGGGCCTCGTCAAGGAGGGCGACCGGTACGGGATCCTGACCGACATCATGGGCAGCGAGGACCACTACGGCGACATGGACTTCAAGGTCGCCGGCACCGAGAAGGGCGTCACGGCGCTCCAGATGGACATCAAGATCGCGGGCGTGTCCCTCGAGATCATGCGCGAGGCGCTCAAGCAGGCGCGCGAGGCGCGCCTGCTCGTGCTCGCCAAGATGCGTGAGGCGATCGAGAAGCCGCGGCCCGAGCTCAGCCCCTACGCGCCGCGCTTCGTCACGATCAAGATCCGCACGGAGAAGATCCGCGAGATCATCGGCCCCGGCGGCAAGGTCATCCGGGGCATCCAGGAGCAGACCGGCACGAAGATCGACGTCGAGGACGACGGGCGCGTCACGGTCTTCTCACCCGACAACGAGTCCGTGCAGAAGGCGCTCGCGATCATCCAGGACATCTGCCGGGAGGTCGAGCTGGACCGGATCTACCTCGGGAAGGTCAAGAAGATCGTCGAGTTCGGCGCGTTCGTCGAGGTCCTGCCGAACACCGAGGGGCTCCTGCACATCTCGCAGATCGCCGAGACGCGGATCCGCTCCGTCCAGGACGTCCTGAGCGAGGGCGACGAGGTCCTCGTCAAGGTCATCGAGGTCGACGGCAGCGGCAAGATGCGGCTCAGCCGCAAGATGGCGCTGCGCGACCAGCCGGCGCTCGCCGACAAGGAGAAGCTCAAGAACCCGCAGGCGGCGAATCCCCCACGCGCCTGAAAGGCGGTGCCCCGTGAGCGAGGGCTACCGGAAGAGCGTCCTGGCGAACGGCATCCGCGTCGTCACCGAGCGGATGGAGCACGTCCGCTCGGTGGCGGTGGGGGTGTGGGTCGAGACGGGCTCGCGCCACGAGCCCGAGAGCCGCGGCGGCATGTCCCACCTGATCGAGCACGTCGTGTTCAAGGGCACGGCGACGCGCAGCGCCGAGGACATCGCGCGGACCATGGACTCGGTGGGCGGCCAGATGGACGCGTTCACCACGAAGGAGCACACGTGCTTCTACGTCCAAGTCCTCGATGAGCACCTGCCGCTCGCGGTCGACCTCCTGACCGACATCCTGCTGCACCCGAGCTTCAACGCCGAGGAGCTGGAGCGGGAGAAGTCGGTGGTGCTCCAGGAGATCAAGATGGTCGAGGACACGCCCGACGACGTGATCCACGACCTCTTCGCGGCGCAGGTCTGGGAGGGCCATCCGCTGGGCCGGCCGATCCTCGGCACCCGGGAGGCGGTGGCCGGCTACGCGCGCGAGACGGCGCTCGAGCACTTCCAGACCGAGTACGTGCCGCCGCGGATCATCATCGCGGTCGCCGGCAACGTGACCCACGGGCAGGTCGTGGACCTCTTCGGCGCGGGCTTCAACGGCTTCGGGCGCCCCGCCGCCGGCCGCGCCGACACGCCGGCTGCCCTGAAGGCGGGCGTGAACCTCGTCGGCAAGACGCTCGAGCAGGTGCACCTCATCATGGGCTTCCCGGGCCTCCACCACTCGGCGCGCGAGCGCTACGCCCTGTTCGTGCTCAACGACGTGATCGGCGGGAGCATGTCCTCGCGGCTCTTCCAGGAGGTGCGGGAGCGCCAGGGGCTGGTCTACTCGATCCACTCGGGCGTGCAGGCCTACACGGACACGGGCACGCTCTACGTATACGCGGCCACGGACGCCCCGAACTTCTCCAAGATGCTCAAGTCCACGCTCAAGGAGCTCCGCGAGCTGAAGAAGACGGGCGTCACCGAGGAGGAGCTCGGGCGCGCCAAGGACCACCTCAAGGGCAGCCTGATGCTCTCGCTCGAGTCCACCTCGAGCCGCATGAACCGGCTCGCCAAGCAGGAGATGCACCACGGCTCGTTCCTCACGATCGACCAGATGCTCGAGGCGATCGACCGGGTCCGCCACGAGGAGGTCCAGGCGCTGATCGGCGAGCTGCTCGACGAGGAGCGCCTGGCGCTCACCACGCTCGGGCCGCTCGACCGGCGCAACCTCCCACGCGAGCTGCTGCGGCATTAGGCTTCCCCCGCCCGTGGTTTTGCTCTAAGGTGGGAGCGTGATCGAGCGCTACACCCGCCCCGCCATGGGCCGCATCTGGAGCGAAGAGAGCAAGTACCAGGCGTGGCTCGGGGTGGAGCTGGCCGTGTGCGAGGCCTACGCCCGGCGGGGGCGCATCCCCCGGGACGCGCTGGCGCGCATCCGGGCGAAGGCCCGGGTCGACATCGCGCGGATCCTGGCGGTCCAGGAGCGGGTCAAGCACGAGATGATCGCGCTCCTCACGAGCCTCGAGGAGCAGCTCGGCCCGGACTCGCGCTTCGTCCACATCGGGCTCACCACCAGCGACGTCTGGGACACCGCGACGGCGCTGCAGCTCCGCGACGCGGCCGACCTCCTGATCGCGGGCCAGGAGCGGCTCCGGGCGGCGCTCGGGGCGCTCGCGCTGCGCCACAAGGACACCCTGATCGTCGGCCGGACCCACGGCGTGCACGCCGAGCCGACCACCTTCGGCCTCAAGGTCCTCGTCTGGTACGCGGAGGCCGGGCGCAACCTCGAGCGCCTGCGGCGGGCCCGGGCGGCGATCGCCGTCGGCAAGCTGTCGGGCGCCGTGGGCCAGTTCGCCCACGTCGAGCCGGCGCTCGAGGAGGAGGTCTGCCGCGAGCTCGGCCTCGAGCCCGCGCCGGTTTCCACCCAGATCGTCCAGCGCGACCGCCACGCGGAGTTCTGTGCCCTCCTCGCGGTGGCCGCGGCCTCGCTCGAGAAGATCGCGCTCGAGGTGCGGGGGCTCCAGCGGACGGAGGTCCTCGAGGCCCAGGAGCCGTTCGGGGAGGGCCAGAAGGGCTCGAGCGCGATGCCCCACAAGCGCAACCCCGAGCTCAGCGAGCGGATCTGCGGCCTGGCGCGCCTGATCCGGGCCAACGCGCAGGCGGCGCTCGAGAACGTCGCGCTCTGGCACGAGCGGGACATCAGCCACTCGTCCGTGGAGCGGGTGATCCTGCCCGACTCGACGATCGCGCTCGACTACATCCTGCACCTCACGACGACCGTCGTGGAGGGGCTCGACGTGGACCCGGCGCGGATGGCGGAGAACCTCGAGCTGAGCCACGGCCTCGTCTACTCACAGCGGGTGATGCTCCGGCTCGCGGACCGGGGCCTCGCCCGCCAGGTCGCGTACGAGATCGTCCAGAGAAACGCCATGCGCGCGTGGAAGGAGCGGCGCTCCTTCTTCGATCTGCTGGCGGAGGACCCCGCGGTGACCGAGCGCCTGGCGCCCGAGGAGCTGAAGGCGTGCTTCGACCCCGCGTGGTACCTGCGCAACGTGGATGCGGTGTTCCGACGTGTCGGGCTTCAGTGACCCGGGGAGGGCAGCGGCCGTGAACGTGGAGAGGCGCGAGAAGCTCTACGAGGGCAAGGCCAAGATCGTGTACGCGACGAGCCGGCCGGACATGGTCGTCCAGTACTTCAAGGACGACGCGACGGCGTTCAACGCGCTCAAGCGGGGCACGATCGTGGGCAAGGGCGTGGTGAACAACCGGATGTCCGCCGCACTGTTCACGCGGCTCGGGCGCGCGGGGGTGCCGACGCACTACCTCGGCACGCTCTCCGACCGCGAGATGCTCTGCCGGCGGCTCGAGATCATCAAGATCGAGGCGATCGTCCGGAACGTCGTCGCCGGCAGCCTCGCCAAGCGCACGGGGCTCGAGGAGGGGACGCCGATCAAGCAGCCGGTCGTCGAGCTGTACTTGAAGTCCGACCCGCTCGGCGACCCGATGCTGAACGACGACCACGTCCGCATGCTCGGGCTCGCGACGCCGGCGGAGCTCCTGTGGCTCAGGCGGACGGCGCTCCGGATCAACACGGTGCTCCGGCCCTTCTTGAAGACGCGGGGGCTGCTCCTCGTGGACTTCAAGCTCGAGTTCGGCCGGAGCGGCCGCAAGCTCTACCTGGGCGACGAGATCTCTCCCGACACCTGCCGGCTCTGGGACGTGAAGACCCGCGAGAAGCTCGACAAGGACCGGTTCCGCCGGGACCTCGGCGGCGTCGAGGAGGCGTACCAGGAGGTCTTCCGGCGGGTCGTCGGGACGCCCGCGTGAAGCTCCGCGTCCTGGTGCGGCTCAAGCCCGGGATCCTCGACGTCCAGGGCGCCGCGGTCAAGCGCGCGCTCGTCGGGCTCGGCTTCGGCGAGCTCGGCGACCTCCGGGTCGGCAAGGTGATCGAGGTCGAGCTCGACGCCGCGAGCCCCGAGGCGGCCCGCGCGCGGGTCGCCGAGATGTGTCGGCAGCTCCTCGCGAACCCGATCCTCGAGGATTACACGATCGAGACGGCCGACGACCTTGCCCCGCGGGGAGCCGTCCGGTAAGATGAGCGCGTCATGAGATTCGGCGTGGTCGTCTTCCCGGGCACGTGGAGCGACTGCGACTTCCACTACGTCATCTCCGAGGTCCTCCACGAGCCGGTGAAGTACGTCTGGCACCGGGAGCGGAGCCTCGAGGGCCTCGATTGCGTGATCCTGCCCGGCGGCTTCTCCTACGGCGACTACCTGCGCGCCGGCGCCGTCGCCGGCCGCTCGCCGGTGGTCGAGGCGCTCCGCGGCTTCGTCGCGGGAGGCGGCCTCGTCCTCGGCTCGTGCAACGGCTTCCAGATCCTCTGCGAGGCCGGGCTCCTGCCCGGCGCGCTCATGCGGAACGAGTGCCTCCAGTACCGGTGCCAGTCGACGCACCTCGTCGTCGAGAACGTCGACACGCCGTTCACGCGCGGGCTCCGGCCGGGCCAGGTGCTCACGATGCCCATCTCGCACGGCGAGGGCAAGTACCACGCGAGCCCCGAGACGCTGGCCGAGCTGAAGGGACGCAACCAGGTGGTGTTCCGCTACGCGGAGGCCGACGGGCGGGTGACGAAGGCGGCGAACCCGAACGGCTCGCTCGAGAACATCGCGGGGATCGTCAACCCCGAGGGGACGGTGCTCGGGCTCATGCCGCATCCCGAGCGCGCGTCCGAGGCGGCGATGGGCGGCGCCGACGGCGTCCTCCTGTTCCACGCGCTCCTCGGTAGCCTTGTCGAGGACGGCACCTTCCTCAAGCGGTAGCCGGTGAAGGGGGCCGAGCCGAAGGTCACGGTCGACCTGGCCCGGGACCTCGGGCTCACCGCCGAAGAGTACGATCGCATCGTCACGCGGCTCGGCCGCGAGCCCACCTGGACCGAGCTCGGCCTCTTCTCGGCGCTCTGGTCCGAGCACTGCGCCTACAAGCACTCGCGGGTCTACCTCGGCCGGCTGCCCACGCGCGGCCCGCGCGTCCTGCAGGGGCCCGGGGAGAACGCCGGCGCGATCGACATCGGGGACGGCTGGGCGGTCGTCTTCAAGATGGAGAGCCACAACCACCCCTCGTTCATCGAGCCCTTCCAGGGCGCGGCGACCGGGGTGGGCGGCATCTTGCGCGACATCTTCACGATGGGCGCCCGCCCGATCGCGATCCTCGACTCGCTCCGCTTCGGCGATCCCGGGGAGGCGAAGACGCGGCACCTCGTGAACGGCGTGGTCTCCGGCATCAGCTGGTACGGCAACTGCTTCGGGTGCCCGACCGTGGGCGGCGAGATCGCGTTCGCGCCCGAGTACGCCGGCAACCCGCTCGTGAACGTGATGTGCGTCGGCCTCGTGCGCGCCGACCGGCTCTTCCGCGCGCGCGCCGAGGGCGTCGGCAACCCGGTCTTCTACGTCGGCAACAAGACGGGCCGCGACGGCATCCACGGCGCGACGATGGCCTCGGCGACCTTCGACGAGCACGCCGAGGCGCGGCGGCCGACCGTGCAGGTGGGCGACCCGTTCACCGAGAAGCTCCTGCTCGAGGCGTGCCTCGAGGCCATGCGTACGGGGGCGGTGGTCGGCATCCAGGACATGGGCGCGGCGGGCCTTGCCTGCTGCACCTCGGAGATGCCGGCGCGCGCGGGCACCGGGATGGAGGTGGAGCTCGGGCGCGTGCCCCAGCGCGAGACGGCGATGACGCCCTACGAGATCCTCCTGTCCGAGTCCCAGGAGCGCATGCTGCTGGTCGCCGCGCGGGGGCGCGAGGAGGAGGTCCGGCGCGTCTTCGCCCGGTGGGAGCTCGACGCGGTCGAGATCGGCCGCGTCACGGCCGGGGGCGAGCTGGTGGCGCGGCTCGAGGGCGAGGTGGTCGCGCGCGTGCCGGTGGCCCTGCTGGCGGAGGCGCCGGAGTACCGGAAGCCCGTCGCGCGGCCGGCGTGGCTCGACGAGCGGCTCGCCTTCGACCCGCTGGGCCTGCCCGCGCCGGCGGACTGGGGGGAGGCGCTGCTCGAGCTGCTGGGCTCGCCGACGCTCGCCTCCAAGGAGTGGGCGTACCGCCAGTACGACCAGCAGGTGGGGATCAACACGCTCGTGCTGCCGGGCTCGGACGCGGCCGTCCTGCGCGTCAAGGGCACGCGCCGGGCGCTCGCGGTCGCCACGGATGGCAACGGCCGGCTGGTGCTCCTCGACCCCCGGCGGGGCGCCGCGATGGCGGTCGCCGAGGCGGCGCGCAACGTGTCCTGCGCCGGGGGCTTGCCCCTCGGGCTCACCGACTGCATGAACTTCGGCTCGCCGGAGCGCCCGGAGATCCTCTGGCAGTTCGCCGAGGCGGTCGAGGGGCTCGCCGAGGCGTGCCGCGTCCTCGATATCCCCGTAGTGGGCGGCAACGTTTCCTTCTACAATGAGACCAGCGGCCAGGCGATCCTCCCGACGCCCGTCGTGGGCGTCGTGGGGCTCCTCGAGGACGCGACGCGGTACGCGACGCAGTGGTTCAAGGCGGCGGGCCATGCCGTGGCGCTGCTGGGCCCGGACGCCGTGAGCCTCGGCGGCAGCGAGTACCTCTGGACGCGCCACCGCCGGCTGGCGGGCCGGCTCGCGCCGCTCGACCTCGAGGCCGAGCGGCGGGTGCAGGCCGCGGTGCGCGCGGCGGTGACGGCGGGGCTGGTGAGCGCGGCGCACGATTGCGCCGAGGGCGGCCTGGCGGTCACGCTCGCCGAGGCGTGCGTGACGGGGCGGGAGCCGCTCGGGTGCGCGGTCAGGCTCGCGGGCGGCGCACGGCCCGACCTCACGCTGTTCGGCGAGGGTCCCTCGCGCGTGGTGGTCGAGGTCGAGCCGGCCCGGGCGGCGGAGTTCGAGGCGCTGATGCGCGAGTCGGCGATCTCGTGGCGCTGGGTGGGGGAGACGGGCGGCGCGCGGCTCCGCGTCGACGTCGGCGGGACGACGCTGGTCGACGTGCCGCTGGAGCGGATCGAGCAGGCATGGAGGAACGGGTTTGAGCGTCACATGGCGTGACGACAGGTTCCACGACGAGTGCGGGCTGTTCGGGGTCTGGAACCACCCCGAGGCCGGCAACGTCGCCTACCTCGGCCTCTACGCGCTCCAGCACCGCGGGCAGGAGTCGGCCGGCATCGCCGCCTCCGACGGCACGACGATCCACACCGAGAAGGCGATGGGCTGGGTGGCGGACGTCTTCGGCCGCGAGCGCCTCCGGCGGCTGCCGGGCCACCGGGCGATGGGCCACGTGCGCTACTCGACCGCGGGCAGCTCCAACCTCAAGAACGCCCAGCCGATCACGGCGACGACGGTGCGCGGGCCGATCGCGATCGCGCACAACGGCAACCTGACCAACGCCGAGACGCTCCGCGGCGAGATGGAGCGGGACGGCGCGATCTTCCAGTCGAACTCGGACACCGAGGTGATCCTGCACCTGCTGGCCCGCGCGCCCGCGGGCCCGCTCGAGGAGCAGATCACATACGCGCTCTCGCGGGTGAAGGGCGCCTACTCGCTCCTGATCCTGACGCTCGACGCGCTCTACGCGATCCGCGACCCCTACGGGTTCCGTCCGCTGACGCTCGGGCGGCTCCGCGACGCCCACATCGTCGCCTCCGAGACCTGCGCGCTCGACCTCATGGAGGCCTCGTTCGAGCGCGACGTCGAGCCCGGCGAGGTCGTGGTCATCTCCGATGCCGGCGTCCGCTCGCTGCGCCCGTTCCCGCCGGCCGAGCGCCTGCAGTGCGTCTTCGAGTACGTCTACTTCGCCCGGCCGGACTCGATCCTCTGGGGGCGCAACGTCCACACGGTCCGCAAGGCGATGGGCCGGCAGCTCGCGCGCGAGTACCCGGTGGCGGCCGACCTCGTGATCCCCGTGCCGGACTCCGGGAACAGCGCCGCCCTCGGCTACTCCGAGGAGGCGGGCACCCCGTACGAGCTGGGGCTCATCCGCAACCACTACGTGGGCCGGACGTTCATCGAGCCCAAGCAGGGGATCCGCCACTTCGGCGTCAAGGTCAAGCTCAACCCGGTGCGCGAGATGCTCGAGGGGCGCCGCGTCGTGGTCGTGGACGACTCGATCGTCCGCGGCACCACGAGCCGCAAGATCGTCAAGATGCTCCGGGGCGCCGGCGCGCGCGAGGTCCACATGCGGCTCTCGTCGCCGCCGATCCAGTGGCCCTGCTACTACGGGATCGACACGCCGACCCGGCGGGAGCTGATCGCCTCGAGCCACACGGTCGAGGAGATCTGCCGCTACCTCGCGGCCGACTCGCTCGGCTACCTCTCGCTCGACGGCATGCTCAAGGCGACCGGCGCCGACCCCGCCCACTTCTGCAATGCGTGCTTCACGGGGAACTACCGCGTGGGCATCGAGCCGGAGGTGACGCCCCAGCTCCGGCTGTTCGACGGCTAGCGACGGCCCGGCCGGGATGGAGCCGCTGACCTATCGCGATGCCGGGGTCGACATCGACGCCGGCGACGACGCCGTGCGCCGCATCGCGCCGCTTGCCGCGGCGACCGCGCGCCCCGAGGTCCTGGGGGGCGTCGGCGGGTTCGCGAGCTTCGTCGCCGTGCCCGCCCGCTTCCGCGAGCCGGTGCTGGTGTCCTCGACCGACGGGGTCGGGACGAAGCTCAAGGTGGCCTTCCTCGCGGGGCGGCACGACACCGTGGGCATCGACCTGGTCGCGATGGGCGTCAACGACGTGCTCGTCCACGGCGCCGAGCCACTCTACTTCCTCGACTACGTCGGCCTCGCCAGGCTCGACCCGGCGCGCGTGGAGGCCATCGTGCGCGGCGTCGCCGAGGGCTGCCGGCTCGCGGGCTGCGCGCTCGTGGGCGGCGAGACGGCCGAGCTGCCCGACCTCTACGCGCCCGGCGAGTACGACCTCGCGGGCTTCGCCGTCGGCGTCGTCGAGCGCTCGCGCATCGTGGACGGGAGGGCGGTCCGCCCGGGCGACGTGGTGCTCGGCCTCGCCTCGTCGGGCCTGCACGCGAACGGCTACACGCTCGCGCGGCGCATCGTCTTCGACGTGCTGGGGCTCGGGATCGGCGACCCGCTCCCGGGGACAGGGCGCACGGTGGCGGAGGCGCTCCTCGAGCCGACGCGGATCTACGTCCCGAGCGTGCTGGCACTTCTTGCGGAAGTCGAGGTGAGCGCGATGGCCCACGTGACCGGCGGGGGCCTGCCGGGCAACGTGCCGCGCGTGCTGCCCGAGGGCTGCCGCGCCCGGATCCGGCGCTCGGCGTGGCGCGTGCCGGCCGTGTTCGAGGCGCTCGGCGCCGCGGGGCGGGTTGAGGACGCCGAGATGTTCCGCACGTTCAACATGGGCGTGGGCTACCTCGTCGTCGTGGCCGAGGCCGCCGCCGAGCGCGCCGCTGCGGTCCTCGCCGCGGCGGGGGAGACGGTGCTGCGCCTGGGCGAGATCGTCCCGGGCGAGCGCGGCGTGGAGCTGGTCGCGTGACGCCCGCGACCGGCGCGCCCCTCGGTCTGGGCGTCCTCGCCTCGGGCCGGGGCTCGAACCTCCAGGCGATCCTCGACGCGACCGCCGTGCCCGGCTTCCCCGCGCGGGTCGCGGTGGTGGTCTCCGACCGCGAGCGGGCCCAGGCTCTGGAGCGCGCGCGGGCGCGCGGCGTGCCCGCCGTGTGGCTCAACCCGAAGGATTTCGGCGACCGCCCGGCGTACGACGCGGCGCTCACCGGCGCGCTCGAGGCCCACGGGGTCGGGCTCGTGTGCCTGGCGGGGTTCATGAGGATCCTCGGCCCCGCGTTCGTGCGCGCGTGGGCCGGCCGGATCCTCAACGTCCACCCCGCGCTCTTGCCGGCCTTCCCGGGCCTGGCGGCCCAGCGCCAGGCGCTCGAGCACGGCGTGAAGGTCGCGGGCGCCACCGTCCACTTCGTCGACGAGGGCGTCGACACCGGGCCGATCGTGCTCCAGGCGAGCGTGCCCGTCCACCCCGACGACACGGAGGAGTCCTTGTCCGCGCGCATCCTGGTCGAGGAGCACCGGCTGTACCCCGAGGCGATCCGCCTGTTCGCGGAGCGGCGACTCACGATCGTGGGGCGGCGGGTGCTCGTGCGATGAAGGTCCGCCGGGCGCTCCTGAGCGTGCACGACAAGACCGGCGTAGTGGACCTCGCCCGGGGGCTCGCCGCGCTCGGCGTCGAGATCCTCTCGACGGGAGGCACGGCGCGGCTCCTGCGCGAGTCCGGCGTCCCGGTCCGCGACGTCGCCGAGGTCACCGGCTTCCCCGAGATGCTCGACGGCCGCGTGAAGACGCTCCACCCGGCGATCCACGGCGGCATCCTCGCCCGCCGGGACGTGCCCGCGCACCTCGAGGCGCTCGCCCGGCACGGCATCCCGCCGATCGACCTCGTCGTGGTCGCGCTCTACCCGTTCGAGGCGACGGTGGCGAAGCCCGGGGTGACGCCCGCGGAGGCGATCGAGCAGATCGACGTGGGCGGTCCGACGATGATCCGGGCGGCCGCGAAGAACCACGCCGCCGTCGCGGTCGTCACCGACCCCTCGCAGTACGCGGGCGTGCTGGCCGAGCTGCGGGCCGGCGGGGGCGCGCTCGGCGACGCCACGCGCGCGCGCCTGGCGCAGGAGGCGTTCAGGCGCACCGCGCAGTACGACGCGGCGATCGCGGCGTGGATGCGCTCGCCGCGCGCGGTGCCGGCGGCGCCGGCGGCGCCCGACGAGCTGCCGCACCCGCTCAGGCTCGAGGCCGAGCGCGCGCTGACGCTGCGCTACGGCGAGAACCCGCATCAGGCCGGCGCGTTCTACCGCACGCCGGGCCCCGCCGTCGGGCTCGGGGCGATGCGCCAGCTCCACGGCCCCGAGCTCGGCTACAACAACCTGCTCGACTTCTCGGCCGCGCTCGGGCTTCTGCTCGAGCTCGAAGGGCCCGCCGCGGTGGTCATCAAGCACACCAACCCGTGCGGCGTGGCCCTCGGGCCCACGGTCGGGTCGGCGATGGAGAAGGCGAAGGCCTGCGACCCGGTGTCGATCTACGGGGGGATCGTCGGCGTGAACGGGACGCTCGACATGGCGGTGGTCCGGGCGCTCGCCGGCATCTTCGTCGAGATCCTGTTCGCCCCCGCGTACGCGCCCGACGCGCTCGAGGAGCTGCGGCGCACGAAAAAGAAGTGCCGGGTGTTCGAGGTGCCGTGCGACCGCGCGGCGCTGCCGCAGCACCTAGCCGAGTACCGGAGCGTTCTCGGCGGGCTCCTGGCGCAGTCGGCCGACCTCGCCGACCTCGACGAGGCGTCGCTCCGGACGGTCTCGCGGCGCGCGCCCACGCCGGCCGAGCGCGAGGCGCTGCGCTTCGCCTGGCGCGTGGCGAAGCACGCGAAGTCGAACGCGATCGTGCTGACGACGCGCGACCAGGTGGTCGGCGTCGGCGCGGGCCAGATGAACCGTGTGGACTCGGCGCGGATCGCCGTCATGCGCGCGCACGAGGTGGGGCTCGAGACCCGCGACACCGTGTGCGCTTCCGATGCCTTCTTCCCGTTCCGCGACGGCCTCGACGTGGTGGCGGAGGCCGGCGCGACCGCCGTGATCCACCCCGGCGGCTCGCTCCGCGACGAGGAAGTGATCAAGGCCGCCGACGAGCGCGACATGGCGATGGTGCTCACCGGGATCCGGCACTTCCGCCACTAGGGCCGCCGGTGAGCCAGCCCGAGCGGATCTACGGCCTGCGGGAGCTGACGCGCATCCTCACGCTCACGCCGAGGCGCGCCGCGCAGCTCCGGCGGCTCGATCTGCTGCACGGCGACGCCGGCTACACGTTCCGCGAGCTGCTCGCCCTGCGCGCGGCGAGCGCGCTCCTCGACGCGGGCGCCTCCGTGCGTCAGATCAAGTCGGCGCTCGCGGCGCTCCGCCGCCAGGACCCGGGGCTCGAGCAGCCGCTCGCCGAGGTCCGCCTGGTCCTCGATGGCGACCGGCTCCTGGCCCAGTCCGACCGCGTGCGCTTCGACCCGCGCACCGGGCAGCTCGTGCTGGCGCTCGACAGTGGGGGCCTCGAGCGCGCGGCGACCGCGACGCTCGCGACGGGGCTCGTGCGGCCGCTCGCGCCACCGGCGGAGCAGGCGGAGACGTGGTTCGAGCGCGCGAGCGAGTGGGACGGCGACCCGGCGCAGTGGGAGGACGCGATCGAGGCCTACCGGCGCGTCGTCGCGATCGACCCGACCTACGCCGCGGCCTGGAACAACCTCGGGCTGCTCCTCCACCGCCGGGGCGCCTACGACGAGGCGCGGGCGGCGTACGGGACCGCGCTCGCGCAGGACCCGCGCTGCTGCGAGGCCGCCTACAACCTCGGCTCGCTCCACGAGGACCGGGGCGAGGTCGAGGCGGCGATCGAGAGCTACCGCCACGCGCTCGGGCTCTCGCCGGACTACGCCGACGCCCACTTCAACCTCGCCGGGGCGCTCGCGCGCGCGGGGCGGGGCGCGGAGGCGGTCGGGCACTGGCAGCGCTACCTCGAGCTGGACGCCGGGAGCCCCTGGGCGCGGATCGCGCGCGCCCACCTCGAGGTCGTCGAGCCCGACGACGACCGGAAGCGGAGCGAGTAGTGCGAGCCGAGGCGCGGCCGAGGGCCGCAGGCCCGCGCGCGACGAGGCGAGCGGTGAGATGGCTCGGAGTCGTGCGAGCCGAGGCGCGGCCGAGGGCCGCAGGCCCGCGCGCGGCGAGGCGAGCGGTGACATGGTTCGGAGTCTGACGTGAGAGTGCTCGTGGTCGGCGGGGGCGGGCGCGAGCACGCGCTCGCGTGGAAGATCGCGCAAAGTCCGCTGGTGCAGCGGCTCTACGCGGCGCCGGGCAACCCCGGGATCGCCCGCCACGCGACGTGCGTGCCGATCGCGGCGGACGCGTTCGACGGCCTGGTCGCCTTCGCGCGCGACGAGGGGATCGACCTCACCGTGGTCGGGCCCGAGGCGCCGCTCGTCGCGGGTCTGGTGGACCGGCTCGCCGAGGCAGGCCTCGTCGCGTTCGGCCCCGGGGCGCGGGCTGCGGCGATCGAGGGGTCGAAGGTGTTCGCCAAGGGCCTGATGGCGCGCCACGGGATCCCCACCGCGCGCTTCGCGACCTTCGACGACCCCGTCCGCGCACGACGCTACTGCCGGGAGACCGGCGCGCCGATCGTCGTGAAGGCCGACGGGCTCGCCGCCGGCAAGGGCGCGATCGTCTGCCGGACCCTCGACGAGGCGGACGCCGCCGTCGGCGAGTGCATGGAGCGCAAGGCGTTCGGGTCCGCCGGGACGCGCGTGGTGGTCGAGGAGTTCCTCGCGGGCGAGGAGGTCTCGTTCTTCGCCCTCTCCAACGGGCGCGACCCGTTTCCCCTCGCGGCCGCCCAGGACCACAAGACGGTCTTCGACGGCGACCGGGGGCCCAACACGGGCGGCATGGGCGCCTACTCGCCCGTGGCGTCGTTCGACGCGGCGATGGAGCGGCGCGTGATGGAGACGATCGTCGGGCCGACGCTCGCCGCGCTGGCGAAGGAGGGCGCCCCCTACCGCGGCGTCCTCTACGCGGGGCTCATGCTGACGACGGACGGCCCGAAGGTCTTCGAGTTCAACTGCCGCTTCGGCGATCCCGAGTGCCAGGCGCTGATGGTCCGCTGCCCCGGGGACCTCGTCCCGCTGCTCCTCGCCGCGGCGCGCGGGGAGGCCTGGCCCGCGCTCGCCGCGTGGCCGTCGCAGGCGTCGGTCTGCGTGGCGCTCGCCTCGGGCGGCTACCCGGGCAAGTACGCGACGCGGCTCCCGATCCACGGCATCGAGGCCGCGGCCACGCACCCGGGCGTGCGCGTGTTCCACGCGGGGACCGCGCTCGCCGACGGCCGGCTCGTCACCGCCGGCGGCCGCGTGCTGTCCGTGACCGCGGTCGCGGCGACGCTCCGGGGCGCGATCGACGCCGCCTACGGCGCGATCGGTGAGATCCGGTTCGAGGGCATGCACTACCGCACCGACATCGGCAGGAGGAGGCCCGCCGCATGAGCAGACCCGTCCGCGTCGGCATCGTGCTCGGAAGCGACTCGGACCTCGAGGTCATGCTGGAGGCCGTGAAGATCCTCGACGCCCTCGACGTCGGCAGCGAGGTGATCGTCGCCTCGGCCCACCGGACGCCGGAGCGGACGCAGGAGTACGCCCGGAGCGCCCAGGGGCGCGGTCTCTGCGTCCTCATCGCCGGCGCCGGGGGCGCGGCCGCGCTGCCGGGCGTCCTCGCCTCGCTCTCGCCGCTGCCGGTGATCGGCGTCCCGCTCGCGACGACGCCGCTCGGCGGCCTCGACGCGCTGCTCTCGATCGCCCAGATGCCGAAGGGCGTGCCCGTCGCGACCGTCGCGATCGGCGCCTGGGGCGCGGCGAACGCCGGCATCCTCGCCGCGCAGATCCTCGCGGCAGGCGACCCGGCGCTCGCGAACCGCCTCGCGGCCTGGCGCCAGCGTCTCGCCGAGGAGGTGGACGAGCGGGCGCGCCGCGTGGCCGAGCGGCTCGCATCGGGAGCCCCGCCGTCCTCGGCGTGACGACCGGCGGCCGCACGCGGCTCCTCCGGGTGGACCCATCGGCGCCCGACCCCGCGGCGCTCGCCACGGCCGCCGCGGCGCTCCGCGGGGGCGGCGTCGTCGCGTTCCCCACGGAGACCTTCTACGGGCTCGGCGCCGCCGCCCGGCTCGCCGCTGCGGTGCGCCGGGTGCGCGAGCTGAAGGCGCGGCCGGCGGGCCAGCCCCTCCTCCTGCTCGTGGACTCGGTCGCCATGGCCGAGTCTGTCGCCGAGGTCACCGGCGAGGCGCGCCGGCTGATGGCGCGCCACTGGCCCGGCGCCCTCACGCTCGTCCTGCGCGCGCGCCCGGCCGTGCCCGTCGAGGTCACGGCGGGCACCGGCACCGTCGGCGTGCGTCTCTCGCCCCATCCCGTCGCGCGCGGCCTCGTCGCGGCGCTCGGCGAGCCCGTGACGGCGCCGAGCGCCAACCCGAGCGGCTTCCCGCCGCCGACGAGCGCGGCGGCCGTGCTCGATTACTTCGGCGACGCCCTCGACGTCGTGCTGGACGGCGGCGCCACGCCGGGAGGGGAGCCCTCGACGGTCCTCGACTTGACGGTCGCCCCGCCCCGGGTCCTGAGGCAGGGCGCTGTCAGGGTGCACTGACTGGCGCAACGCGTCGTCATCATTCGAGTGATACCTTGAACGCTGCCGGCTGCGGTATGGGGGAGAGATGATCGCTCGAGGCACGACAGTAACCGTGCTGCTCCTCCTGCTTGGAAGCATCGCCCTGCCAACGCTGGCGGAAGAGAGACTGAACAGGAGGCAGCTCGACTCGATCTTGCTTGCCATAACGGATGGGATATATGCGCAGGGTTACAATGTTCACTATCGAGACCTTGACCCAGCTCGGGTACGAGTCTACGTAAAGGCTGACGCCGTCGGACAATTCTGGATCCTGTACAGACTGCTTCCCCATGGAGAAGTGCTTCGACCCTCAAGCGAGCGTCTAGGACAACCGAGGATGCGAAGCGTCGCCAGCAGCTTCGCTATGAACGATGATTCGATCTCCTGCTGTGCGCGCCGGTTCATGAGCGGGCGAGGGAGGTAGGAATCAGGTAGTACCCGTTCTCTGGCCGGACTGGCCCGCGCGCCCCGCGCGGGCGCTAAGATGGGTGCCATGCGGGTCACGGGCGTGATCCAGGCGGGGGGGCGCAGCACGCGCATGGGCGGCCAGCCCAAGGCGCTGCTGGAGGTCGGGGGCCGGCGCATCATCGAGCGGGTGCGCGATGCCGTGGCGCCGGTCGTGGGCGAGCTGCTGCTCGTCACCAACACCCCCGACCTCTACGCCTTCCTCGGGCTCCCGATGGTCGCCGACGTCTACCCCGACCACGGCTCGCTCGGGGGCATCTACTCGGGGCTCACGGCGGCGCCGGGGGAGGCCGCGTTCACGGTGGCGTGCGACATGCCGTTCCTCCATCCCGAGGTCGTCCGGCTGGTGGTCGCGCGCGCGGGAACGGCGGACGTCGTGATCCCGCGCGTGGGCGGCCAGCTCGAGACGCTGCACGCGGTCTACGCGAAGAGCTGCCTGCCGCACATCGAGGCGCTCCTCGCGGAGCGGCGCTTCAAGATCGCCGGGTTCTTCAACCAGGTGCGCGTGGCCGAGGTCCCCGAGAGCGAGATCGCGCGCCACCGCGACCCTGCGCTCGTCTTCATGAACGTCAACACGCCCGAGGAGCTGGCGCGGGCGCGCGCGCTGGCGGTGGATCTCGGATGAGCCGCGCGCGGCCCGCGATCCTGGTCCACTACCACGAGCTGGCGCTCAAGCGCGGCAACCGGCCGCTGTTCCTGCGCCAGCTCGGGCGCAACCTGCTGCGCGCCACGGAGGACCTCGGGCCGGCCACGCTCCGGCAGCTCTCGGGCCGGCTCCTGCTCGAGCCCGACGGCGCCGTCCCCGTCGAGGCGGTGCGCGACCGGGTGACGCGCGTCTGCGGCGTGTCGAGCGTGGCCGTCGCTTACCGCGTCGCGTCCACCGTGGACCAGATGAAGGCGGTGATCACGCGGCTGATCGAGGGACGCACCTTCGCCTCGTTCCGGATCAGCGCCCGGCGCGCGTTCAAGACCTACCCGATGACCAGCGTGGAGCTGAACCGGGAGCTAGGGGCGTTCGTGCTCGGGCGCGCGGCGACGCGGGTGAACCTGCACGACCCCGCGCTCGAGATCCACGTGGAGGTGCTGCCGGCGGAGACGTTCGTGTACGTGGACCGCGTCGCCGGCCCCGGCGGGCTCCCGGTGGGCGCGAGCGGGACCGTCGCGGCCCTGCTCTCCGGCGGGATCGACTCGCCCGTGGCGGCGTGGCGCATGATGAAGCGCGGCTGCCGCGTGGGCTTCGTGCACTTCCACAGCGTGCCGTACCTGCCGCCGACCTCCCAGGCCAAGGCCCGCGCCCTGGTCGAGCGGCTGACCCAGTGGCAGTACGACTCGCGCCTGGCGCTGGTGCCGTTCGGTGAGATCCAGCGCGAGGTCGTCCTGAGCGTGCCGCCGCCCGCCCGCGTCGTCGTCTACCGGCGGCTGATGATCCGCATCGCGGAGGCGCTCGCGCGCCGCTGGGGCGCCCAGGCCCTCGTGACGGGCGAGAGCCTCGGGCAGGTGGCCTCGCAGACGCTCAGCAACCTCGCGCGGATCGACGAGGTCGCCGGCATGCCGGTCTTCCGGCCGCTCATCGGGATGGACAAGCTCGAGATCACGGACGAGGCGCGTCGGCTCGGGACGTTCGAGATCTCGATCGAGCCCGACGCCGACTGCTGCACGCTCTTCGTCCCGCGGCACCCCGCGACGCGCATGTCGGTGGACGAGGCGCGCGCCGTGGAGGCGCGGCTCGAGGTCGAGCGGCTCGTGGCCGCGGGCGTGGACGGCGCGGTGGTCGAGGTCTTCGAGTTCCCGGCGCGCACGCCCGCGGCCGTGCCGTGACGCCCGCGCTCACGTTCCTCGGCGCCGCCGGCACCGTCACGGGCGCGAAGTTCCTGCTGGAGACGGGCGGCCCGCGGCTCCTGCTCGAGTGCGGGATGTTCCAGGGGCTCCGGGAGCTGAGGGAGCGGAACTGGCAGCCCCCGCCCGTCGAGCCGCGCGCGCTCGACGCCGTCCTCCTGTCGCACGCGCACATCGACCACTCGGGCTACCTGCCGCGCCTGGCCCGCGACGGCTTCGCCGGGCCCGTCTACTGCTCGCCGGGGACCGCCGATCTTCTCCGGATCATGCTCCCCGACGCCGCGCGGCTGCAGGAGGAGGAGGCGGAGTACCGGAACCTCAAGGGCGCGACGAAGCATGAGCCCGCCCTGCCCCTCTTCACCGTCGACGACGCCGAGCGCGCGCTCGCCCTCGTGCGGCCCGTGGCGTTCGGGCAGCGGTTCGCGCCGGTGGAGGGCGTCGAGGCCTCGTTCCACCCGGCCGGCCACATCCTGGGGGCGTCGATCGTCGAGGTCGCGGTGGCCGGACACCGGCTCGTCTACTCGGGCGACCTCGGCCGCTACGACGTCCCGATCATGCGCGACCCCGAGCCCGTCGAGGGCGCCGGCACCCTGCTCGTCGAGTCCACGTACGGCGACCGCCTGCACCCGGCGGGCGACGGCTCGCCGGTGATCGCCGAGGCCGTGGGCCGCGCCGTCGCCCGACGGGGCCTCCTGCTGATCCCCGCCTTCGCGGTGGGTCGCACCCAGGAGATCCTCTACGTGCTCCGCACGCTCGAGGAGGCGGGGAGGATCCCGCGCGTGGCCGTGTACCTCGACAGCCCGATGGGGATC
>Ga0209211_10002333_pt1 | contig 33028 bp, 27 predicted proteins | sample RifGroA2_FD_183992 | JGI IMG/M metagenome (GOLD analysis project Ga0209211, IMG submission 183992) | Groundwater microbial communities from Rifle, Colorado, USA - Groundwater A2 (SPAdes) (version 2) | ecosystem: Environmental > Aquatic > Deep subsurface > Groundwater | place: Rifle, Colorado... | reverse complement strand
ACGAGTAGAGCGAGATAGACCCCACGCGAAAAAGTTGTCAGTGCGGCATAGGCTGCAAGGACGATCAGGCAGAGTGACAGCGCGTGCTGAAACCGTGTCCGGGCATGCCGCAACGCCCATATGGCAAACGGTACAGTCAGGAGCAACCAGCCGTCGAGCGCAGCACCACCAACATGCATTTCCCAGAACATCGCGGTCGAGCGATAGTCGCTGGAAAAGTTGAGCAGATCGGTGAAGGCCAAGCGCTCCCAGAGGGCAGCCAAAGAGGCTGTACCGAGGCCAAGCGCCAAACCCCATGCCAGCATATGGTCGGCCTGATTATCAGGATTTCGCCGCAGACGATTGATCAGCGGCATAAGGAGAAGCGCCAAGAAGAAGCTCTTGCCAATGCGTATGCTGTTCATTGGCCCGTCGTAGCCTTGATACCAGCCGAAAACGAAACCGCCAGCATCAGAAAAGCCACGTGACATCGAAATCAGGATCGATAGCGACATCAGCGTTGAAAGACCGAAAAGCAGCAAAGAATGGCGCCGAGATTTTTTCTGTGCGCAATCGAGCCACGCCCGAGCATACCCACCGCTAGCCATGGCCATAACGAGTAGATCGACTTCTTCAAAAGTGATCCAGCCAGTCCAGGGGGCTAAGCCGATGATAGGCAGCGAGGCCGGGATGATAACCAGAAACCAAACTGTTCTCAGGTAGGCCAAAGCGGAGGCCGAAATGAAAAGCACCAGTGCTACGAACTGTCCGAGCGGATAGTGCCACGCCAAGTAGCAACCAACGGAAAACGCGGCGAGTGCGGTCAGCAGATAGCCTGCACGGCTCAACATATCCTCGCCCTAACGAAGACCGCAACAACCGCTGGCACGACGATTGCGACCATGTTGCTCAGCGCTTTGTTGCAGAGTCGAGCAGTGTGGCCAACTGTGCCGTCCGCCCTTCACGTGAGGCATTTTCAACGGCCTGCCGGTGCGGCAGCGTGGCGCAGTCCTGCCGGATCGCATCGAGAAAATGTGGCAGAACTTCCGCGATATCGGCGACCGAGTCGAGCCGAGCGATATCGGTTGCACCGGCTTGGCACAGCGTAGTAGCGGTGTCGCCCTGCGGGTCGGTCAAGGAAAGGATTGGACGGTTGGCGCGCAGATATTCGTAGATTTTGGCAGGAATTTGCTCGTTGCAATTTGCTGCCTGCATGACCAGCAATCCGTCGGCATTGAGCATTTCAGCCAGCGCCTCACGGTAAGAAACAGGCGGTTGGCAGTCGAGGAATTCGGCGACGTTGTAGCGATTGGCGAGTGAGTGCAGAAGGTCGTCATGCACCGAAGCACGAAATCGAACGAACAGGCTACCGGCAGCAATCGCCCCACTTGCCTTGAGTTGCCCCAGTGCTTCGAAGAATTGTGTCGGATCACGCTCGGCTGGATAGACAATACCGCTATGCAACAGGGTAATCGCCCCCGGATGAATGCTCTGCCGTACATGGCCGGAATTTTCCGCGTTGATGAAGGTCTCTTCGTCATAGCCGTTTTCCAGCACCGCCACCCGCTCATCACAGAGAGGATAGCGCAAACGGTACGTACTAGCTGCCCCTGGCGTTGTGAAGGTGCTGTACCGCGCCGTGTGCAGCGTATGCTCCTCAATCGCCCGATAGCTTTGCCAAGTCAACGGGTCGGCCGGATAACCATCCTGGGCCATTGGATCCCGGAAGTCTGCAATCCATGGCAGGCTGCTCTTGCGCTGCAAATCGGCGCCAATCAGGTGGGCGGTAGCGATCGGATAGGTTGACCAGATCGCCTCCGGCTTGTATTCGCGAATCATCCGCATGCCTTCACGCACGGCAGCGTATTTCCAACTGACCCAGCGGTCGGGCCTAGCCATACCCCCGATGTAGCGACCTGCAATCGATAAATGGCGCGCGGTATCAAGTGCGAAAGGTCGGCTCACCACAGTATCCGGAGGAATATCCGCCATCAGGTCAGCGCTGGTACGCTCGTAAGCCCGCGGATCGGCCGACAACACGAGGGGCTGCCAACCAAACTTGGGCAGGTGCTGCACAAAGCGCAGCGTACGCTGGATTCCACTGCTGCCTGCCAAGGGGGGAAAGTGGTAGGCAATCATCAGGACACGTTTCATGGCTTCTCTAATTGCAAGGTAACAGCTTGTTCGGATCACTCATCACAGCCTCAACGCTCTGCGGTCGCCTCTTGTGTCTGAGCAGCCATTACGGCGGCGCGGCGGGCATGCAGCTTCTTTAGCCATGCCCAACGATAGGCGGTCGCATGATAAATGGTTCGGCTTTGCGATGTCCAACGGGTATGCCATTCCATGACCTTGCCGAAAAATTCGATACGGCGAAACTTCTTTTCGGAGAACAATTGCTGGAACTGATCGTGGCGCATCAGCGTCGAGGGCGATACCGCCTTATAGGATTCGTCATACGCAGTTTTCAGAATGACCAGTACCTGATCGTCATGAACGCACAGGTCCATTGCCACCACCTTCTGGCCGAACCAGTAACGATATATGCGCCCACGCCCTTGGGAACAGTAATTTTCAAGCATATGTCGGTAAAAACGCCCCTGGTGGTTATCCGAGGTAATGGCCGTACCATCGGCACCCTTCCAGCCAGAGCCTTCAAGCAAGCCGTAGTCTTCGATAGACTTGGCGACCAACTCTGGCTCAGTGATGCACTCGATCCTGGTTTCAATTCCGTCAGCCTGTAACTTATTACGTTGCTTGCGCGTGTTCTGCTTGAGATTCTTGCCGCGTGCCTCCCAATAGGCGTCAAAGTCGCCTTCAATATCAACCCACGCGGTCGCAATATAATCTTGGGTGCGAAATCGCTCGGTGTCTTCGGGCCGTTGCTGCAAGCGCGGATCCACTTGGCTCGCACCAAGTGCCAGCGTAACGCCGGGCAACTTTTGCATCAGGCGATAGCTTGCCGCCACCAAATCAAGGTTGCCATCTGCAATCCACGCGCCAAGAGGTAACTGCGATGGCTGGAAGGTCTGCCAAATCGCCTTGCGCCCCCGCTCCATGATGGCGGCAGCGCGCAGTTGGCCGCTCTCTTGGAGCAAGCAAAGACACTCGCCGCCGGTGCCAAAAACTTCAAGCAGAGGGAGAAGGAAGGCTGATTCAAGAAAGGGCGTTCCGGGCCGTGAGCGTACCAGCGCATCCCACTGACGTGATTTTTCAGCGAATTCCTTGATGGGAAGTATGGTCCAATCCATGATTTTTTCTCTTTGGGCATTGAGGGTATGAGCATGATCGTTAGTGACCAGGTTCTGGGAAGACATCATTGCTCGAATTGATTTTTGTGTATGCAACAGCGCTGCACCAAACCTCTGTCCGCTCGACTTGGCAACTCGGCCTGCCACTTCCTTGATCATCAGAGCACAGCCGACAATCGTTCGGGGGTTAAAGGCGATGATGCCCCAGCGTTCGCGACGGTGACTCATCCAGATTTTCTTGTATTCGTCGTCGCCAATCAGGAAATCAACCTCCTGAACTCGGTCTTCCTCAATGACATGGCGCATGAGGTAGCTGGTTAAAACAGTTCCAGGAGATAGCGAAGCATAGGCATGGTGATAGGCCACCTTATAAATGCTGGCCTTACCCCGCCCAACGATCCATAGCTGCGCAGCAATTGGCAGCCCCTGCAGGCGTGCAATGCCAAGTCGGAGCATGCCGTTGGTCGCCAGCATGCGGACAAGAGACGGGACGAAGTCCGGATATGGCTCAGGTTTCTTCCAACTTGCCGAATACACCTCTTGAAAAACAGCGATTGCCGACTCAACATGCTCTGGGCCTGTCACGATTTCGAGCGTTCCACCCTCGGACAAGAATTCCCTATTACGCCGCTTGATGCTGCTACGCAGGTTAGCGCTCCGCTTACGCAGATAATCGTCCCAACCGCCTTCGACTTTCAAAAACCAGTTGCCGAAACAGAAGAAAGGCAACGGGATCCAGCCAGTTGCGCGCAGTTCGTTGAACAGCGCAGCATAATCTGGCGAATCCGGATCCATCGGTGCAAAGCGCATCAGATGGGTGCCACGACATTCCCGCGTTGCTTCCGACAATAGATTCCGAAGAGCCAGAAGATGGCCACCGTTGTTAACGAGTGGTGCGTAGAGCGATGTGTAGTAGTTGCTCAGGGACTCCAGTGCGCGGACCCCTCTCTGGAGCGTCCTCCGCAACGGCAGGATTACTGTCGGTCGAGCATAATCGGCGACAAAATAGTAGCGAATGTTTGGATCCTCTGGATATACCTGCTTCTGGAGCAGGCCAAACCAATCGATCGAGTCCTCAATGCTGTTCCGCGGGGCAAACTCATTAAGCTGGAAATTGCCCTCAATAAATTCTTCAATTCCCTCAAAAGCTCTAACCTCAACCTCTTTTGTCGAATCATCGACATTAGAGTGCGCGCGATTCGTACCGACGAGCCAACGTTTCAGCGCCTTGATTAGTTGATAAACAACGCTCATGCCCTCGTTCCTGAACAACTGGATATGCTGAAGGGTGCATTTATCTGGTGCCAACTCGGCGTTATTACCAGTCGAATCGCTCTGAGGCTCGATACTTTTCGTTGTAACGAACGAAGAAATAACTGTCGCTGTCTTGATGCAGGGAAAGACCGGAGCGTAGCGCGGGTCGACTGCATGGAACTCAATACTCCAGGAAAACCAGGGAAGAGCCTCCAGCAACTCCTCAAGCAAAGCAACATCAGCAATCAGGATAGGCATGATCTGAGACTGCTCCGGCAGGAATGTCGCCCAGCGCCCCAATCCACATGGCTGCAGGATCAGCGCTCCGACGACGACACCCTGCTCACGGAACAGGCAAAGGCGCTCACTACCACTAGAGAGGCGTTGGAGCAGAGGTCCGATGACACTACTGTCGAAATAAGGGGGACCTCCATAAAACTCACCGTTGAGACGATCCCAGTCCGCTGCATAGTGCGCAAAGAGAGCCTTGGCTGGGTAGAACTCCCAACTCACCGGCACACTCCAACCGCCGACTTACGCAGCACCATGCTCAGCGCGGCAACGAGCCAATTCATTTCATCGTCACTCAATGACTGGTGGCAAGGAAGATGTAGCAAGTGCAGGCGATAGTCTTGTGCCACGGAACAGGTTGAAATCGCCATTTCGTCCCAGCGCCAGACTGGCACGGCGAGTTGCTTCAACCAGTAGAAACAGGGCATTGGATGCTCTATGTACAGCGGAAACATGTAGGGAACGACGTGCTCAGGGAGTTCTGGATAGAGAGCCCGACAACTGGGCAAACCGGCAACTGCCTCTAGCCAACGCCGATAGTTTGCCTGGCGCCGCTCGATGGTGACGCAGAGCGACGAATGATTGATCAACCAACGTGAACTACGCAACGCAGCCGTGCAGGCCGAATCAGACAGATACTGCGACGAGTGCGCGGAACGCAGGCGACGCTCGTCTTTGCCTGTTTGGGGGGCTTGATCGGCGAGAGCACTTAGCTGACCATCGAGGTTGGCAATGTCGCCAGAAACAAGCCGCGGCTGACGTGCGCCATCTAGGCATTGCTTCATTCCTCGCAACTCAGCGAGCCAACCCGCTGGCTGTGTTTCAGCCACGGGATGAGAAGTTGAGTTCCGCGTGTACAACCAGCCGCCATCTGCGCTGGGGAAGAATTTGTAAGGACTGGATGCAATGAACTCCCCATACTGTCCTGCTCCCTTAGCCTGATAACGATCAAAAAACAGCGTATGCGAGCAATCCTCCACAAAGACTATTCCGCGCACATCACACCATTGTTTCAGTCGCGAAAAATCTTGGACAAAACCAAAAAAGTGAGTCGCCAGCAGTGCCTTGATCGACTTCACCGAACAACTGACCAGTGCGTCTAGCTCCACCAGATTTGGCGCCAGGTCCGCAGTTAGCGGATAGAGCAGGACTTCTGCCCCCAATGCCAGCGCCGGGTCGAGCATGGTGACGCAATGATAGGACGGAGCCAGCAAGGCACCATCGCAACCAACGCCGGCGCGCCGATAAGCTTCACCGAGCGCATAACGGCCGCGGCTATAGTGCGAGCCCACTCCCGTCAGCGGGGAAATGCTCTGCTGTAAACTTGCATCGTCAGCCTTGCTCAAATCAAGACCGCGTGGCAGCACCGGCACCCGTGGCCGTGGAAAACGACATTGAGATGGATCGAAAACCTGATATTCAAGAGGCATGACCGGCATTTCGATAGTTAGGGTGCTACCGACTTCTCAAGCCAGTCAAGCGTCGCCATCTCAACTGTCCTTCGCATCACCCCGGATGAGAAAGTGTGATCTGCCTCAGGAATATCCACACGCGTAATTCGCGATTTTGCCAATGCCCGGATTGCTTGTGCATCGGTTTGGCAAGCTTCGAGAAACTCCTTGGCTGTGTAGTCGTCGCCGCTGAGAATAAGAAGTGATGATTCTGGATACTCATCGAGCGCCTGCATCATCCGCTTCTGGAAGGGTTGCGTTACATCTGCAGAATTGGCACTGGGTTTCAACGTATGTCTTGCTCGCAGCCAACTCGAGGAAAACCCCAGCAATGCGCGCCCGATACCCAGTTTTCCACTTAGCAACTTGCGCCAGAATTCGCCCTGCAGCAACCGTTGAGCATAGTAGTGCTTGATGTGAGTCCGCGCCAATGTTGATTCCGAGCGAGCCCAAGGATTTAGCAGAACTAAACCATTTATTCGGGTATCCCGCGTTCGCAACCAATAGAGAAGGTTCGCCGTAGCAGCATCGCACAAGCCCCAAAGTACGATGCGTTCAAGCTTCGGACAATGTTGGAAAAAAGCTTCAATGGCTCGTTCGATATCGTCGTTGACTGTTTCAAAACCACGCAGATCACCCGAGCCATCCCCCATTCCGCGATAGTCAAAACGCATAGTCGAATAACCCGCTTCGGCCAAGGCACGGGAAAGCAATAGAAACTGGCGATGACTGCCAACTCGGTACTGAGGGCCGCCAACCACTACGAGAACTCCGGTCGCCTTGGCTAACTCGGGCACGGCAACAATACCAATTACCTGATCGCCAGCAACCTCGAAAGTGAAAGTACGTTCGGCATAGCTCACTAGAATGCCTCCAACGCTGCCATTGTCGCCACAATCAATTCAGGTGCGTCCTCGATTTCAGTCGTTTGCCAAAAGGCAGGGCCTTGGATTGTTTCAGCCTGAACGCGGTAACCGCAAGATTGCCATTGCTCAATCCGCTTTTGTGATGCTGGAGCAAGCGTTGCGTTTTCTCTTGTCGAGAGTTCGAACCAAGCGACTGCTGGCTTTTTAGCTTCAGATATTTGCAAAATATCCGGTTGCGCAGTGATTGGAGAATTCGACAGGGATGGTGGGAGTAGTTCAGACGCTTCAATCCCTCCGGCCAACTCCGGCACAACCTCATAACCAACAATCTCAACAGACTGCCCTGAGGCAAGTCTTTGCTTCAATTGAGCGGTGACGCCTTTGGCCTGGCCGCTTGCCAACTCGCCAGCCATTTTTAGGCGCATGAATTGCTGCCAGTGCAAATTGCCAGAAACAACAGGCTGCCAAAGAATAAAATTAGTCGGCTCAGGTAGATTGACTGCGACAGTCCCTGCCAATAGACAGCCCGCACGTAACCCCCATAGGGTCAGCGCGGCATCGGTTTGCGTTCGCAGCCAGCGGTATGCGAGAAGCACGTCATCCTGCCAAGCCTGCCAACTGGCATCCGAAAAGTCACCACTGCTGTCACCGCAACCCAACAAATCGATCTGCAGCACAGAAAACCCCGCAGCTGCCATCGCTCTCGCCTGTATAGCAGCCATACGACGAGATTTATTCATCTCCTCTGCAAATGGATGCAGATAAATGATTGCCCCTCGTGTCAATCCATTCGCTGGGTGATATAGGCAAAAACGCTGCCCGCCTTCGCCGGGTATAAAGAAGGGCAGCATCAAGCGTAGTAGCCTTAATTCGCCAACTTACCTTCGACAAAATCAATCAAGGAGCCAAGTGTGGCAAAAGTGCTTCCCTCGATTTCGTCATCATCAACAGCAAAACCCAACCGTTCTTCCATACCGGTGATCAGAGCAACAACAGCCATCGAATCTAGCTCTGGAATAGCCCCCAGCAGCGGCGTATTCCGTGAAAAGTCAGATGATCGACCATTCAGACAAAGAATTTCATCCAGAAGGGATAGGATTTCTTTTTCAGTATTCAAGTCTTGCTCCAGAATCGTCATATTCAAGACGCCGCATTATAGACACAGAATGGGAATTCGACTGTGAGATACTCCTCATTGATTCACACCAATTTATGCCAAAGTCCCATCCCATGTACGACTCCACTCTATTACCAGACCTAGTTTCCCACGCGGCTGATCTGACCCCTACCGCTCCCGCATTAACCTATGGCAAGACCACGCTAAGTTACGGGGAATTGCAAAGCGCAATCACCTGCTTGGTCAGTGGTTTGGTGAACTTAGGTCTTCAGCGTGGCGAGCGCGTCGGCATCTATCTCGAAAAACGCTTCGAAACTGTCATCTCCAGCTTTGCCCCTCCCGCAGCTGGCGGAGTTTTCGTGCCAATGAATCCTCTGCTCAAGCCAGAGCAAGTGGGATACATCCTCCGCGATTGCAATGTCCGCGTTTTGGTTACTTCCCAGGAACGGTTGGCTCAATTGCAAGAGTCGCTTGCCGCCTGTCACGATCTGCGACACGTCATCGTGCTTGACTCTGCGGAGTCACTTCCCCAAATCAAGGGACTGAATACGGTTCGCTGGAGCGATGTGCTCGCTAGCCATCCAGCAAGCGGCCACCGTTTAATCGACACTGATGTCTTAGGTATCTTGTACACGTCGGGCAGCACAGGAAAACCCAAAGGGGTTGTTCTCTCTCATCGCAACATGGTGGCAGGCGCGAAAAGCGTTGCCAGCTATCTGGAAAATCGTGCTGACGACACGTTACTGGCAGCCCTCCCCCTCTCCTTCGATGCTGGCTTTAGCCAGCTAACCACTGCATTCTATGCTGGCGCGCGGGTGGTACTTCTCAATTACCTCTTGCCGCGTGATGTACTCAAGGCAATCGAGCGCGAAAAGGTCACCGGACTTACAGCTGTGCCTCCGCTGTATATTCAGCTGGCTCAACTCGATTGGCCTGAATCGATCACCGATCACCTGCGGTACTTTGCCAACACCGGGGGGCGTATGCCGCGCGAAATCCTGGATGCCTTGCGGCGAAGCCTTCCCAAGGCAAAACCGTTTCTGATGTATGGGCTGACTGAGGCGTTCCGCTCCACATATTTGCCGCCAAGTGAAGTCGACAAACGACCAGACTCCATCGGCAAGGCAATCCCCAATGCCGAAATTCTGGTTTTGCGTGAAGATGGCACTCAATGTGGGCCAAACGAACCGGGGGAACTGGTGCATCGTGGCGCCCTGGTCGGCATGGGTTACTGGAACGATATAGAAAAGACTGCCGAACGCTACAAACCGCTGCCCGTCCATGCTCCCGGCCGCGAGTCTGGCCTTGTGTTGCCAGAAATCGCCGTATTTTCCGGCGACACAGTACGTATGGACGACGAGGGATTCCTGTACTTTGTCGGCCGTCGTGACGAGATGATGAAAACCTCTGGTTACCGCGTCAGCCCAACCGAGGTGGAGGAAATTCTCTACGCGACAAAGATGGTTGGAGAATGCGTTGCCTTTGGCGTAGATAACGATCGACTCGGCCAAGCCATTCAGGTTATTGCCACCGCCCCGGCCAATGGCGAACTTGATGTTATGGCTCTTCTCGCCGAATGCCGAGTTCGCATGCCAGCCTACATGGTGCCTAGCGGCATTGAGGTTATCAAGGGCCCCCTGCCCCGCAACCCGAATGGGAAAATTGACCGAAAAACGCTGTCGACCATGTGGATCGAGCAAAACAACCTCTAAGCTAGCCGATAAGAATGACTATGCCAACCGCTCCGGTCCATACGACCATGAACCAGTTTTCTACTGCCGGTAATCAATTACTGGTAGGCGGATTACCCCTAAGACATCTGGCCGAACGCGTTGGGCAGACACCCTTCTATGCCTATGATCGCAACCTGTTGCGATCCCGAATGGCTGAATTGCGCTTGGCATTACCGGAAAACATAAAACTGCATTTTGCGATGAAAGCAAACCCAATGCCGGCGGTTGTTGGATTTATGGCCGATATGGTTGATGGTATCGATGTCGCCTCAGCCGGGGAACTAAAAGTCGCGCTCGATGCCGGCGCCGATCCGCATGAAATCAGTTTTGCAGGCCCAGGAAAAAGAAACACCGAACTGCGCCAAGCAGTTGCCGCGGGCGTTCTGATCAACATCGAATCGTTTCGTGAAGTGGACCTGCTGGCGAATATTTCGCTAGAGCTAGAGCTTCCGGCCAGGGTCGCCGTGCGCGTCAATCCAGACTTTGAACTCAAAGGCTCCGGCATGAAGATGGGAGGAGGCCCCAAGCAGTTCGGCGTCGATGCCGAACTGGTGCCGGAGTTGCTTGCCAAAATTGGCGACCACAAACTGGCTTTCGAGGGCTTTCACCTGTTTGCCGGATCTCAAAATCTAAAGGCCGAATCCATTTGCGAGGCACAGCAGAAATCCTACGATCTGGCGCTTGCGCTCTCCCGTTACGCTCCTTCACCAATCAGCTTCCTGAATCTCGGCGGAGGATTTGGCATTCCCTACTTCCCGGGTGAAATACGACTTGACTTAAAAAGCATTGGTCGGAATTTAGAGCAACTCGCAAATCGCGCCAAGGCAGACTTTCCCGGAGCATCGTTGGTCATTGAACTTGGCCGTTACCTCGTCGGCGAGGCTGGAATATATGTTTCCCGGGTAATAGACCGCAAGGTCTCACGCGGGCAAACTTTTCTTGTTGTCGATGGCGGCCTGAACCATCATTTATCCGCATCAGGAAACTTCGGGCAAGTCATTCGAAAAAACTATCCAGTCGCCATTGGTACTCGTATGAATGCCATTCAAACCGAAATAGCTTCCGTTGTCGGTCCGCTATGCACACCATTGGACATTCTGGCGGATCGCATGACGTTGGCGATTGCAGAGCCGGGGGATTTAGTGGTGGTTTTCCAGTCCGGGGCTTACGGAGCCAGTGCCAGCCCACAGCGCTTTTTGGGGCATTCTGATGTTATTGAAGTACTAGTGTAGCACCAACCAGCGCTCTTCCCCGTCAAACGACCAGATCTGTTGAGCGGTAGACATATCGTGCAGATTACTCCCGCCCTTCGCTCCTTAAATTCGATACAATGTTTGGATGCATTTGGTCTAAATCCGCTCAAATACTAGGGATCATTGCTCCTTACACTGTTTGATCACAACCAAGAACATTAGCAACAGTCCATTTTTATACTCTCTAACACTTTTGGAACCAATCTCGTGTATTTCGGTTTTTTGCATTAACGGTGCCCATCCCAGATGAAACTTGTTGCAATGATTCGTAGTCTCTGTGAAATAGTGCACAAGCAAGATATGCCAGTGTCCATATCATTATTCTTGTGCAATGGAAGATTCCGTTGTATTCCAAGCGGGCACGAACTATTTGGCTGGACAGGAATATTTCTGGGGGACGCAGGGGCATCATGATCAGGCTGTTCAATCACTGGTTTACTTGGCGCAGTATCGCCGGAGTTTTGTTCGACTTTTCGTTCCTGATTGTCAGCCTCGTTATTACGCTGATGTGGATCAACAGTGGGCTTCCGGTCAACCCAGTACAAATTGTGGTTTATGCCATCCTCTTCGGACTTGTGATGCTTGCCATCAATGCTCTGCTGGGCCTCTATCAACGCGCCTCGATTCGCCCAATTTCCGAAACCAGGGCCCGCGCGGTACTTTCCATTTACCTCTCCATCCCAATCGCCTACGCTCTATATGCACTGCTTCCGATTGCTGCGGTGAATCGTGACTTAATCCACCTTTCCGCGATGTCCGCTGTTTTCGGCATGCTGGTAACCCGCGTGGGTGCGGCTCATGCACCGGCTACGAAAATGCTACGCAGGCGCATTTTAGTATTCGGTACGGGGCAGCAAGCACTGGCCGTCAAGCGCGCGCTGGATCGCTCCGATCCAGCTGCCGAAATCATTGGCTTCTTGCCTGGCAGCAATGAAGATCAGCCTCTGGTTTCTTCAAGTATGATTCTCAGCCGAGACAGATCGTTGACCGATACGGCCTGCTATCTCAAAGCTGATGAAATCGTAGTTGCCCTTAGCGAACGACGGGGCGGATCTATGCCTATGCGCGAATTGCTTGACTGCAAGTTGCAAGGAGTCAAAGTCCTCGATCTCGCGAGCCATTTTGAACAGACTTTAGGGCAAATTCGTCTCGACTCCCTCTATGCGGGGTGGCTCATTTTTGGTGATGGGTTTTGCCAAGGCACTTTCCGCACCGTCGTCAAACGTTTGTTCGACATAGTCTGTGCCATCATACTGATCATTTTGGCATTACCCATTATGCTATTGGCTGCCATCCTGATCGTCATGGAGGATGGGTTTCCGCTGCTTTACCGGCAAGAACGGGTTGGAGTTAACGGACGCCTTTTCAACGTCATCAAGTTCCGCAGCATGCGACGTGATGCGGAAAAGGATGGGAAGCCGATTTGGGCACAAGCCAAGGATAACCGGGCTACCCGCGTCGGCCAGATCATCCGCAAACTTCGCATCGATGAACTCCCACAGCTATTCAGCGTCTTGAAAGGCGACATGAGTTTGGTCGGTCCTCGCCCGGAGCGCCCATTTTTTGTCGATCAGCTAACCAAGGAAATTCCTTTCTACGCTGTTCGGCACAGCGTCAAACCCGGCGTAACAGGCTGGGCACAAGTGCGATATCACTATGGCGCGACAGTTGAAGATTCTGCAGAAAAGCTCCAGTACGATTTATATTACGTCAAGAACCACTCGCTGTTTCTAGATATGGTGGTGCTCTTCGAAACGGTAGGCGTCGTACTGACCGGCAAGGGCGCCCACTAATCTTTCATCACGCTCATCTGTGATCTGAAAAGTCCGAGTTGTATGGAAATCACAAGCGCAGCCCTGTTTACCTCGAGCTTTGGACTTGCCGTTTTCGGCTATCTGGCGCTTTGGATCTACCTAATCTCATTTGGCAAGAATTGGCGATCCAGTATCCACACGAGACGGATGGTTTGGGTTGCCATTTTGTCGGCCTTGTGGGCCTCTGCCGGACTGTTCTATTCCTTTAGTGGACATGCGCTGGCACTTGTTACCGCTTTACTGGCTGATGTCGCCAAATACGGTGCCTGGTACGTTTTCCTGGTGACACTGCTTGCCCCAGGCAGCCACCCTGATACCAAACCTATTCTCCCATCCTGGCTACCTGCCATCTGCTGGGTTTTGGTCATAACCGGTATCGGTCTCCAATTTTCAGTAGTGCTTCGCTTGATATCGACCGAAGAATGGCTACGTGCGGTGATTTTTCACGGTCTGGCAGAAGCCGTAATCGGACTGGTTCTTGTCGAGCAACTGTTTCGCACCGTCTCCGAGGATTCGCGCTGGAATGTCAAGCCGCTATGCCTAGCCCTGCTCTTCCAGTTTTCATTTGACGTCTATCTGTTTTCCGACGCGATGATGTTCAGCCGCATAGATGGAGATGCACTGATTGTCAGAGGTTTTGTGCACGCTATCACTATCCCTTTGCTTATGTTGGCGACCGATCGAGCCAGGGACTGGACATCAAAGATTCACCTTTCACAGAAGGCAGCCTTCCATTCGGCCACACTCCTTCTTGCTGGACTCTACCTGCTTTTTACAGCAGCCGTCGGCTATTACGTCCGCTATTTCGGAGGAGAATGGGGACGCGCATTCCAGTTGGCCCTAATTTTTGCCGGACTGCTTCTTTTGGGCGTACTGCTGGTTTCCGGATCGATGCGCGCCAGAATGAAAGTTCTGGTTGGCAAACATTTTTTCCGCTACCGCTACGACTATCGTGAAGAGTGGCTACGGTTTACGCACGCGCTTACCGTACAGGACTCACCGCAGACCATGGGACAACAGGTTATTCGCGGTCTGGCCAACATGGTTGAAAGCCCTGCCGGCACGTTATGGCTTCGAGAAACAAGCCATCTGACTTTCAGACAAAGTGCTCGCTGGAATCTCCCGGAGTGCCTCGCCGAAGAGCGGCAAGACTCATCTCTCTGCCGATTCCTCCTCGCCAGCGGCTGGGTCATTAATCTCGAAGAATATCGATGCTACCCGGCTCGCTACGGCGATCTTGAGATTCCAGAATGGCTTTCCGACCAGATGAACGCCTGGCTGATAATCCCTTTGATGACCGGTAGCGATATGCAGGGCTTCGTCATTTTGTCCAGTTCTCGCACACCAATTAATGTTAATTGGGAAGTCAACGATCTGTTACGCGCCGCAGGCTGCCAGGCTGCAAGCTTTCTGACCCGTATGCAGGCAACCGAGGCTTTGCTTGAGGTCCGCAAGTTTGACGCATTTAACAAGATGTCCGCCTTTGTTGTTCATGACCTGAAAAACATTGTGACGCAACTTTCACTGATGCTTAAAAACGCAGAACGCCACAGCGACAATCCAGAATTCCAAAAGGATATGCTGATGACAGTAAATCATGCCGTCGAGCGCATGCGTCAATTGATGATGCAGTTGCGTGAAGGTGCTACTCCCCCTGGAGGCATCTGCGGTGTTAATCTTGCTGATGTCATTCAGCGTATTCAAAAGGACAAAATGAGTCAGGGAAGATCGATCGAAGTTCACGTTCAGGATCGATTAATAGCACGTGGACACGAAGAACGCCTGGAAAGGGTCATTGGCCATCTTGTCCAAAACGCCATTGATGCATCACTCCCCGGCGATCGCGTCTGGACATCGCTCGAACGCCGCAACGACAAGGCTGCAATTCTGGTAGGCGATAACGGACATGGCATGACGCAGGAATTTATCCGGGACAGACTATTCAAGCCATTCCAAAGCACCAAAGATGCCGGAATGGGAATTGGCGCCTACGAAAGCGCCCAATACGTTCGTGAATTGGGTGGCGACATGCAAGTTGACAGCGAACCTGGCAAGGGTACGCGGATTACCGTGACACTTCCGCTATTCGTCATTCGTACCGAATCCGATCTGCGCGCGCAGGAAGCCGCATGAGTACAGAAAAACCCCGCGCCCTGCTGATTGTCGAAGACGATCTCGCACTGCAAAAGCAACTTCGGTGGTCCTTTGACCAATTTGAGACGTTGACCGCTGCTGACCGTGAAAGCGCCCTTGCGCAAATACACCGTCACTGCCCAGCAGTTGTCACGATGGATCTTGGCCTTCCTCCCGATGCTGACTCAGTTTCCGAGGGATTCAGATTGTTGGAGCAAATCCTGGCATCGGCCCCCGACACAAAGGTAATCGTTCTCACAGGTCAGAATGACAGAGCCAACGCACTACGGGCGATTGCCCTCGGCGCTTATGATTTTTTTGCCAAGCCGTTCGAGCCGGAAATGCTTGCGCTGACGATTGATCGAGCTTTTCGACTCCATGACCTGCAGCAGGAAAATCGTCGACTTCTGGCATCCCAACATCCGCCAGCACTTGCTGGCCTGCTGACGCGTGATGCAGGCATGCAAAAAATATGTCGGACCATAGAAAAAGTTGCCAGCAGCAGCGCGACAGTACTTCTCTTGGGAGAGAGCGGAACAGGCAAGGAATTGCTGGCACGTGGCCTGCACGAATCATCGCCCCGCTGTAACGAGCGCTTCGTGGCCATCAATTGTGCAGCCATTCCGGAGAACCTGCTGGAAAGTGAATTGTTTGGCTATGAGAAGGGTGCGTTTACCGGTGCCGTAAAAACGACCCCCGGGAAAATCGAAACTGCCAACGGTGGCACGTTAATGCTTGATGAAATCGGCGATCTGCCCCTTCCTCTGCAGGCGAAATTACTGCGCTTTCTTCAGGAACGCGTCATTGAGCGCCTAGGGGGACGTTCGGAAATTCCTGTGGACGTTCGTATCGTCTGTGCCACACATCAGGACTTAAAAACAAATATCAGCAATGGCAGCTTTCGCGAGGACTTGTATTATCGACTTGCCGAAATTGTGGTCCAGATCCCTCCATTGCGTGAACGTAGGGGGGACCCTGCATTGATGGCCCATGCTTTTGTGCACCGATTCGCAAACGAGCAGAAGCGTGGCAGTATGACCCTTTGCGAAGAAGCTATTCGAGCAATAGAGGCAAATCGATGGCCCGGCAATGTCCGGGAACTGGAAAACTGCATCAAGCGCGCAGTAATCATGGCCGACGGTTCCCGTATTACCCGTGAAGATATTGGTTTGGAGAACGAAGCCTCAAGCGAGATCGAATTCATCGATCTACGTAAAGTACGTGACGAGGCTGAACGGCAAGCTATTGTTACCGCATTGGGACGTGCCAATGGCAATCTTTTGCGTACATCCGAAATATTAGGTATCAGCCGGCCGACGTTGTACGACCTGATGCATCGCCTTGGCCTGAAGTAACCCCTCTCCTGTGAAGAAGACAATCATGAAAATGTCGCGTTCGCTTGTACCGACCGTAATCTCTACGGCCCTTCTGACGATGATGCTGGGCGCCTGTGGTGGCGACTCGCCAGAAAGCCTCATCTTGTCCAGCAAGGACTATCTAGCCAAAAACGATGCCAAGGCCGCCGTTATCCAGTTGAAAAATGCGCTGCAGAAAAACCCCAACCTTGCCGAAGCCCGCTTCCTGCTCGGTTCGGCGCTACTTGAAAGCGGTGACGTTGCGGGCGCAGAGGTTGAACTGCGCAAGGCGCTGGAACTCAAACACTCTCCGGATGCCACTATCCCTCTGCTGGCTCGCGCCATGTTGGCAGGCGGCAAGGCAAAAAAATTGGCCGATGAGTTTGGCCAGACCAGATTAACTAACGGGGAACCTTTAGCATCCCTAAACACGACCCTAAGCGCGGCGTATGCATCTCTAGGCAAGCGCGACGTTGCCAGAGCGCTTCTTGCCGAAGCCCTTTCCTCAAGCCCAAATTATGTTCCTGCGCGATTAGCTGACATTTTGGAAACTGCCGCAAACAATGACCTCGCTGGGGCTCGCTCAAAGCTTGATGCACTATTGAACCAAAATCCGAACAATCCCGAAGCGCTTCTGATCAAGGGCAACCTTCTCGACTTTGATGGTGACACGGCTGGAGCTCTGGCCCACTATCAGAAAGCCATAGACGCAAAACCCAGCTTTCTGAATGCTCATTCAGCAGCCATTGGAACTCTCCTCAAGGCAGGCAAGATCGATGAAGCGGCCAAGAAACTCGATGTCTTGAAGAAAATTTCCCCCAAACACCCGCAAGTCTACTTACTTGATGCTCAAATCAACTATCAACGTAAAGACTACAAAACTGCTCGTGAGTCCGTCCAGCAACTGCTGAAGATATCTCCCAACAACCCGGGCAACCTCCAGATTGCTGGTGCCATAGAATACCAATTGGGCTCCTACATACAGGCAGAAGCCTATCTGGCCAAGGCTCTGCAGTTAGCACCGGGGCTCCCGCTGGCCAGGCGCATTCTGGTAGCCAGTCACTTGCGTACAGGCCAATCGGGCAAGGCACTGGAAGCCCTTCAACCTGTGCTGGGTCGCATTGATCAAGACTCCGCTCTACTCGCTCTTGCCGGCGAAGCCTATTTGCAACAGGGAGACCCCAATAGGGCTGCCGAATACTTTGCCAAAGCCAGCAAATTGGAACCGGAGAATGCTGCAAACAAGACATCCCTCGCCTTGGCACATATGGCCCAAGGCAGCTCCGAAATCGCATTTCAGGAGCTGGAACAAATATCTGTTTCTGACAAAGGCATATCTGCCGATCTGGCGTTGATCGCCGCCCTCCTACGCAGTAATCAACTGGACAAAGCCTTAAAGGCTCTTGATGGCCTAGAGAAGAAACAGCCGAATAATCCGGCAACATATAACCTGCGTGCCCGCACTATGCTGGCCAAGAAGGACACGGCGGGAGCCCGCCAAAGCTTCGAAAAAGCCCTTTCGATCGACCCAATGTTTTTCCCTGCTGTAGCCAGTCTGGCCACGCTGGATTTGCTCGACAAGAAGCCGGAAGATGCTCGCAGGCGCTTTGAGGCAGTGATCAGTGCCGACCCCAAGAATATGCAGGCACTACTCGCTTTGGCTGAACTCAAGGCAGCCAACGGCGGCATGCCAGACGAAGTCTCCTCGCTGATCAGCAAAGCAATCAGCGCAGCCCCCAGCGAACCGGCTCCCCGACTCGCGCTAATTCAATACTATCTCAAGCTCAAGGAAAACAAGAAGGCGTTGACCGCTGCCAATGAAGCTACTAGCGCCATCCTGGACAAACCGGAACTGCTTGATGCACTGGGTCGTACCCAACAACTTGCTGGTGATTTCAATCAGGCACAGACCACCTACGGAAAACTTGCTTCCCTTCAACCAGCCTCACCATTGCCATTGCTACGCATGGCAGAAATCCAGTTCGCAAATAAAAACAAGGAAGAAGGCATCAAGAACCTCAAGAAAGCCCTTGAAATCAAGCCAGATATCGTGGAAGCACAGCGCTCACTGATCTTGCTAGCCATGGAAGGCAAGAATACGAAAAGCGCAATCGACATCGCCCGGATGGTACAAAAGCAGCGACCAAAGGAACCCGTCGGCTATGTGCTGGAAGGCGACATTCACGCATTTGGCAAAGCTTGGCCCGAGGCGATCACTGTTTTTCGAAGTGGTCTGAAAGTGGTTGCAGCCCCGGAACTCGCCATCAAGCTTCACGGCTCCTTGCTTGCTTCTGGAAACACAGCAGAGGCAGATAAGACAGCTGGCGCGTGGCTAAAAGACCATCCAAAAGATGTCGCCTTCCGGATGTATTTGGGTGACCGTGCTTCAGCACAAACGAATTTTGCCCAAGCCGTGAATCATTACCAGGCAGCATTGGAACTCCAGCCAGATAATGCACTGATACTTAACAATATCGCTTGGGCATCAGGCCGAGTGAAGTCTCCAAAAGCGCTCGAATATGCAGAAAAGGCCAATCAGCTTGCCCCCAATCAACCTGCATTCATGGACACTCTGGCCATGTTGCTCGCCGACAAGGGAGAAACAGCCAAAGCTGTTGAGCTACTCCGCAAAGCGCTAGCATCAGCACCTCAGGCTAGTGCGATTCAGCTAAATCTGGCCAAAGTCCTGATTGCATCAGGCAAGAAGGATGAAGCGCGCAAGGAGCTGGATGCGCTGGCAACAATGGGCGAAAAATTCCCGAACCAGACCGAAGTCAGCCAGTTGCTCAAATCCCTTTGATATTGATTTTCGGAATTTTTTTAGATAGATACAGGATTCATCATGACAACAATTGCTGTAGTAGGTCTGGGATATGTCGGGTTGCCGCTGGCAGTCGAATTCGGTAAGAAATTCCGGACGATCGGCTTTGACCTCTCACAAGCAAAAATTGACAGCTACAAACACTACATCGACCCAACGGGCGAAGTTAGCACCGAAGACCTCAAGTCGGCGACTCAGCTAACAGTCTCCACCGATGCAAGCACCCTGCGCGAGGCAGATTTCGTCATCGTAGCTGTACCTACGCCGGTAGACGATGCACATCAGCCAGATTTCAGCCCGCTCGTCGGCTCTTCAACGACAGTTGGCCGCAACCTTAAACAGGGTGCCATCGTGGTGTATGAATCGACAGTCTACCCTGGAGCAACCGAAGAGGTCTGCATCCCGATTCTCGAAAGAGAGTCCGGCAAGACCTGGAAAACTGATTTCTTCGTCGGCTATTCGCCCGAACGTATCAATCCGGGTGACAAGGAGCGCACTGTCACCAAGATCGTCAAGGTGGTGTCTGGAGACACGCCAGCCACGCTTGATAAGGTCAAAGAGATCTACGGTAGCGTAATCACAGCGGGGGTCTACGCAGCGTCCAATATCAAGGTTGCTGAAGCAGCCAAAGTCATCGAAAATACCCAGCGAGACCTCAACATTGCACTGATGAACGAACTGGCGATCATTTTCGACAAGATCGGCATCGACACGCTTGAAGTGCTCCAAGCAGCCGGCACCAAGTGGAATTTTCTACCGTTCCGTCCTGGCCTGGTTGGTGGCCATTGCATAGGCGTAGACCCCTACTATCTGACGCACAAGGCCCAGAAGCTTGGTTATCATCCGGAAGTCATCCTGGCCGGGCGGCGCATCAATGATGGCATGGGCAAGTTCGTCGCCGAGCAGACTATCAAGATGCTTGTCGGTGCCGGCCACCCGATCAAGGATCAGCCGATCATCGTGCTAGGCCTGACCTTCAAGGAAGACTGTCCCGACCTTCGCAATTCCCGAGTTATCGATGTAATTCGAGAACTTCAATCCTACGGTGCCACGGTAGTAGTACATGACCCGGTTGCTGATACTGCTGAGGCCCATCATGAATATGGCGTTGACCTTGTCAATTGGGAAAGTCTGCCCAAGGCTTCCGCTATTGTTGTTGCGGTCAATCACAAACAGTACAAGGCCCTTACAACCAGTCAATTCACAGCTAAACTGAAACCGAATGGCGTGATTACCGACGTCAAGAGTATGTTGGACTACAACGCTTTCGTGGGTACCGGTGTAACGGTCTGGCGTTTGTAAGGGGAAGTTGATGAAGCACTCAAGGATTACTACTGCTGCACCTTTCCCTTGGGCGCTTTGCGCACTGATTGTTGCCAGCATGTTTTACAAGCCAGCTATCGCCGACACCAAAGCAATCAAAGAACAGGCGATGGCGTTGCGCAATGAAGCGAAATTATTTGAACATGGTGATGGCACCCCACGAAACCCTGCAAAGGCAGTCGAGCTTTATTGTGAGGCAGCACGACTCGGCGACGTTGAGGCGCAGTACAACCTTGGTTGGATGTACGCTATGGGTCGTGGCATAGAACGTGACGATGCAACAGCGGCTCTCTTCTTCACGATGGCGGCCCAACAAGGCGATATGCTCGCTGAGCGTATGCTTCGCCAGGTCGGCACACCGATCACCAAAGCTCCAGCCTGCCTCTCGGATCCAGAGCTGAACGACACCGACGGTGATGACATCGTCGCCAAGGCAACACCGGAACATCGCAAGGTGATGGATCTTGTTCAGAAGTTAGCTCCCGAATACGGTGTTTATCCGCGCTTGGCCATGGCCATCATTCGCGCTGAGTCGAATTTCAACCCAGAAGCCATCTCGCCCAAGAATGCCCAGGGCCTGATGCAATTGATTCCCGAAACCGCAGAACGCTTCAACGTCAAAAAGCCCTTTGATCCCGAGCAAAATATTCGCGGAGGACTCGCCTATCTGCGATGGCTGCTGGCCTATTTCGAGGGCAATATCCCATTGGTAGCCGCAGCCTATAATGCAGGTGAGGGCGCAGTAAACCGCTACGCTGGTGTTCCACCCTACGCAGAGACCAAAGGCTACGTGAAGCGCATCCGCGAGATATTCAAACGCGAGGATCATCCATTTGATCCTGGCGTGACGAGCCCCTCACCAGAATTACCCAAAATTATCTCACGCAGGTTGATGTGAGGTGGTTGGCCGGAATTTGCCGATGTTTATTGGCCGGTCAGGCTATTCTTGGGACAATCGCATCTGCAGCCGATCTTACCGACACCATTGAGCGGATCAAACCGTCAATCGTCGTCGTGGGTACCTACAAAAATACTAGCAGTCCCCAGTTTGTCATGCGTGGTACCGGATTCGTGGTTGGCTACGGAAATCTGGTAGCTACCAACGCACATGTGCTAACAGAAATCAATGACCCAGACGCGCCCGCCTTGGTAATCCGGGCGCGGACCGCGAATGGTGAGCCGCAGATTCGGCGAGCTTTGCTGGCTAGTCTGGACAAAGAGCACGATCTCGCTGTTTTACGCATAGAAGGATCTGCCTTGCCGGCAATGAAACTCGGAAACTCTGATCAGGTGCGCGAGGGGCAGTCCATTGCTTTTACTGGCTTTCCACTTGGAGGTGCCCTAGGCTTTTCTCCTGTTACCAACCGCGGCATTGTGTCGTCAGTAACCCCAATTGCACTGCCCGGTGGAAATGCCCAGCAGATCAACGAAAAGCTGATCCGCAAGATCAGAAGCGGAACGTTCAACATCTTGCAGCTTGATGCTACAGCCTATCCAGGCAATAGTGGTAGCCCAGTCTACGATACCGAGACAGGCGAAACTCTCGGTGTCATTAACATGGTATTCATAAAAGGCACGCGCGAGGCGGCGTTGAATCAGCCATCGGGAATCAGCTATGCAATCCCGGTGAACTACCTCCTGGAGTTGCTAAAACAATAAGGTATCCGTAGCCCAATCAGACCTACAACCGTCCCTCCTGTTTTGCACACCAAAGGCTGGCTTTCTGAGAAGTATTTCCTCACCGCTATTGCATATGCACTTTAGACTTCAAACAATACAGTCGTTTATTCCTACGTAACTTATGTGTCGGAAAATTTTACACGCCCACTGACGAGAGGCTGTTCTATCCTGTAAATATTCGTAGAATACCGCGCCAATACTGGGTCCATAGCCAAAACATAAAAGCCGGCTTGAATTTTGCTTTTTAGTTATGCATATAAACCTATGACCCAGAACACCTAGGTCATCAGCAAAAGTAATATGGAGCAAAAAATGCTGCAAGATAAAAATACCGGGTCACACGAGCCCAATATGCAAAACGATTCAGACAGCGCCTCCAGCGTAGAGGCCGTTAGGTCACGTCGGAAATTCGTTGTTAGTGCAACAGCAGCCCCCGTCCTCATGACGGTTGCGGGAAGGTCCGCATTGGCGTGCCAAACGGTCCCCAAAGGGCTTTCATTTGCCGCTTGGTGCTCGGTAAACCCAAAAGGGAAGAGCACTCAGAGCACATGCGTTTCCCATACCGTTTCTGGTCACACACCATGCAAACCGCCATACGCTTGGACCCCAAAGAAAACGGGAACGTGCTTTGAAGTGGCTTGGCCGGACCATCCGGAATGCAAGCCCTTTACATCTTGCAAGCAACGCTATACCGATAGAAGAGGCAAAACCGCCTATCGGGATAAATCATGGGCAGGACCTAGCGGAACCTACCAAGACATGTGCCATCACTTCACCGAAACTTCGCTCACAGATGCCGGTTGGAATACAGGAACAAAGCTCTCTTGGCTTGATGGCAGTCGCTCGATTGCCAAGATTTTGATTGACGAATCACGGGTTCCTGGAAGCACTGGTAATAAAGCCGAGTTTTGTGCGGCTTGGCTCAATGCTCACAAATACCCCGGAACCTATGCACTCAAGCCAGAACATGTCCGAGAGTTGTGCGCCACTGGGAAAATCGGAACAGGTGGTTATGTTTTAACCCCTGAGGAATGCAAAGCGTTCTTGGAACAGACCCGCGCCTAAATTGAGCCAAGAGCAGTTGGCCCCCAGGCTTTCGGGACGAGCAGACTGCTTAGCCGTCACGTTTGACAGCGAGGCCGAGACAGTTCTCCTTCTGCCAAACTCAGGAGAGGTATTGCTTTGTGCCACTCAAGCCTGGGAGGAGGTAGTCGACTCCGGTATTTTTTCAAATAGCTCAGCAGAAGGGTTGGAGTTATCTGCTGATGCCGAAAATCTGCTGGCTACGCTTGATCGCTTAGGTATTGATCTCGGGTAATTCTTTTCGAGACCGCGTTTTCTGGTCACAATGCACTCATGCCATCTAATTTACTGAGTGCATTCACACTCGATTCGATCACCGACGCTCTATCTCAAGAAGGCTTGGTGCTAGACGTCACTTCATATCGCTGCCGAATCCGTTCAGATCTCGCAGCAGCCTTAGCTAAACCGCTCCTATTGCTTTACCAGGACTACCCCGCCTACCTCGAGCATTCGGGGTTCATTGACTTTGACATCGAACTCAATAGCAAGCGTACAGGGTGGCTTGAGAAAAATGTCGAGTTTAGTTGGGACGGACAGACCCCTTTTCCGGCCCTGCCCTTGAATCAGGTTCATCCCCTCTTTGAGTGGGGATTGAATTGGTGCATATCGACACTCGCCGGTGAAGATATCGTCATTCACGCGGCCGTTCTGGAGCGAAACGGAGGAGCTCTAGTGCTCCCGGGCGACCCAGGCTCCGGAAAAAGCACGCTAAGCGCTGAACTCTGTCTTTCCGGATGGCGCCTGCTCTCAGATGAACTAACGATCATTTCACCAATAACTGGCCAGGTCCGGCCCATGCCTCGCCCAATCAGCCTCAAGGACGCATCAATTGGCATTATTCAATCGCGTTTTCCGGATGCGACGATCACTACACCAATTGGCGACACACGCAAGGGTGCCATCGCTTACGTGCGCCCGCCAGTAGCGGCTATCCACCGGTGGTCGGATGAAGTTCCCATTCGACACGTCATTTTTCCGCGATATTCTGCCGCGTCCCCTCTCGACTCTTTCGTACTTACGAAGGCCAGAATGCTTTCAAAACTTCTGGACAATACATTCAATATCGGAGTTTTCGGAACATCCGGTTTTGCCGCACTTGCTGAAGCTGTCGTCGACTCGATAGGTTACGAGGTCAAATATGGCGACTTGTCGGAAGTCGCAGGATGGATAGATACGACATGCCGGTAAGCCGCTTGCCAACCATATTGGGAAACCCAACTGGGATTAGCCGCATCAGTGGAGAGCAATGGAACGCAATCCTTCTACATTCAAGAAAAACTCAAAGTTTGGGACAACTGGCCTCGCGACTAGACTCAGCGGGTTTTCTCAACGAGGTTCCGCCAGCAGTACTCAGGCACCTTAATCTGGCGAGAACGACAGCCCAACGTCGTGCTGATGCAGCCCGTTGGGAAATTGATGTCATTCGCCGAGCGATACACCCTGGCACGCCGGTCATACTTCTTAAAGGCTGCGCCTATCTGGTGGCCAATGACCCGAATGCAGACGGACGTCTTTTTTCTGACATTGACATTCTTGTGCCTCGCGCATCTCTGGGAAAAGCAGAGGCTGCCCTGACTGCTGCAGGCTGGATGCCCAGTACCGTCGATGCCTACGACCAACACTACTATCGCGATTGGTCACACGAGGTTCCACCCATGGAGCATGTCCGTAGACATACCGTTGTAGACCTTCACCACGCGATTAATCCCCCCATATCGCGCTATAGCATCCCCACTGAGTCACTACTGGAGCACCTGGAAGAGATTGCCCCTGGAATACACATTCTGGGCTCAGCAGATCGCGTAATTCACTGTGCGATCCACTTGCTTCAGGAAGGGGAAGCAAGCAAGGTTTTCAGAGATCTCTATGACCTCTTCCTTCTTATTGAAACCAACTACCCCAAGGGGACCAAACGAGATGAATTGTATGCTCGCGCCGAATCGCTTGGACTTCGTCGACTAGTTTCCGCGGCTATCAACGCAGCTGAAGTAGTTTTCCAAACGGAGACTACTTCTTCCCCCTCCACGTGGCTTGCGAAGATACTCATTGCGGTAGCATCCGGGAGCTCACCACAAACGGGGAACTCTTACTCTATTCAAATCAGCCGTTTTGCCCTGCTCGCTCAATCGCACTGGATGAAAATGCCGCTGGGCATACTAATTCCGCATCTGTTAAGAAAAACACTTCTGGCGTTCATTCCGAATCGTGACCCCAGTTAGGTAAAAGAAAGAACTTGGGCACATGCCAACGAAACGGAGTGATTTCCGCTCACCGAATTCCTTGTCGACCAGGTAGTGCACCTGCTCACGTCGTGATGGTGCACTCACCACATTTTTCGCAAGACCGAAAAATTGACCAAGGACTTGGTATTTATCATTTTCACATTCCTTTTTCGAATGTTACTGCTCAATAAAGTCGATTGAGCTGCAAAAGAACCCAACGTAACGTAATTCCTCAGTCCGGCAACTCCTACCCTCCGGGATATCAGCCGAATTTTGGGGAATATCATGATCATCCAGTGTGAACATCTCCGCGTTACATTGAAGCGTGGTTCGACGTTTGAATTCGCCGGCGCTTGCGGAAATAAACTGATCTGTGTGACCGGCACGATCTGGGTCACTCAGCATCACCTAAGTAACGACTGGGTGCTGCAGTCCGGTGAGTTTCTGACCATCGAAAACCCCGGCAAAGTTGTCATATCAGCATGCAGCAATGACAGCGCCACATTTTCCGCGCGGCAACGCTTGAATGAGCACGGAAAGAGTTGCATCAATCAAGTCCGAAACCCCGGAAGCAGCTTCCCGTCGAGAAACACAAGGGCGGACGCATGAGCACTCATTTTGATGAGCCGCAAAAATTTCTTGTCTCTGCTGTCGACGGGTACCCCCTAGATGCGTCTGCATGGATTAGCCAATCAGAGACATTTTTCACCAAGCGACCCGTGGTAATTATCAACCCGGCGACATCTGTTCATAGTCGCTATTACAACCATTTTGCTAACTATCTGTACGCTAACGGATTCGATGTCGTTACCTATGACTACCGTGGCATCGGAAATTCGCGCCCCAACACCTTGCGCGGGTTCGACGCGAGCTGGATTGACTGGGGGACTCAAGACTTTGAAGGCATTCTGCGATTTGTTGCCACGAAATTTTGCGGACAACCCATACATGTAGTCGCGCATAGCGTGGGTGGCTTTCTTGTTGGTCTCGCCGAATCGAATCACCTAGTCAGCCGTGTATTTACCATGGGGGCTCAGTTTGCATACTGGAAGGACTATGCGCGCCCTAGACGCCTGGCGATGTTTTGGCGCTGGCATGTCGTTATGCCGATATTGACTGCAATCTTTGGGTATTTCCCCGGCAGCCGCCTAGGCTGGCTCGAAGATACCCCTCTGGGTGTTGTTCGTGATTGGACGGCACGTCATCCTCGCTTTGAGGACGCCTATCAAAATGGACATCGAGCCATGCCATTGGAACGTCGACAACAGCTTGTCGAACGCTTTTCACAAATGAAAGGCGAGACGCTCGCACTTTCAATTACGGATGATGACTTCGGCACCATTCCAGCCATTCATCGTCTTTTAGATTATTTCATCAATAGTCCTGCCACCCATTTGCGTGTTGCCCCGAGCATGCTTGGGCTCAAGCAAATTGGGCATTTTGCATTCTTCAACAACCGCTTCAAGGAGTCGCTATGGCGCATCCCCCTGTGTTGGTTGCGTGATGGTCAAATACCCAAAGACGCACCCGGTCAATTGATCACAACAGATGATGCAACACGAGCTCTCTGATTAATAGCTGACATTCCCTCAGGTAATGCCAGGCGACCGCGAATTCGTTTGAACGGGAACCGGGATGCCTTTCTAATCGACCTCAGTCGCATACGCCCCGAAAAAAACAGGTACCACCAGAGAACATGAGCAACAAAACCGAATCGTCATATATGGCAAATGGCTGGCACCGTCAGCCGTGGGTATTCGTCGTTGCAGGTGGCTTGATCATGGGGCTGGCCCTCGGCATTCGCCACGCGACCGGAATTTTTCAGGTTCCAATAACAATGGACAACGCCTGGACGCGCGAAGTCTTCGGCTTTTCCATCGCAATACAGAACCTGATCTGGGGTTTGGCTCAGCCATTTACCGGCATGTTGGCAGATCGCTTTGGCTCAATGCGCGTCATTCTCGCCGGCCTTGTTTTTTACGCTGTTGGCCTCGCCCTTATGAGTATTGCTATCACCCCATTGGCCTTCACACTCACTGCAGGCTTGTGCATAGGTATTGCACTTTCCGGTACGTCGTTTGGCGTGATTTATGGCGCACTCAGTCGCATGGTGACGCCTGACCGGCAAAGTTGGGCACTCGGCTTGGCCGGCGCGGTTGGCGGGTTCGGCCAATTTGCCATGGTGCCACTAGCCCAGGGGCTGATCAATTCATTGTCATGGTCAGGGGCTTTAGTAGCGTTGGCAGTAGTTTGCGCAATGGTTCTACCGTTGGCCTTGCCGTTCCGCGAAAGTGCGTCGCCCGCACCAGTTCTTGGCGCTGATCAGACAATGCGCGAAGCACTGACTGAAGCATTCCAGCATCGTGGATTCTGGCTACTGAATCTGGGCTTTTTGGCCTGTGGCTTCCAATTAGCCTTCATTGCCTCACATTTACCGGCCTACCTGTTGGACAAAGGAATGTCGGGCAACGTAGCCGTAGCTGGATTAGCGATCATTGCCCTAAGCAACGTGGCGGGTACATATTGCTGTGGTGTGCTCGGTGGTCTATTTCGGCGCAAATTCCTGCTCTCCGGAATTTATCTGGTGCGCTCCCTGGTAATGGCTCTATTCGTCCTGATGCCTTTGACCATCTGGAGCCTATATCTCTTTTGTGCCGCGATGGGCTTCATCTGGTTGGGTACAGTTCCGCTGACAAACGGTCTCGTCTCGCAGGTTTTTGGCGTGAAATACATCACTACGCTATTTGGCTTTGTATTTTTTGGCCACCAAGTGGGTGCGTTTCTTGGCGTTTGGCTGGGCGGGTATATGTTTGATGTGACCAAATCGTACGATTTGATCTGGTTCATTGGAATCGCCCTGGGTGTCATTGCCGCTGCCCTGCATTTCCCAATTAATGACAATGAACTGCCACGGCTCAACATTGGCTATCAACCATCATGAGTTCATCGATAGCGATCCGTGCTGCAGGACTCTCAACAGGATTGACCGCTTGTTACCTAGTTTTCCTGACATATCTCAACCCGGACAACGTCTGGATTTGGTCAACCCTGTGGTCAATTTGTAGATAGGTCGGACATGATCAAAATTTCATTCTGCCTTCGGCGCCGTGCTGAGCTCACACATGAAGAGTTTTTGGACTATTGGAAAAATGAGCACGGGTCATTAGTTCAGCAACACAAAGCTGTCCTTCGTATTGCGCGCTACATCCAGTTTCATGGCGACTTCGGTCCGATGACATCGAAATTGATAGCCTTCCGCGGCTCCCCCGAACCTTACGATGGTATTGCAGAAATTTGGTACGAAAGTCGTATTGCGCTGGAGACGCTGGGGCAAGACCCTGCAGCACGGACAGCCAGCCGACTTCTTTGGGAAGACGAAAAGCGCTTCGTCGACCTTGAAAGCTCTCCCATCTTTGCTGGTGATGAGATAGAGATGGTGCGCACGCTATGAGTAATTCTGTGGCCACGCCCCAGTCCAACCCTGATTTCAGCGATGAAAAGGTTGAAATGCAATTTTTCTTGATTGTCCACGAGGTTGAGTCTTATTCAGCATGGAAGATCGTTTTTGACCGTGCCTCTGGTATCCGAAAGGCTGCAGGGGAAATCAGTTACCAATTACTTCGTTATGACAATGAACAAAACACTATTGTCCATTTTTCACAATGGAGCTCATTGAAAAATGCGAGAAACTTCTTCGAGTCCCGTGCGCTGCAAGCCATTCGGCGCGAGGCAGGTGTTATAGCCCCCAATTTCATCTACTTGAATGAAATAGAGCAAGACCCTATAGCGTTATCCCTGAGGAGCATCCTATGCACAAAGGTAGCTGTCTATGCGGAGCAGTTAAATACGAAATTGATGGCGAACTTGGACCCATCGTGTATTGCCACTGCTCGCGCTGCCGAAAGGCCAATGGTTCTGCATTTTCGGCAGTATCGCCGGTCGCCTCTTCTGATTTTCACATAGTGAAAGGTCAGGAACATTTACGCAGCTACCGAAGTGCATCTGGTGTTCATCGCATTTTTTGTGGAATTTGCGGCTCACCAATCATTGGCAAACGCGAAAACCTGTCGGAAACAGTTCGAGTACGAATAGGCACTTTGGATACGCCGAGCTATGCCAAGGTTTCCGCACACATCTTTGTGAATTCAAAAGCAGAGTGGGACAACATTCATGATGATGCCCCTCAGTATCAAGAGCGGCCCTAGGGTAAAGCTCTTCGCACAGCAATTGCTGCACAAATTACCGGGTTTTCCGAAAACCCAAAACCTGTAATGTCTATGAAAAAGGCTAGGCCATGAATCCAAGTGCAAACGAACAAGGAAAAAATTTCAGCGTGGCGGACATTGGCGGCATTGACGCCTGGAAGAGCTACACAGCAAAGATCAAGGCGCTACCGAGCGTTGAAGTTCCAGGAAAACTATTTCTAAATCCGATCCTCGGTTTGACCGGAATGGAGGTGTCGGTGAATTGCTTACCTGCTGGGGCAGCCGTGCCCTTCTACCATAAGCATCATCTGCATGAAGAGCTGTATCTTTTCTTGAAAGGAAGCGGAGAGTTTCAAGTTGATGAACAAATCTTCCAAATTCGTGAGGGCACAGCTCTTCGCGTATCTCCGGACGGCGAGCGGACTTGGCGCAACAACTCTAAGGAAGACCTCTTTTATATTGTGATTCAAGCCACGGAGTTCTCAATTGCTGCAGATGGCACTGAGGACGGTTACTCCGTTCAACGCAAAGTCGTTTGGCCAGTTTGATGAGTGGTCGAACGGATACTGCTGGACAGGACCCGAAAACACCAAAGAAAGATTATTTCTTTAGAACGAAACCATGAAGTCGCAAATAGAAAAGTCTGAAGAATTTCAAAAACTGCACCGTCAAGGTAACTGCTTCGTCATCCCCAACCTGACATTCCCATGGCGCATCTCAAAGTTAAAAATTCTCATTTGAGAATTGGAATGTGATGTCGTCCAATGAATGCCATGTCGTCAAACCTTGAAGGATTGATAAAGATGGCCAGACAAAGCATGAATGACAAGGACTCCCTTGAGGACTTTCTCTCACGGGAAATCTCGTTCAACGAGATATCAAAGATGGTCTATGTCATGGGGAATGGCCCTGCTGTCATCGTGATGCCTGAAATGCCAGGCATCAGTCCCCAAATTGCGCGCTTCTGTCGCTGGGTCAGAGATGCAGGATTTACTGTCTATTTGCCATCACTATTTGGCATCGACGGCGATGTACCGACAGCTGAAGAGGGGTTGGCTGTCTTTAAAAGAGCTTGTGTCAGCGCGGAATTCAGAGCGTTGGCGGCTAACCAAACCAGCCCGGTCACCGTCTGGCTGCGCGCCCTGGCAAAGTTTGCCCATGAGGAGTGTGGAGGACCTGGTATTGGTGCAATTGGAATGTGTTTTACCGGTAACTTTGCGCTAACCATGATGCTTGAGCCGGCAATGCTCGCACCGGTCCTTTCGCAGCCCTCCCTTCCCATGAACGAACCGGACGGGCTTGAAATATCCCCTGAAGATCTGACGGCAGTGAAAAGTCGTCTTGACCGCGAGGATCTCACGGTCTTGGCGTATCGCTTTCAGGGTGACCGATTTTGCACTGCGCAGCGATTCGCAGCCTACTCAAATGCCTTGGGCGACCGGATCATTACCAAAGTCCTCCCTGACAACGCTGCGAACCCATCCCCGCCACCATTTTTTGAGAAGGTTGTTGGCTGCCCGCATAGCGTCGTTACTGCCCATCTCATTGATGAAGCCGGTCAGCCTACAACGCAAGCGCGGGATGAAATTCTGGCCTTTTTTGCTCAAAGGCTTCTGCCTTGAGCGTTCGTTGTTGCGAGGTGAAAAATGGCATGCCATGATCAATTCGCACCTATTGTTTCTTAGCCTCTGGGCGCCTATTCGTTAATGACTGCGTTGAGGTTTTGTTGAACGGTCTTTGGTCGATTCCAATCAGGAAATTGCATGTCTATTCCATTGTCCCGCCTCCCTTCTCTTGATCTTGTTCGTGGGTTTGTTGCGGTCGGGCGTCGAATGAGCATAACGCTTGCCGCCGAAGACCTCTGCCTTACTCAGTCAGCGGTCAGTAGGCAAATCCATGGGCTAGAGGAAATTCTTGGGGTAAAGCTATTGATTCGAGGGCATCGGTCAATTGCATTCACAGCAGAAGGTGAACGGCTATTTCGTAGCGCGGATGGCGCTGTGCAACAACTACAGGATGTCTTTGCCAGCCTGATCATTCCAAGGGGACGCAGACCTGTCACGGTTACCACAAGCACAGGCGTTGCGAGCTTGTGGCTGCTGCCGCAACTTGGCGTGTTCCAAACGCAATGGCCCAGTATTGATGTACGGCTAGCCGCCTCCAATCGGATACTTGATATCAAAGCAGATGGGGTGGATATCGCCCTTCGATATTGCTCCCCCGCTAACGCTCCAGCTGGTGCTATCCGACTTTTCGGAGAAAAAATTGCCCCCGTAGCTCATCCATCACTTGGGCTGAAAGAGCTCTCAACTGCCGAAACCCTTTCAAAGCTGGTGCTTCTGGAATTCGATGATCCGAAGCGCCCCTGGCTGCAGTGGAGTGAATGGCTTGGGACTGCAGGACTTGAGAAAGCAAAACCCAAGGGAATCCTTCGCTTTAACCAATACGACCTGGTGATCCACGCTGCACTTGCCGGTCAAGGTGTGGCGCTAGGCCGACAAAATCTCATCGAGCCGTTGTTGGCCGAAGGACGACTTATCGCGCTGGCCACGTCGCAGAAGCACTCGGGAGAGGACTATGCTTATTGGCTAGTGCTTGCAGATCAGCAGTCCAGGGAAGAAGTCAGGATCGTCGCTGACTGGATTCAACAAATTGCAAGCGAACTCTCTGATTAGCTTCAGTGGCACCAGATACACATTCCTGTAGCGCATATCTGACCAAATTTAAGTCGTTTGAAGCGATGTAGCCTCGCGGTGCAAACTCCATTCAAGTAGTTATTCACGCTCATCCCAAACAAGGTGTCCTCATGGCTGAGCGCGAAAACTTTCTGACCCTATTGGGGTTACAACTGAATCGGAGAAATTATGTCAGCCGTAGCTTCATCGAGTGCGCCACCTCTCCTCAAGGTACCGTTTGGTATCTCGTCGACGCCTGATTACCCTCCCGTCAGTCAAAGCACTCGGTACTCGCCGTGGACCCGGCAGTTACCATCGGTCGTCGCTGATATGGGATATTTGAAGGAAAGCGACGGTCATCCTTTTACCTATATGTACGATCCGCCAGCGGGTACTGAAAGGCAAAACTGCGAATTTGAGCTGGTTCGGATGCCGATTCGGGATGCCCGTCAAATGGCATACCAGCCGAGCGTCGACGTTGAGGGATTTGAGCTCTGGGATGCGCCCACTACGGTCTCTGAT
>Ga0209211_10002332_pt1 | contig 33037 bp, 40 predicted proteins | sample RifGroA2_FD_183992 | JGI IMG/M metagenome (GOLD analysis project Ga0209211, IMG submission 183992) | Groundwater microbial communities from Rifle, Colorado, USA - Groundwater A2 (SPAdes) (version 2) | ecosystem: Environmental > Aquatic > Deep subsurface > Groundwater | place: Rifle, Colorado... | reverse complement strand
GGAGTGATGTTTTACCCTTAGCTTGAAAAATTCTTTTCTGATATCCTCTTTTTTCATATAGTTTGCAGGAAATCATCAGCAAACTATTTTTCGGTTAGCTACTGACATATGTCAGTTGCTTCTACACCTTGCAGTTTAAGAATAAGCTTTAAATACACTCCTTATCATTAATTATAATGGCTATATTTGAGGTGATTAAAAAGTCTTGGAATGAATACAGGATTCATTTTAAGAACATTTCTTTAATAATGATTCTTCTTGCAGTTATACCTGCACTTATTTTAGGAGGAGTTATTTTAGCTGTCGCCTTCAATAATGGGCTCTGGAATAACGTAGTCTCGTATATGTCTTTAGAGGAATCAAAATCAACAAACAATTTTAATTTGGACTTGGAAGGGCAACAAGCTGAACTTAGCGAGAAAATATGGGATAGTTTTCGTCCAGTGGCTTTGACTGCACTGATATTGCTTGTTCCATATTGGCTTGTCAATGTTTTTGCTATTTTGTGCTTATTTGTCATAGCTTCACATTCAACCAGGCAAAAATTTAGAAATATTCTAAAAGAGTCTAAGAGCAGATATTGGAAGTTTGTCGGAACCTTTGTCTTATTTTTTGCAGTTTTTCTCCTGGCTCTAATATTATCAGTACTGATAATATCCATTTTGTCCAAAATAAGTATAGTTATAGGTATATTGTCTATTTTAATTATATTTTTGTTGATTATATGGGTTTCTATTAAATTTATTCTGACTCCATATTTTCTAGTCTATGAGAAGAGAAAAATACTTGATTCTTACAGTGCAAGCTGGAAGAGTGTTAGAGGTAAGTGGTGGTATATTTTTGCCTCTGTTTTGCTTTTTCTTCTTATTGGCTTAATAATAAAGATATTGGCCGAGCTTATCCTTCTTATTATAGGGATTCCTGTAACTAGTCTGTTTGCATTTGATACACTTAAAGAAATTTTATATTCTCCCGCATTCATAACGTGGACAATAACAAGGCAGGTTATTGAACATATAATTTCTTCAATAGTCATACTGCCACTCTTAATCTTTTTCTCTAAAAACTTGTATAAAGAAATAAAAAATAAATAGGAATCTATAGATTTAAAAAAGCTATTTATCTCTGACTTATCATGGGAAAGTATGGAGAATTTGAAGAAATAATAAATGAGCAGGGAGTGAAAGTCAGTGAAGGAGAAGCTGCTCCTGTGCGCGTCAAACTTCCCCGCGAAGGAGAAGTTTTAGGAATTATTATGCAGCGTCTTGGGGGAAACAGGATGGAAGTGCAGTGCACAGATGGTAAAATACGCAATTGTAGAGTGCCTGGGAGATTTAAGCGCAGTATGTGGCTCCGTCCAAAAGATGTTGTCTTGGTAAAACCATGGTCAGATGATGACAGCAAAGCGGATATCATATTTCACTATCATTCCTCGGCTATAAATCAGCTTAGAAAAAGAGGTCTGCTTAGTAACTTGCAGGAAGGTTTTTAGTCAGCGTAACCTTTAAAACCTCTTATCTATAAAATCTCTCATGAATGAACAATCTCTTGTCTTGATAAAGCCTGATGGAGTGCGCAGAGCTCTTGTAGGTAAGATAATCTCACGATTCGAAGAAGCGGGCTTAAAAATCTTGGCTATGAAGATGCTTGTTGCTGAAAAATTTCTTGCAGAGAACCATTATCAGCTAGATGAAACATGGGCTCAAAACGTATATGCTAAAACTAAAAATTCCTACGAAAAGGACGGAAAGAAATTCCCGTATAAGTCTGCCCTTGAATATGGCAGGACAATTCAGTCTTGGAATATGAAGTTTCTCTGCGAAGGCCCTGTAATCGCCCTGGTCATAGAAGGTCCTCATGCAATAGAAATTATTAGAAAAATGATAGGTTCAACAGAGCCCAGACAAGCACCCCCAGGCACAATTCGTGGAGATTTTGCTGCAATAGAGTCATATGCTGTTGCAGATTCAAAACGCCGGGTCTTGAGAAATCTTACGCATGCTTCAGATTCTCCTGAAAATGCAAGGCGCGAGATAGCTCTTTGGTTCAAGCCGGAAGAAATTCATTCCTATAAAAGCGCTCATGACATTTACCTTGAACACGTAGAAAATAGTAAGAATTAGACTGCGAAGTCTAGAATATTAGAGTTGACTACCAGCAACTTTTAAAACTCTTTACACTTGCTTTTTTTATGCCCCTATAGTTCAGCCCGGATAGAATGGCTCCTTGCGGAGGAGCTGACCGAGGTTCAAATCCTCGTAGGGGCGTTAATACTTTTAGTTGAGCTCTCCGAAGAAGCATTTATCTAAATTTCGGAAACAGAAAAATTTATAAGTAAGGAAATTCTTACTCTGTTATGGAAAATAAAATAATCAAAGTAACCGACAAAGGACAGATTTCTCTACCTGTATGAATGAGGAATTCTCTGAAAATTAAGCAGGGTGATGAGTTATTTATAACTAAAAATGAAGATACAATTGTAATAAAGTAAATTAAGAAAACCCCTCTTCTGCTAGGTTTAATTCTCTAGTAATCTTAACTTTTGCCTTACCTGCCTTAATTATCTTGGCATTTTGCCTCTTGCCACTTCCCACTCATCTCAACCAATAAGAACACGGTTTAATCGCTTCTCAGCCCCTTTTACACCTTTGTGCATACATAGTCGGTTCTGATAGTTTCTTCCTATTAACTTCTCTTAGATACCTTTTCCTTTCCTCTTGGCGCTTTTCCATTTTTTGTCTTTGTATACCCTAGAGTTAAACATGTAAGCTTTGCCTTGCAGGTCGGACGTGGGTTGCCTCGTTCCTAGGCGTTATGTTAGCAAAATTTTTACATTCTCCCCACATCTCTCAAGATAAATATTATTTCTTCTTAATATTGTCGGCAAAAAGAAAGACTAATGATATGGCTAGCCAAAATACAACTTTCAGCCAGCTTCTAGTCTGTATAGATTCTATAACTGCAACCCCGAAAAACAATGCAAATACTGTGAAGTTCATTCCCAATTTTAGTCTTGTCATACGAATCTTATTAAACAAAGTGTCAGCGCGCTGTCTTTGGGATCGAGTGCGCTGACCATGATAGTGAAGGTGAAAGTGATAAAAATAATGATAATTTGGCATTATTAAACCTTGCTATAGTCAAGGACTTTAATAATTGAACAGTTAGTCGTTGGCTATCAAGAGAAAGACTTATGTCTTTCACTATATATTTAGATTCTGAAAAAGATATATTCTACTTCATATTTTTTTATATATTCAGAGACATAATAAATTGAAAAGTTATGCCTTGACGACTTCAGAAACTATGTTTCTGACACCTGTCAAGAATTGGAAATTCTTGAAGTCAAGGGAAAGATTTATGTCTTTCATTATAATTGCTATTTAATAAATAAAAAAATGTCAAAAGTAAAGAACTTAGTTATTATTGCTTCACTAGTTTTAAGCTCCGGTTGTGGAACATTGGAAAGAACTTATAATGAAACAAAAATAGGGATAAAATCCTACACTGAAGAGATTAAAGACGGCGAGCAGAGAGGAATACCTCCATTAAGTATTGAAGAGCTAATATTTGTCAATCGCTATCTTAACTCTTCCCGCAATGAAAGAAGAAGATTGTCTGAAGAGGCAGAAATACCTTATGTAGAAAGCTCTCCTCCGCCTTTCCCAAGAATGCGCAGAATATACCATGAATTAAAGAAAAAGAACAAGCTTCCTTAGGATTATTTCTTTCCGGATAAAAACAAGCGCAATGCATCCATGACTTTTTTCTGCTCTAATGGTACAAACTTAAGAGCTCCGGCTTGATGATGTCCTCCGCCTTCAGCAAAAGTCTCCGGAACATTATTTTGTAAGTAAGCAAGAAAATCATGGACTGAAAATTTGGATTCTTCTGTTGCTCTTATGGTTATAGCGTCGCTAAGCAAACCTATAGTTACTACATTTTTCTCTCCTTTCTCTTGTAGGTTATCATGTATTAATCCTACCACCTTCCCAGGTTTTGGATAAGCTCCCCTTGAAAAAGAATCTTCTATTGATAGAACTTGTAGTACTGTCGCCCCTATTTTCTCACGTTTGACCGCTGACTGGGCTATAGTTATTCCCCTCTTCTCAAGCATCCTTATATGTGGGACTATAAGATTTACTAATGCCTTCTGTTTTTCAACTGGATCACCAAAAGTTACTTCTATGTACTCGCGAGCCTCCATAAAACGGAGTTTGGTGCTTATGAAATCTATTAAAGCTGCCAAGTCATACAAAAGCTCTTTGCTGTATCCTTTCTTCTCGGCTAGCTTAAGATAAGCGTTCATTGCATCAGGATTATTAATTCTGTCGGCAAATCCTGCTAGTGCTGGAATATATTCAGAAACTGCAGAAGACTCTGGATTAATGAATCGTGCAAGCTCACTGCATAGCATTCCTGCCGAGAATGTTCTTCCATCCTCCCCCACTAAGAATGGATTGATATGAGCTAAAACTTCAGGTGAAATTAAATCTTTCTCAAAATAATGATGGTCAACAACTATAAAGTCCATCCCATGAATCTTACCCTGTTTAATTCCCATTAAATCTTCCGCGCCGGAACCATTATCAACTATTACGACTAAGGGCATCTTGTTTGAGAACTTTGCGGCATCAGCCAGAGAATGTGCGGCGTCTTTTATTGAGTCCTCTATTTCATAAAAAGGTGCGGCGCAGGGAGCACGAGTATAAAACTCCCAGGGGGCTTTTCCTCCTCCATGTTGTTTAATGATTAAAGGCAATATTGCTCTTTCAAGAGAGTATCCTGCGCTGTATCCATCGCAGTCGTTGTGATGTCTGACAATTATTGGTCTGCTTTTTATTATTGCATATCTTATCTCTACAGCCGCTTTTATGAAAGAATCTCTTAATTTATCCAGAATTCCACTCTTAATTAAAAATTGCGGCGGAGTAATCTCTGCACTCTTTCTCTCTATAGATTCAATGCTTGATTTGACTCTCTTCGCCTCATCTCCTTGTAATTTTTGTATCTTATTAATCTCTCCTTCAAGGCTCCCCTGAAATTCTTTTATTCTTGCACTGGCTCTTATAACGTCCCCTTCATTTATCATAGGATAGGCGCGTACTCCTGGCCCTTCAAATCCTTTTAGAACAAGAGTTCCTGTGCCGTCGCCTACAGAAAATAAAGTAGGTCCGGAAGTTTGCATTACTCTGTCTACTACTCCCATGATAGAAACTGCCTTGCCATCGCTTTTTTTAAGGCTAATCGAATTAATTGAATTTTCCATAACAAAAATTATCTTTCTCTCAATGCGCTAATAAATCGCAAAGTTCATTTAAAAAGATTTGGGTTACTCTTCTTCGTCCTTTACGCCCTTCTCCGTGACAAAAAAAACAGTCTCGTTGTCAGGCAAATTTGGAGAATCAATAAGCTTGGCAACTCTACTTCCTTGTTTTCCGCGTCTAAGATACATTCTAAATGTGCTTGCATGTCCTAATATGTTGCCCCCGATTGGAGTAGTTGGATCCCCGAACATCATTCCCGGATTAGCCATTACTTGATTGGTCAAATAAACAGCAAGATTATGCTGTTCAGCCATCTTCATAAGATTATGCAAATATCTATTAAGTTTTTGCTGCCTGTCAGCAAGCTGTCCCCTTCCAGCAAACTCTGCCCTAAAATGAGCCGTTAAGGAATCTATAATAACTAGTCGAATGGGTTCACCTTCTTTAATCAGCTCATTTATTTTGTCTATTAAAAGAATCTGGTGGTCTGAATTAAATGCCCTTGCAACTAAAATATTCTTTAATACTTTTTCAGGATTTGCACCCATTCCTTCAGCAATCTGCCTTATTCTCTCTGGCCTGAAAGTGCCTTCTGTATCAATGACTACTGCTTTGCCGTTTGCACCCCCTTGTTCCTTAGGCAGTTGGGCATTCACAGCCAAAGTAAATCCTAATTGGCTCTTTCCGGAGCCAAAGGCGCCATATGCTTCAGTCAGAGCTTTAGTTTCTATACCTCTTCCTCCCAGAAGCCCATTTAAATTCTTTGAACCTGTTGTGATATATAAAACATCTTCTCTTTTTTTTGCAAATTCTATGCCATCGCTAAAGCCAAGTTTCATCATCCCTCTTGAGGCTTGAATTGCTTTTCTTGCTACAGCCTCCCCTACTCCTGCTAATTCAGATAAAGCTGAAGGAGACATAACTGCCAGCCCCATTAAATCATATATTCCTGCGGCTTCAAGCTTCGCTGCAATTCCAGGACCTATTCCCGGAATGTCAGTTAAAGTTGCATCTTTTTCGGTTTCCTCATCAACTTTATCCTTTTTTGAGGTTTTTTCATCATCGTTTTTTGCCATCTTTTATAAAAAAGCTCCGTCTTTATAAACATTATAGCAATCTAGAGGCTAGATTAACCTGGAAAGTCTTAAAATGAATATTGCGATAGCTAAACAAACTGCAATAAAAAGTATTTTTTCAACTCTCCCGCCTGTAAGCATATTCCCCCGCGCTACTCTCCCCTTAGGCCACCAAATCTGAATTCCTTCTATTGTTAAACTATCACTGAATAAATGAAGACCATAACCTATGAAAAAAGGAAGGACTAAAAAGGGGGAAAAAGCGGCAAAAATAAAGCTTACTAATAAGCAAAAAGTCAAGCTATGAAGCATCCCCCTGTGTTTGACAAACCATTGCATTGGCCTGAATATCCAGTATTTTCCAAGATAAGAGTGCATACTGTCAATATCTGGAAGCAAACTCGCTAATAATATAATTGGAATGAAAGATATCTTATGAGTCACATAAGGTAGCAAAATAACTCCTGCCAATGCTCCCAAAGCAAGATGTGTGCGCATCATCATGCCTCAAAAAATACAATCTTGAATTTAAAGATATGCCTCTCACAAAAAATCACAAACGCGAATTCATCTCATTCAGGATTTTCTCAGGCTCAACTTCCTGAATTAACTCTATAGTAAATTCAGTGGTATTGTAAAGAGAATTCGTGCGTATGTTTCCGGAAAAGATTTTCTCATCGCCTAAAAGAGAGTTCTTTTTTTCATTGAAAAGCTCAAGTGAAAAAACCTCCTCCTGATTAAGCCCTAGTTTTAGTATTTGCTCTCCAAATATGACACTCCTTAATGAGCCAGTTCCGTCATCAATGACTAAATTAAGCAATGCGCGGCGTTGTGGCTCTACTTTTCCATGCGCATTGCACTGCTGTTCAACAACTTTTTTTCCGCATTGAGGACAAACTTCAAAATATCTTGGCTCAAAAACCTGTACAATGAAAGCACGGGATTGAAGTTTCTGTCCTGGTTGCGCATCTTTTAGACTTTTCTCATGAAATACTGTTTCAGTCACAGCATTGACAAACTTCTCATTGCTGGATTTCAAATCTCCAAAAGCGGAAAGATGAAGCTCTCCATTTCTCATCATTGCATTTGAAATCTCTACGGAATCTCCTTGTTTAAACTCCTCTGCCTCAAGAAGAGAAATGTGGTGAGCATCCCAGAGAACAACGCGTATGTTTCCACTGTCATCTGCTAAAACAAAATTCGCTACCTTTCCCTCCCTCCCATTTTTAGAATATGACCTGACTGGAAAAAGGCGCACAATCTTTCCGCATACGTGCGCTCTCTTCATGGAAGGAAGCAATTCGGCTATTTTCAGTCTTTCTTTCTCAAGATTAACTCCTAATTCAGCTCCCACAATTTGAGCTGCCCCTTCCTTAGAAACCAATCCCGATAATTTGGCTCTTTTGGCTTCAACCTTTCTCTCTATATCATCAGAAGAAACTCCAGCAGATTGAGCAATTCTCTCGACAAGACGCGAATAACTATCCATTACTTTTTTATGTGCTTACCCTTTAAAAGAATTGCTATGATTGCTCATCAGAAGAAAAGTTATATTTTATTCTGCCTTCCTTTCCGGTAAAAACTTAATCCGTTCTCCAATATGTGAATTCTCCATAAAATGAATTTCCTGTAAAAATCCTTCACCCTGCCTAAAAAGGTTTATATATCTAAATATCTAGGTAAAATCATTAAAGGGATGAAAGGAGGTCACAAAATATGGCAAACTGGGGTGGATGGGTAGCACTCGTTGGAGGAATAATCGCAGGTATCGGTCAATGGTATCCTGATGCATTTTTACCTGTCATCGGAGGAATTATAGCTATCATTGGAGCTATTGGCGCACTTGCAGCCAAGTAAGGATAAGGCCTTCATTTATTTTTGTTTTAAATTATAATCTGCTCCTATAAGGTCAGGAGCTTTTTTATTATAGACATGACTTTAATATTGATATGGATAACTGCATTTCTTAGATGACAATAATAGGCAGTTATCTATAATTCTGTAAGATATATTGAATTTACCGGGAATTATTTCTGGACATGTCAAGAACGCTACACTAAAGTATAGGGTGTGCTTGAGTTCTTGAGCACTATCGAGAATCAAATATATCTCCCTGCTAAAGCGAGGAGGTTTTATGAATATCGGGATTCTCGAAGTCTAAAAATCAAACGTGAGTTTTATATACCTTATTTTCCACTCCAATATATGGCTACTGTAGTAATAATTGTCAAGATTATGCCTGATTCCCCGGAAGCGGATCTTTCTCTTATAAGCGATGAAGCACAGAAATCTCTCTCCCTGGAAGGGGCTAAAAACATCTCTTTTGAAGAAAGACCCATAGCGTTCGGTCTTAAGGCTCTTGTGATGAAAACAGACATGCCGGAAGAAAAAGGAACAGACATTGTAGAATCAAAGCTTTCAGCAATCCCCCATGTATCTTCAGTCACAATTGAAGATTACCGCAGAGCTTTCGGTTAAAGTTACGGATACAAAGAATTCTCCATAATTATGCTCTTCTCATTTTATTATCTTGAATGATGGCATATCTTCCAAACTTCGGCTATATTTGAAATCTATGAATTTAAAGTTTCTTTCTCAATTTTACAAATGGCTTTAGAAATTATTTCGGAATAAAATATACTGTGCTTGTAATCAAAATGTTTAAATAGTTAAACATTATAATATATTATAATAGATATGGAAACTATAACAAAACAAACTAGGGAAGTTGGAACTTCGGCAGGAGTTTTATTACCTAGAAGCTGGTTAAACAAACAAGTAGTTGTAACTCTTTTCGAACCATCAAAAGAGAAAATTCTTCAAGATATTATAAGTTGCTTATTCGAGCATGATCTAAATGAAGAAGTAAGGGGCATTTATCTTTATGGTAGTTATGCAAGAGGAGATTTTAACTTTAATAGCGATATAGATATCTTGATTATCACACAAAATACAAATAAACTTGTCAATTATAATAATTATGAGATCCTCCTAGTCTCAGAAAGTTCTTTTTCAAAAAACTTACCGAATAACCTGAATTATCTAAGCCTTTTAAAAGAAATGAAAGTTATTTTAAATAAAGAATTAATTGAAAAATATAAAATCAAAAAGCACAATTTCAATATTAAAAAAAACCTCTCGGAGATTGCAGGAGTTTTTAAAATAAATCAAGATTCTATAAACATGTGCATAGATAATAATTTAAATCTCCCTGATGGGGTTGTTTATTCTGTTGTCTTGAGATTAAGAGAATTATATCTTATGAAGTGCCTTCTTTCTAAAAAGAGCTATTCTAAAAAAGATTTTTTAGAATCAATTGGAGATAAAGCTTATACAGCTTATCTTAGAATAAAAAGAAATGAGAAAGAATTAAATAATCTTTCTCCCAATGAATTAATAAACGCAATTGAATTGTCTAAAAAATGGTTAAAAGAATTAAAAAAGCAGAAAAAGGGATTGAAAGTTTAAAAAAGCAAATAGAAGAACATTTTGAAAAAATTGAAGTAGACATTAAAGAAAATAATACTGATAGAGGAAGATATCACTTTAAAGAAATAGATAAAAGCTTATTAGCAGCATTAGAAATTAAAATCAAGATTTTAGGAATAGAAGATGATAAATTGGTTCAATCATACAGAGAAAGATTAGAAAAATTAAGAAAAAGTCTGGATTCAGGTGAATTTGTGTAAATAAATTAATAGTTCTTCTAGAGAAGAATAATAACATTTTAAATTCTTTAGTTCTTAAAATCCTTATGAGCTTGTCAAGAACTCCTTACACGCTCCCAGCTTTAGTTCGGAGTTCTTGAAGTCATAGGAAAGACATACTATTTTGTTCAATTACAGAGACCTCAAGAACCTTGTGTTCTTGATGAATGCGTACAAAGTTAGCTACAACCTACGCAGTTCTCTATATCTAAAAACTCCCCCTTAAGCTACAATGCAGTCTTTTCCATAGAATAATATATAAACCTTTTTACTTTGCCTATAAAATGGCTCTCACTCCGGAACAAGTTGAGGAATTAAAATCTCAATTAAGGAAACAAGTGCAGAACTTGCCAGAAGAGCAAAAAAACGCAGCTCTTGGGCAGATTGAATCAATGTCTGCAGAATCCCTTGAAATTATGCTTCACCAGCAGCAGGAAAAGATGCCTTCAAGAAGAGAAAACCCCTCCAAGACTATCTTTCGGATGATTGTAGATAAAGACATTGAAACTATAACGGTTGGAGAAAATAAAGAATCTATTGCTGTTCTCGACATAAATCCCATCTCTAGAGGGCATTCTTTGATAATACCTAAGAAAGTAGTAATTGAAAAAGATAAAATGCCTCTTTCGGCTTTTTCTCTTGCAAAAAAACTCTCTCAACAGTTTAAATTAAAGCTTAAATGTTCATCTTCAGAAATCCGGATAGAAAAAAAATTCGGGGAGAATGTCGTCCATGTAATTCCGGTTTATGACAAGCCGGTTTCTCTTGAATCTCCAAGACAAAAATCATCCCAAGAAGAATTAAATGAAGTAGCTCGGCTTGTCAAGCCTAAAGAAAAGATAATTAGAATAAGGCAAAGAGTTCAGAAAGAAAAGAAAATTTTCCATTTCCCAAGAAGAATACCATAACTAATAAAATGTAAGCAATTAAAAAGGCTGGAACGAAAGGTATTCCTGTCTTTATAACTACTTTCTTTCCCGCCTTTCTTATCAGTTTTATATCATCAATACTTAGCCCGTGTACTCTTGCTAAAATAACCTTATTTCTGGCTTTTAAATTGCCAGTTAGCCAATCACCCTCCCGTAAATCTTTAGGATTTGTTAATTTGCGCATGCATATCTCATCTACCGCCTGCAAATAAGCATGCAGGAAAGGAACTAGAAAAATAAAAATGCTTCCTGCAATCCAAAGTATCCATGATTCTGCTGCAAAAATAAAAATTATGCTTAAGATACTTGTTAATATAAAAAGTTTCCTTACTTCCTTTAATACTTTTATCGCTTTCCTTTTTACTTTATTTCTTTCTGGATAAGCTAAAATCAAGCTATATCCTATAGTGTAAACTGCGCCTGCGAGAGCAAGAAGAAGTAAAAAGCCCAGCCCCCATATCACTAGGCTAAAAAAGTTTGTGTATGGCAGAGTCGCTCCTACCCCCATTAATAATTTAGCGTCTCCTCCTGCAAAAACTCTCCCATAATAAAATGCATGGGCAAGACCTATAAAGATGGCAAGACCTATAAGCCCTATAATAAAATAAGATAAATCATTATAAAAGCTTGCAAAAAATGCCCTGTAAGCAAGTGCTGAAGCTATCAGGGAAAAAGTAATCCAGTTTGCCACTTCGCGCATCTTTATGTCTTGTATAGTTGCAATTGCAACCCACGCCATGCCTATGCCGAAAAGAAAGTATTCTGGTTGCATGAATAAACTAAAAAGAGAATATTTATTAAGCTTCGTATCTCTTATCAGTTATGGGGGGTGATTCGACATTGCTTTTGCGACGCATAGTTTTTAGTCTTACAGTTCTTCTCCTTTTAGTGCTTTCTTATTTCCTTGTAAAGCCATTTCTTGTTGCTCTGGTCTCTGCTTTCATTCTGGCTTACATTGTGCATCCGCTCCATAAAAAAATATCCCATGCAACAGGTGAAAAAATAGCGGCTATTCTCTCCGTGATACTTGCTTTGGTAGTTATCTTAATACCTGTTGTCCTCATTACCGGAGAACTTACTAGGCAGGCATATCATGTTCTTGAAGAGCAGGATGTAGCTTCATTGTTTGACGATGTATCAAATCATCCTCTTTTGGAAAAACTGAATATAAATGTGGAGCAAGTCCGCCAGAGAGCAATTGCCTCGCTGATAAATGAATTTACCAGCTTCCTTGGTCAGATACCTGCTCTTCTTATTTCAATGTTGATTATTATATTTGGAATGTACTATATCTTGATAAATTGGGAAAAACTGGCTGTGGCATTAAAGAATTATCTTCCATTTGAGGAAAAAGATAAAGTCTCTTCTGAAATTGGGAAAACGAGCAGAAAATTGATGTATGGAATAGTCTTTGTGGCTTTGATAGAATTTGTAGTTGGCGTTATAGGATTTTATCTGGTTGGCGTAAAAGCATATATTCTTCTTCCCGCTCTGATTTTTCTCTTTGCATTTATTCCCGGTCTCGGACCTGTTCTTGTTTGGGGCCCTCTGGCAATATTTTACATTGCCCTTCAGGATTACCCTACTGGAATAGGAGTTATAATTGTAGGTTTAATAATAAGTCTTGTAATAGAGATATTGCTAAGAAATAAATTAGTAGGTTCAAGCACTGGCATAAATCCTCTTGTTATGCTTATCGGAATAATAGGTGGGATGACTATATTCGGTCTTTTTGGATTTATTATCGGACCTTTAATACTTGTATATACCTTAAAATTAATTCAGCAGACTGTTAGCCACGGCTAAGTCTTTACTGATGTGTTCCGTACTCTTGAGCTTCCGCCCCGTTTATACTTATTATATCGGGCTTTGGCTCTTTTATCGCTTTTACTTTTCCTTCTTTCAGGATATCCATAATCCATAAAATACTCTGGAAATTATATTTTATAAATCCACCGTCTTGTTATTGCTCAAACTGGATGCACTCGCTATGATAGTTTACAGTTTGAGGCTGAGAAGATTGTTCAAAAAATCTTCGAGATGCTCAAGGATTTTTGTTAAATCCTTGACACTTAAAAATCCCCCCATCTTGCTGTAATTGGGATTTTTATTCCACTAACTGCAGCTTAAGTTTGTGGTCTTTCTTCTTCAAACTTATTAATATCGCTATCAGCACAACCGCTATAAATCCTGCTGTGCTCGCAATTACATTAATAAGAAATTCCAAGCTTGCTGGTAAAGAATACAATGGTATCATATCATTGTACACTAGAAATGTGATTATGCCCCAAACAGCAAACAGCCCCATTATTATCCCAAATTTAGACTCTCTCCCCGCTAAAAACTTAATAACTATTCCGATAATAAGAAGGAAAGCTATAGCGATAATCCAATCAAGTATTGTTGAATTAGAATAAAACTCCAGATATCCCTGTATAAGCAAAGCATAGCTTATTATAAGTGACAATGCAACAGAAAGAATTATTGACACCCTTTTCTCATTATGAAATGCTTTTTCTGAAGCAAAAAAGATGATGACAAAAAATACTATAAATGCAAGCGCAAACCTTGTCCATTCATTATACAAAAGCTCTTGAGGCGACCACATCCCCCCAAATCCCCCGTAAGGTCCATAAGCAGATGCAAAATTAAACAAAAAGCTTATTGAGATAAATAAAAGCAGAAAAAGCTTTCGCATGTTGCCTCAAACACTCTGTAGTGCGATGGTTCTTCTTCCAAACCCGTGTACAGAAGCAATTAAAATAAGTCCTGTAACAAAGAGGACTAAGCCTAATATATTAAAGGCATTTATAAAACTGCCCGACAAAGCTTCAAACATGACCATCTGCACTCCAACGGCTGGCAATAATAACAAAACTCCTATAATCATGGTTAATATGCCTAGAAAGATAAATCTTGCTTTCATAGCGGAAAAGAATAACATTAAAAGTCCTATTACAATTATGATTGATTCCAATGCTGGAGACCTAAACACTTCTCCAAATCCTGGAATTCCCTGCATAAAATCAAACCATACTCCAATAGCTGCAAGAATTAAAAATGCGCCGAAAATATAATTAACAAGTCTATCGTACAATGGTAAATTACGAACGGGTCTTGGTGGCATATCTTATTCATATAACCTTTATTTATAAACCTTTCTGTCTGTAAAAAACAAAAACGCCTTCTTTCCGACGATAAAATACAATCGTGAATGAAAAATCCTCTCATTCGCTTCGCAGCAAGCTGTGGGGGGTATAAGACCCATTTGGAGCAATAAAAAAATAAGGGTGTATTGCATATCTTAGCTTATAGATAGGTTATAGAATTTCTATTTATAGAAAATAACGAAAAATTCCGGAAAGTTAATTTCCTGATTGGGCTTGAGCTCGTACTTCTTCCTCGCCGGCTACCTTGTTTGAATTATCCGTCGTTAAAAGTTCTTCTGTTCTTGCAGAAGAATCTGGAGTTACACAACAAATACTTCCGCTTGTGCCAGTCTGTTGAAATCCTTCATTGTAAGACTTGCTTCCTTTTACTGCTCTGCACTCTGCAGGAGTCTTGTACTGACCTCCGAGAGTAGAACATGTTATCCATTCTGTGCATAGTTTATCTTCAACCATTGTTTCATCATCTGCTTTTCCTGATTTTACTAAGTTTACGCATTGTTGCCTTGCCACCAATCCAATGCTGGTCGTACACTCAAACGAAGGAGCCGCCAGCGCTTCAACATTGCGTTGAATTGCGGGATTCCTGCACGTTACATATTGATTTTTTCCAAACAAGTTTGTTTCTGTTGGAGTGTCACAGTAAGAAGCAATATAATTGCTTTTGCTTGCCTGAACGCAAGTCTGTACTTTAACTTCTAGTGCCTGCGCTCCAAAACTATCAAAGAAATTTCTTACAGGAGCAAAGAACTTTACAAGAACAATTATAAGTATGACCAAAACAGCAATTGCAATAACTATGCCTGTGATTGCTCCCCCCGGACTGCTGTCCGCCCCTCTCTTATTCATCACCATATTGGAGAACACAAGTAGCTTGTATTTATAAACCTTACTCTTAATTGTCAAATTCCAGAATAATTTCCGTGTTTCTTATATATTTATTAAATCCTGATTTAGATTCAATAATCACGTCGGGAACAGACAAAATATGCTTGTCTCCTTTTGATGTAAAGCTAAATTCTCCGACTTGTATTAATTCATAAAACTGTTTTGCTCCTGCAATTGGAACTGCCCTTTCTTGCATAATCTGCTGGAAATTTGTTTTTATATCTCCTCCTCTTTGTATGCTAATCTCTCCTGCAATTCGGGACTCCTCTATTATATATCTGTAAGTAAATCCTACCTCATCTCTCATTGCAGAATATTCTGCGTCTTTTTTTAAATATGAGTTGTCAAAAGACATGAAAGCGATAAGCGCAAATAACGCTGCGCTGAATGCCAAAGCAACTAAAACGCTCATTGCTATATCCCCAAGTTTATTCATTTTCCCCCTCCAGACATTTTCCATAATATATTTCAAATCCATGAACAACTATTTCACCTTGGGGATATTCTTGTTTCTGACTGTTTTTAACATTCATGGATAAAGATAATCTTTCACTTTTCTTCTCATACTCCTTTATATTGCCTATGGGAACCCTTCTTGCCTCTCCGTTCTCACTTCGTATAAAAAGGCTAAAGACCTGATTTCTCAGGAGAGAATAATCTGAATAGTCGCTAGCCCGTAATGGTAATGTATGTGCGATAAACAAACAGCTTGGCTTTCCTGCGAATCTTATTTTGTTGTCATCTTTAGCCCACCCTTCAATGCCCTTTAATAAAATATCAAGTCGTCTCTCTCCACTGCTCTGCGCTCCCGCATCCATTGCATCTGCGGAAGCAGTATATTTATTTGAGATATATTGCTCGCTGCTCTCCAATATCATATATAAAATAGTGACTTCCCTTCCTTCAAAATTAATGTGTTCAAAAAAGATACTGCTTCCGCTCGGACGCGAACCTTCATTAATTTTATTGGCTCCCTGCAATTTAGCAAGACTTAATGATAAGACTATGAAAGCCCCCATGATAAGCACAATAAAAATAAAAGCGAAAAATCCTGTTGTGAACTTGCCCAGCACTCCCCGTTTCATTTTCCACTCTCCTTGACTCTTTGTCCTATTCCTGTGATAATTTCATATTTCATCTCTTCATGAGAAACAAAACCTGAAGTGCACTGCGGATAATATTTATTCTTCCCTTTTAAGTCGCACGCTTCAAAATTGCTTCCGGATTGAAATAAAACTTTTCCTTTTTCACATTCAATAGAGCATATCTTAATTATGAATTTAAGTGGGTCGTCTTGCATTATTTCCTTATTTAGTTCGCATTCATCTGTAAAAGTGCCATTCTTCCAATCTATATCCTTTTCAGACAAGCAAAGCTGAATCTGTCTGTTTATTATAGAAGCCCCGTTTGCTCTCAAGTCAATTCCTTCTCCGTAAAAAATTGAGACTCCCAGTGCAATTCCTCCGGCAATAATAAAGACTAAAAAAAGAAAATAAACCACCATTGTCTGATTTCCTGCGTTCTCCCCTTTCTTATTCATTTTTTGCTCCCGGAACTTTTCTCTCTACAATTTTAAATGTGAAAAGCGCCTTTGAAGCCCCAAGTTCGCTCTTTATACTACCTACCCCTACATTGTTGAGATAATGGTATTCGCTTGCCCCCTTTGACCTTAGCTTGACTATCACTTTCTGTGAAGCTCCATCAATTCTTATGATTGATTCATAGTCAGTATATTTATTTTTAGAAGCTATTTTAGTAAGATGATTTATGTCTAATGTGATTTCATCCCCGGGACTGCCCTGCTCAATAAAATTTGCAATTTCCTGCGCGTAAAAACTCTCCCATACTGCCGCGCCATTATGCTGTCTGCTTATCCATCCATAAATCAAAACAGCAACTAAAAGAGCAATAAACAGGTATATGGTGGCATCATGAAGTATTGTGCCTCTTTTTCTGTAAATCAAAAAGTCCTTGTGTTTACCGCACCCTAAAGGGCGCAGTTTGTTTGGGACTTTTGGATGCAGAAAAAACCTCTGCGTTTTTTCTGAACAGAAAATCCGAAGGATTTTCTTGTGCTCAAAGTGTCCCACGCACTGAAGTGCGTGGTTTGTCAGACACTTTAACATTATATTTAAGCGCAAAGTTTTCCCTCCAATTCATCCAAAATGCATTCAGTGCATTCTCCTGAAAATAAGAGCGACTCTCCATCGCGTGCAACATTTAATTCTATAAGTGGTTTGTCTAAAATGACAAATGGACATTCTACCCCGATAATTCTCTGAAAGTCTGGGCTTGTTGGATCAATTGGTCTCAAAGGAGCTTCAGAAAGTGGCTTTGCTGTCCGCATTGACATTTTAGAGCTTATTTTTATTTCATCAAAATTGAATTTCCTGCACACGCTTCTCTCTGAACTCTCGCAGTTAAAATCATCTTTAGGGCATATACACACGCAGCTCCCAATGCACCTTGAAGGTTTATCTCTTGTGTTTGCCCCCCATGCCCGTATATACCATTTGCATTCTTCAGAACGACCATCACATGGCTCTTGAATGGTTATCTTCGTCTCCTGTCCGCTCTTTATGCTCTCGCTCTTTTTTTCTAACAAATCTATATTTTTCTGGGATAATTCAAATTCTCCCGCAGTTATTGCTTTGTAAACCATTGCTGCCCCAAAACCCAAAGCTATAAGAGAAATCACGGCTATGAATATTCCAAGTGCATTGTCTCCGAAAAAATTTCCTTTTTTATTCATGGCTTGCTCTCTATGTAATCGCATAATTCATTTATAGCATTCGCCTTGTAAGGAAGCACTACAACTGTCGAGCATCCCCCGCTTCCTGCAATATTTTCGCTTTCTCCTCCGGGCACAGTAATCCTGTCGCATTTTCCTGCTGCTGCTGCGCGTCCTGCATGAACATTCATTATTACAATACTTGCTTGCCATGCTGCTGTCCCCCCCAACACTACTGCGCTCGCAACAGGATTCCTAATTGCTCGGCTTGCCCCGGAAACAGCTATTGATGCAACGGACCTCGGAAATAAGAAATAAGCTGTGCCTGCAATTATTCCTCCGCTCTTGAATATATTCCCAAAAGCTTCCTGATAGTTTGGGGGCTTTATCTGCATGAACAAAACTGCGCTTTCCGGCTCATTTCCTTCAAGCTCAACAATTCCAACAGGGCGCTTATCACTGCTCTGTTCTCTGTAAACTTCATTTGCCGTACCTACTCTTGCGTATGAAGAAGCGCTCTTGTCTGTGAAAGCCTGAAGATAAGTTAACGAGCTTCCAGGAGCTTGATGGCTTGTCAAGTACTTGCTTAAATTTATATTCTCCAAAATAATTTCTGCTTGCTCACTATCCAAAGCTACGCGGGCGCACAAAACACATGCGCTTGAAGCTTCCTTGAATCCTGTCTTCGTTGAAAGGGAAGTAACTATATCTCTTTTTCCCTCACCCATTAATTTCCAGCATTGATACATTTCTTCAGCCAAAGTCTTTTCCATTATCTCTCTAGCTTTTCCTGCATCGCTTCCCAAATTAACAACTTGTTTTTTCTCTCCTGCAAAAGATTCTGAACAATCTCCCTTCTCCCGCAGGCATATTTTTCTTGTCGTGCATTGCAAAGGCACATACTGCTTTGCTGCATCAATTGAAGTAGCTCTGGTTATTACTGACAATTCACATGACCTTTCTTCGTAGGATATTGCATCAAATAATCTATATAAGAAAAAAGCGATGACTAAAAAGCCTATAATGGATAATATCCAATACATAGTTTCCTTCTCTATTTGTCCCCTCTTTTCCATGCCAATCAATAAGTTTTGGTATTTATAACTCTTAGCTTGCTCAAGAGCCCCATACCCTCCATACAATAAAAAAAGTAAGTATCAGGAGAAGAAAAACAAACCATTCTATGTTATCAATTACAAATTCAGGCAGTGCTTCTCCTCGTTTGCATAATCTTTTCATTAATCATTCCCTCTGCATGCCCCGTTGCTTGGAGCTCCCTTGTTCAGTGCTATCACTAGGCTTCCACCTTCTTTTCTTGCACAAGTATTAAAAGAAGAGTCTTTCATTATTCCCACTTCGCTGTTAGGCTTCCTGTATGGGATGCTTATTGGTTCGCTTAAAACAGAGTCTCTCCATATTATTATATTCTTGGCTAACTTACTCTCATCTAAACTCATTCTTTTAACTTTTGTATAATATTCTGCTTTGTTTGTCCTGACAAAAATAATTCCCTTATCCGGTTCTCCCTGCAAATTAAGAGAAAGTCCAAGATATATTCCCGGAGAGCCTATCGCTCTCTCTCCGCAATAAAGTTGGTAAATTGTCCTGGTTTTCTCTTCTCTTAAATACCTGAAAGAATATCCCTCTTTGCAAGCCTCACTATTTTGAGAGAGAGTTACTGGAAACTGTATTAAGCTTGCAGAAAGCAGGTCTCCCTTGAGAAGAATTTTCGCTCCCTGAAAAGCACGGATATGGCTTTTTCCTATTCCATCTAATGCTGCAAATGCCGGAGCTTCCATAAAAAGAGTTATTAAAACGATATTAGCTGAAATTTTGGATTCATCAACTGTAATAATTGCCACATCTAAATTTTCACCTTTATTTTGAGTGCCTATTAAAAGCTCATTATATGAAGTCAATAGGTATTCCTCTCCTTTAAATTCTGCTGAAACAACTCCTGAATATTCCTTATTTCCATACTTGCGTGAAAGCTGAAAATACTGTATTGTTGCTTCTTTCCCGCCCATAAGAGTTATATAATCTGGGAGAGTGCGCAAAAAATAATATCTCTCAAAAACTGGAGAAAGTGAGATTGAATCAATGTTTTTTCCTTCCAGAGTAATTCCATCATCATCTAAAGAAATCCATCGCAATAATTCCCTGTCAAAATATTGCACCTCTCCAGTAGACATTCCTTCTCCCCCTTCTAAAATATATCTTACTAAAACATCGTTAGTTTGAACTTGACTGCTTTCATTAAAGGTTGGTAAAGAATGTATCAAAGGCAGAATATAATTCTTAGTCACTGGATAAGCTATCCCACCGAATACAAAAATTATCATCACTGTTACAAGAACGACTTTTATAATATTCTCTGAAACCAATTCCCCTTTGGCTCTCATTTGCCAAACCTCATTAAATTAGCCAATGCATCTATCCATGCAGGAAATTTCTCCTTGAATGCAAATATTATTATAATCCCTAGGACTAAAGCTAAAATTGAGAGAATTATCGCTAGTACAACATTCCAGACTACCCCTCTCTTCTCCCTCTTCATATTCATTGAAAATCAAAGCGCACTTAATTCTTAAATTTATTGTATAGGGTTGCATCTTCAGTGTCTTGGTTAATTGGCGCAGTTTTATAGATATGGATAACTGCATTACTTATAGCTCACGGAAGAGCAGTTATCCAGATAGAGACCTCAAGAACCCTATGTTCTTGATGACTGCGTACAAAGTGGGCTACAACCTAAGCAGTTCTCCGTATATAAAAAAAATAAACATTTTTAACAACACTTACTTATTAAACAAAGATATAAGACCATATAATTTATAACATAGCTATTCATATCATAAAAAAGGAAAAAGAGGGATTATGCCAAGCACACGCGACGTTCTGAAAAAATACGCTGCAAAGATAGAATCTGAAATGTCGGATAGTTCATCACCGCAGGGTTTCTCTAAGGAATATCTGCAGTTTAAAGACGAAAACATCCCTGAAATTAACCGATACGAACGATGGGCAAAAACACTTGGAACCATTATCTCTCTTAAAGTCTCTGAAAAAGACAGCCTAAAAATGCAAAAATTTCTTAAAGAAGCGCATGTTTCAATCACTCCAAGTCAGGCTTTGGCATTATCAATTACTACATTGATAGGTGCATTAGTGCTTGTCCTGGCAATTGCTCTCTCTATATTCTTCATAGGTGGCTCTTTCCCTTTCTTATTTACTTTCCTCGGTATTCTCGCTTCTCTTTCTTTGTTCTACTATGTTTATACAGAGCCGCAGCGTCTGGCAAACAGTTGGAAGCTAAAAGCCTCCGCGCAGATGGTCCCTGCAGTGCTTTATGTTGTAGTATACATGAAACACACATCAAATTTAGAGAGAGCAATTGCTTTTGCTTCGGAGCATTTGGAAGGTCCGCTTGCTCTTGACTTTAAGAAGATATTCTACGATGTCGAAGTAGCAAAATTCTCTTCTATAAAGCAATCTTTTAATGCTTATCTTGACCGCTGGAAGGAGTACTCTCCTGAATTCGTGGAATCTTTCCATCTCATAGAATCCAGTCTCTATGAACCGACCGAAGCAAGGCGCATTCAGATACTTGAAAAAGCTCTTCAGGTAATTTTAGATGGAGTATATGAGAATATGCTTAAATATTCAAGAGAAATACGCGCGCCCTTGACAAATGTTTACATGCTTGGAATTATTCTTCCTACTCTCACCCTCGCCCTGCTTCCTCTGGCAGCAACTCTTCTTCAGGGAATAATTGCATGGTATCATGTCATGTTATTCTTCAACATTCTCGTGCCAATATATGTCTGGTATCTAAGCTCGCAAGTTCTTCTAAAAAGACCTGGCGGATATGGTGATGCTTCTATATTGGAAAAAAACCCGGACTATCCTTTATTCATCTCTAGAAAGCCATGGATTATTTCTTCTCTGATTGCCCTGCCAATATTGATAATTGGACTTATTCCAATTATGATTCAATTCGGATTTTTTCCTATTGAAAGCACTCTTACATTGGGAGAGATAGGGCTTCCATTCCTCACAAACCAATCTATAGGAGAATTGTTTGGTCCTGTCGGCTTGGGTGGACTGCTCTTGAGTCTTTGTGTTCCTCTCTCCATAGCTCTTTTCTTTGCTATAGCTTATCGCAAAAAAACAAAGAAGCTTATTGTTGCAAGAGATGATACTAAAGAACTAGAGAAAGAATTTACAAACTCATTGTTTCAATTGGGAAACAGGCTCGGTGATGGCATACCTGCAGAAATAGCTTTTGCAAAAGTAGCAGAATCAACTCAAGGTCAGAAAACCCAGGCTTTTCTTTCATTGGTAAACCAAAACATTCAGCAGCTTGGAATGTCTTTAGACAGAGCAATATTTGACAAGAAAAGAGGGGCGATACTTTTCTTCCCTTCATCTCTTATATCTACTTCAATGAGAATACTTGTAGAATCTACAAAAAAAGGACTTCGAATTGCTGCGCAGTCTCTTATGTCCATTTCAGAGTATGTAAAAAATATAGAAAAAATCAATCAGCGTTTGCGTGACCTCCTCGCCGAAATAACATCTGATATGAGATCAAATATGACTTTCCTGGCTCCTCTTCTTGCAGGAATAGTTGTCGGTCTTGCAAGCATGATAACTTCCATACTTCTCAAGATGGAGTCTCTGCAAAAAGTTGTTCTTGCAGGAGGAGAACTTGGAGATTTAAGCTATGTCTCAAAAATATTGAATATATTTTCAGTTGAAGCGATAATAGCCCCCGCAGCAATGCAAATGATAGTGGGAATATACATAATAGAACTCGTTTATATCCTCACAGTAACTTTAGTAACTGTAAATTCAGGCAAAGACATATTAAAGGAGAAATATGAATTTTCAAGAAACTTGATGACTGCCCTTCCTCTCTATCTTATAGCCGCCGCACTTGCGTCCATAGCCCTTACTATTTTATCTTCTCTGGCTTTAGGCGGTCTCGCTTAGAATTTTCCGCTGGATATGTAAAAATAAACTCCTATCTAAAGAGAGAAGATTTAGATAAAAAATCAGTTTATAATCTTTATTGAACCAGAGAAAATATTTTATATTTTCTATGCTCTAAAAAAGTGAAAGTTTTTTTAGGTAAAGAAGAATTAAAGTTTTCCAAGTAAAGACTTGACTTTGTCTACAGATTCAGGCTTCATAAATTGAGCTATTTGGTCTAATTGTTTTCTAGCTTTCTGAACATCTACCATTGAATATGCTTTTATATTTGAGGCACCCTTGCCCTGCGCACTAAGCGCCTCCGGCGCTATACCGACGAGGCGACCATTGTCACGGTCAAGAACGCACCTGCCAATAGCATAAGACCTGTTGACGAGCCACCAGACACACCACGCCCTCATTTCAGGCTCATCTCCACTGCAAGATCCTGGGAATACTCCCATCGCAGTGTCGTAATCAAATCTTTCTTTGCTTTCAGCAAAGATAAAATCTGTATAATCATTAAGTAATGCTTGATCTCTTGCTAAAACCTTCCAAACAGGATGAGCTTTAACATCTTCTCGTGACATTGAATCATTAACTTTTCCGAGCTTACCTTTCTTGAATACTTCGCCTTGTAATGCTTTGTAAACATCCTCACCAAGAACCAATGCTCCGCTGTTTCTTTGGCTTTCAGGAGTCATTTCTCTTAATGTTTGAGAATCAAGGACAATCTTTACATCTCCATTTGGATGATAAATAACTGCATCGCCAGTATCAAAATAATTATCCATCCAAGCAGTTTTTACAGCTTCAGGACCATTTCTAAAGTCAAGTCTCCTTTGCATTAATTGAGAAGCATTCATTGGAACTCTACCTTCGGCTACTAGCTTAGGCATCTGTTCTACGTTTCTGCCATAAAATTCTTTGTATGCTTCTGGTGTTGCATTAAGTTTTATTGCCATACTAAATCAATAAAAGTGGTATTTATAAATATTTCTATTAAGCTACTACTATGTAATTAATAATAGTACTGTTAAAAGACTTATCTTTTCCGTATCCCTTTAAACAAAATAATAAATAAAAAACAAAAAAGAGGGGGGACCATAAATCACTCTTCGTCTTCTTCAAGTAATAATCACCTTAAATTATATACTAAGATTTATAACAAATTGATTTTCTCAGTCTCAAGAATTGGAAATTCTTGAAGTCAAGAGAAAGACTTATGTCTTTCACTATATTTAAGATTTATAAGAAAGGAAATGATTTATCCGATTATTAATTTCTATCACTATAATTAGAAAATTTCTCTTTCATCCAGTCCTTCCATCTTGGTAAAACGTGTTCTCTTAAAGGCAGTCCATATTCTTCTCTGACTTTTTCACTTATCACATGAAAAGCATGATTGGCTTTTGCATTGAAATCTGCTTCTAAAATTTCTGGCTTTCCAAGACGCAGAGCTTCATCAACCATTTCTTGTTTTATTAGTCCCCGCAGGATAATATTATCATATACTGCATCCCAGTTCCCAGCCCAACCTCGGACATTTCCGGCGATGCTTTTTAATATTTCAGATTCCCCATTTATTAATTCTGGTGTCGGCTCCAGCTCATCTTTCTCTACATTGTATCTCATCAAATCAACAAATCCTCCTTCTTCCAGAGGGTCTTTTGTCCAATGCTTTCTTACTTCAGTAACTCTCATTACCCTCTTGCTTGATTTTAGTCCGTCAGGAGTCTTAACCGGATTTGCTACGATTATTATGTCTGTTGCCTTGAAGCTTGTAGCCGGCACATTCAAATCATTTACAACTCTGTCAAAAACTCCATATGGTGAATCTCCGTGAATAGTTCCTGCTACTACATTTGCCAATGCCCCCACTCTCATTGCTTCATATAATGCCCTCGCTTCAGTGCTTCTTACCTCCCCTACAATTAAGGCAGAGTCGCCCAATCTCAAGCTGGCCCTTATGCCTTCTGAAGCCTCAACTTCGGTAGTTCCTTCTATCAGTGCGCTTCGCACTTTCATGCGCAAAATGTCATATCCTATCTTACGCAAAGAATCAACCGGAAGTTCAGGGGTATCCTCTACAACAATAGTTCTGTATTTAGGCATTATTTCAAGCATTAGGCTTCCTAATAAAGAAGTCTTTCCCGAACTTCTTGTCCCGGCTACAAGCAGAGTCCTACTACCATCAACGAGAAAACTCAAGAGTCCTGCTGCAAAAGAATTAATCATCTTGTTCTTGATAAACAATGGCAATGTCCAAGGTTGGTCTCTGTGTCTTCTAAAAGCATAAGCTAGTCCTGAAGGCGACAAGGGTTCTTTTATCGCTGCCACTCTTGCCCTTACGCTCCCAAATGATAGATCACTATCAAGAATGGGGTTTGCTTCGTCAAGAGGTCTTCCTGATTGAAGGCGAAGTTTAGCAGCCCATGAGTCTGCATCTTCATAACTGGGTATTATATTAGTTGCACATTCCTCGTACTGCTCATGCCTTACAAATATAGGGTTCTGTGCAATAGGGGCATTTAAAGCGATATCTTGCAACTTCTCATCCAATAAAAGAATCTCAATCAATCCATATCCTATTGTGTACCTTACTAAAATTCTGGCAAGCTTCTGAAGTTCGCGATATGTAAGCTCCATGTTTTTGCTCTTGGCTAATTCGCTGACTAAGTCCCTGGCTACATTGAAAAAAACGTGCCTCGTTTTTTCAGGATCTGTAAATTCCTCTGCCTTTGGTCTATGCTCCAGCAAAACTCCGCGGGCAATATTGAGAAGAAGATGGTGCTCTTCAGAAAGAGTGTATTCCGGAGGCATTACATGATATAGATATTTTGAATCGCTCTTACGCTTCAGTATAGTAACCGTAGCTTGCTCAAAGCTCCCACTTATTTCATACTGGTTAATAAGTTCTGCATCTGAAGGAATTACGGCAACTAAACGGGTAAAAGTAAAGTTAGGTAGTATGTCTGGTCTGAATACAGATTTGTAAATTTCCCTGTTGCTCCCGAGCATTCCTGCTATTTCAGGAAGAGTCTTCTGAATCAGCTTCGTCCTTTCTACCAGCCCTAAAAATCTCTCAAGAAATCTTATATAATTCACCAATCCGCTTACGTTAATCACTTGTCCTTTTTCTAATTGTCCCCGCAGCTGCCTGACTCTTCTCTGAAGTTCTATATAGCACCCTATTGGATCCTGTCTTAAGAGAACAAGAAGGTATGAAATATCCTGATGCACTTCTCCAACATTTCCAAATACGCTAAGTTTCTGTATGGAAAGAACCGCTTCTTGTTTAGTAAGAAATGAGTATAGCGCCGCAATCTCGCTTAGAAGCAGAATCTGTTCAGCAGGATAATGATAATTTCTCTGCTGTACTAAAATAACTCTTGCTATTGATGAATTTTCGGATATTAAATCTATGACTCTGGCCATGTCCGAAGTATTGTCTGCTATTGATGGAACAAATGGCGCCGTTAGGTAATTTATGTATAAAACATCCTCACCCTGCTTTCGGTCTATCTCGCTTGCGTATAAAGCGGCATTATCTTTGAATATCATGTTCACCTTACAACTAAATATCTCATACTCTTATATAAGTTTCTATCCTGCAGGGGGTTTTATCTATCCAAACAATTTTAAACTCTTAACTATTTACTAACTCATGACGGAAGAATATGCGGAAACAAGCGCCCCTGACCCGCTTACAAAGATAAGGGATGTTGAGGAAAAGCAAAGAATTCTTAAGGACAGAGTTCTGCTTATAGGAAAAACTCTTGTTGATGAGAAAGAGAAAACCTTTAAAGATATTCAGGATATAAAGAAAATTCTATTCACATTGAAAGAGGAGCAGGATAGAATAAAAGAAATAATTCAAAATTTGGTAGAGCAAAGCTCACAGGCGGCGCGAAAAGAAGAGCTTATGATGCTTCAAAGACAATTTGACCTTTTTAGGAAAGCATAGAAATTTAAACTACAAGACATTGCCACATAATAAATAGAGGAAATATGGGAATAATAGAGGAGATAAAAACAATGCAGAGAGAGGGAAGAAGCGAGTCAGACATATCTCAATTGATGCAATCCCATGGTTACGCTCCGGAGGAAGTTCAGGAAGCTCTGGCACAATCGCGCATAAGAGAAGCGGTGGCTGGCGGCACTCCTGAAATGCCTGCTTCAGATTCTCCGCATGGGCCTCCGCAGTCTTTTTCCCATATTTCAGGTATGGAGCCTTCAATGTTATCTCCCGCTCAATCAGCACAGCAATCACCGCAGACTGGACAATATCAAGTACCTGAACAGAACAATTATACTTCGCAGGTAAACGAGGGATATCCTCCACAATATCAAGAATACCAGCAATATTCTGGAAATTCCATGAGCACAGATGTTATTACTGAATTAGCTGAACAGATTGTGAATGAAAAAATACACTCTGTTAGGCGCGATATAGATAAAGTGATAGAATTAAAAAATACTGTGGAAAATAAAATAAGCTATCTTGATGAAAGACTGAAGAGAATAGAAAAGATTATAGATCACCTCCAGCTCGCCATACTACAAAAAGTAGGTGATTATGCTTCTGCAGTTGAAGACGTGAAAAACGAATTGCACGAAACTCAAAAATCTTTTAAGTCGCTCATGCCTGAAGCAAGAAAATCTCCTCAACAGCAAGAATCCCAGTAATTATTTTTTTACCTTAAAAAATATCCACGATGCAGCGCCTGCAATAACTAGAATTATTATTGCTCCGTACCATTGAGGCTCCAGAATTTGTGAGGCATATGGATTTTGAAACGGCTTAAAAGATATAATCGCTGCAATAATCATCCCAACTGCTAGAAATATGGCAAAAGCCGCTCCAAATCCCTTAGTCATGAAAGATATGTCCTTTCCCACGAAACCAATAACTGCCAGTATAAAAACAAGACATATTAGCAGAATGGCAAAGAATGGAACAACCCTTATGACAAATTCTCTGGCATTTATGAAAGTGACAAATATAAGTGATATTGCGAGAGCAAGTACAAAGTTAAAGATGAAAGCGTCAAAAATCTTGGCTTTCAAGAGAATTGCCAAGACGACAACTAAAGTTATGAGAAAAGTAAGAAAGGGGACAGCGGCTTGAACAATAGAAAAATCTGCAGGCATATTCACTCCTTACTCTTCTTCGCGCCACTTGCCGAATGTTACTGGTTTTTTATTGGAATTGCTGCTTTTACCGCTCACAGAAACAGCAATTATTATTCCGACTATCAACAATGCCCCGATTATCATGCTTCCCCAATCAGTCCACCATGTCGAACCAAAGAAACTTACTTCTGAAAAAGTATTGAATACTACTAGCAATGCTGCAACTCCGCCTAAAGAATAGAATCCTATTGCCCATCCAGACATATGCTCCTTAGGAATAAATATTGCAGTTAATATCACGAAAATCAAAACGACTGCGAGAGCAACTCCTACTCGCGGAAATGCCTCTCTGAAAAAATCCTGAACATATCCTACTCTCAAAGCAAGAATGCCCACGACTAAAGCAATGATTAAATGAACTGCCTTATTTGTCCCAAAAACATTTGTAGTAGTTAAAACTCCAAAGACAATGGCAAAAATAAGCAGAAATGGAAGAATAAAATCAAACACCCCATAACTCTCCCACTGTGAAAGCAAAACGTCTACATATGCCATAATCTCTTTATCTCAAACCTCTTTAAATATGTTTCGTTAAGATTTATCTTCCTTCTTGTCTTTCTTGCCGCCGCCGAATATTACTGCGGCAACTGCAGCCAAAACAACAACTATTATTATTGTATTTGTTAAAATGGCTGAGCTATTCTCACCTAGGGCTAAACTATAAAGATAATCCCATGCTCCTGTGAAATAAAGTACCGCTATAACTAAAGCTACAAAGACTGCAATTCCAAAAGCAATTCTAACACCTGAAGAAAGCTTGAAGTCTCCTTCCTTGTAGAACGCTCCTACAAGAACTAGAAAAACAACTATTATTATCAGGCTGACTGCGAGAAAAGGAATCAAGTTGCTTATCACATTAATCGCATATCCTACAGATATAGCGATGAGCCCGACTGCCAGAGCAACGAGTGCATCTATCTGTCTTTTGCCATCGCCAAAGATTTTTGATTTCTGCAATACTGCAAATGTAACTGTAAAGACTAAAACAAAGACCAAAGCCACCTGTCCCAGTGGAGTAGAAAATATAGTTGAAGCTGCCATACCTTTCTACAATCTTGTATCTATTTAAATATTCTGCTCTGCCCATAATATTTGCTCCCTTGAAGAATTTGATAAATCTTTTGTAAGTTCTTTTTTTCCGGAAATGAGACATATAACACCTAAAAAAGCTAAACCTTTATATTTTATATACTGACAATTATATTTACCACTCTATTCATGATATGATTTTCTTAAACATTAGAAACTTACATCAATTCATCTGCTGAAGCACCGACACCTTCTGCAGGCATATTTAAGCTTTCATCTCTGCTTGGCAAAGAACCTTTATTGATTAGAAATACGTCTCCGATTGCTTTTACAAATTGATGTGGAATTATAACTCCTCTTGCCCCTCCGAGAACACCCATTAATCCGGGTCCAACTTTTATTCTCCATCCTTCTATCTTATTGTCTACTAAGCTTACTTCTTCAATTTGTCCAAAGTAATCTCCATCTGAAGTATATACGTGTTTTCCCAAAACTTCACTTATTTTTTTAATGCGTAACATATCAGATTCTAGAAGCATCCCTATTTATACTTTACGTTTGTCAAAAGCATATATTCTCCCAAATATGAAATACATCATAATCTTTATATAACAGCTATGCAATTACCCTGTATGAACCTTTCAGAAACAGTGCACCTTCTTGCCGCAGTCATTATTCTTAGTGTTATTGCCGGCTTTGACTCTATATTAAATCAATCATGGATAAATCTGGCTCAAGCATTTCTTTTCTCCCTAATACTGATATTTGTTGTGGTTTATGCAAGAAAATTGATGGCGTATGGGCTTGACTGTGGAGTAGAGCACAGACTTTGGGGAATTTCAAGATGGGGATTTGCTGCTCACCGTTATCTAAAAACTGATTTCCCAGCAGGAGTTGCACTCCCCCTATTCTTATCCGTAATATCTCTTGGCCGAATAAAATTTCCTTCTCTGATAACTTATGAAGCAACGGCTCTGAAAACTCGCTCCGCAAAAAGATTCGGATACTATAGCTATACCATGCTTACAGACTGGCACAACTCAATAATTGGTGCCGCTGGAATAATTGGCGCTCTCCTTGTCTCTCTGGTAATTTACTTCCTTCCTATAGGCTGGGAACCGCTCTCCAAAATTGCAGCTTATTACGCTTTTGTAAATCTAATTCCCTACTCAAAACTTGATGGTATGCAAATATTCATGGGCTCGCGCGTTCTCTGGACAACCCTTGCTCTTATAACCGCAATATTCACGTCCTATGCAATTTTTCTATAGTCAAAGCATAACTGTTCAATTATGAATAACTGCATTATTTATAGCTCACGGAGTGGCAGTTATCCAGACAGAGACCTCAAGAACCCTATGTTCTTGATGACTGCGTACAAAGTAGGCTATAACCTACGTAGTTCTCTGTATTTATGTCTTCATTATAGTTTAAAAAGACAAATAACTTTAAACTCCCTAAATTGCTTATTCCTTGATGATATCAATAACACCTAGAGATTATCAACAAAAAATATTTGAGACGGCTAAAAATCGCAATACTTTAGTTGTGCTTCCAACCGGTCTTGGAAAGACACTCATAGCTCTTCTTCTTGCAATTGAGCGCTTGAAAAAGCATCCTGGAAGCAAAATCCTTTTTCTTGCACCCACCCGCCCTTTAGCCGAACAGCATTATGCATACTTCACAAAATACCTTCCTGAACTTTTTGCAGACCTTCAGTTATTTACTGGAGAAGTGCCTGCAGAAAAAAGGCAGGAAATATGGCAGACTGCAGAAGTAATCTTCTCAACGCCTCAATGCGTGGCAAATGACTTGGAAAAATACCGCTATGACTCCCATGAAGTCTCTCTTCTTATAATAGATGAAGCACACCGGTGCTTAAAAAACTATGATTATACTACTGTAGTTGAATTCTACAAAAAGCAGGCACTCAATGAAAGAATTCTTGGTCTCACTGCCTCTCCCGGCTCCGACCCCGAAATAGTCAAGCAGATTTGCATGCATTTAAACATTGAAGAAATAGAGATTCGCACAAGACATTCAGAAGACGTGAAAGAATACTTGCAGGAGCTTGAATTTAAAAAAGTTGAAGTTCCTTTCCCGCAGGAATTTATTGAAATCAGAGTCCTTCTAAAAAGAATATGGGACTCTAAAGTAAGTATATTAAAAAGCAAAAATTATCTTGTAGGCCCTGCAAACAAAATAACTCTCTTAAAACTCCAAGCCCGTTTGGCAATGCAGGTTTCAAGACGTAACTTTGCAGCAATGCATGGTATGTCTCTTACTGCACAAGCAATAAAAATTTCCCATGCTCTTGAGCTTTTAGAAACTCAAACACTATCTGGCTTGAATGAGTATTTTAACTCGTTGATTAAGCAGGCATATGAAAAAAAAAGCAAGGCAGTGCAATCACTTGTTCTCCTTCCTGAATTCAACGCTGCCCGTATCTCCCTTAACTATCTTTTAACAAAAAAAGTAGAGCATCCGAAAATAGAAGAGCTTGCAGAGCTTGCAGAAAATGAATTCTCAATTAATCCTCAAGCAAAAATAATTGTATTTACCCAATTCCGCGACACGGCCTCTGTAATCTCCCGCCGTCTATCTCAAATCACCCCCATAAAATCTGCAATCTTCGTCGGTCAGGCAAAGAAAAAAGACACCGGTCTCTCACAAAAAGAACAAAAGCAGATTATAGAGAAATTCAAATCAGGAGAGATAAATGTTCTCATTGCCACCTCAATAGCAGAAGAAGGATTGGATATTCCTGAAGTCAACGCAGTAATATTCTATGAGCCAATACCTTCTGCCATTCGCACAATTCAGCGTGCCGGAAGAACAGCCCGCCTTTCCCCAGGCAAACTCATCATCCTCATTACCAAAGACACACGCGATGAAATCCATCATTACGCCTCCGCCGCCCGTGAAAGAAAAATGTATAAAACAATCCATTCAATTAAGGACGAACTTGAAGAAAAGAAGAAATCTCCCTCTTTGGGCAATTTCACCGAAACGAAGGAGTTTAAGCCTTAACAATTATTCCTTCTCTATCTCTTCATTGAGAATTTTTTTGAGCAAGAGATTTAATTTCTTTAAGACTCAATTGATATTTGTATTTTTGTCTTGCAATATATTCTTGCAAAATCTTTGCGTTGGCTTCGCCACTTAAAAAAGAACTACCCGACCAGCCTCAATCGAGTTAGCCAAATCACCGCTGCTCGAGTTGATATTGAGGTTCCTGTTGAGGAACAACCCCGAAAGTCCAAGATTATCTAATGATGAAACGTTTTTGGTAGCAGTATAAAGAGTTCTATTACCGTCAGTTAATCTGGAAGGCAACCCTGTTTCTAAAGAGACGTCTGCATCTGAAAATTTACCACTTCTTCCTGCTAGAATCTTTGCAGGCCTTACTTGAGTACCATCATTCATTATTAGACCTAGGCTATAATTTCCCCCATCAAAGTTTTTCAATCCATAACCTACAACAACCGCAGGCAATCTCTCAAAGTCTTGTAATTCTTTAGGTAATTGATTATAAAAATCAAGTGCCATTTCATGGTGTCTTCCTGTGAAATCAAGAACAACACCCATATCAACATAATGATTGCCTTTTATTGATAAAGTGTCTCCATCATTGAGAGTTTTCTGCAAGTCTTCTGGTCTTCCCGTCCTATAATTAGGAGCCACTCTTTGAACAACTGGGAGGATTAGAGAATTTGAGCCAACCGTAGTTTGAACATCATTTACTTCTCTTAACTTTAGAACTTTCAAATGAGTATTTTTATTAAATTCTGAGTCAATTACAGATTCACATTCTTTTACGAATTCTGGAGCATTTGGTCCAGCAACTAAGTAAGGAATTATTGAAGGTTGCTTGATTGCAGGAGGAAAAGAATAATTTCCCATTTTATTTAACCCCTAATCGTTGTGCAAGAGATTCAATTTCTTTAAGACCTGATTGATATCTAGTCTTTAATTTCCCTCTAAGCTCTTGAAGGTTCGCATTTTGCTTTGCAATATATTCTTGCAAAATTTTTGCGTTATCGGCTTCGCCGCGAACCAGAACTACCCGACCA
>Ga0209211_10002330_pt1 | contig 33059 bp, 32 predicted proteins | sample RifGroA2_FD_183992 | JGI IMG/M metagenome (GOLD analysis project Ga0209211, IMG submission 183992) | Groundwater microbial communities from Rifle, Colorado, USA - Groundwater A2 (SPAdes) (version 2) | ecosystem: Environmental > Aquatic > Deep subsurface > Groundwater | place: Rifle, Colorado... | reverse complement strand
CTTCTGATGTTACACCGTAATGCGGTTCCCCTCCGTAGGAGCCATCCCACCCCGCAATCAAGGTGATGATTGATTATATCGCTCGTGAATTGATGCTAATCCCTACTTTCGCAACAACCTCTGTTTTTGAGGACTAAAAATTAGTACACCTTTAGCAACTTTCGCAGAATCATGCTAAAGATGATGGAGAGGATGATATATATGCCCAGCCAGCCGGGGTGCCAGCCTAAAAGGGACAGTTTTCCCAGTGGTTTTAATTCGTTGTAATTTATTTTGATTTGGGTGATATCAGAATGGGCAAAGGTCGTTATTGGCTCGCTGTACAGGACTTGGGTGGTGGCAATGATTTTTTTACTTTGCTGCAGCTCTCGGGTTTTCACGGTGAGGATGTGTTCTCCTTCCTTGCTTTTGAGGCTCCAGGTGACCTGATTGGCAAGAGGTTGTTTGGCACTGCTGAGTATCTGCGTGTCTTCATCAGCTATCAGTTCTGCTTCTCCGGTAAGTCCTTCTTTGAAGGAAGCGGTGATGCTGTAGGTCTCACCAGGAAAAATGGGCTCATAGGCTAAATGGGCGTTCATCCAGCCGAAGATCAGGATGACGGGAAGGAAGGTGATGAGCATGGCTTTCAAGGAATGTTTCATGTATTCCATATTGGAGGACATGGCTTCTTTCTGCATCTTAATCATCTCTTCCGGACGATCTTTCATCTCTTTCATCTTTTTCTGGAATTCTTTCTGAGACTCTTTGATGCGTTTCATCTCGCTTTGGTTGGTGAAGTACTTGTAAATCAGGGTGATGATGACGGAGATGAACAAGGAGAGAACAAATAGCCCCCAGAAGGGACTGAGATTTATCAAAGGCTGGAAGATGGGGTTAAAGACGGGGTCTACAAAAGCCATAAAGGGTTCTTTCAGGTAGCTCCTTTATAAAAATTGTGGTATAAACCATTCTTTTCCAGCGTCTCCAAAAGATATTTAAAAGAAGGCGCTTCTTGGTAAAAAATGCGGCAAATTCAGAAGGTACTTATTGAACAGAAGACGGGAAAGAAGTATGTAGTGAAAGATGTGGATGATGATTTCCATACCTCGGCCGGTGTTATTTCCAGCGCGGACTTGAAATCAAGTAAAAATATTGTCAAATCTAGCAAAAAAGAGAATTTCGTGATGCTCAGTCCTTCTTTCCCAGATCTATGGGAAAATCTGCAGCGTGGCCCTCAGGTGATAGCACAGAAGGATATTGGTCTGATTCTGGCGAAAACCGGGGTGAATCAAAATTCTATAGCGGTTGACGCTGGCGGAGGTTCTGGTTCGTTATGTTTTTCCCTGGCAAATGTGTGCAAGGAAGTAGCAGTCTATGAAATTAATCCGGAGCATTTTGCCATTCTGGAGAAAAATAAGCAATTACTGGGAAGGAGTAATGTACTCTTGAAGCAGGAGGATGTGTACCAAGGCATCACTGAGACAGAGGTAGATTTAGTTACCTTAGACCTGCCTGAGCCTTGGAAGGTAGTGGTGCATGCGGAAAGAGCATTAAAGCTGGGGGGATTTTTGGTGGTCTATTTGCCTAATCTGCTGCAGTTAAAGACTTTTGTAGATTCAACTGCAAGGACCGGCATTACGGTATTAGAAACTTTGGAATTATTAGAACGGCAATGGAAGATTGAAGACCGCATCATGCGTCCGGAATTCCAGATGTTGGGACATACCGGGTTTCTGACTTTTTGCAGGAAATGGTGATTATATTCTTCCTCTCTTTCGTTCGGCATCCAAAACTTTCTGAATGGCATGGATGTAGGCGGCGGTTCGGAAGTCGTAGGTATGAGAAGTATAGGCATTCCATAATTGGGTAAAAGCTGAGACCATTTTCTGTTTCAACCGTTCTTTGATAGTTTTTTCATCCCATTGCTCGCTGGCATTGTTCTGCATCCATTCAAAGCAGGAAACAGTTACACCACCCGAATTGGCCAGAACGTCGGGAATGACCAGAATTTTTCGTTGATGAAGTATTTCGTCTGCTTCTGGGGTGGTTGGTCCGTTAGCAAGTTCTACTACGACCCTTGCTTTTAGGTGGCCAGCATTTTCTTTGGTAATGACGTGGCTTAAGGCGGAAGGGATGAGGATAGCGCAGTCAGTGGTAAGAAGTTCATCATTGGTGATAGGTTCTGCTTCCGTATACTTTATTACAGTTCCAGTTTTTTCTTTGATTTTTATTATGCTTAGTATATCCAGTCCTGATGCCTGATAAATTCCTCCCTGGGAATCAGACACGGCGACAATAGTATACCCCTGACCTGCAAGCAGCTTGGCCATATTCATGCCGGCATTGCCAAAGCCTTGTATAGCTACTTTTTTTTCTTTTATATTTAATTTTTGCACTGCTTCTGCTAAGACATAGGTGCCGCCGAGAGCGGTGGCAATGTCACGCACTAAGGAACCGCCTTGTTCCAGCGGTTTGCCGGTAATCATGCCGGGGGCTTTGTGTTTGATCAGCTTTTCATATTCATCGAGCATCCAGCCCATGATTTCAGGAGTAGTATATACGTCTGGGGCAGGAATGTCTTGCTGCGGCCCGAGATATTGGTGAAAGGCGCGGACGTAGGCGCGGCTGAGCTCTTCTAATTCTTGGCTGCTCAATAGTTTGGGATTGACGGTGATTCCCCCTTTTGCCCCTCCTAAGGGCAGGTCGGCTACGGCAGTCTTTAAAGTCATCCAGAATGCCAAGGAGGTAACTTCGTCTTCATTGACGTCGGGATGGTATCTGATGCCGCCTTTGTATGGTCCTCGGGCGTTGTTGTATTGGGCACGATAGGCGGGATATTTTTTTCCATTTACAATCAAAGTTGCCGTAAGAACCCGGTCGGGAGTTTGCAGAAGCTTGAGCTCTCTGGAAGAGAGATTGAGAAGGGGGGCTATTCTGGTTACGAACTGGGTAATTTCAGTAAAAGTCATGGGGTGTTAGGATTCAGAATTTAATTATAAAGTTTATGATTTTTGTTTTTTGGTAATGATCTAGGTTTAGGAAGGAGTGTTCAAGAATAAGTTATCTTTATCTGGTCTCCTTCTTGCGGGACATAGGTGTCATAAGTATATGATTCTTTTTCATTGATGAGAAACTGTGTTTTCTGTTGGTCATTTTGGCAATACCGCTGGGAGCTGATTTCCAGGCATTCTGGATTTAGTTTTACCTTTGCTTTTTCAAGGATGGAGCGCAAGGGAAGCTGGGGGGAAAAAGATTCAATGCCCTGAGAGCTGAATTGGACAAAGTTATCTTTAGGGTTGCTGCTGTTGACCAAGCTGATAGGGGTATCATTGAGAACGATGGCTAACTGGAAGCGAACTGGCTGGGTGGAGTAGGGGTAAGGGGAGGTTTCGGTACAGGAGTTTTGCTGGCATAGGTTTTGAGTGCAGAGGACATTTACTGGCTGTTCATTGCACATCAGGTAGCAGTCGCTGTCAGTCTGGCAGATGCGGGGCTCTGCTGATCCAGGTGAAGCCTGAGTGGGGTTGAGGTACAGAATGCCGGGTACGGTAAACCCAATGACAATAAGGCCTAGGAAGATAATCATGACTACTTTACTGAACTTTTTGCTGGGGAGAGCCATAGAATAAGATAAAAAAAGAAGTAGTTAAAAAAGGTTTGTCTTTTACGTAGGTGTATAGCATCTTCGAAATCCTTGCTTACTTTACGTTGAGGTATCCAATCATGCCTCTCCATTCTTCACAGCTGCTGCAGGTGAACTTAAAGTGGCCTTTCTTTTCAGCAGTGAATTGGACTATGGTCGGGCCATCAATTTCTTCTTCAACGCCCAGTTCGGGAATGGCAAAGGTGAATTTAGCCAAGGCCAGGGAAGGTGAAGTGCTGGGAGTGATGGATAATTGGATCATATCTCCTTGGTTTACCGTTACCTGGTTAGGCAGGAATAACCATTTCTTGGCCTGAAGCGGTATGATCTTAATGTCTGCTCCCTCAGGGGCAACCGAAGAGGGGGCTGGTTTAGTGGTTCCAGCAGGGGATTCTATGGCATCAGGCTCTGATTCACTTGGAAGGGTTAGGCTTCCATTGCTTGATTTTCTTTCTTCCAGCTGAGTTTCAACCGTTTTGCTGGTGTCAAATCCTTGGGGGAAGAAGAGTTTTCCGTTCTTAGTAAGGTAGGAATCAATGGTTTGTCCGGCGACATCAAGAGAAACTTTATAGAGATTTTCGCTTTCTTCAACCGAATTAGCGGTAGCAGTAAAAGGCGCCCGTAATAAGTTGGTATTGACATATTCTACGACTTTGCTTTCGGCTTCAGAACTGGTCAAGCTGGCAGTGGCAGCTCCCGTCAAGGCAGCATCGGAAAATCGGAAGCCTTGAGTAAGCACTGACAAAATTAATAATATGACCATGATGCCGGTAATCGCTTTCCAGGTAGACGCATCTTTGAAAAATCCGGAACCTTCTTCTTTTTCACTGGCCCAGGGGTCAACCGGCGGAGTTGTCTCTAACGGCGCTTTAGCAGCGGTAATTTCGATGTCTTTTTCTTTTTCCATTTTTATTTCACCCATTTTGAACGTTGATTTCTTGGCGTCTTCAGTATGATCAATGATTTTAGCCGCTGCTTTTTTGGCCGGTTTGGCTTTCTTGGACATCATCTCTTTTTTACTCTTCCCTTCCTTCTTATCCTCGCGATTCAGACGTTCCAGTGCGGGTTCTTCATCTATGAATTCCTCACCGAAAAAAGAGTTTTCCATATCATCCAGTTGTTTTTGTTCCATATAACATCACCCTCTTAGGGATGGTTGTTGAATGCGGATTTATAAATATTTAGGTGGTTTAACAGATAGTTTTTGAAAGTATTTTAAGAGAGGAAAGATGGATCTGATGATCTGGCGTGGATCTCTCCTTTTCTAATGGAACTATCTTTTAGTAGTTATAAAAGCTTAATAAAGCACAAAGAATATTAAGGTCAGATGCAGTTTAAAATTCAAAAAAAAGAGAATGAGAATATCCATCGCTATCCTACCGAAGATTTAGCTCTTGCCCAGCGGTTTGCCCAGCAATTGAAGAGCGAGTTAGGGGATTTTGTGGTGGGGATCATCGCTTTTGGAAGTTCGGTGCGCCGGGAAGCGACTTTGCACAGTGATATTGATATCTTGGTAGTAAGCGATGATACGGCGTTTCAGCTGACGGAAGAGTTGATTGAAGCATACCGGATTATTGTGGAAAACGTGATTGTGGCGATATCCCCTAAATTGCATATCACTTCGATGACGTTTACCTCTTTTTGGGATTATGTCAAGGCCGGCGATCCGGTGGCGGTGAATATTTTACGGGATGGAGTTTCGTTGGTGGATACTGGTTTTTTTGAACCGCTGCAGCAGTTGTTGAAGCAGGGGAAGATTCGTCCGACAGAGGAAAGCATTTGGCGGTATTTCGGGCGGTCGCCAAGAACATTGCTGAATTCCCGATGGCATGTGTTACAGGCAACTCTCGATTTATACTGGGCGGTGATTGATGCCGCTCATGCGGCACTGATGCGGAAAGGGGTGGTTCCTCCTACGCCGGAACACGTGGCTGAGATTCTGGATCAAGTGTATGTAAAACAGAAGTTACTGGAGCCAAAATACGTGGAGACGATGAATCGGTTTTATCGCCTAAGCAAGATGATTACTCATCGGGAGATTAAGGAAGTGAAAGGAGCGGAGTATGAGCATTATTATATGGAAGCGGATGAATTTGTAAAAAGAATGAGAAGGCTGATTGAGAAAGGGAAGTTTTGATTCTGTTTTAAGTTTAGTTCTGTACGCATCTTCCATCTCTACAAGACATTCTGGGATCGACTGAACAACGAGGATAATAAACTGATAAAAGACGATCTACACATAAATATTCAATCAGATAATCGCGGTCTATACACTCGTCAGTTAATCTAAATGAAGTGCCATCATCATAAGTGCCCTGTGCTGTTCCTCTCACTGTATGGTCATTACTGTTCCCGCTTCTCACAATGAGGTCGGAATCAGAGCAGCTGCTCGTGGTAAATATGGTGGTATCCTCTCTCGGTTCACAGGCATCACCCTGCCCATCTCTATCGGCATTGGCTTGATTTTGATTGGCAACGGCCGGGCAGTTATCACACCCATTTCCAACCCTATCGTTATCCTGATCGGCTTGGTTGGGGTTAGCGATAAGGGGACAATTATCAGTATTATCTTGAACGCCATCATTGTCCTGGTCTCTTACTTCTTCCCATCGTAATACCGCGGCTTTGCATTCGTATTCTTTATTATCATACCGTTGTCTTGCTCCCACATTCTCAGCAGTACATTTATACCAGTCATTATTATCGCAAATATATTGGCCGCTTACGCCGCGATTGTTACATCCTCCATTTATATCGGCACATTTATCTCTGGCACAGCACCCTGTCCTTAATGGCCTTACACCAGCAGCACTCTTATCTTCCTCGCCAGGGAACAAGTAGCTCCAAATTAGGTATTTCCTGATGATCCTTCCCAAAGAGCGTGTTTCAGAACACAAGGCATTCTCACTGAGGTTTAATCTCCATCGATCCTCTTGGCAGATATATTCCTTTCTTTGGTATACATGCACAGTATCATTTTCATATTCGCGACAATCAAACCAAAAGTTGAAATCTGCAGGAATGCCTCCCCCACCAGCAGGTACTAAAGGATCATCATCGGAGGGACTAGGATCACAGATATATCTTGAACTCGTTCTTAATCCTTCCCCTACACAGTTATTGTTTATATTAACACATTCATTAATCCTACAGGTTCCAACTCTTACATACTCTCCAAGAGCATTATCATATTCCTGGGGGAGCATAGGGCTAATAATGGGTATTCTTTGATCTACCGCCTGACCAGCAGCCGCAGACGGTTTAGCACTTTCTTCTTTTTCTTCTAGCCCAGTTATTTCAGTACTTTCTCTGGTGGGTTCGCCTTCGAGCGTTTCCGAGGCGGCATCTGATACTGAATCTTCTGGAACCACTTGTTCTTTGGGTACACATCCGCTTAAGAAGAAAATAAAAATAGCTATAACAACGAGATATTTTTGAATCACATCCCTCATTATTGAGAAAAAGTGAGATATATATATAATATTTTCGTTTGCTGGTGATTTTGGGGTGAATAAAGTGGATTGAGGGGTAATTTTGAGTGGAAATATTATTATTGAAAATCATAAGAATAAAAGTTATTTCTCGAAACCTTTAATAATCATCCCCCTTTTCTCAGCAAGGATGAAAGAGATTATTCTTAAATATGCGTTGAAAAATGCCTTGGACTTCCAAGGGAAGATTAATGCCAAGGCAGTCTTGGGGCAGGTTCTTCGGGAACATCCGGAATTGCGTCAACAGGTGCCGGAGGCGTTGAAAGAAATTGAGACGATGGCAAAAGAAGTTGCCAAATTATCTTCCTCTCAGATTCAGGAGAAATTGCAGAAAATAGCACCGCAATTATTGGAAAAAGAACCAGTTGTTGAAGGTCCATTAAAGCCGCTCCCCAAGGCAGTGCCGGGAAAAGTAGTGCTTCGCATTGCTCCTTCTCCTTCAGGACCGTTGCATATCGGGCATGCGTATGGGGTGTCGTTGAATTATGAATACGCCAAGATGTACAATGGTAAATTAATTCTGCGCATCGAAGACACTAATCCGGAAAATATCTATCCCCCAGCGTATGAGATGATTGAGGATGACGTGAAGTGGCTAACGGGGTTGAAAGAACTTCAAGTGGTGGTTCAATCTTCCCGTTTAGGGATTTATTATGACTGCGCGGAAAAGCTGGTGAGGCAGGGAAATGCCTATGTGTGCAGGTGCGACGCGGATAGCTGGAGAGAAAATAAGAATAAAGGAATTGCTTGTCCTTGCCGGGATGCTTCTCTGAAAGAAAATCAAACGAGATATGCCCAGATGTTTTCTACCTATGCGGAGGGAGAAGCAATACTTCGCCTGAAGACGGATATTAAAGATAAAAACCCGGCCTTGCGGGATTTTGGATTGATGCGGATTGTCCAGCATATCCATCCTAAGATTGGAAAAGAACAGCGAGTATGGCCGTTGATGGTCTTTTCCGTGGCGGTTGATGACCATGAACTGGGTATTACTCATGTGTTAAATGGGAAGGATCAAACGGATAACGCTATCAAAGAAAAAATGATCATGAGTTATCTGGGATGGAAGCATCCTGAATACAAGCATTGGGGCATTATCAATTTTGTGGGCTTTACCATCAGTAAATCTGAAACTAAACTGGCTATTGAGAAAGGTACCTACACCGGATGGGATGATATTCGAATTCCTTTTTTGCAGTCATTGCGCCGAAGGGGGTATCAACCAGAAGCCTTTCGAAGGTTTGCCATAGAAGTAGGACTGAGCTTAAATGATAAAACGGTGACGATGGAAGAATTTTGGAAAATGATTGATTCATTTAATCGTGACATTGTAGAGTCGAAGGCGAATCGTTATTTCTTGGTTGACCATCCGATATTGATGGCATTGAAAGGATTTCCGGCGAAGACAATTTCTTTGTCTCTTCATCCTGATTTTCCGGAGCGGGGGAAAAGGACTTTTGAAGTTGATGGGCATTTTTATATTGCAGAGCAGGATTTTCGCCAACTGAGTGATGGGTATATCCACCGATTGATGGATTGTGCTAATTTTAAGCTGGATGGAGAGCAGTTAGTCTATGTTCCGGGAAATTACGAGGATTATAAGAATGCTGAGGATCGGGGTAAAATAATCCACTGGCTTCCGGCAAATAAAACAGTGAAGGTGGAAGCGCACTTGAACACGGGAGTGGTGCTTCCGGCTCTGGGCGAGGACGGTCTGGCTCGGCTGAAAGTGGGGGATATTGTTCAGCTGGAGCGGAATTATTTTGCTCGAATTGATGAGATTGACAAAAATAAAGTGAAAGTTTGGTATTTACATACATAAAAAAAGGGGTGGAATTATGGGAAAAATAAGTCGAGATACGCCGCTGGCGGAAATTACCTTACGCCGATACGAAAAACCAACTATGGGTGATCGGGAATTAGTGCGGCGGTTTTGTTTGTCGGTGGGATTATTACAGCCAGGGGATTCACGGGATGTGGTCGTCGATGTGTTTTATGTCTTGCTGAAAGCGAAGCAGCAGCGGGAAGAATTGCATTCCGAAGAGATTAAAAATAAAGTGATGGAATATAGGAAGAAATCAGGGATGCCAATGTTGGGCATTGCCGGCTCTAACATCCGCCGGCAGCTGAAGCGGTTAAAAGATTTGTATTTGATTGAGACCAATGCTAATTTGTATCGAGTGACCGAATTTGGACATTTATCAGAAGTGTTTGAAGAGAAAGTAGAGAATTTTATATTGAAATCAGTGCTTAGTCGGGTGAAGGATTATCTGAAAAAGATGGATGAAGAGTTCATTGCTGGGTCGCATAGTGCGAAAGTTTCTGGAGTTTTGCGCCCTGATTTTTCCAAGGAGCTGCTGGCACTGGCGAGGGCGTATAGGAAATAGATTTAACTTATATTCTTGCTTTTTTTTCTTTTTTTCTACGTAATACTTCAGCTTTATGAAGTGAAGCGTTACCGTCTTCTCGCCTCTCGCAGTGTTTTATAGAGGTCAGACATCTCCGTCAAATGTCACGCCATTTGAGAGACGGAGCGGGCTAAAGCCCACTGGTTTAAGATGGATGGGATGAAATCTTTTGTTTTGATCAAACTTTTTTGAAAAGTTTGAGAGACAACCCTCTGTCTGCTCGCTGTAAATATCGCAGAGGCTCGACTTTATGACAGTAACGCTTCAGATTGCTGAAGTATTACTTTTCTACATAAACTATTTAAAGTTCATTTTTTGATCAAGAAGTATGACCTTTGAGAATGATAAGAAGACTTTTTTGATGAAAGTGGATAAGAGTAAGAAAGGGGAAATTGATGACCGCGTTATTTCGTTGATGAAGACAATTAATGCGCTGCCTGATTTCTATACTACTTCTTCGTGTTCTGGAAGAGTGTATCTCTGGCAGGGAACGGGAAAGAAGAATGAGACAGAGTGGATTAAAGTGAGTCATGATTTGATTGATGATGATTTTTTTAGGTTGTCAGGGGATACGAACAAAGGGGTGGTGTGGTTGAGGATGGAAGGGTTTATTATGCATATTGCTTGTAGGGATGTAGTAAAAGCAAACCAATTATTAGAAAAAGTGCGAAGAGTTTACAAGAAAAGCGGTTTTCTGGGAGTGAGCAATAAAATCATTCTTGAAATAAGAGGGAGCGAGTTTATGGAAATGCCTTGGCTTTTGGATGGTGGAAAGCTTTTTTCCGGGGAAGTGCAATGGTTGGTTGGACTTCTTAATTCTAAGTTGAAGAAAGTGTGGGGAGATATGAAACAGCTGGAAAAAGTGATACAATTAGAGGAGATATAGAATAATAAAATAAATAAAAATAAAAAACTAATTCTTTTTCTTGATAATCAGTATTGCCAAACCGAGCACCACAGAAATAAAGATGAGCACCCCCATGATTCCAAGCAAGAGCAAGTAGGTATCAGTTTCTCTAAAAGAAGTACTGATAGTTGCTTTCGTCCCGGTTTGTTGTTGCTGAGCACTTAGTTGCTGCTGTAATTGTTGTGACAGCTGATCGGAGGCTAGTTGTACGGTTTGGGAAGTGCTGCTGGTACCACAGGCTTTGACTTCTAAGGTTAATTCCTTGCTGTCTTCTACCGTTCCATCACGGTAGGCTTCTACCAGAAGCGTGTAGGTTCCGGCTGCGGCGTTTTCCAGCCCTAAGCGGAAAGTAGTGGAATCTTCGTTGTCAGTGTCAGAGAACTTGTCCAGCTGGATATTTGGTTTATTGAGTTCTAGACTTAATTGAGCGTTGCTGACTTTGATTTCTACGTCATTTTCATCGCTCTTGCCAGTGTTCTGCACGGTTACACTGAGAGTGGCATCCCGCGCGCATTGGACCAGGGAGGGGGAGAGTTCTACCCGTTTTAATACCAAGTCATGATTGGCTCGTTCTACATCGACAACTTTGGTTTCAGTCGTCCGATGTTTAGTATCGTCATCGGCAGTCCCTTCCACGGTAATTTCAAGGGTGTATTTTTCTTCGTCGGCATTTTCATTGGACAAGTCAAACTCGACGGTTGATTTTTCACTGTCGCTTTTCTTGATATCAAAGGAATCAGACTCTTCTTCTAAGTTCTCACTGTCTACATCAAGGATTTTGACTGTAATCGTCACATCGGTCATATCTTCCTTATAATCGTTCTTGACTTCAACTTCGATTTTGTTGGGGTCCTGAAGATTCAATTCTCCCGATAATTTTCCGTTGACTTTCACTTCTTTAATGGTGAGAAGGCTCTTGGGATTGAGATAAATGGCGACGGTTTTGGTGTCATTGCTGCTGGTGAATTTTATATCTCCAATCTTATGTTTTCCGGAGTCTTCATCACTGGGTATAGTCAGCTCCAGCTTGGCAGTTGCGGATGCGCCGGCTACTAAGGTCTCAGGAACACCAGTTATTTTTGCATTGTATTTGGCGTTGACAGCTACCAGTTCTGCTCGGAGCTGGTCCAGCGATTGCAGGCTCCCGCTGTTTCGGATAGGTACATCGACACTCACGGTAGTGCTGCGGTCAACATTGTCAACGTTGATGTCGCTTACCTCTATTTTAGAGGCTTGTTCATCGATAACCCGATAGGTGGAAAAGTCGGTAACAGTAAAGACAGTGGATGAAGCAGCATTGGCGCTGATGATGATACAGTTCGGTGCGGCGCAGACGCTTCCATCTTTCAACACTTTGGGATTGGCGAAGGCTTTGTTTAGGGTAATAGTCGCGGGCTTATTTAAGGGAGCGATGGCGCTATCAACACTCGCGGAGTCAGCAGTGATGGTAATGATGCTGTCTAAATTGACGACGTTTCGTAAATCAATAACCTGATCTTGGTAGGCGATTTCACCAAATTGGTTCCAGATTCGCAGGTTGCTGAAATCTCGAAGCTGCTCGTTGGTGGCATCATCTGGGATATTGTGCTGCAAAATTGATTGAAAGCGTTTGGTGACGGTGATAGTCTTGGTGGCAGTTTCTTCGATGATGCTGCCATCATTGGCATTGATGACCTGGGCTTTAATGGTATGGTCCCCTCGCTGCTGGGCAGTGAAGGTAAAAGAAGTACTTGGCCCTTCAGGCAAGGCTACGGCGCCGTCAACTTTCCAGTGGACGTCGGAGCCGGCGGGGAGGGCTTCACGCAACGTTACCGTAAAAACAATTGATTTTCCCTGCGGGGTAACGAGGCTGATGGGGTTGTTGGTAAAAGTGAGGATACAGCTGCTTTTAGTAAAGGGCACTTCTTTGCTGCTGCCGATAAAGCTCTCATCTTGGTTAAAGAAAGGGCTGACCGTATAGAGGTAGAGTTTTTGATTGCCCGTTGATAAAGAGGTTGCGTCAATGGCAATAGGAACGTTGACGGTCTGACCAGGACTGATCCGAGGCAGCTGGGTTACACTATTGATTTTAGGTGCGGCAGCAAAAGATCCGAAACGGCCGGTGGCGCTGTTGAATGAGGATACCACTGCAGCTTGGTCATATACCAATAATTCTGGTGAGACTGCTCGGCTCCCATGGTTGGTGATCGTTACGGTTAATTGGGTTTGAGGGTTGCAGGAGAGTTGGCTGTTAGCCAAAGAGGCATCAGAGATGATGGCAACTGGTTCTCGCTGTACCTCGAAATTGATGGTGAGAGTATCGGTATAGCTGTTTCCATCTAAATCTTGGGCTCTGATGTCGACGTCTACACTGAAGCTGGTAAGGGTAGGGTCAATCGCAAAAGGAAGTGAAAAAGTAAATTCTTTACTGGCAATCTGCTGCGGTGTTAAAACCCACGCTCCGTTGGTGTTTACAGGCAGATTAGTAAATTGGTCATTAAGGTCAATATTAAAACCATCCGCATCCAGCCCATTGGCATTGGCAGCGATCTGGGTGTCTCCAAGGTTGCTATTGAAATTATTCTGGTATTCGAGATGAACGGTAACGGATTGTCCTGGTGATACATTGATGTCCTGTGAAAGATCGTTATTGACGTTCCCGCCGGCAGTCACGGTGATGGCGTTGTCGACAAAGGCAAGTTCACCATCGGCTAAAGCGGTAGCGGCAGTTAAAGCGATAACGCACATAATAACTAATAGAGTCAGTATATTTTTAGTGGTGGTATTCATTTTGGTAGTCTCCTGGTGTAGTTTTAATTATTATTTTTTTATTATTTTCTTTTCATTATTTAATCAAGATCATGAAAAAGACCACAATCAGCGCCAGCAGGAAAATGATGACAATGATAATCCCGGCGATGAGGAAGTCCTCGGCGGTGTACGGTGGAATCTCGATGGTCTTGACCACGGCATTGGCATTGAGGGCACTGGAACTGCTGCTGGGAAAATCAGTATTGATGTCCTCTTCTGTTCCTGTTACCGGCTGCGGTTCGGATTCAGCCTGGGCAGTGCTATTGGGCTGAGCGGGAGTTGGTTCCGGCGCTGGCGCTTCTGGCTGAGTAGTGCATTTTTTTACCACCAATTCAACGGTCTTACGGTCAGCAAATTGGTTGAAGTCATAGTAGGCGGTGGCAACAATGGGATAGGACCCGGGCTTGATATCGTTGCTGAGGTCAAGAGCGGTTGATTTGACGATGGCTCCTTTTTCATTGGTTCCCGAGGATAATTCAAAGTTTTCATTGGTGTTGATGCCTAAATCAGCATTTACCAAAGTAAGAGAGGCATGGGGCTGGCGGTTGCTGCCAAAGTTGCTTACTTTAGCGACGATTTGAGACCGGCGCACACAGCTTATTTCAGCGGGGGTGATGGTCAGAGTTTCAACACGGACATCGTCCTGCTTGCGATCGACTTCCAACACTAATTCCATCTTTTCAATAAAATTAGCGTTATTGCCATCTTCTGCTTCGATTTCGATATCCATAGAATAATCGCTATCTTTAGCCAGGCGGGGGATAGTGAAAGAAAGGACGATTTCATCAGTGGTGGAATCGATTCTTTTTCCGGCATCTAAGCTAAAGCTTTCTTCTTCATCGATCTCTTCATCGAAATCGCTGTCATCTAATTGGATGCGGATGGTTCCTTCTAGGTCTCCATTATCATAATCTTCATCAAAGAGATTTTCTAATCGGAATTTGAGCTCAACTACATCCCCGGGCTCAAGGTTTTTAAGGTCATCTTGCTCATCAATATTTTTCTTTTCGATGCCATTAACGAAAGCAGTGGTTCTTTTGATTTTGATCATGGATTTGACGTCGGTTTTGAGGCGGTAGGTAGTCTCGGCACCGGCAGTTACTTTCAGATCTCCAATCTCACTGACTCCCTGATCGGCATTGACGGGAACTTTTCCGGAAACAGTAACATCCTGGCTTGCTCCCGCTGCTAATTGGATGGCAGTCTGGCTTAAGGACAGCCGATAGGCAGAAGGGAGATTAGCTAAAGCCAGAGTTATGTTCTCTGGGGCATCTCCGGTATTTCGGATGGTAATAGCCCGGCTGACTTCCAGCTCTTCTTTATTGTCGCGTAAGCTATCGTAATTAACAGGAATAGTTAAATCATCAGTTTCTACTTCGACGGCGGCAAGAGCTAGAAAAGAGAATAGGCTAAAGCAGATAAGCAGCAATAGTCCTTTAGATAATATGGTAGGTAGTACGGTTTGGTTAATCTTACATCACCCCAACAGTTTTTATTCTAAAGTAGTTACTCATTTTTTAAAGATTTATATACTCTAGTATATATATTTTACGGTTTGTTTTGGATAAGAACGGAAAAAATAAGGATAAAAAAAGAAAGTGGGTTTACTTTTTGTTGCCCATATAGAAGAATTTTTCGATGGAAACATCCTTATCGTTGTAGTTTCCGGAGCGGGGATGGTTAGGGGCTGATTGGGCATTTGAGGCACTTTGGGCTGGCGCTCTGGCAGCAACTGATTCTTCGGAGCCTCTTGGCGGTGCTTCTGGCGCTGGGCGGTTGTACGATACCCTAGATTTGAGCGAAGCGACTTCACCTTCAAGCGCAGTTACTTTATCTTGAAATTCTTTTATCTTTGCGACTAAGAATTTAGTGTTCTGCTCTAGAATTTCACTTACTTTGGTGGGAGTTAAGTCGGCTGCGGTTGCCGTTGGCTGGTTTTTCTGTCCTTCAGCCTGCACATTCTGCATGGTTTCTCGTATATTGCTGTAATCTTCTGATCCATCGCGGCTGCGGTATACTTTTTCGGCTTGGACTACTGCGTCTTCTCGATCGGCTGCTAAGCCACGTTTCATAAGATCGAGCGCAAGAGTATTTATCTTCTGAATTCTTTCGACATCCATGTTTCTATCCTCTTTTGGGTTTATTTTAGGTGGTATTAGTTATAATACTACTTTTCCTAAAGGTTTGGACTTATTAATGTTTTCTATTGTGGTGTGGTATGATTAGTTTGGTTAAATAAATAGTGTTAATGGAAGGGGAATACGTTCTTTCTCTATTATTCTGTTCAAAAATATTTTCCCAAAAGTTTATAAATTACTTACTTTTTAGTGATTCTATGTATAAGAATCCCCATGCTCATGAACGCGATGTTCTTGCTTCTGTTGTAGACTTGCTCCTTGCTGATTCAGTGGTAGGGCAACAGGTGCGAGAGCGGGTTTTGGAACATTCTGTGCGGGAAATGGTTCAAACCGTAGGAGAGCTTGACCCTAGATTGATTGTAAAGCTTGCGGTAAAGCATCTAGACTCTCATCCCTTTGTTCGAAGCGCCTATGAACAGTTATTGAAAGAGTATAAAGGAAATTTAACGCAGCTTGCTGCAAATTTAGGGGTTTCTCGCACGACGTTGTATAATCATATGGTGGAATATGGTATCTCCCATGAATTATTAAGGAGAAGCAGACTATAATCTTGTTTCTGATATATTTACCCACATACCAGCGGTATCTGGAAAGGAATGACTCCTTTGGTGCCTAATAGCACTATAATGAGTGCGATAATTATGCCAAAGAAGAGCCCGCTCATGAAGTATTTGAACTCAATAATCCCTAATTGGCCTCTTTTGGTGTTCATAGGGGAGCATAAATCTTTGGGCTATATAAATTTTTCTATTTTCTCTGAAATTACCGAAAGATTTATAAAGAAGCGGTTAACATCATATATAAACTTAACGTTTTAAGTTTTGGTGGTAGTTCTGGTGGAGTCTCTCCCATGATACGTAAGACAATTAAAGAATGTCCGGAATGCGCAAGCAAGAATATTTATCGGGATGTAGAGAAGGGGGAAACTATTTGCCGGGACTGCGGGTTAGTCATTGAAGAGCGGATGGTCGATTTCTCCCCAGAGTGGCGGGATTTTGAAGATGACGGCAGAGAAGGAAGCAAACGAAGAACCGGCGCGCCGTCCAGCCAGACGCAATTTGATCAGGGCTTAGGAACCGAAGTGGGAACCACGGCTGATTTTTATAAATTAGGCTCAGATAAGGATAGGGATAAATTCTTTCGCCTGCGAAAATGGAATATTCGTATTAGCACGGCTATCGAACGGAATTTGAAAGTGGCCTTAGCGGAACTCAAGCGGGTGAGTTCGTATTTGAAATTACCTAAGTCAGTGGAAGAGGAAGCGGCCCGGGTGTATCGATTAGCAGTGCAAAAAGGGTTAGTGCGCGGCCGAAGCATGGAATCGGTAGTAGCTGGGGCGTTGTATGCAGCTTGCCGGCGCCATGAAGTTCCCAGAACCTTGGATGAGATGGGAGAAGCTTCGGGCATTGAGAAAAAGGAAATCGGGCGAACTTATCGTTTTGTGACCCGGGAATTGGAAATTAGCATCAAGCCCAGCAATCCGGCTGATTATATACCCCGTTTTGCATCAGCTTTGAAATTAACGGCGGAAACGCAGTCAAAGGCGGTGGAGATTTTGGAAATGGCTCGGGATATTGAATTAACTTCGGGGCGGGGTCCGACGGGGATTGCGGCTGCGGCGTTGTATGTTGCTTCACTGATTCATGGCGAGAAGCGAACCCAGCGGGAAGTTGCCGATGTGGCAGGGGTTACGGAAGTTACCATTCGAAATCGCTATAAAGAATTGATTAAGAAATTAAAGCTGGCGAAGATTGTGGAAAAGAGCAAGAAGAAGTGAAAGAGTTCTGGTTTTTTGGTTTTTACAGTTGATTTCGTTAGTTGGTTCGGATTGCTGAAACATGAATTACCTCTATCAATTGGGATCGGAATCGTGGGTTGCCCTGCCGGAAGGTGCTGGGAGTTCATTATCTCTTGATGCCTTAGTTCAGGATTTGAGACGAAGGACTGGTGCAGTTCAAACTTGGTTTTTTGATCTGGATGATAATCATGCTCCTTCTCCGGCAAAATTTTTAGTGCGCCGGGCGGCAGGAACGCATCACTTATCACCGGCGTATCTTCAGTGGTGTCTCAAAACGGCGATTTCTTGGGTGCAAAAAGGAAAAAAAGCTGAATCAGGCTGTTGGGAAGCATACAAGGAACGATTTCTTGGTACCCCGCAGGCGGAACAAGAACTTCCACTTCTGCTTTCTCTGAAACGGGCTGGCGAGACTCTTTATCCGGGCGTTAGGGAGTTTTGTTCTTTGGTTGCTGGCGCGGAGCGCTATTATGTGACGAAAAATATTCCCTTGGTTGCGGAATTATATGCAACGATGCAGAGATTTGATGGCTATTTTGCTGATGCAGCCAGGAAGGAAAGGGCAGTAGAACAATATTTAGTGGGACATCCCTGGATTGAACGATATGGTGTGGACGGCGATTCAGAAGACGATGGAGCGATGGTGGATATCCTTCGCTGGTATAAGAAAGAGGTTCTTTCGTTCTATAGCCAGGATGAGCCGGATGATACTACGTTTGATTCCCGTTTTTCGGTGGCAGTGAGCAAGAATAGGAAGAGCTTGGTTTTTTTGTTGAAAAAGTAATCTTCATTTCAAAAGGAATATCTAGATTGAGTTTCTTAATAAGTCAAATTACTGTATCATCCTCTTCAATTCTTCGGCATCTAAGTGTTTCATTTTAACTCCGATCTGTTCCACTATCTTGGAGGCAAATAAGGAGCCTAATTTTCCGGCATCTTCAATCTTCCAGCCTTGAGAATGCCCGTACAAGAATCCAGCGGCATAGGTATCACCAGCGCCAGTGGTGTCAAGAGCTTGGGCAGAAAAGGCATCAACTTTGATAATTTTTTGTTGATGCTGGATGAGCGATCCTTGTGCTCCTACCTTGATAACAGCGGTCTTTACCCACTTTCCTAATTCCTGCGCTGCGTCTGAAACGCCCATATCGGTGAATTCTTTGGCTTCCTGTTCATTCACAAAAAGAATATCAACGTATTTTTGGACCATGGTTTGCAGAAAATTTTTGTTGCGGCGAATTACGCCGGGATCAGCTAAATCCATGGAAATTAAAGTGTGGTGTTTTTTGGCTAGTTCCAGAGTATGAACCATAGTCGATAGAGTTGGTCCTTCTAATTGATACCCCTCTAAATGGAGAATTTTACTGTTTTTGACATCATCTTCCAAAACATCCTCTTTGGTGAGATGCACTGCGGCTCCCAGATGCACGGAAAAAGTGCGCTGCGCATCAGGGGTAATGAAAGTGATGGCATGTCCGGTGATCATATCATCACGGGTGGTTATTCGGGATATTACGCCGTGATCTTCTACTTGTTTGACGTAGGATATGCCGTGGGTATCTTGCCCTACTTTTCCATATAAAATTGCTTTTCCTCCCAGAAAGGCAATTCCCCGCAAGGTGTTGGCGGAGGAGCCTCCTGGCACAGTCTGAATAGGCAACTGCCTGGTAATGAGATGGGTGAGTATCCCATTTGCTTTTTCTTGGTCAATGAGGTGAAATTCACCCTTGTTGAGGTTCAAGGAGGTAAGCATACCATCATCTACCTCAATCAAAAAATCCATCAGAGTGTTTCCAAAGCCGATGACATCGTAGGATTTGTTCATTGTCTTTTGATTATCCTCCTTCGAATTCGATAAGATGAAAGGGATTATATTTTTTTATTTTGTCTGCTCCATTTAATTCGGGGAGATTAATCACAAACGCACACCCCATTACCTTTCCTTGCAGTTTTTCGACTAATTTGCAGGCAGCTTCAATCGTGCCCCCCGTGGCAATTAAGTCATCGATGATTAGAACGTTATCGCCTTTCATAATGGCATCCTTATGGATCTCAATCTTATCGGTGCCATATTCTAATTGATATTCCTGAGCTAAAGTTGCTGCTGGCAATTTTCCTTTCTTGCGGATTAAGACCAAGGGCAATTTCATTTCATGCGCTAAGGCAGCGCCAAAAATAAAGCCCCGAGATTCGATGCCGGCAATCTTGGTGATATTTTTATTTTGGTATTCTTGCTTTAATCTCTCGATGCAATACCTAAATGCATCGGGATTTTCAATCAAGGTAGTTATGTCCCTGAACATGATGCCAGGCTTAGGCCAGTCGGGAACGGTGCGAATGGTAGATTTAAGGTCGAAGTTGTCCATGGGAATATTTTTTTGCTTTCTTAATCTTACCTCTTTTAGATAACTCTCTTTCTAGTTCATCAATAGTTGGCAAACTTGTCTTCAATTTCTCGGGAATAGAACGAACAATTTTGTACTCCGAAACGCCAATTGGCTTGCTCATATCCTTTAAAGCATATTCTGCTACGACTTTGTCTTTAGTTTTACATAAGATTATTCCAATTGATGGATTATCCTCTTTATGCTTGAGTATACTGTCCACAGCAGAAAGATAAAAGTTCAATTTTCCAGCATACTCTGGCTTAAAATCGCCTGCTTTAAGTTCGATAATGACATAGCATCTTAAGCTTAAATGGTAAAAGAGTAAGTCGATATAATAATCCCGTCCAGAAACTTCAAGAGCATACTGGCTTCCCATAAACGAAAATCCTGCACCTAACTCCAATAAAAACTGAGTAATATGCTTCGTTAATTCTTTTTCTATTTCTCTCTCCTGCGCTTCATCGCCTAAAGAAAGAAAATCAAAGATGTAGGGGTCTTTTAGCGTTTGCCTAGCTAAATCTGACTGTGGTGCAGGCAGTGTAGTCCTAAAATTATGGATCACTTTGCCCTGTCGCCGATATAAATTTAACTCGATTTGATGGACAAGTACATTTCTTGACCACCCGTTTTTTATTGCTTGTTGAGCATACCACAGCCGTTCTGGAAAAGAACCAACCTTCTCTATGAGAGTAATATTGTTATACCAAGTCAATTGTGCAAGAACCTCTTGCACTATTTCCCTCTCCAGATATTCTTCAGCAAATTTACGCATATATTTCAGATTTCTTGGAGAAAATCCTTTCATTTCTGGAAAACTTCTCGTTAAATCGCTAGAAATTCGGTCTATAACCTTAGAACCCCACCCCTCCCTAATTTGTCGTTCCAAAATGTTCTTTCCAATATCCCAATATAGAAATATTAGTTCTTTATTTACTGAAACAACTGCTTTAACTTGGGCTTCTTGAATTCTCTTCTTTAAATGAGATAATAGATCGCTATAATCGTTTTCTTCTGGTTTTTCCTCTAATAAATTTGCCATCTTTTCACCTCACTTGAACCCTAACTGCTCCGAACACAAATCCAGGAGATTCGATGCCAGGCTTAGGCCAGTTGGGAACGGTGCGAATGGTAGATTTAAGGTCGAAGTTGTCCATGGGATTATGAGGAAAGATTTAGGTATTTAAAACTTTGCGATGTCTGTAATACTTCAGCTTTATGAAGTGAAGCGTTACCGTCTTCTCGCCTCTCGCAGTGTTTTATGGAGGGCAGACATCTCCGTAAGAGACAACCCTCTGTCTGCTCGCTGTAAATATCGCAGAGGCTCGACTTTATGACGGTAACGCTTCAGATTGCTGAAGTATTACCGATGTCTAATCTCTCTGAATCTCTATGTTGGATTGCTTAGAAAAATGGATGCTTTTTTTAATACGGCTCTGGCATTTTCATAGGTCAATTTTTTTACAGCATTATCATAGTCCAGCCAAAGGTGGTCTTCTACTTCATCAAAGATATACTCGACTTTTGAGGAAACAGCTTCACCTACAAAGAAAACTACGGTCTTTTGAACTTTATTGATATGGTCAATATAGGAAATGCTTTCTTTAAATCCGCTGATAAAATGTACTTTAAGCCCCACTTCTTCCCGAATTTCTCTTTGGGCAGTTTTTTCTTCAGTTTCTCCTTTCTCAACATGCCCTTTTGGAAAATCCCAATGCCCGCCTATTTTGTTTTTAATGATGAGATATTTTATCTGGTTTCCTTCTTTTATGAAGATGACTCCGCCGCAGCATTTTTCTGATCTCATCTTCATCCCATCACACTAGTCTTGATATCTTCCCGGCATTGGCAGGGTTCAGTGGTGATGTGGGGAATGGCTCTTAAAAATAAGGCAATGACTTTTTCTACATTGCTATTGAATACTTTCAGCACTTCTTCCCAGGTTACCCGTTGGGTTGAACTTCGCCAGCAGTCGTAATCGGTGCTCATGGCAATGGCGGCGTAACAAAGGCCGGCTTCACGAGCGAGCACGGCTTCGGGTACGGTAGACATGTTAATGACATCGGCATTCCAACTTTGAAAGAGCTTTGATTCTGCCCGCGTTGAAAAACGGGGGCCTTCGATAGTGATGACCGTTCCCTGGGGATGATGGGGAAGCTGCAGTTCTCTCGCGCTCTGAATGAGAACCTGGCGAAGTTTAGGGCAGAAGGGATCAGCCATAGGAATATGGCATACTTTATCTTGCTCATAGAAAGTTTGCTTGCGTTTAGTGGTGCGGTCAAGGAATTGATCCAGAAAGACGAAATCACCGGGCTTGATATGCTCTTGGAGCGATCCGCAGGCGGTGGAAGCGAGAATATGGGTACACCCCAGTTCTTTCAGCGCCCAGATGTTGGCCTGATTGTTGACGTTGCTGGGCATGATGGAATGATTGCGTCCATGCCGGGCGAGAAGCAGAACTTCTATCCCCTGTATTTTCCCAACTTTTATGGGAGAGGATGGTTTTCCGTAAGGGGTATCCATCATGATTTCCTGGGCATCCTGCAGAATGCTGGGATTGTCAAGCCCTGAACCGCCGATGATGCCTATTTTGGTCATGTTCTTTTTTAGACTCGCCTCCTTAATATCGATAATGATCCGCTTTGTATGGCCCTCCTTTTTGAATTCCCAGATAGGATGCCTGGGCATCCGTGAGGGTGTCTATTTCTACCCCTATCTTGTGCAGATGCAGCCGGGCGACTTCTTCATCGAGTTCCTTGGGAAGAATGTACACTCCCAGCGGATAGGATTTAGTCCATAGCTCTACCTGGGCCAGCACCTGATTGCTGAAGGAATTGCTCATGACAAAGGAAGGATGTCCGGTGGCGCATCCTAAATTGACTAAGCGCCCTTCGGCTAAAATAAAAATTTCTTTTCCGTTGGGAAAGAGGTATTTATCATATTGGGGCTTAATAACTTCCTTGCGGGCGTTATGATTGAGCCATTCCATGTCAATCTCACAGTCAAAATGACCGATATTGCAGACAATGGACTGGTCTTTCATAGAAAGGAAATGTCTATTGACGATGATATCACGACAGCCGGTGGTAGTCACAAATATGTTTCCTTCTTTGGCAGCGTCATCCATCTTTTTGACTTCATATCCTTCCATGGCGGCCTGCAGGGCATTAATGGGGTCAATTTCGGTAATGATAACCCGGCATCCATATCCCCGCAAGGATTGCGCACATCCTTTTCCGACGTCCCCATATCCAGCAATGACGGCTACTTTTCCGGCGAGCATCACATCGGTTGCCCGTTTAATTCCATCAACGAGGGATTCACGGCACCCGTATAAATTATCAAATTTGGATTTGGTGACGGAGTCATTGACGTTAATGGCGGGAAATAATAATTTATTTTCTTTGAGCATTTGGTAGAGGCGATGAACTCCTGTCGTAGTTTCTTCCGAAGCGCCTTTTACCTCTTTGGCAACCTTAGTCCAAAAATGAGGATTTTGCTGATGGGTTTCCTGGAGGGAGAGCATCAACTCGCGAAAATCCTCTCCTTTTTGGCTATGGTCCTGTTGTAATATCTGGGGATTTTTTTCAATCTCTACCCCTTGGTGGATCATCATGGTGGCGTCCCCGCCATCATCAACAATCAAGTCTGGCCCGGTTCCATCAGGAAAAGTGAGCGCTTGTTTGGTGCACCACCAGTATTCTTTCAAAGATTCACCTTTCCAGGCAAAGACGGGAATTCCGGTCTTAGCAATTGCGGCAGCGGCATGATCTTGAGTGGAGAAGATATTACAAGAAGCCCAGCGTACCTGCGCTCCTAAGGCAGCCAGGGTTTCGATGAGGACGGCAGTTTGAATGGTCATATGCAGGGAGCCGGTAATTTTGGCTCCTTTCAATGGCTTCTGCTGCTGGTATTTTTCACGAATGGCCATTAGGCCGGGCATTTCTTTTTCAGCGATTTTGATTTCTTTTCGCCCTAGTTCACTTTGAGAAAGGTCTTTTACTTTATAATCGGATATGGGATTCATGATATTCTCCTCCTTTTTTGCTTCATTTTTGAACGCAATATATATAAATCTTTAGAATTTATGTTCAGTTATGCCCAATCCCGGAGATACGGTTAAGGTGGTTACCAAGAAGGAGACCATCGAAGGAGTGCTCATGCCTAGTTTTGATGAGCAGGTGGTGTTGCTTAAATTAGATACTGGTTATAATATTGGGCTGGAAAAAAAGGATATTACGAAAATCATGGTGGTTAAACCTGCTGCAAAAATTATTCCCAAGAAAGAAATTTTGGAGGTTAATCCTCAACTACCTACCATTGCTATTCTTCATACTGGTGGTACGATTGCCTCTAAGGTAGATTATCGCACGGGTGGGGTTACTGCTGCTTTTAGTCCCTCACAGCTGCTGGATTTGTTTCCGGAATTGAAAATGATTGCGAATATTGAATCAGAATTAATTGCCCAGATGTGGAGTGATGATTTACGATTTGCTCATTTTCCTGTGATTGCCAAAGCGATTGAGAAGTACATCAAGAAGGGAGCTGCGGGAATTATTATCGGTATGGGAACGGACAATTTGGCGGTTGCTTCGGCGGCGTTGGCATTTATCGTTGAGAAGACTCCTGTGCCGATAATTTTGGTTGGTTCGCAGCGATCTTCAGATCGAGGGAGCGCGGATGCAGGAATGAATTTAATCTGTGCTGCGCAGTTTATTACCAAATCTGATTTTGCGGGGGTTGCTATCTGTATGCATGCACATGAGGATGATGATGTCTGCTCTATTTTGCCGGCAACCAAAACCTATAAGCTACATTCTTCCAGACGGGATGCCTTTAAAGCAGTGAATAGTGATGCTATTGCAAGTGTTGGATATAAAGAAAGAGTAGTGCACATGATTGCGAAAGAGTATGAGCGAAAAGGAAAGGAAAAATTAGTGCTCAAATCAGCAATGGAAGACAAAGTTGGTTTACTCAAGATTCATGTTAATATGTTTCCAGAGCAATTTGAATTGTTTCAAGGATATAAAGGTCTTGTCATTGAAGGAACTGGACTGGGACATACTCCGGGGCAAGTTCCCAATCCTGAATGCGCGATTCATAAGAAGATATATCCGGCAATCAAGAAAGTGATTGATTCAGGCTGCGTAGTAGTGATGACGACGCAGTGTTTGTTTGGAGCAGTGAATATGAATGTGTATGATAAAGGCAGGGATTTATTAGATTTGGGAGTTATTTCCGGTAAGGATATGCTGGGAAATACCGCGCTGGTTAAATTATCCTGGCTGCTGGGAAATTACAAGAGAGAGGAAGTTCTGAAATTGATTGGAGAGAATTTGCGCGGGGAGATTAATGAGAGGATTGGGTATGAGAAAGATTTTTTTAGCCTGAACTTATTCTTTCATGCCTAACTCAAATTCAATTCTATACTTTTTCAAAAAAATCTCCTGGTAAACCCAATTGGAAAGAGTTAAAATTTCTTTCTGGGTAGGAATCCTTTTCTCTTCACTAGACCAAGTACAGATAACTTTAGCAATAAGAAAACAGAGCAAATTACCAAAGGAAGTAGTCTTTCGATCCCCACTATCAGAACGATACCTTTCTTTCTGTTTGGCAGTTGGTTCGGGTGCATAGCCAACCCCGTCCATCATTTTTTGAGTGAAAAGCGGAACCTGAGCATGAAATAAATGGCGGATCTCCTGAAGCCATCCCAAAATATTTTTTAAAACAATCGGCCAGGGGAAAATATACAACACTACTTTTTCCGGTCGTAATACTTCCATCATTTCACTGGCAGGCAATTCATCCGAGTCAATAAATTTAATAACGACTGGATACGTTCTGGGTAAATATTTATTACATCGGCTGCAGAGGATTTCATAAGGCTGAGCACGCTGACGACAGCTGGCACATTGCATCGGGGCCTTTAGTTCCAGTTCCATACAGTCGATAATATGGCTTATTACCTGCGGTATGGATTCCACTTGGCAATTGAGATAAATTCTTCCACCAATATTATTAATATGTTTTTTTCGATTTTTGATCCCAGTGTACAGCCAACCATTCTGCCGGCTGGGGACAGATAAGATGCCGCGATTATACCCATCAATGCACAGCGCTGCAGCCTTACGCAGACTGTGTTGGTATACCCGGAACTCAGCGGAGATACTTCGGCTGTCCCTAGGGTGAATATCACCATCAACAATATCAAGCATCTTTTCGTGAAAACGATAATCAAAGGAGTATAGTTCGTACAATTTGTCTTTAATGAGCTTAATATCCCCCCTCAATAGAACATCTTGTTGATTTTTCTTCTGTAAATGGTCCAGCAAGGTTATGATTATAAATTGAATATCATAAAGAACTTTTTCTGCCGAGCCCATACCGATTAACAAGTCTTGAATCTATATAAGGTTTATTGTGAAAGTTTCATTTAATCTTGAAATTTATTAAAAATTTTTTTTAAGGTTTCACTAAAGTAGAATAGAGGCTTAGTTTTAAGGTTTTTCTCACCACTCAAAAGGGTACTTTTTCTGTGATGATACTGTTAGCTAGAGTTAATCTTTTATACCTTTAATATTTTCTTTGGCTAATGGTTAATCAGCAGCTCTTTTTGGATGTGTTCAACAGAAATATCTCGCAACTTCAGCAGAAAGCCACGGTTTTGGTGATAGCTTTGCAGCAGGGTAAGAAGCTGAAAGATCTTCCGGTGAGAGAAGAATACGATCTTGCTAAAAGAGACAGTCTAGTCCAATTGGAATATCTGCTGAAAGAACTTCAAAATCAAAAATTAAAAGTGTTGGTTAAGTCACTGAAAGTTTCTCTACTGGGATTCGAATCGGCTTTGAAATTAGAACGTGGAAGAGACGCGGAGATGTGGGGTGGTAAAATTGTTCAGAACACCATTTCCTTATTGGAATTTCTGCAGCAATTTTTCATTCTAAAAGCTACTAGTAAAACTTCCACGGTCGAGGGCGTCCAGGGCGACCGGGCCAGGTTAGCGGGTTAGTTCTTGGTCCCGGTCCAGATGGTTTGAGCGCACTGATTGAAATTAAAAGATAATTTTCCTTTCCCAAACCTTTAAATAATTCTATTCTTTTTCTTTACCTATGAAAAGAGGTTTATTGATATTAATGATAGTGGCTTTACTTCTGGTGTCTTGTTCTCCCGCTATACCTTCTCAAAAATCCTGTTCTTCCGATGCTGACTGCATGAAAGCAACCTGCTGCCATGCGAAAGATGCTGTCAATTCAAAGTACGCTCCGGATTGCAGCGGGCAAATCTGCACGATGGACTGCGAGCCGGATACCTTAGATTGCGGTCAGGGCTCGATTCAATGTCTGGAACAGCAGTGCACGGCGGTGATTTCTCCCAATGGCAACTAAAATCATGCAAGGCCTGCGGAAGGTGGTTCGGGACATGGTTTTTGGGATGCAGGACGGGCTTATATCTAATTTGGGATTAGTTTTAGGAGTATGGCAGGGGGGCGGTGGAAAATTTGCCATTGTGCTGGCGGGATTGGCCAGCATGTTTGCGGGGGCTTTCTCCATGTCTACCGGGACGTACCTGGCGGCGAAATCACAGCGGGAAGTGTACCAGCACGAAATTAAGTCAACCGCAGAGCAGTTGGAACGAAATCCAAAAGCGTGCGTGGGCGAAGTCAAGACTATCCTGCGCCGGGAAGGCCTGGGGGAGCGAGAGATAAGACTCTTGTTTCAAAATTCGAAAAAATATAGTCATCCTAAATTTGTGTGCAATTATTTAGTGCAGCGGAAAGTGGGAATATCAGAACAAAAATTTGATTCGCCGCTGAAGAATGCGGTAGCGATGTTCTTTTCCTTCCTGTTGGGTTCGTTAGTTCCTATCTTACCCTTTGTGCTGCTGGCAAATGGCACAGCAGCGGTTATCGCCAGCAGCCTGACCATTATGGCGTTGTTCCTCCTAGGCTGGGCCAAGACGCATTTCACCAAGCTCAATCCTTTTAAATCGGGGATGGAAATCGTGCTGGTAGGGGTGGGATCAGGACTAGTGGGATATCTGGTGGGGTATGTGCTGAGCTGAGTAAGTGCTATTCCTTAGTTCAATAATATTTTTAACTTTGGCTATTCTTCCATTAGGCATGCCTCTGAGTGACTTAGAACAGATATGTCTTGCCAGCTTTGGTACTATTTTACGCAGCTGGGGTGTGTTCAAGATGAACCGGAAGTGCCTTCGGGTAGTGGAACTGCCTAGTATGCTTACCTTGATGCGGCGGCTGACTTATGCTCCTCTTGGTCCTAAAGGACGACTGGGCGATGGCATTTTTGTGAACTATACCGCGGAGAAGCAGCGGGATCGGTTAGGCAATACTTATGTTCAGGGCAATTTCCTGTACTTAGCCTGGTATGAACAGCTTCGTCAGCGGGACATAGTTCTCAGCAAATATCTCAAAATTCTTCCTCAGGAGATGTATGTGATCGGCAACCCGAGAGATCCAACGCAAAATAGGATTTTTTTTAACAACCTTCCCTTCGAGCCCCTTCCTGACTGTAGGAAAAATGATGATGGCACCCAGGAGTATGGCGATCAGAAGGGAGAAGTTCGGCCGCTCCGCCTGGGTGAATCAGCTCATATTATTACTTCTTTGTATAAAGGCGGCAAGGTGTTAATTCATCCAAGGGGCTCGGCCTTTACCGATGGGCTGCACCGAATTTATTTTTGAATGAGGAAAAATTTATAAGAAATCAGTTTAATTTCCAATAGATGAAACTCCTTCCCCCCTCATTTTTCGCCGGTGATACCATTACAGTAGCCAAAGAGCTTCTGGGTAAAGTAATCTCTGTCAATGGCTGTACGGCAAGAATTGTGGAAACGGAGGCCTATGGCAAAGATCCTGCTTCTCATGCTTTTACTCGAACGGAGAGAAGTGCGTTGATGTATGATACGTATGGTCATGTGTATGTGTATCTGATTTATGGAATGTATAATTGTATTAATTTTACCACGGAGAAAAAGGGAGAACCGGGAGCAGTGTTAATCCGGGCGGTGGAACCTTTGCAAGGAATGGAGAAGATGAAGAAGCTCAGGAAGACGGAAAAAGTATTGAATCTATGTTCCGGGCCGGGAAAATTATGTCAGGCGTTAGGGATTGATAAAAATCATAATGGTCTGCCGCTTGGAAAGGGCGTGAAAGTGTATGATGATGGGTTTAATATCACAAAAATAGGGAGCAGTTCCCGCATCGGGATCAAAGATGCGCTGGATTTGCCGTGGAGATTTTTTGTGGAAGGGAGCGAATGGGTGAGCAGATAATCTGCGATTTTTTTATTTACACATAATCTGACCATTCTTTCAGAAAGCTTAAATAAAAGAATACGGCAAAAAACAGAATGTACCTAACTGAAGAAGATCTGGAGATGCTCAATGGTTCTCTGAAGATATTTCGCAAGATGTACGGGACACTGCGTGCCTTGGAGGTTACAGAAGCTAAGGCAGATCTCAATAGTCTTCCTGTGAAGATGCGGCAACGTTATGCGCGAAAAGATAAAAAAGATACTATCTATTTTGATATCGTCGCTGAGGATGCGATTTCCCTTGGTCATGATTTCTACGGCCATGATGCTTTGTTCAAAAGAGCTTATGATAAGTCAGGAGTCATCATTACGGAAGAGAAAGGTAAAGTGGGGAGCAGCCGCATTGAGCATAGTACGCCGGTGATTATCAGTGATCCAGCAGATCGTTCATCTTATTTAGAAAAGATAATTGAAGAGCATGGTTCTGCTGGTACAACAATGGGGGAAGTATTTGATTTCGAAAGAAAAAAAATAGGAGAAAGTCATGCTCGAGTGGAAGGGTGTAATTCATCAGTCACCTTGCTCAAAGATAATATGATAAAATATTCGCTTATCCTTAACCTTTTTACTGGTGAGGTTTTTGTGGCATATCCAGGGGGTATTTTTTCTGGTGACATTAAAATTGTAGATACTATTGATGATCTGAAAAATGAGGTTACCTTCAAAAGGGATGAAACGCTGAACATGCTTTGTTATTCTGAAGGTTCGAAGTACGAAAATAATCGCAAGGGGACACACCTTCGTCATTTTCCCCAGGAAATGAACATTAAATCACCTGGCGGCCCGATACGATTTACCTATTTACTGGAAGAGGGAAAAGAAAAAGTTAGTTCTGTTGGGGTGATTGCTCACAATGGCGAAAAAATTCAGGAAAGCCTTCCTAACATTGCGGTGGCTTTCTTTTCTAAAGGAAAGCTATGGGCCTACAAGCTTTTTTGCAGCCAAGAGTTCGTTAATGAGCATCGGGCGGGAAAAGGTTTGACTCCAAATCTTCAAAATAGTATTTACAACCATGGCTTGCTGACCAATACCGGTTTGAAATTAGAGTTCCTGAATAATCATGATTATCCTAGCGATTTCAGGGACACGACAGTAATTGCTCCCGCTTCTAATGATCCGGCGATAACTCTTCTGGAAGGAATGGTTAGGCGTGATTATGCGATTAGGATAATTTAGGATTTGAGGGTGGGCTTTTTTTCTCTCTAAGATGATTGGTTAGTAATCTATGGATTAGACTAGCTAAATATTTATTAAAGAAATTACTTTGAAAAGGGTATGGATGAAGCAAAACCAGCTGCTAATTTGGAGTCGAAATTACTGGTGTTCAATTCGATGGATTTTTTACGGCAATTTGAGAAGAAAGTATTTGATTCCCTGTATCAACGAGCGATTCAGGAGTTCGTGAAGCAAGAAGTTACCTTTCGAGGATTTTTTCTGAATGATTATTTACAGAAGGATCAGGGGCATCCCGGAACAATTTTGGTGGGCAAGTGGAAGTATCATGCGGATGAGGGTTTATATGTGCGTTGTGATATGGAATCTCCTGGAGTTTCGTTAGCTCAGAGTCATTCTTTTGGTCGAAGTCTCGCTTGGAATTATGTGTGGAGAAGGGACATAGAACAGCAAGGATTTCTCAATCTTCAGGACCAATTATCGCTGGCGGAAATACTGAAAGTACACCAAATTGCAGAAAAATTTACAGATTCTTTGAATGGGTATCTGAAGGTGGTTACTGCCCGAAGCTGATTTTTGCACCAGCAGATTTTTAAATGTTGTGCCATAATTCCTTTTTATGCGAGGGTGGGAGAGCCTGGCCAAATCCGCAGGATTGAGGGTCCTGTCCCTTAGAGCCTTTTAGGAAAAGCCTCGGGCAAAAGGCTCACCTACTAGGTGAGGAGTGGGTACGCGTGTTCAAATGCACCTTTACTAAAGCTGCACCAAAAGGCGGGCATGAAGCCCACCAAGACGAAACAGCTTAGTGCTTGAAAGTCACGTCCCTCGCATATTTTATTTTTTTGGTGATTCCTATGAAAATACTGGCAAAGAGCGCACTGCGAGCCGATCAAATTGCAGTTCGAAAGAGTTTAGCAGTTGATGGTATCGAAATTATCTTGCTTTCCGAAGATATGGATAATTATAGTCAAGCTCTGGATAAACTTAGGCGAGCTGCGGATGATTTTTCTGTAGTTGGATTGGAAGCTCCCTGCGAGGATAAAGATTTGGTTATCAACCCGATATCTGATGATATTTTTCAAAGCAGGAAAAGCCGTGATTATCTCTTTCGTTGTGTTGATTTGATTAATGGGGTGAAACAAGGGACGGACTGTGAGGCGTATTTTCAGTATCAATATTCTTTTGATTCTTTTGATCAAGGAAAGCCTCGCCATGGTGCTGCGCGAAAAATTCTTTTGGAACGAATTGTTGAATTTCATCATGAGCTTCAACATCGCTCTGATGTTCCCCTGCAAATTGAAAACGGGACGCCTATTGGTATTCGGAAAAATCAACCAATGTATTTACCGGTTACAGCAGGGATGGAAGAGTTTGGTGAAATGCGAATACCTTTAGCACTAGATATTGCTCATTTGGCTATCAGTTTGTATACTTGGTCGAAAGCGGTCAAAGACGGAGAATTATATCGGGTTGCAACGCCTCTTGGCTCTTTATCGATTGAGATGAGTGATGCCCAAAGTTCAGCTGGTGCATATATCGGCGAGAGTTTTTTTAGAGGGACTTTTACTCGGGATACCATTACTGCGATAATAAATCGTTTTATTCATATATATCATGATCTGATTGGTTCACTGCAATTTTCCAATGCAAAGCCGGGAGTTGGCACCGATGTGCATGATGAGGGGTATGCGGGGATGAATGGATTGCTGGATGTTGAGCGTGTATTTCGGGAAGCAATTATACCTCTCAATATTCCCTATGTGATTCCGGAATATGAGGAAGATGATTATCTTCATCCAACTCATCAGAGAGATGCGATTGAGATGGTGAGAAGATTGCAAGGTACTCTTTCTTGCTGAAAATTCAACTCGTTTTTCCATCCAAAACTATATAAAGCCATGATTTATTATAATGATGATGAAAACGGAATGGGAAGTGACGCAGGAAGTGGTAAAACTGCCGGCATTACATAACCCTTTGTTTATCGAGGGGCTGCCGGGCATCGGGAATGTTGGAAAAATTGCAGTGGATTTTTTGGTGGATGAGCTGAAAGCAGTTAAGTTGTATTCTTTTTTTTCTCATAAGTTTCCTCATTCGGTGTTTGTGAATGAGGATAATCTGGTGGAAATGCCGAGGCTGGAATTGTATTATAAGAAGTTTAATGGAAATGGAACGAAAAGGGATGTCTTGCTGTTAACAGGTGATATTCAGCCGATTGATGAGGAGAGCTGTTATACTTTCTGTGAAACCATCCTGGCTATTGCTAAGCAATTTAAGTGTTCGGAAATTATTACGACTGGCGGTATCGGATTACAAAATGTGCCGGAGAAGTGCCGGGTGTACTGCACGGCGAATGATGCTGGTCTGCTGAAAGCGTATGCGCGCAAGGAGTTTTTGCTGGAGGAAGATATTTTTGGAGTGGTAGGGCCGATTGTGGGAGTTTCCGGGATTCTCTTGGGTTTGGGAAAGAAACGAGGAATCAAAGGAGTGGCTTTGCTGGCGGAAACTTTTGGGCATCCGATGTATTTAGGAATTAAAGGGGCTAAAGAAATCATTCAGGTGCTGGAGCGTAAATTTAAGTATGGCTTAAATATGGCAAGGATGGATAAGGAAATTACCGAAGTGGAAAAAGAGCTGATGAAGCGGACCAAGGAGTGGCTGGCAGAGACGGGAGCAGCAACACCAGCCGGGGCGAAAGCTCGGCATCATGAAGCGGGGTATATTGGGTAGATTGTTTTATTTATTACTTAAAAATAAGAAATATTTATAAACAACCTGCCATTTTGAGTTGGATATTAGGAGGTTTACATATGTCATTAGAATCAATTACCAAAAATTTACGCGACGGCTATAAACAATTACAGCCAGGCACCATGCTGCACGTTGATGAATTGATGAACGAACGCCAAACCAATGCCGAATTACGCACTCAATGGTTCTACACTGGTGATGGAGTATTCTATTTCATGAATGAGAAAACACCTCAACTGGCTATGACCAGAGAAGCTGACAATTTGGTTCT